>Ga0080013_1001464_pt1 | contig 31245 bp, 49 predicted proteins | sample ETNvirenome_6_85_FD_69236 | JGI IMG/M metagenome (GOLD analysis project Ga0080013, IMG submission 69236) | Marine viral communities from the Pacific Ocean - ETNP_6_85 (SPADES assembly) (version 2) | ecosystem: Environmental > Aquatic > Marine > Oceanic | place: Pacific Ocean | collected 2013-06-19 | reverse complement strand
GCCAAAATGTAGTCCTTGTGGACCGTTCCATACTTCTCGTCGCCTCGGCTGTGCTCCGTGATCCAGATGCGTTCGCCCATTCCTTTCTCCTGTATATCAAGCTCAATCCCCTGAGTTGCAGGGATATTCAAAGTTGTTGGATTCCTCGTTGGACTGAATCAGCACCGCGCCATTGGACTCGTGGAACTTTTGCGCCATCTCGGTCTTTGGCGACATGGTAATGATCTTGCCTGCGTCTTTGAATTTGTGCAGCAGCGCGTTGATCATGATGGTGCCACAGCCTTTCTTGTTGGACCAGAGCGAATACGGCACGATAATGTTGCCTCCCTCGGCAGCTCCGGCCAAGGCGCAGCCGGAGCCGGAGCCAGCCTGTGCGATCTCATGGAGATCGTCCTCGGTTTCAGGTACAAACCAAGCGTGGGCAATACACGCAACAGCGTTTGTCGCAGTGCCAAAGCCCTGTTTCTCGACCAAGGCATACACCTCGAACGGCATCTCGAAACGTCTCTTGGGGTCGCCCAGAAGCTCCATGGGCCTTATTGGGTCCTGCTCGATTGTTTTTAGAAAATCAAGATTGCATTTCAGCAGCACCGGCCTTCTCCTCGGTCTTTTTAGGGGGATAGCACACGTCAACGACGGAAAGGCGAGCGTCCTGCACCAGCCGGACCAGAGACTGGAGCGTCTCCTTGGGATCATTCAGGACGTCTTCCATCGCAATGGCGATCCTCGCGCCGTCCAGCGGCTTCATCGTCTCGATATGAGCCAGTGCTCCTTGGCGCATGTTCCTGCTATGCTCAGTAAAAGCTTCAATAATTTTATCTGTCATTCTTTCCTCCAGATGCGTAAGCCGTCGTTCTCACGACGGGCAATGAATTTCCAGCCACGTCGGCCACCCATGGCCATCGCCGCCTTGTAGGCTTTCCCGTTGGTGCTTTGTGCGGGAAAAAACACACTCTGCCCAATCCCCATGTTGGCAAAGGGGTACTTAGTAGCACGCCTGCTTGCTGGGATTGGTACTTGATCGTCAACATAAACACACATGTCTTCTTTCTCCTCGGTAAAATCTAGTATTTCTTTCCTGTAATGCTCGTCGTCGTCGTCCTCATCTGCAGGCCGTTCTGGACGAGAGGGGACGCCATAGTCCTCGTCCCCCACTCGCAACGGATTATCTGGCAGCGTTCGCCAGTCGCTGTATCTACCCATCGCTTTGGCAGAAGTCGCGCTCTGCAGCAAAAATGCTTTCAAATAGCGCGAGTTTCCTTTTCAGCTTTTCAATCTTTTGTTGTCTGACGTGGATTCGACTATTGAGCGATGCCATCTCGTTGTACTCTTTCTGCAACTGGCTTTTGACGAACACGTTTCTATTTTTCAATTTTTCTGTTGTCATGCTGTTCTCCTTTTCTCATTTCTATAAAATGGCAGCAGCCAGCAGAAACGCAATATCGGTTTTTGCCGATGCTGTAAACGAAAGCGCCATCTTCCTCCCTGACTGCATCAGAGACGAAAACCTCGGCGGAAAGAGTAACCAAGGCACTACCCTTCTCTCGAAGGACCTTGACGCCAGCAGGAATATGAAGATTGTATCTTTGCATATCTTTCTCCTGTATTGGTGAGGGGTTCATTACTCTTTCAGTAAGATTAGACCACAGCTAATATCTATTTACCACTACTTTTTACTACTTTTAACCACTGATTAGGACTGTTTCCACTATAAAAACCTCGAATCGCTTTGGGTGGGCGTAGTGTATTCCTTAGTGTATAGGCCAAGGCATTCGTAGACTTTTTCGTGCAAGCCAATTATCTCCTGCCTGATCGAATAAACCTCGGCACTTATATCTTCCTCTGAGGCGGCTAGGTGCTCCGATTCGAGTAAGGATAAGCTGGTATCAGCATTGTGCAGAAGATTCCAAACTTTCTTGAGTAAATCCATTCCTTCGTTTGTCATTTTTCCCCCTTATCTGGTGAGGCAGCGCGGTCAAGAATGGAGGCTTTTGAAGGGCGCTTGAAGAACCCAAACTTTGGGTCATCGTCGGAAGGCGTCAGGGTCGCGGTGAAGGTTACGGTGTCACCTTTGCACACCCCGTCATCCCCGGCATCCTTGAGGGGGCAGATGCTACTGGCGGCTGTCCCCCAGACCTTGAAACCCCTGTCATCTTTGACAAGAATCTTGGTGCAGACATCGCCCATGTTGTAGCCAAAACTGCGCTCCACTGCGCGGGTGCTGATAACCACCCCAGTGATGACGTGTCGGCCGGAAGGAACTGGCTCCGCAAGAGCAGCCTCTTCAGCTCGCTTGGCTTCCCATTCCGCTTGGCGCTTAGTGTCCCCCGTGATGCGTTCCCTCACTACGGCACACTGCTTTTCAGTGAGCTTCCCGAAATTCCAGTAGGCATCATAAAGCGAAGCAGCGAAAGTGTTGCATGCAGCATTCTCAGTACACCAAGCAATAATCGCGTTTGCATCCTCTACATTTCTTGAGAATGTTTTTTGAGCATTACTAATGATGTTAGCTTTGATGGCCGCTTCGTAGCGATCTGGATATTCAATGTGATTCATTTTTTCTCCTCCCATTCCTTGATTCCAAATTCGACCCACTTTTTCCAATCCTCAAGCGTCATGTGATTGAGATGGCAGATACCAATTGACTCAGGAGGTTCGCAAACTTCAGGCGGCGCATCTGGTGTAAGACCAAAGTAGAAGTACCCATAACCCTTAAATAATTCAAGGTGTGGGGTGAGCGTCGCTATATGCTCGTTGATTTTTTTCAATGTTGCTTTCAATTTTTTCTCCTTTCTATTTCTGACACCATTATTATCCTACATCAGGGAGCAGAAAACAACTACTTTCGACTATTTTAGGCTACTTTTATGCTTTTTTCTGACGTATTCAGCCGCTAAGTGACTTATCCCCTGATGTATCGAGGCGACCATAGATTAATAACTCTATCTGGATTCGCGGCATATACATCCTTTACGCTGCTGACCCATACCCTCTTACTGGCGTGAAATTCAGAAGGATTATTCACGATGTATGGGATGCACTCATTTTCCAAATACGTCGCTGCGTCGTCCTCAGTAGGCCACGATGGGCCGAGTCGAATCGGTGTGCCGTCTGTCGCTTCTGCCATTGCTGTGTATCTCATTTCTTTCTCCTGTTTAGCTTTTTATGAAACTACTAGTAAGCGAGCTTTAAGTTCAAACTCGCTTAGTGCTAATTTCAAACGTCTACTATACTTCTGAGGTAATATATTGTGCTTCGCAAGCGGCTCCCATTGCTATGGCATCAACTACATATTTGTAGTATCCAAATTTGTCATGATGTCCAAACCCGCAATTCTGTACTTCTTCGGTAATGTCAATCCAGTCATCGGTGTCAGCAAGAGAACGACTTGATACACGAAAATCATAACCCTCTAAATCTACCTCACCAAGCTGGACATAGCGGCCGGACGGTAGAGGTTTGGGTGTCGGCGCTTCACCGATAACTATAAGCTGCTTATATAATGTCTTAGTGCCAGCGAATCCGATGCGATGTATCTTGCAGGGATTGTGGGCATCTTGAATATCAACGGTGCGGAATGGGTATCTGTAATTTGGCATATCTTTCTCCTTTCTAGGTTACATTAACAAGATCGTACCATGCGTCAGCGCCCAAGTTATCTGCCTTGCACTTTTTAACGCAGGCTTGGGCTTCTTTGTAGCTATCAAAATAATCGACAACCTCATATGTGGGGGCATCCCAGACATGGGTGTCGTCGTACTCTTTCCAGATTTCATAACGGCCATCATTGTGTAAGAACACGACCCAGTGTGGTTTACATCTTGCGCTTTTCATTCCTTTCTCCTCAAAAGGGCCGCCATCCTTGGCAGCGCGTTGGGTTAGTTAGAAATTGTAGTCGTAGTGTTTGATTGGATTTGCCGCCAAATAGTGCTTTCCGTAAGCGGATTTCCAGTAGCCGCCCTTGTTTTTTCTCGCCCTGATTACGGCATATTCTTCATTAGGAAAGCATTTCCACTTCTGCTCGTGGTTGTTGGCCTCGTGGCCGAAGAAGCCGCCGAGATGAAAATCCCTCTCCCAAGGCAGCTCCTTGGTGCCCATCTCCCTGATCTCAATGGTCTTGTCCGAAACTACTTTGACAATCTCAAAAGGCGTGACGTCAGTCCCAAGGCGGAGATTGGCGTACTTGGCCGGTTTTCCTGCTTTCGTGGTTAAGGTTAATGTCATTCTTTTCTCCTGTTTTTGGAATCTTTGATCACTTTCTTTTTCCTGTCAAAATGATGGGTTCTACAGTTTCTTTTTTGATTTCGAGGGAATTGATCGGAAGGTTAAATCTAACTGAAGCCCCCGCCCTTACTCGGCCTCCATCGCCATAGTCAACCATGCAACCAAACAAAAACAAAAACACTAATGCTTTCCCAACGCTTTTCATTCCTTTCTCCTTTCTGTTTATTTCCTACATTTTTATTATAAACTACTACCAGCTATTGTCAACTACTTTCGACCACTTTCGACCACTTTCGACTACTTTTTACCATTTAATGCAGGTTTTTGTAGTGTTCTTCGCTCTTTCCTATGGTGAAGTGCATCGACATGGCGATTAAAAAGTCCGCGTAGGACATTCCACTGTCGGCAGCGACACCGCACAGGAGGCCACTCAACACGCACATCAGCTCGGTAGAGGACAGCTCATGGGATTCCTCCATCGCTTCGATGGTGGAGAGCAGTTCATTGTGCAACATGCGAATGGTGGCGCTGATCTCTTCTTCGCTTTTCATTGCCTTGTTTTCCTCTCCCGCAGGGTAGCTTTTTCCCAGTGTCTGCAAGCGACACAATACCACCCGCGTCGAATGGGCACCAGTTTCCCTTCCTCGGATTCGTCGTAGCCGATAATCTGTGTTTTCTTTTCGCCGCAACGGCACGGCTTGGTCGTAAGATCATCGCTCGAAATCATCAGGCGCCTCGACTTTGTGCTTTGGTCCAATCCCATGCTTGGCTTCGATTAACCGGGCAAAGTCCCGAGCGAACAGTGGAGCAGGCTTGATGTATTTGGCGGCATCCATATATGCCAACATGATCTCCTCCTCACTCAGCGGCTTCTGCCCGAGCATTTTCGCCTTCAGCCTTCTCAGCATCTCTTTCTCCTGTGCGTAATAAAAAGCGCGCCTTCTCGTTTGCGTCTTTTCTGGAATAAGCAAACATCGTTACTTTTTTTCCTTTCACGTTCAATGTGACGCGAAACCAGTCATCTCGAATTTTCTCAATTTTCATTTCAGTAACTACCTCCATTGATTTCATCCTCCAGTTGCATAATTTCACTTTCATCTAAAGTAAATAACAACTCCACTTTTCTTGTTTTTTTATTCTTTCCGCATACTCCCACTAGAACAGAGGTTATGTCTATCTGTTCTGGAAACCCGTCTTCCTCGGGCAGTCGTTGAAACTTCACTTCAATCGGAAGGTTCAAAGTCAACGAGTTGACCTTCATGCTTTTCGCCATCGCGATATGCCTCCAAGATTTTCTGTGCTGTTACCGGCTCGTCTTCCCGCAGAAGCCGACAGTATTTGTGAACGATCAAAGTCGCCACGACCTTGCTTACTGGCGCTTCGTAAAAATCACCGATCTCTCTGAGCATTGCGTAGTGCTCGGCGCGAACTGTCACGCTCACCCATGGGGTGCAGCGATCCTTGGGCGACGGCGGGGGCTTATAGCCCTGTGGTTTTTTCTGTCCTTTCTTTCTTTTTGTGCTTTGAACCGCATATCTGAATTTTTTCTTAGCAGGCATCGCCCCAACTCTCCCCTATTTCCACGTCAACTTTTGAGGGCACATCCAGCTGCACGGCTTCGCGCATAATCTCGGCGGCGTCCTCGGCTTCGTTCCTGTCTTTCACGCTTAACGCAATCTCGTCATGCACCTGCAGCATGATGTCGAATCCGGCCTCGTGCAGCTCCACAAGCGCTCTTTTGCATTGGTCGCTTGCGCTACCTTGGATCAGTCTATTCAATCCCTTGTAGGTCATTGCGCGCTTGATCCGTGCGCCGTATTTCGCGTAAGCCTCTTCATATGGCAGCGCCTTGTTGATGCCCCACTGCTGTGGCTCCCACAACGGGAAGCGACACTTGCGGCCCAGCAGCGTGCGGATCGCTCCGCCGGAAGCAGGGTGCTCAATCTTTTTCTGGACTGCGTGCACGGTGCCCCTGAGAAACGGCACGCGCTGGTGAAAGTCCTGAATCAGTTCGGAGGCTTCCTCAACGCTCAAATCTAACTGGGTTGCCAGCTTCTTTTTGCCCATTCCGTACATGATGCCCAGCCCGATAACTTTAGCCGCTTTCCTGCTTACAGAGTCCCCTGCCATATCGGCCACCATCTGGTGAAAATCCGTGTCGGGGTTATCGCGATACGCGCTTGCCATTTTCTCGGCGCCTTCCAGCTGCAGCAGGTTGGCATAATGAACAAGTAGGCGCGGCTCTTGAGCACTGAAGTCATTAGCTGCCCAAAGCTGATTTTCCTGTGGCAGGAACAACCGCCGGACCATCGGTCCAATGACCGGATGCCTCGCCGGTACTTGCTGTAAATTTGGCTGGGCAAAACTAAGGCGACCCGTGGAGGCGCCCCCGAATTCGCCACGCAGTTGATTGATATGGGAATGGATGCGCCCGTCCGCTTCACTGGCGTCCAGATAGGGCTGCAGGAAAGTGTTGTGTGTCTTGTTGACCTCACGGGCTTCAACAATGGCCTTGGCGACCGTGTGGTCGCAGCCCTCAAGAAAACTCTTGGTGAAGCTCGGCGCGCCTTTCTCCGTGCGTGGATAGTTGATACCGAGCGTGTCGAATGCTTTGGCAATGCTGGCAGCTGCCCAGATGTCCACGGGCACGCCTGCCTCTTTTTTGAGGCCTTTAATCAGCTGCTTTTCTTTGGCCCGTAGCTCCGTGATCAGCTGCTCGGCCCTTGGCCGGTTAAATCGAATCCCCTTGTACGTGATGCCCACGAGCACAGGCAGCAGCTCCCGCTCCAGCTTAAAAATGGATTCCACCTCCTCCTGCCGCATAAGCACCTGTAAATGATGCCAGAGCTTCAGCGTCAGCGCGGCGTCCTGCTCGCCATATTCGCCCACGAAATTCGCGGGAAGCTTCCAGAGTTCTTTTTTCGGATGAACATTCCAGTCGGCAGCGGCTTGCTTTAGGGCCTCCTCGAACTTCACCTCTTTCAGCATGTCAAAGCCGAGGGAGTTCAGCGCATAGCTGAACCGATTTTCATCCACCAGTCCTGCCGCGATCATCGTATCGAGGATGTCGCCGTTCACTTCAAAGCCTGACGCCAACAACCAGCCGAGGTCGTAGGCGGCGTTGTGCATGACCTTTGGGCATGGCAATTTGAGAACGTCGGCAATCCACGCCTCGACAACCCGCTTGTCCAGATTGCCGCCGCCTTCGTGCGCGACAGGATAGTAGCCGCTCCAGCCATCCACGGCGACCGCATAGCCGACGATGAAGCCGTCCTTGCGTGGCCAGCCGGGTCCGAACTTCTCCATGTGGGGATCGCACGTCTCCAGATCGATAGCGATCTCTTTGGCTTCTGATAAATCAGGAAAATTTTGTGGTGGCAGCCACTCGCTGCTGGGAGGGAATAAACTGCTCAAAATCTGAATCCTCTTTCTGCTTTCTTTGGAAGCACTATATGAAGCGCTTGACGAGTGCGTGTTACACCAACGTATAACAAGCGGTTAATACTATCGGCATTATACTCGTATTCTTTTGCAAAGCGTGGGGAAAGGTCAGTCAGGAGCAACACATTGTCGGCTTCGCCGCCCTTCGCTCCGTGGATCGTGGACAGTTGTATCGGTGCCTTGGCGGTAAGTTTCGTGCCGCGCCGCAGCACGGCAACCAGATAATCGCGCTTGTCCTCGCCTATCTTGCCCAGTGCCTCGTGCCAGATCGCCTCGGTCTGAAGTCCGTGCTTTTCCTTCAGGTCCTCCATGGAAAACGTGCCCTCTGGGTCGGCGTCTTTCAAAGTCTTGTGTCCGCGCTTGACGGTTCCGGCACCCAGATAACGATAAACCTGCTTGAGCATCGAATAGTTGATTTCCTTGCCTGCCCTGAGTCGTTCCCAACCGAGCACCGCCGTCAGGATTGCCTCAGACACGCTCTTGTGCCCGTGGCGCTCGAACAATAAACCCTGCGACTTTATCCAGTCGTGCATGTCATTGAGCATATAATTGGTTGAGGCCATTACGAGCCACTGGCCCGAGCTGATGTCCACCTGCTGAAAGTCGTTGTAATAGTTGATCTCGCCGCCCTCTGTTCGGGGCGTCCATCCTTTCGGCTGACGTCTTTTAATTCGCCGCACGATCTTGTCAGCGAACGAATGAATCTTAGACGGGACGCGATAGCTCTGGTTCAACACCCTGATTTCGCCCTCACAGGACAGGAAGCTTTCCACATCGGCGCCCGCCCAGATATAGACCGCTTGGTCGTCATCACCAGCGATCCAAGTGCGCTGTGCCCGCTCTGCCAGTTGCATGACCAGTGTCCACTGAAGCTTTGACAGGTCCTGTGCTTCATCAATAATTAGCGCCTGAAGCGTGGGCAGTCTCTCGGGGTCCTGCACCAGAAGCTCCAGCAGATCAGTGAAATCCATCAGCATCTTGGATTCCTTGAACTTCCGGTAGCTGCGCGCTATGTATTCAAAATGAAACCACTCGATTTCCAGATTGCTCCTGTTGTAGTAGGAATGCAGGTCCTCGCCTCGAATGCGGGCGATGTTGATCTCGTTCAGGATTGCGTTGTCTGCTCGAATAACAAAGTCATTGCCATCGGTGCTGGTGCTCACTTCCAATCCCACGCTTTTAGCGAACTCAGTGTAATCTGCCGAGGACATGATGTCCTTGTTTCCCACGCCAAGACAGCTGTAGGCAAGACTGTGGAGAGTTCTGAACCATGGAAAATCCAGATCAGCATTGAGGTGCGGAAACTTCTCTATCGCTCGATCCCGCGCTTCATGTGCAGCCTTTCGCGTGAAAGCAAAATAGCCAATGTCAGTTGAGTGCGTGCCTCGCTCCAGCTCCTGTTTCACTGTATCGAGCAGGTAGGTTGTCTTGCCACTGCCGGGCGGTCCAAAAATCTTGGTAGTCATCAGAAAGGCACGTCGTCGTAAGTTTTGGGCGCATCAAACGGTGCGTCCTGTGTTTGAAACACAGGCATCTTCCAGACGCGTGTGGATCGCCCTTTAAGCTTTAAAACGGTAGAGGTAGCATTCATGTCGCGCAGCCGCTGTGAAATCTTCGGGGTGGAAAGGCCGGAGAAATTGTTTCGTTTCAAGTGGGCTTCCAAATCCTTCATCCGAAAAAAGACCTCTTCCTTCTCTTCATCAGTCCAGACCCTCCCAAGCAAAATCTCGTCTCGATCAATGCCCTGTTGCAGGTGAGTCGTGAACTCTTCCACCAGCTCATTGAAGCGCCCGGTAATCGTTGTGTCTTCGCTCGCAGCGGTAATCTGCTCCATCTCGACCATTTCACGCAGCAGCTCATTTATGAGCCCTTCCCAGTCCACTCTCTTCATTGTGGGAGGAAGGATGTTAAGGCGCTCCATGCAAGCACGTTGAAAGTGCATCTGGTTGAAAAGCGTCTCGGTCTCCAGCTCCACTCGCTTGCCGTTTACGTCGAGAAACCACAGGGGCGGTTCTGAGTTGTACTTGGTCAGTGATCCGAGTTGCGGGGAGTCTGGTCCGTCACCACCAACGCCGTGCTTACGACTTCGGCACAGGCCGGAGTTGCAGAACGATTTGATGGGTTCATCTTTGCACTTGTAGCGATAGTCTTTTTTTTCGAGCTGCTTGGTGATTATCTGCAGCTCCTGAATACCGAGCGGCGGCTCAAAATATTTCATGTTGAATTCTAAAAGCTTGTCGCTCCACCCCTCGGGAAAAGCTTTCTTCAGAAAGATGCCAAGGGAGAACATGCCGTTGTTGCGGGCTCCTTCTGGAAAGCCCTGCGCGCAGAGTGCCTGCAGGCACGGCGGACCATCCCGCAGCGGATCGTTTTCTTGTTTCTTTTTCTTTGGTGGGTCCAGCTTCGCCTGCACGTACTTGTCGTACAGGTCGAACAGGTCCTGCAGCGTCCCTGCACTGCCATCATCTTTAATAACGTAGCGTAAAGTTTTGTCACCGCCATGGTGCGGAAGATTTAAAAAGTTTCCTGTATCGCCCCGGTTAATTAAGATTTCGCGCTGCTTTGGGAATATCTCACGGCCTGCCTGACCTAGCAGCGCCGCGCAAGCATTGAGGTAGTCCTGCATCTCTCCGGCAGGCACGGGGTCCTTGGTGAACGCATAGGCGTGCGCGCCCCCGCTCTTAGAGCGAAACACAACCAGAGGCAGCGCCAGTTGTCGCACTTTAGTGATGAAGGCAGCAAGGTCCAGAGGGTACTGATCAACGTCTATGGCACCCCACGTACAAGTGTTATCCGCACGAATAGGAATTATGCCTAACGATGGCTCAACGCCATCTAGGTGTTTTTGCCATAGAATGTCTGTGGGGGGCTGCCGGACAACGGTGCCTTTTCCAGTCTGCTTGTTACTCTCATTTGTGCCATTTATCTTATAAGTGCCGTAGGCGCTGTCAAGGCCTGTAAATATTTTTTTGAATTTGGTCCGCAAATCCATTCTTCTTTCTCTTTTTTTTTGTAAGCGCCGGGGCCGAAGCCCCGACGATTAAAGCCATTAGAACAAGTCGTGTGTCTTTTCACCTTCAGGTTTGTCGCCTTCAGGCTTAACTTGGACTTGCCCTGACCGAATGGACTCAGCGAACTTCTTCGCTGCTGCATACACGTCAGCGCTTTCCACAGCGCCGATGCGCTCGATTTCCCAGCCGTGCCATTTGCCGCGATCATTGGATTCACTCATCACGGTGAGCCGATACTGCTGGCTAAACATTGGCGGAGTAAAAAGACGACCATTGGCACCTTCCAGCTTGACACTCATCATCATGCTGTTCCACTTGCGGCTCTTCTTGAGCTGCGTGGACTTCATAACAATTAATGCAGGGTTTGGCACGCCGTTATTGTCCAGTACCATCACATAATGGTTCGCTGTGTTCTCGACGTAGTTGCCGTTATCAAGGTAATCCTTATTGTCGCCCGGCTCTTTATGTGTCCTACTCAAAACGTCCGACGTGGCCGGATGGATGTTAATCGGTGCTCCGCTACCGGAGCCGCGTGGTGCCCATTCGATATACTGCCTGATATAGGCGCAAGGAAGCACAACAACACCTTTTTCGCCATCATGCAGCTGTCCGGTGACGCTGTTATAGAGCATGCCGGGTGATGCACCCTCCACCTCACCGATCTCCGGCGACATGTTGGTCAATATTTTCACGAACGGAAGGGCAAGATCGTCCTGCCCGATTTGATCGAAACCACCTTGTGCGTCTTCCTCGAAGGAGGCAGCGATAGCCATATCGGTGGAACCTTTTTCTGCGATTTCACTGTTTTGTGCTTTAGCCATAATAATTTTCTCTTTAAGATTTGATGTTTGCTCTTTGGCCTATATAGACACCGAAAAGTTCCATAGGAATTTCATTGCCTCTTTCGACCTGCTCTTTGGCCCATGCTTTCAACGTCATCGGCTCAATCTTCTCGGCCTGCTCGGCTGGGTAGCCTTGCTGGCCTAGAAGTTCTAAAAGACGAGAACAAAGCTCGTCTTCACCACGTCCGAATCGGACGCTCACGGTATTTTTAATGATGTCATCCATCGCGTGATCACGCAGCCATTCATAGGCTTCAGCGCGGCGCGCAACAGGGATTGACGCGGAATAGAAGGCCTTGACCTCGATCTTGCTGCCGTCTTCCATCATGAAGGCTGTCATGCCCGTCTGGGCAAGCGCTTCAGGAATCGCCTCTTCCGTTAATTTTTTAAAGCTATTTTTTCTTTCTTTTAAAACCGCCTCAAGATCAGCGACCTCTGCAGCAATTTCTTTCGCTCTTTTTGCCAGATTGCTGATGCCCTTGATGTCATCGTCTTTTATTTTGAGAGCATTGGCATCTTTTTCAAAATCAATCATCGTCGTTTTCTCCTCGATTGAAAAGATCGATCTGGATTGGAATGTACCTCCTTTCCTGCTTGTCCCATTTGAGACACTTAAAACGTCCGTGATTCTTGGACGCCGCTACGGTAGCCATGATGGCAATGGCAGTTGGATCACCGATGAACAATAGATAATCGTCATCGGAAAAAGTCTCCATCATTCGCTTGACGCGAGCAACGGTTGGACCTGATGAAAAAATAACTTGTGATTGAGATGGCGGTAAAACAACTTCGATCTCACCATACTCAAGCGCAGGTGCGATATTGTGCTTACCCGTCTCGCTAACAACGTAGACTTTGTTGGTCATGTCTTCTTTCTCCTTTCTTTTGTTTTCTTTCTTTCTAGTTAAAAGTTTCTACGAAGTAGTATATACTACGAATTAGCAAACAGCAAACAGAAAGCAGAAAGGAAAAACAAGTGGAAAAAATGTGGCTTGACACATATAGGTATAAGAATATGCCCTATGAGCACCAAAGCTCGTATCTGAAGCGGTTCTGGCGCCGCCCTGTGGCAGCGCTTTTTGCGGATATGGGCACTGGCAAAAGCTTCATGGCTATCAATAACTTTGCCATGCTCTATGATCGCGGCCAAATCAACAGCGTTTTGATTATTGCGCCCAAGGGAGTGTATCGCAACTGGGTAGATCAGGAGCTGCCCAAGCATTTGCCAGAGCACATAATCCACCGGACTGCATTGTGGACACCATCGCCCCGCAAAGCGGAGAAGGCCACGTTGGAAAAACTTTGGGATGTCACCGAGGATTTAAAAATCTTTGTCATGAACGTCGAAGCGTTGAGCACTTCCAGAGGCGTTGAATACGCGACTCGGTTTGTCAGAAGCACCAACTGCTTCATGACCATCGACGAAAGCACCACCATCAAAACGCCGACAGCCAAGCGCGCCAAGAACGCGGTGAAAGTAGGACGTGAAGCGAAATATAAACGCATCATGACAGGCTCCCCTGTCACCCGATCCCCGCTCGATTTATTCCAGCAGTGTGACTTCTTGTCGCCCGAGTGTTTGAACTCAAGCAGCTATTATGCTTTTCGAGCGAGGTATGCAGTGATGGTGGAAAAGCACATGGGATCGCACAGCTTCAAAAAGGTAATTGGCTACCGTAAGCTGAACGAGCTGAAAGAGAAGCTGGATACCTTCAGCTACCGTATTCGTAAGGACCAGTGCCTCGACCTCCCAGAAAAGGTCTATATAAAGAGGGAAGTGCCTCTCACCAAGGAGCAGGTGAGGGCGTACCAAGAAATGAAGACCATGGCGCTGGCGCTGCTCAAGGACGGCATGGTAAGCACCGTCAATGCTTTGACACAATTGATGCGGCTGCACCAGATTGTGTGCGGTCACGTCAAGCTGGATGATGACCGGATTGTCAGCATCCCCAGCAAACGCATAGAGGAGCTGCTCTCTGTCATCGAGGAAGCCTCCGACAAGGTGATCATCTGGGCAAATTACCGTCACGATATTGGCGCCATTAAAATGGCGCTGCAAAAAGAGTACGGCATGAACTCGGTTGGCACTTATTTTGGTGACACTGACGACGACGAGCGGGCGCGTGTCATCAAAGAGTTTCAGGACCCTAACAGCGAGTTGCGCTTTTTCGTCGGCAACCCCCGCACGGGCGGCTATGGCCTGACACTTACTGCTGCCGATACAGTGGTATATTACAGCAACAGTTTCGATCTTGAGGTCCGGCTGCAATCCGAGGACCGTGCTCATCGAATCGGGCAGACCCGCTCCGTGACCTACGTGGATTTAATTTCGCCGGGCACGGTTGATGAAAAAATAGTGAAGGCGCTGCGTGGCAAGATCGACATTGCCACCGAGGTCCTTGGAGAGGAGTTCAAAGAATGGTTGATCTGATACCAATCAAAAAGAAGTTTAAATATATCTCGCTTCAAAAGCAGGACCTGCCGGAAGGCAGGCGCTACATCTACGGCGAAGAGCGCTTGCCCAGTGTGACGACGATCCTGTCGGCTACGAAAAAAGACAAGGGTGCCCTTGATGCGTGGATCGCCAGAGTTGGTCAGGAGGAGGCCGACCGGATCAAGAACGAAGCGGGTCGCGTGGGTACATACCTGCACGAAGTCATTGAGCGCATGGTCGCGTTTCGGGACCTGCCGCGCCCGACTAATTGGGAGATGTGCAAAGGCTACGAAATGGGATATAAGATCATCAACACTTTTTTTCGCAACGTGAATGAAATCTGGGGCAGCGAGGTGTCGCTGTATTATCCTGAGAAGTATGCAGGCACTACTGATCTAGTGGGCATGTATCGCGACAAACCAGCGATCATCGATTTCAAGCAGAGCAATAAGCCGAAGCGGCGCGAGTGGATCGAGGATTATTTCTGCCAGCTGGCCGCTTACTCCATGGCGCACGACGAGATACACGGCACAAACATCGACAATGCAGTTATACTGATGGCGGTGAGGTCAGACGGGAGCACAGCGGAGTTCTCAACGGCAGGTCGGGAGTTTAAAGGATACAAGGACATGTGGATGCGAAAAGTTGACCAATTTTATGAGTTGTAAGGGGGAGCATGGTTTGCTGCTGTGAGTCTCCCCGCGTCCCAGCGGGCGGTGGGCGCCATCGAAAAACACCCGCAGTAGCGTGATGTTTTCCTCCCTTTGGACGAAGGCTGTCCCGAGAAATTTCCAAACAGGCGCGTTATCGATTAGGCCCCGCTAGAGGCTAGTGTGCCGGGACGTACCCGGCACACGCTTCCTCGCCTGTTTTAATTAATTGATTAACTCATTTTTCTCCTCCCACTATTTCTACGTCGTCGTAAGTCTCAATCCAGACATGCGCTCCGCATGACAGGGGCTTGTCTGGACTATAAATTACTCGGGCGCCGCCCTTAAAAACCACCTCGTTACATTTCCGGTTCTGCTTGTAGTCCTTGACGGTGAGCACCGGCAGGTCCGCCCCTTTCCTGTTCGCCTTGATGTGATGCTGATTGACATGAATAACTGTTTTCATTTTTCCCCCTTCTTAGGCATCGTGTTCCTCCCTAGCGAGATAGTCTTTAAGGACTAGCACTAAGGTCTGAGTACGTTTCAACTTTATCCCCAACCGTTCAAATTGAATGGATTTCACTTTATCCATCAGCACAACCACTTCGTTAGTGACTGATATGGTTTGTGATGGACGTTTTACTTGTTGAGCTTGATTTTTCATCGTTCGCCTCCTATTCCAGTTCCACAAGATCACCGTCGGACATAGTGCCACCTAAAGAAGCTGTCTCTCTTTTTTCCAGAGTATTTAGTGCGGCCTCGTATTTCTTGACCTGTGATTCAGTAATCGCCTCTGGTGTTGACAGGTTATGCTTTAAGTCTGCGATCTTCACTGCAACGGCTTCAGGGCACCCGCTCTTTTTGATGGAGTCGATGTACTCAGCGTAAGGCACGTCATCCGGTCGCGTTAATAGGGTCATAATGCTGGCCACTTTACCGCCAAAAAGCCGCAGGACATCCGAAAGGGAAGCCTCGGTATCCTCGACCACATCATGCAAAAGCGCGGCTATGTACGTGTTTTCGTCCACATGAGCACACAGCCCCCCAGCAACGCCCAAGATATGGGCTGTAAAATAATCGTTGCCTGCCTTATCGACATGGCCAGAGTGCATTTCTTTGGCAAAGTGATAGGCCTTGTTAACCTTGTTCTCCTTGGTTGTCATAATTTTCTCCTTTCTTTACTACTACCGAGATTATATTAACATTTTTATCTATTTATGTCCATTAATTACCACAAGCATCCTCAAATTCAGCTCGATCAGAAAGCCTTTCCATTCTTGCAAAAGCTGCTTTTCCATATCTTTTCTTGCGCGCAGCATCCCATTCCGTGCACTTTTCTCTTGCCTCTTCTCTAGTGTTGGCTTCCCCTATTTTTCTGGATTTGCCTATATGTGGCTCCAGCCCATTCGGCCATTCTGGGTTTTCTTTCCACCATGTTCTGTGAAAGATTCTATATTTTGCCATTTTTCTTTCTCCTTAATTTATGAATTGGTTGAATTCCCCAAACATTGGATTGCTGGTGTCTATCTTGTCTGCTGGAATTTTTTGCGGCTCTGGCAGTTTTCCTTTAAAAGAACTGCCGTCGAACTCATAGTTGTAATTTCTTTGGTACTCTTGAGCGGCTACTAAATTGTTGGAGTACAGGTAGCCTCCTTGCGAGTTTTTCCAGCCGTAATAATTTACTTTGGGGTATTTGTTCATTTCCTTTCTCCTTTCTGGTTAAGGTTAGGCGCCTATATAGCCCGCGCTAGACGCTTCGTTGGCATACTCGATCAGAGTCTTCTTTGGGCTGAACCCGAGGTCCCTCTCAACACCAAGACCAAAGGGAGGGAACTTCACGCTCTCCAATTCGGCCAATGAGACGTACCCTAGCTCGGGGAAGCCAAAGCCTAGATCGCACAAGCCGAAGAGGGTGTCCCCGTCTTTCTCAGAGATCAGCCAAGTACATGCGCCTCCACCGAAAAGTTTAAGTACCGGAACCCTTTCCGCTTCTGGCTTGTTCCCATTCGCTATTAGCTTTTTTTCAATTGCTTTAGTAAATAACTTCATCGTTTTCTCCTTTCTAGTTTTTAAACAATTACCATTTCCACATCCACTCAAATGCAGCATCCCTTTCCGCATGAACATCTGCAACGCTTTGCATGACATCACTTATGTGAGCAATAGCACCTTCAGCGGTTGTGGCCTTACTCTCCTCAACCATTTTCCGTAGTTCATCATCTGTACATGCCATCCCAATAAATTCCCAGCCACCGCCTCCGCTGGGGTTGGGTGTCCAGTTTCCAAAAGCATCCTGCGCCCCGCATAGGTCGCACTGGAAATCAGTGAAGGAGCACGTATCAGTATTAAAATGCTTCTCTGCGTGTTCGCGTACTGCTTGGGTCATCTCATCAAGTGTCATTTCTTTTCTCCTTGGGCCTACCAAAGCGAGGGGCCCAGTAGCCTGTAAGTTTTTTCGTCTTTCTATCAAGGTGCTTGTAAATGCCAAGCACATCATGGGCCACATCGAAACTCTTCAAATCTTCGAGCATGCTATCCAGCGCAAGATTGTATTCCTTATCGACGTACTCGATATCCATAATTAGGTCTATTCTCTTGCCGGGTATCTGGTCCTCGAAATGCTTTGCGATCTTCACTATTTTTTCAAATCTATTCATCGTTCTTTCTCCATTTTTTCTGGAAAGGCGTCAAAGACCCGATTTTTCTACCTTTTCCATCGGTCGGTATCGGAAGTCCTTCCAGCCAATTCTGCATTGATGTTCGCGAGGACGCCTCTCTCTAGGTCATCGAGGAAACGATGCAAGGCCGTCGTAGTGTAAGCCCTAAAGTCTTGTTCCTCTAGTAGAGATAACAATTCTTCTGTTGTCCAATTGGTAATTTCTTCATAATTTACTTTGGGGTATTTATTCATTTCCTTTCTCCTTTCTCCTGTACTAAATCTAATCTGGCTGCAATTGCAGGGGTATGTAGACAGGATATACAAAATCTGTCGCCTGTATGCTCGTTAGTGTCCGAGCATGAATCGCAGATTGGGCCAAAACACTCGGAACACTCTGTCCATATCCAAGTGTCAGCATCGTGAGGGTCAGATTTGAATGGATCTTTAAGTGCATCCCCACACTCGCCACAGTTCTGCTGTGGAGTCATTACCTGACTGACGCATCCGTTATCCACCTTGTCCCTCATGTTCCAAGTCATCTCAATCTCCCGTTTCAATAACTTTCCAAGTAATATGGTTGCCATTGGCTTTCTTTTTTCCACCCGTTGAAAGATGAATCCAGTTCCCAATCTTCTTACCCGTGAAGTCCTTTGTTCCTATTTTTTTCGGTGCGCGGCGGGAGCCGCCCCAAACAGCGTAGGAACCTGAGACTTCGATTTCTGGGACAACTGCCTTCTTTTCCTCTTCATATTCTTTTTTCAATTTGGCAATATCAAGTTCACCACTTTCTATTCTTTCGGAAAGGATTTCGATGTCATAAAAGTTGACCCCGTTGAACCAAGTGCCGCCGCTATGGTGCCATTCAAAGCTCGGCCAGTGCCCTTTCTCCGCCAGCCATCTGGCGAAGACGGCAGGGATTGGAATCCCTGCTTTTTCAAAATCTTCTTTGTGGAATTTGGACAAAGGTTTTAGGCCCTCTTCGTAGGCGCGGATGGCATTGTTGCTCATTCCCAAATCGATATTGTATCCAGCCATTTCATTCTCCTATAAGCTGCTGTTGAATTTCTTGCGGCAATGTCTCAAGTTCAACTTTCTGATAGCCTGATGCACTGAAGATGCTCACCTTTCCATCCTCATCAATTCGCATCGTTGCCCTTCCGTCCTCAAGTTTATCACTCTTCACTTCTATCCATTCGTTGCTCATACTTTTTCTCCTTTCTAGTTAATGAACTTTCTCTAGTCCATCCTTGATTGGGCATAGGCGTGAATACCATTGGCCTGTAAGACTCTAGCGTAGGCTCTGGCACCGGCTTCTTTAGCATCCATGCTTTGGGTTGGATGGTTGGATGGATTCCAAATATCGTAGCCCCCTTGCCAAGACCTGCTTTTGACAATGCCTTCCTTTTTAAGCCATCGCGCAAAAGGTTGAGTAGCGGGGCGGACATTAACCCACGCGAAACCGCAAGGCCAAGCGAACTGTCCCCCGTGTCTTTCCTCAACAGCATGGCAAGCCTCTACTGCGGCTTGTGTCGCTGTGTTATGAAGTCCAGAAAAATCTTTTTTCATTCCTTTCTCCTTTCTGTTTATTTCCTACATTTTTATTATAAGCTATCACCAGCTATTGTCAACTACTTTCGGCTATTTTTTACTACTTTTTCTCCTTTCATTCGGTAAAACACAGATCAAACGAGTAGTAAGGCTCGGTGTACCAGCCAGCCTCATAATTGCAGACCTGAAAAGAGGCACCTATCGCCCATTGGTAGGGTCCAGCCTCCCAGATCACGCGCCAGCATTTTCCATAGCCCTGTTCAGCAGTCTCCTTTGGCGAGGTTATGCGAACTTCCCACGCGGGGTCATGACCATAAAATTCCTTGGACAATTTACAAATTGCTTTATAAAAAGCCTTGGCAGCTCCGGCCTTGGTTTTGTACTTTAATGGATCGAAGTCCAGTTCAATCTTTGTGATGGTTGTGCCTTTCTCAAAGGACCATACTTCCTCATTTATGTACATGCTTTCTCCTTCCATTTATAGGTTTTCATTTTCCTGATTGGCCCGTAGCCAATCACCCCAGTGATACCACTCAAGCCTCGTTTCGCAGGCAATTTATAAAAAGGATCGCTTTCGGTGCTTCCAATAAATGCTTCCGCCGTGACGTAGACTTTTTTTAGGCCTTTCTTAGCAAAGGTCGTGGCTCGCACCGCGTCTCCTACCCACTCGGTCTGACCGTTTCGTTCAACAAGCCAAACGTGCCGCTCCCCGTATCCCGCAAACTTGTTGAAGAATGTGAAAAGCTTTTCTCCGACAATTTTGTCAGTTTCAATATCAACTAAAACGGGGAAAGCTGAGAGGCCCCCATTGTCTGCCAAATCTGCCTCGGCTCGGGCCTTTTCTGCGCCGCAACTGGAAGCCCACTGACTCAAAAAGCCGTCCGTGTCACATCGCTGAAACGACTCGCGTTCGTCCGCAATGTGCTTGGCAGCCTTGACTCGAAGTTCGTCCCCAGCTCCTTCAGCAGGGTTAATTGAGTCTAGCGCGTCGTCGTACGTGTTGAAGTAAGTAGCCATGCTTTCTCCTTTCTGTTTATTTCCTACATTTTTATTATAAGCTATCACCAGCTATTGTCAACTACTTTCGGCTATTTTTTACTATTTCTACCGACTTTAGGCCCCCTTGTTGCCCTTAACGCCCGTTCCGGCCACCGCAGGCTAGAAGGTGACACCCAACCACTTCACCCCATCGTCATCGGTGTAGTCCCACACTGTCTCTCTACCACAAGCCATTCCGTGATAAAACCCACCGTTGTAGTAATTGCCGCGCTTTTTGGTGAACTCTGTCGCTCTGTTTGCATCGTCCTCTAACTCATACCATGCGATCCCGAAACAGATTCGCACATCGTAATGGCTTCTGCCTTTTGTATCTTTGATGAGGATAATGCCCTCACCTGCTGGTTCATATTTTATTTCTCTAGTCATCTTTGTTCTCCTTTCTAGTGATAATTTAGTTTTGCGTTCTTCGGCAATCTCTTTCTGCCGAGCGTGGGGGAATAAAAGTGCAACCACTTAGTGCCTTCTTTATATATCCACCCAGAGGTATAACCCCATTCGCTATGGTAAGTGACAGGTTTCCAACCTCGGTTTTTTACCTTTCTTACTGTTGGGTTCTTTATAAACCAATCTAATTTTTTCATTGCTTTCTCCTTTCTAATTACCAACCTACACAAACATTATACCATAGGGCATTTTTCGTTTTAAAAAGTTAGCCTTAAAACAGGGTAAAGCAGGGCTACAGCCCAGTGTTCATCAGGGAAAAAATAGAAAGTGCTTGAGGGTACGCCTAGAAAACGTAGTATATTTTTACGCAAAACACCTAATAAAAAGACAACTGGCACCGTCGCAGGCCAATAACGACGGGCACTAAATTATTTTCAATTATTTTTTCTAAATCAGTCGTTCTATAAGTAGGTTTAACCCAGAAGAGGGTCGAATGGAAAAAGGTCTTGCAGCATCTCTCTACTAGATGGTGCAACTGGCCCCTCTGGCCCTTGGGCCACGTTCGCTGGAGCGGGGGCAGAAACAGGAGTTGCCGCTGTCTCCACCGGAGGGGAAGCTCCTCTCTCAAGACCGGGCACACCTCGCGTGGGGGGAGCGGGGGGTGCAACACGAGCTTGGGGAGGAGCAACAGGTCGTTCTGGAGGAGCAACAAGGGGTGCCACAAAATCCCCTGCCAAAGGAATATCCTCTACCGTCTCTTCTAAAACTTCTCTTGCTTCAGGGTCCATTGCTGCCGAGGAAGCTCCTCCGATAATGATGGGGCTTGGTGGCGGGGCGGTCATCGCGCCCCTTCTTGCTGCTCCTGATCGGACACTGCGAATAGAAGGGCCAGCAGTCAGCGCGATTGCAGGCGCGATTGCCTGCGCGGGAACACTGCCGCCAAACGAGGTCCAGAGCCTTCCCAGTATGTTCCCTATGGCTGCGCCACTGTTAGAACGGTTCTGGGTTCGATTGGCAATTCTTCCAGTTACATTGGCTAAAGAACTGATTAGGCCCTGTTCTTCTGCTGTGAAAAATGCGTCAATTATGCGTCTATTTTCTTTTCGTACAATTGCCCAATCCCTGCTTAGTGTTCCACTCACGGCCTGCGCCGATTCTTCGGCAGCATTAGTCAGGCTTCCATCGAGCAGTTTAATTACCACTTCTCCGCGAAGCTCTAACCAGTCTTCGGGACTTAATTGTTCTTTAAGTGCCAGCACATCTCGCGCTAGGCCCGTTTTGCTCCTCAAGCCCAGAAAAGAATTACCGAAGATGTACTTAACAGCATCGTCAGGGGCAACTTTAAACTGACGCTTCCCGTCGATCATTGTTTTTTCAGTAAGCGCGTTAAGTATCCCTTTGGTTTCCCAGCGTTGTTTAAACCCAGACCATGTGTTTATTGCGTCTTTCCACAGTCGAATGGCTTCGGTGTCCATTGGGTTGCCAAACATGTCTTCCTGCAAAAACAGATTAGCAGAAACTACTTCATCAAGGTAGCCGTCCAAAGCATCTATCGCAGCTCGTGCTGCTGCTCCTTCTGGACCGAGTTCTTTACTGGCACTGGTTAGCTGCTGTCGTTTAATCTGAATCTGCTCGACATCCATGCCGTTCCGTAACCCTTCTTTTAGCTCATCAACAAGTTTCCATGCTTTAGGGGTAGTAATGGGGCTAAATGATTCAAGAGTCGTATCTAGGCTATCGGCAAACTTACTCGCCGAGGAAGGGTCTAAAAAAGTCTGCTCTGCCGCTCGCGCTTTATTGTATTTTAATTTAGCTGCTCTGCGGTCCGCTTTTCTTTGTCTGTATAAAATCTCTTGAGCTTGTTCTGCGCCTTCACGTCGAGTTCCCGCGCCCATGCCTGTGGCAATTGCATCCACATTGGCTCTCACGGCGGCAACTTGAGCGTCATAGAACTGCCTCATTGCAGCAGAAGCTTGCGTTTCCGTCGCCCCCTTGGAGATCATATCCTCATAAAGCATTTGTCCCAGATCACGAGTGACCTGACCCGTGGTTAGTTTAACTTCAACAGGGAGGCCAGCTGCCTGTGCTTTAATAACCGCCTCTTCTGGGATATAGCCTTCATCTATAAGCTTTTTATATTCAGTGAATAAGGATGCCTGCAAGTCATCGGGGTTTAAGCCTTTCCCCTCAATGTAGTTGCGTGCTTGAGCAGTAAAGGTTCCATCAGGGTTAATAATGGAGGCAGGGTTGTCTTTGTATCTGTTGACTAAATAAGAGCCGGCTTTGCCGAAGAGCCTTCCCATCCCCAAAAACGCAGGGCCAAAAACAATACCTGCAGCGGGTATGGTCCAATCGTAGGGAAGTCCTGTTATAGATTTCGAGCCTAGCTCAAACCCGCCTGCTTCTATGCCTGCGGTTAGCGCCGCTCCCTTATAGCCACGAATCGCCGCCTGTCCAAATGTTCTTGCAAGTCCGGCTTCTACCACCGGAACTGCTGCGACTGCTCCGGCTAACTGCAGAACGGTTGAGCGATCCAGACCACGCGGGTTAGGATACCATGTGGAAAAACCTAAAGAATTGCCTTCCTCGTCCTTGTTTTCGCGGGACACAAGCAAATTGCCATGGCTGTCGTAGCTTGTCGTAGCTTCGGGGAAAATGTTTTTTATCCCCTGTTCTAATTTATAGTCTCCAATTGTCGTCGTGAGTAGCCCAATATACTGGGCTTTTTGGGCAGCAGTCGCAGTCATTGGAACCGCGCCAACGGGCAGCTCTGGATAATCAACATTTGCCTGAGTCAGCCAGTCCGCAGCCGCGCCGGGAGCCCTAGCAACAGCCCCAACCGCTTGGCCTGCAAAGTCTTTGGCAGACTGGATCAAGCCCGGAGGCTCTTGAGCCGAGGTTAAGAAAGCCAATCCTTCATCGGAAAGCCCAGCAAGAATGTCTTGGGTTCCACCTCCTCCGGCCCTCATTTCCGCTAGAAAGGCATCGTAGACAACTTGATCTGCCGCCGAGAACGAAGGCCCAGCAGCAGGGGTAACGCCTGCCTGACCACTACCCTCTTGAAAATGTTGAACAGGCATTATTGATTCCCCGCTGCCCGTGCAGCCGCTGCTGCATCTATCTCTGCCTGTATCTGAGCTTCTTCTAGGGTCCGCACTTGGGCGACCGTAGAAAGGTTAATCTCTACCGGATCAGGGACCTCGAGCGTCTCTTTCTTGTAGCCCAAATCAAAATATTCGTCCAAAGAACCGTCCGCTACTGATTGGTTATAGGCGTTCATTACACCGATTTCTCTGTTTATCCTGAATTGAGTCATTGCTTTTAGCGCCTCGATGCCCATCTTTCTGCTACCTGTCATTACCTCAATCAAGAACTTTCTTTCAGCAGGTGTATCAAGTCCTCTTGCTCCAATTCCTAAAGACTTTATAAGCGGGAAAACATCTGAGCCTAACAACATATCAACGTAGTTGTTTTGTGCTTCTATACTTAAAGCTTCGGTATCATTTAAAACTGTAGCTTTGAGTCTATTAACAGCTGATGTCATGTCAGAAAGAATGCCGACGTTAATGTCGCCTTCCTCAATGATTTCCATCAAACCATTCAACTTATCTAGGTTGGTCCTTCCTGCTTTCGCCTGAGTAACCAGATTATCATCATCTTGAAACCTTTTTTCTCTGCCCAATCTAGCGTAAGGGTCTTGCCACGGTGAAGGGTTGGGAGGAGTAGGGTAGCCTCCGGGTAAAGAAATATCGCCCGTCTGGTCTATCTGCCAAGGTAAACTTACGTCTAAACCCTTAGCTGTTTTTTCATCATTACTCAAAAGTCTGCTGCTTTTGGCCTTTGCAATGTCTGTGATCAGTCCCATCTGGTCTTCGCCCAGCCGTACATTTGCAGCTCGGGCCACGTCAATCTCACCCTGCGCCGCCTGCATTGCAGCAAGTCGAGCGGTTTGATCGCCTTTTCGCATTTCCGCTGCGCGTGAGCCTATCTTGCCGGGTAATTCACTGGTTGCCCCTGCAAGACGCGCTGCCATGGAGCCACGTAATGGTTGCCCCTGCGGGCTTACGTTTCCACCGAAGTTCAAAGCGGCTTGAGCGATATCAAAAAGCATCTGTGACCTCGCTGTCTCCTTGTTGCCAGTGCCCAGCACTTCCGCGTAGTCAGGTTGCAACTCACGAGTGCGTGTCATCAGGTCAGGTAATGCACCCGGTTGCTGGGCCAGAAGCGCCTGAACCCTCGCTTTGGCGGCTGCAACAACTTCAGGCGGGTATGCGGCATAATTCGCATCAATAGGGGTAACGCCCGCCGGACCATTACCTTCTCTAAAATTTTGGACATAGCCCCCATTAGCCATGCCCATGGGCAACGCACCGATTCCGCCCGGTGCCATTGCCGGGGGAGGCATTCCTTGAGGGGGTAGCATCCCCGGAGGCGGCATACCCGGAGGTGGCATTCCTTGAGGGGGTAGCATACCCGGAGGTGGCATACCCGGAGGGGGCATACCCGGAGGGGGCATACCCATCATCTCAGGCGAAGAAAGGGGATCGAGAGCCGCGACGCCTTCCTGTTGTTGAGCAAGCACAGGCTGCAGCAACGCCAGAACGTCGTCAGGTGTTTCAGTTGCGGCGTTATAGCCGACCAAATCAGCAAGCTCCTCGCGCCTTGCGTCAACTGAGCGGTAATCGCCACGTAGGTTATTCATCAAGATTTCAGGTGAATCTGGGCGTCTATCCATGATTTCGGACATGTCTTCATCCGAATCAACAGCAGCGCCTTCGGCTTCGGATATTTCATCCATCAGACTTTCAATATCTTCCATGAAGCCGTCCATGATTCCGACATTTTCAATTTCGTGGTCTTCCATTGTTTGATTTTCAGCCATTTCCATCACCTAAAAAAGTCCAGCTGACTTTGCGCCAGCTGCTGTCGCCAGAGCGCCTACGCCAAGTCCCACGGCACTTTGCATAGGGCTGGCAGTTGGAGCGCTTTCAGCCGTCAACGCCATTTGAGTGGTGGGCGCGCCCCGGTATATATCAGAAACAAACCCAAGCCTTTGAAAAGGCTGCATGGCTTCTTGTGTTTGAGTTTGACGAATAGCGTCGAGCTGTGATTGTGCAATTTGTCGCTCTAATCCACCAAGGCCAGCCAATAAGCCCGTGTCCGCAGCACCAAGCTGCTGGGTGGCCTGACCGAGCGCGCCGTACTGTGTGCCAAGATTGCCCATTTGAGCGCCAATACCGCCCATTTGAGAGCCAAAAGTACCGTATTGTGCGCCAAGACTACCCAAGGCCTGTGATTTGGCAATGTCTCCCTCGACCTGTGAAGCGGTCAACGCCCCTATACCTTTGCCGATATCGGCATACTGCATCCCAGCCTGACCTAATGCCTGCCCGCCTGCCAGTTGACGAGCCTGCTGGGACTCGAATGCCTGTTGAGCAGCCGCCTGAGCCTGCTGATAGTTGTTGGCGTAATCCTGCATGATCCGTTGCGACATCAGGTCCTGTACACCGCGCTCGTATTCCGCTCGCTGAACCCCTTCGCGTGTGCCACCAAAAGCGCCTGCCTGAACAGCGCCTGCCGCTTGTTTTTGGGTTCCAATATCAGCCTGCCGCCTCATCTCTTTAAGTGCTTCTTGCGTCACGCCCTGTTGGTATGGGTTCATGAACGCTTTTGCACGGGTCGGATCATAGGAGGCAGCTGCGCCCTTGATTCCTCCGATTCCAGCGCTAAGAGTCGGCAGACCCTTATGGAGCATATCTTGCGCCGCTTGATACTGAGCAGTCGTATCAATGGCATCTGCCGCCTGCTCTCCGCGTTGTGTCGCAAGCTCTCCGCGTTGTGTCAGACGCGCTCCGCGTTGTGTAAGGTCCATTCCCTGCGTAACGCCTTGGGCACCTGCCTGAATGTAAGGCTCGAAAGCGCCTATACCCTGACGGGCAAAATCCATTGCCTGTTGTTCACCAACAGAAAGTCCTGCTGCCTCCATAGCAGGCAAATACATCGGGTCTTGATAAAGGCGCTGTGCTTCACCGAGCAATCCCAACTTGAACGCCTCAATTTCAGGCGCTTCACGCACATAGGACGTCGTATAAGTCATGTCAGGCATGGGCGCGATCCTCCAGTTTCTTCATTAACGCATACATGCGTTTGGCACCTTGGCGCCGTGATCCGTCGCCCATGTTCCTTACTGCTTTTGCAGTGAAGACAAATTCGCCATCAGAAAGCATGGCGGGAATGTCGTCAGAGGTGCCGGTTCCCTTACCATTTATTGCACCAATTTTGTCTGGGTATTTCTCCATGCTGCCGCCTTTGGCGACATTGGCAGGGGCAGGGGGCTGGTAGTAATAGGGGTTATACATTGGCGCGATTGGCATTGAATAAGTGCCGCCGTACTGTAAACCGTACTTTTCGGGGTATTGTCGCAATAAATCCATGCCCGGCGTTCCCATGATGCCTTCAGCACCCGGCGGGAGTTCAGTCTCTTCTTCCTCAAAGGCGCCTGCAAGACTGGCAACGCCTAGCGCACCGGCTGCAGCTGGTCCCCATTTCTGTAGCGGTCCGGGTTTTTTTGCTGTTTCCCAAGCTGCCTGTAAAACGGGACTTGGGCTACTTGAAAGAAGATTTGCTTGAACCTGTTCCGCTGACAGGCCGTCAAACTGAGCTGCTACTTTAGCAAAAGCATTGTCAGCATAGCTCTGCTCAATCCGGCCCGGCATGACTTTATCCATCACTTTGCCCAAAAAGCCTTGTTTAGTAGGATCAGTAACTGTCGGAGTAAAACTCCCCCTCGGTGCAGAGTCAACGCCCGGTACGCCTTGTCGTAATTGATTAACCCTTGAGGCCACATTCGGGTCATAAGTCATTGGAGTCCGAGCAGTTTGTCCGCCAAGGGGACCCATGTCGACCCCAGCAGTGACGTCGGGCAGCTTAAATCCAACATTTGGTGCCGTCTGGCCAGAGAGATCGCCCAGATTCACCTGCCCAGCGATAGCCTCGCTTGGCAATGCAGGGGTTTGTCCTGCTGGCATAAACTGGGGTTCTGTTGGAATAGGCTGTCGCCCAATACCTGCGCCTGTGTCTATAGCAGGGGTTGCTCTGGCCCTTTCGAGGCCGGTGTCCAGAGTGCCAACCGCCTCTGCGGGCTGCGCGCCTCCGGTAACGAAGCTTCTTGCCTTGTCCCATTGTCCTGAAACAGTGGTAGGTCCTGTATAGCTGCCTGCCTGAAACGCCTCTGCGCCGCCAAATACTCCTGCTGTGGCACCACCGGCAAGTCCACCAATTACTCCGTTTTTCAATGAGGTCTTGAGGTCATCTCCAGCAAGCAGGGATGAACCTGCGGTGCCGACAAAGCCGGATACCGCTGCCACACCTACAGCAGAACTAACCCCCATTGCACTTGCAGCAGCTGGTCCAAGGAAAAAGGCCAGTGCCAATGTGGTAACAATTCGTCCCACCTTGGATCGGACGAATTTCTTGACGGCTTTGGCAACCTTAGAGAAGACCTTCTTGATGCTCTTCAGGGGGTTCCAAAATTCGGGTAATCCAGTGGTCGGATTGATCGTGCCGCTGCCACCCATTTGACGCAGTATTCTGGCTTCAGGAGGCGATATATGCGCCAGCATCGTGTCGCCATAGCGACCTTCCTGCGCCATAGCTGCTGCCATGGGCTTTAAAGTGGCCAATCCTCCGCCTGCAAAGCCTTGGGGAGGAAGGGGACTGCCGCTTGTCGCACGAATCTCGTCAACTGCCAGATTCAACGCACCAAAAAATTCAGGGTCGAAAGCAGGAGGAAGCAGGTCTTCAGGGAGGCCTTGCGCCAGATACTTGGCACGAATCTCGGGGTATCGCTCTGGAGCGGCGAGCACTTCGTCCACCAGTTGATTCAGCATATCAAGTGCTTCAGGAGGCAATTGTGCGTCCCGCAGCTCCGTCTTGAACTCGGCCACAGCAAGAGGGTCAGCTTCAGATGCCGCGCTCAACAGGTCTTCCGTAAACTCGGACGGCGGAATCTCCTGCCGCATCTGCTCAAAAGCAGCAAGGTTCTCCGGTGTCATTTCTTCTGCAGGCCCACTTGGAGCCTGTGCAGCGGTTTGAGGAGGGAGTCCCGCTATTCCCGGCATCGCTTCAGCCATGGTAATTACCTTTGTTTTGGAGCCTCATAGGGCTGCGCGCCGGGAAGACGCGAAAGTGTTGCTATTATCGAAAAAACATCAGGTCCTGTCCACCTCAAGATAAGATAAATAAAAATGAACAGTTGCCGCCGAAGACAGCACTCTCAGCTTGTCTCCGCTTTCCAGCACAACAGGCACCCCGCCAAAAATATCAACAGAGGAATTTGTCGTAAGCGCCTGCTCTTTATAGAGATACAAATCCGTCGTTGTACCGCTGTCGTTTTGAATCACCGTGATGTTGCTTGATCCAACATTCGCGTTCGTTACACGAAGACTTTTCAGGATCGCCGTGGTGGCCTCCGGCACAGTATACATCGTTGTTTCCGTCGCTGCCGAAGGAACTAGATTTGCCTGTAAAAATCTATCTGCCATCTAAACCCCGAACCAGCTCCGCCCATTGGCCTTGTTTTCACTGACATAAGAGGAATAGGCCGTATTTAACTGTAAAATCACCTGTTCCAGTGATCTTACCAGCTGGTTGAATTGTTCCGCGTTATAGTCTGGCCCGCTTACACTGGGTAAACGAACATTGGTTATTTTGCTCATCTCAATCCGTCCGGTTGAATGTCCACTCGCAACGTGCCGTAGCGCCAATCAGTGTCTACAGCGCTGCTGAGAATTTTAAGCGAAATCTGCCTCCCACGCGCTCGGGTGTCGATTTTTTCGGTTGTCGGGGTAACAGTGTAAGGGTCCAGCGAACTATTTGTCGCAGAAGCCTGTGGGTAAGGCCGCAGGAAAAGATTTACGGTCACATCGCCCTGTTGGTCCTTAAAATCTGGAATAAAACGCTTCATGTACATCATGTCATCCCCGTCGCCAATGTCAAAATATCCCGACGTGACATACGCAGAAATAGCTTGGCCTGCGGCGTTAATGCCTTTTTCCTGCTCGTAGACCTGAGAACGCCCTGCCGTAAGCCCGTAAATTGTTGATATCGTGGTTTCTGTGCTATCTGGATCGTAATCGGCTGCCAATGGCTGATCGAATGCGCCGTAATCCTGCCATGCCGTGCGCGACAACGTACCAATTGCCCATGTGTCTTCCACGTAGTTGTAGGTCACACAACGATCAACATGGTCACTGCTGTTACTGCAATAAAACCACGTCACCTCGTTAAATTGACTATTCAGCCCTGCAGTTATTTTGGATTTCTGGGTCAGGTTTATGTCTTCATACACATAATCCTGCACAGTGGAAGGCAACTTTTTTACCGTACCATCAAACACATAGAACGCTTCAATTCCCATCCAGAAAGCCACGCCATTCACGTCTATGGCCGCATGGGGTCCGCTACACCCACAACTCGCTCCAAGCTGGCTAAACCCAAAGGTGTAGGGAGGGCCGATAAACTGCATCCCATGAAGAGAGGTGTCCGTCAGAATAAGAATCTGGCCACGGGAGCGAACCGCAGTGACTATCTCATTGCCATCCGCCAAGCGCTGGCCGCCTGCCGTATTGGTAGCGCTCGCCGTATATGTATTAATGTCCTCTTGATCGGAAAACCGGACAAACATTGGGTCCTGTGTCGCCGCATCACCAATAGTAGTTTCAGTGCCAAAAAGCACGAGATGGCGGTCAGGAGACGACACCAGCGCGTATGTGCTTGCTGTAGGCGCATTCGTGACTATCGCAGCACGCACGCCAGTCCCCGCAGAAAGGTCCCACCTGTAGGTGCTCCCTTTGGGCGCCAGCTGGCAAATCATATCCTCGCCAAACGTATCAAATTGCCAGACAGGCGTGCCAAGCTCGATTCCTGTCACACCAGAACGAGGCGTGCCCCATGTTGAGTCCCCCCACGTTCCTGTGCCCCAGCCAAAATCAAAAAAGCTGACAGCAGCACCTGTGTTTATTTGGTACGCCCCTACAACTGAAGCCCCTCCGTTGCCGGTATCCGAGCTATTTGCATTGAGTGGCGCAGTGATGGTATAGCTGTTAACAGTTAAAATCTCGGTGATTTCATATTCACTATTAAGAATTGCTGCTGTGATCACGCCTCCCAGCGACACAGCACCTGAATAGGTCACAAAATCCCCCTCGAAGGCGCCATGTGCTGCGTCTGTCACTGTGATCGTGGGCGATCCAGTTGATGCCGCAAAAGTTACGTCTCCTGCCGCTGTGGTTTCGCGCAGAGGCGTAATGTCGTACCACCCGCCGCCTGTGTTGACATACAGTTTTTTGTGAGTGCCTAAAACTACATAAGGGATTCCCGTAAGGCTGGTCCAAGCCATGATGTCGGAAGGCCTTCCAAGCAAATAAACTGAGCCAGAATCAGTAAATTCTTCCCAGCCGCCTATCTTTTCTGGCAACCCGTAGCGAAAGCGCACGTTATCGCAGTCCGTCCAACCACCTTCTGCCCCGTACTCGGTGTTTTGCTTATCGATTCCGGGCGTTAATGCCAGTTTAAAAAAAGCCATTTTTATCCTACATAAGTGTTGGTTTTAATCATGTCCGTAACTTCTAAAGCCCTTCCTTTTACCTGTTTTGCCCAGCGCGAATTAAGAAATTCGAGAGCAGCATCTTCATGCGAGGCATTCTCCATATGACCAATCGCCTTTTTAAAACCTGCAAAACGCGCTCTGCCCAGATTGAAGTGCATATTAATAATTGCATCACGCCTAGCACCCTCCTCCATCTCATTGAACCACGGATATTCACGGCTTAACTCCTTAATCGTGCGCTCAATGTCGTTCTGGAGCATGTAGTCGATCTCGTCATCACTAATCCCTAATCCGTGATGCTCTTCAGTGTCAGAAATATTCCTGCCGCATCCTATCGTCAACACACCCAAACTGTCTTTATAGGCGTGTTTTTTTACCCCCTCG
>Ga0080013_1000180_pt2 | contig 31278 bp, 40 predicted proteins | sample ETNvirenome_6_85_FD_69236 | JGI IMG/M metagenome (GOLD analysis project Ga0080013, IMG submission 69236) | Marine viral communities from the Pacific Ocean - ETNP_6_85 (SPADES assembly) (version 2) | ecosystem: Environmental > Aquatic > Marine > Oceanic | place: Pacific Ocean | collected 2013-06-19 | reverse complement strand
GTCGCTTGCTGCTGAGCCGATGCGGCACAGGCGATCGGGCGAAACGTGGCTCAGTTGGGCGTGCGAGGGTTACGCGCACACCTTGGCCGAAATCGAGCTTGCCGAAAGTGATCGAAAGGGGTGGGTTCGTTTGTTCGGACGGTGGCCCGGTCCGGAATACATGCGTTGTTTGATTGTTGGTCGCGATCGCATGGCGGCGGATATCGATCGCGCTGTCAATCGTGCGCGGAATGGGGGCGATCGTGCTGAGTGACATCGCGCACGCTTTGCAGGCGAGGCGCGAAAAGCGCGCGCAGCTGCAGAAGGCAGCGCGCACGGCGTGGCGCGCGTACCAGGGAGCCGTATTCGCTAACGCGGATCGGTTTACCCTGGTGAAGCTTTCGAGCGCTCACAACGACGCGGAGAACGACCTAGAAGCCTTTAACTACCCCGCGGGATACGTTGACGTGTTCGCGACTGACAGTCAGGGAGAATGGGCGCATGCGTAAGACAATCGCAGATCTAGCACCACAGCTGCGTACCATCTACGCCAGCGGCGAACACAGCCACGGCGACATGGCGCGTATCATCCGCTGGCTCGGCGTGCGGCGTGGTCAGAACATCGGACCTAACCACGCTGCGCAGCTGTGGCGGGGCATCCGCAACGGGGGAATCTGGAATGTGTGAACTGAACGACCACGACTTCAACCACGCGCGCCGGACGTGGCGCGAACTGCAGAAGGCGTGCACGTGTCCCGAGTGTGCGAACGGGTGTGACTGCAATCGTTCGGAGGTCATCATGACTTCGATCGGCTACGTCGAGGTCTTGGACGAAGGCTACGTGATTGCGTACGGCAAGGTGATTGCGGACGTGGCGGAGTAGTGCTCGAGAGACGTAGGATCCTGGACTAGGAAGGCTCAGGATCCTAGAGTCAATGGGAGTCTCGAGGGGAGTAATGTTAGTTTTTTCAGATGTACCTGCGCTGGGAAAGAAAGCGACTCTAACAACGAAAACGAGAAAGTATTATTCCTAAAGATCGGGTCGGGGGCGTCCCCTCTACTTAGCGCTGCGCTATCCCGGATCGATTCCCGATTTGCGCCACTAGCACCCCTCTCCAAAAAATTTTTTGTAGAGAAAATGCGCTAAACTGCCCGGTATGGATGGACTTCCGGCAGACAGGCGCCTCGAGTACGAGATGCGCAGGACAGGCGTAGCAGCGCATGACGAGGCGTTGCTCGATGAGATGTTGGCAAGCGCAGCGGCTGAGGTCGAGCAGGCTTCCGAGGATGCAGCGCTCGCGGAGATCCTGGGGACAGCCCAAGGCCGTAGGGCCCTTGGGCTGCAGAGCCCGGAGTTCTGGGATAGCTATTACGCGGGGATGAGGAGCGCACCGCATAGAACGGAGTGGCTGGACAGGTTCGACAAGGCGATACGCCATACGCGCGCACGGAAGATCCTACTGCTGGCGCCGCGTAACCACGGGAAGACCGAGGCGGTGGCCACGCTCATTGCGAGGGCAATCTGCTACGACCGGAACATCCGGGTGATGTTGATATGCGCAAACGAGGACCAAGCGAAGCTGCGTCTGGGGAGGGTGAAAGCGATTCTGAGAAGTCCGAGGGTGGTCGCAGACTTCACCAAAGATGCGGAGGAGGGGTTCTGGGATTGGGACCATCTAGGGGATGCGAAGTGGAGGGAGACGGCCATCCACGTGTCGAGGCCGAAGCAGTCGGTGGACCCTACGGTCATTGCCATAGGCGCCGGGGGTAAAGGCGTGACGGGCGCGCACCCCAACCTGATCATAGCGGACGATCTCGAGGATAAGGACTCGGTGATGACAGCCGCACTCCGTGAGAAGACGAAGATGTGGTTCAAGGGAACGCTGCTGCCAACGTTGATGCCTGGTGGGACGCTGGTCACGATTGGCACGAAGAAGCACCACGACGACCTGTATGCGATGCTGGAGGACAACCGGACTTTCGAGGTGTGGAAGAAGCCGGCGATCCTGAAGTGGCCGGACAGTTATGAGATTACGACTGAGACGCGCCAGGGGCAGGAGATTGCCACGGGCGTGGTTACCGAGGGTGAGCCCGAGGTGCTTTGGGAAGAGCGCAACTTCGAGTGGTTGATACTCGAGCGGGAGAGCATGAAGGACGAGGGGGACTCAGCCCGGGAGTGGCTGAGGGAGTTCCAGCATGAGGTACAGGATGATGCGTCAGCGGCGGTGCCTATTGTGCACCTGCAGCAGGCTGAGCGCTTCGGGAAGAAGTACAGCCTATATGAGGTGCCTAAGGGCCTGGACATTGTGGCGACGTATCAAGGATGGGACTTCAGCCTGGTGGAGTCGTCAGCGCACGCGGCCAAGAAGGATACGGACTACACGGTGGGACTGACGTGGGCACGCACACGTGAGGACCATCGGATACTATTAGGCATATACCGTAACCGGGGGATTACGCAGGATCAGCTAATGCTGGCGATGGAGCAGGAGTACGACCGGATACAAAGCCTCGGGCTGCGCATTTCAGGAGTCGCGCTTGAGCGTAACAACTTTGGCAGGCTGCACTACACGCGCGCCCTCCAAAGGGGACACCTGCCGGTGATACCCCATGACACGTCAGCACGCAGTAAAGCAGATCCGTGGGTGGGCATACCGGGGCTGGCGCTACTTTTCGAGCAGGGCCGGGTGATATTGCCCTCCAGGACCAGGGCGGACAGGAAGGCGATACTCATAGTGCAGCAGGAGCTCCACGGCCTTGGTGTCGAGCGCCATGATGATGTCGTGATGGCGTTGCACGTGGCCGAAAGCGTTACCAGAATGCAGCCGAACCAAGCAGCGCCCCTCCCCAAGCAGGGTGGCCTAACGCGCGACCCCAACGCCGAGAGCCCCCAACGCGGTGGCCGCCGTAGCCGTATCCGGCGCCACGGGCCGCCCCCTGGCGCCACCAGGTTTAACAGCCAGACAGGTTGGGAATAGGTGCGTAGCACCTTTCAGGACGGGAGCGCCGAAGGCGCGACAGGTTGGGAATAGGTGCGTAGCACCTTTCAGGACGGGAGCGCCGAAGGCGCGACAGGTTGGGAATAGCGCTGCTGGTTGAGGGCGGCGTTGCAGGGGGCAGTTGGGGTTGAGCGCGACGTGAATATTTAGGGCTGATGTCGATGTTCGACGAGATTTAGCGCGCGACGTAGAAAATAAACAATTCCCCCCTTGCGTCGTGCGCTTGCCCCGATATTGTCAGAGGTAGCAACGGGGAGAACAAATGAAGCTTCTGACCTACATCCCGGCGATCGCGAACGCGATTCGCGCTGGTGCGACCCGCCCCGGCCAGGTCCCCGGCGTGTGCCCTATGCTGGTGGGCAGGTGCCTGCACCACCCGAAGCTGCGGCGTATGATCGAGGCGTGCCTGTACGGGGACATTGACCTTTTCACGGACGGCAGCTTCCGCGTGCGCGGGTGGTTCGACACGGTGGAGGACTTCCAGCCAGGGCGCCCGGCGCTGTGCGGCGGCCTTGGGGGTGCGGGGCGCACGGAGCGCCAGCAGCGGGACGCGCGAAACCAAGCAATCCAGGAGGCGTGGCTGTGAACGACAACGGCAGGAGCGAGACGGTGTCCGCCGCGGACGGCATTTCCGTTCTGTTTGTGGTCGCCTTAGCGCTTGTTGTTCTAGCGCTGGGGCTCTACGCGACTTTCGCTTTCATAGACGCGGAGGCGGCCACGCAGCGCACCTCGAGCCACGTGGTTACGTGCCACACCCGGCCGCACGCTATCCAGAAAGGCAGCCCGGGTGCCTCCAGCACGCGGTTCCCGATCCTGAAGACCAGCCCGGAGCAGTGGGTGGTGAATGCGGGGGTGGTCAGCGTGAGCGCGACGCGGCAGTACATGTTCGTCTGCACGGAGGAAGCGCCCCAGTGAACGGTACGTCGCGGCATGCCGCCCACCAGGTCTACCTCAACGGGGAGGCCAAGACGCCGATGGTCAGTACGTGGTGTGGGCTGCAGGTGCTGTTGCGGAACGCAGGGCACTCGACGAGTCACAGGGACAAAGTAGGGTGCAATGCCTGCCGGGAAGCATTCCGAAGAGCCACTAGAGAAGCTCGACGTGAACGGGAGAAGCGGCGCAGGCGGCTCGGGGCTACTTGAATGTCGCAGTGGCTCCGACCCATCACGCGGTGGGCAATCTACCTGCGGGACGACCTCCAATGTGCGTACTGCCGAGTGACGATGCGGGAGATCCTAGCCAGCCAGACCGGGGACAACTTCCTGACGATCGACCACTTCCTGACGCGCAGCAGAGGCGGCACTAACGATCCCAAGAACCTGGTGACGGCCTGCTACGACTGCAACATGCTCAAGGGGCGCGGGAATCTACGGGAGCTCTGCAGGGCCAAAGGCTGGAATTACCATACTACTCGCGCGCGCGTACGCGTGAGGCGCAACCGGGACCTCGAGCCATTCCGGCAAGCAGCGCGGATGGCGCTGGGGCTTGTGCCGGGGTTCCCCCGAGCGGAGACCGTGCGCCTACATGATTGGCTCGCGCGCACGCAGTGGATGGGCGAGTACGATCAAGGGCTTTGGGAACAGAAGCCGCTGCTGTGCCACGCGTGCGGCAAGCCAGAGGAAGAGGAGGTGCCGTTTTGAAAGACGAGATCGAGTGGCAGCGCTACGAGACGCCGAGAGGTACGCGCTTTGAGGCCAGGTACCAGGACATCGACCTCGTGGTGTGCTGGGGCGAGTGGTCGTGGGATTGGTCTGCAGACGCGGCAGACGGAACGCGCAGCGACTCGACAGCGCACACCGTGCGTGCAGCAAAGGAGGCTGCTGAGGACGCGGCCTACAAGGCGAGGCCTGATGACAACCCGTGAACTAGCAGCGGAATTCCTCGGCGGCGCGGTGGTCGTGCTGCTGGTGTTGAGCATGTTCCTCGCGGCGGCGTTGGGCGTCTGAATGGGGATCGCGTTCTACAACGAGATTGACCTCTATGCCGCGGAGTGGACCCACAACCTCCAGGAGGCGGGGGTCATAGCACCGGGCATCGTGGACACCAGCGACATCCGTGAACTCGACCCGCGGAAACTCGACGATGTGACCCAGGCGCATTTTTTTGCGGGAATTTCGGGCTGGAGCCACGCCCTGCGTCTAGCAGGCTGGCCTGACGACGAGCCTGTGTGGACGGGAAGTTGCCCATGCCAAGGATTTTCAACTGCTGGTCGACAGCGAGGATTCGATGACCCAAGACACCTCTGGCCCGCCTGGCTCCCCCTCATCGCAGAGCACCGACCTGCAGCAGTTTTTGGCGAGCAAGTTGGAAGCCCGCTTGCACGGGAGTGGCTCGAGCTTGTTTCGGCTGACCTGGAAGCACTGGGATATGCCATCGGGGCGGCGGGTCTGCCGGCTTGCAGCGTCGGTGCGCCGCACATCCGCCAAAGGATCTGGTTCGGAGCCGTCCGAGAAGGATTCGACGCCGGGCGCATGGCCGACGCCATGCGCCAACGACGCGAAGGGCAGCGCCTACACCTACGGCAACGGCAGGAAGGATCGCGTCTGCCTGAAGCTGCTGGGTGCAGCGCGGCTGGCGTCGTGGGCGACGCCAGCCGCGAGGGATTACCGGAGCGATCGCAGCCAGAAGAGCAGCGAGGAGATTTACGGGAAGAAGGGCCAACCCCTGGCGAGGCAGGCGTTGTACGCGGATTCTGGGCAGACGGGGCCAGATGGGTCCCCTGCCGAGACGGCAAAGTCCGGGTTGCTCGCGCCTGGCCACTCGATGTGGCTGATGGGACTCCCCGAGGAGTGGGACCTCCTCGCACCAAAAGGCTGAAGGCATACGGCAACGCCATCGTCCCGCAGGTGGCCGCGGCGTTCATCGAGTCCTTCGTGGATGCCGCAGCCCAAACACTATGAGGCGCGCGCACGGTAGGCGGCTGTTCGAGAACTCGACTCTCGTGGAGGGACACACGCTGACCTACTACGTGGGCAGGGGGACGCAGAGTCATGGGATCACCGCGCTGTTCCGCCTCGTCGACTCACCTGGCCCGATCCGCGTCTTTGAGAAACTCGGGGTCAACAACTGGCGTGATCTGGGTGAGTGGGAACCCGTGGACGTGGGAGACAAGACGGCTGACGGGCATGTGCCGATCTATTTTCGGAGGACCAATCCGTGACGACCGGAGCCTTCAAGTTCTACGAGTTCTTCGCCGGCGTTGGCATGGCTAGCATCGGGTTGGGGCAGGCCTGGGACTGCGCGTGGGCAAACGACATCGATGTGAGCAAGGCGAAGATCTACCGCCACGTCCACAGGTCAGACCACCTGGACCTTGCCGACGTCGGACAAGTCGCCGACGACATTGAGGCCCAGAACCGAAGAACTGTTCCGTTCCCGCTCGGAGTGGAGATGGCTTGGGCATCCTTCCCGTGCCAGGACCTCTCGCTCGCTGGGTGGCAGCGCGGCATGAAGGCGGAACGCAGCGGTACATACTGGCACTTCCACCGAATCATGGCTGCGCTGGAAGACCGTAGGTGCCGCCCGCCCATTCTCGCGATCGAAAACGTTCAAGGGCTGCTCTACGGCGACAGCCTCGCAGGCCTGTGCCACTCGCTGGCAGCACTCGGGATGCGCTTTGGCGCGATGCTCATCGACGCCAAACGGTTCATCCCACAGTCTCGGCCTCGGGTGTTCATCGTTGCCATCGACGACTCTGCGGATGTGAGCGACTTTGTCGACCCCGCGGGTGGAGAGAGCTGGCCCTATCCAAAGGCCGTCCACGCGGCGTACCGCGCCTTGCCCGAAGACCTTAGAAACCGTTGGGTTTGGTGGCGACTCCCAACGCCAGGGCCTCGACTCGCGACGGCGAGCGGCATATTCGAAAGTGACCCATCAGACGTCGATTACCACGACGCAGACGCCACAGCGCGACTGCTGAGCCTGATGAACAGCCGACACCTCGGCAAGGTTGAGGCCGCTAAGAACAGCGGGTGCCGCCGGGTTGGTTTCCTCTACAAGCGTACCCGCCAAGGGCAGCAGCGGGCGGAGGTCCGTTTCGACGGCGTCGCTGGTTGTCTCAGGACCCCCAAGGGCGGTTCCAGTCGACAGACCGTAGTCGTCGTTGAAGGGGATTCTGTCCGTACGCGTCTGCTTTCGCGCATCGAAGCGGCCCGATTGATGGGCATCGGCCTCGACGCGCAGGGACGGCTCCCAGACCAAGCTCAGCCCTTCTTCCCAGACGGTCTCACCTACAACGAAGCCTATCGAGCTATGGGAGATGGCGTAGCAGTCCCAGTCGTGGCCCACCTCGAGAAGCACCTACTCACTCCGCTCGCTCAGGCGGTCCGCGCTGAGGCATCGGCAGGCCCAGAAGTCCAGATGAACCTGTTTCGGCGGAACGCGTCCCGCTCGAAGGTCAATCGGATGATCGCGGCGTTCATCGCACAGGCGAAGTAGGGATGTTGTACGACGACGGTGCTCCTTGTCGACATCGGGGTGCTCCCAGCGACGGAATGGTCGACTCGGTGGTCGAGTTGCTGACCACGTTGGGGCACGACGAGGCTTTCCTGAAGGCGCGAGGCCTGACGAGCGCGGAGTACGACCACGCACTGCCTGCAGCGGTCCAGCGGCTGCGTGGCTCAATGGCGGCCAGCAATCGGGAGCGTCGGGCATTTGTCGAAGGCTTGGTGAAGCGGTTGGTACGGGCCGGCGTCGTGAAGGCGTACGACACCCCAAAGTACGGGAAGGACACCGTCTACAGGCTGCGTCTGCCCGATGGGTTCCAGGTAGCAATCGTGCAGAAGGGTTGTCCTGACGGCGCGCACAGCAGCGTGAACTGGTCACGCCCTGATTGGGCTGATGAGCTCTATCTCTGGTGGGTATGCGACAGCACCGCCGCCCACCCCGGCTACCACATCTGGAAGGGTGTCGGGCGCGTCCGCGGGAAGGTCAGCCAAGCCGGAGCCGACCAGTTGGATGGCCTGATCTTCTACAGCCGTCAGTGTGGAACAGCGGAGAGACCATGTCCGAAGGTGGACATGGCAATTGCCGAGGGCGGGCACAGGCTCCCCCCGCCCTGCATCTATGTCTCCCCTCAGTGGGACGCCGAACCGCGGCTGAACTGGCGCGGCTCCGAGACCAGACGCTTTCCCGCACTGCTTCTCCAGGCGTGGGGGATCGACGAGGGTCAAGCGAACAACTACATCGGCTACGTCGGATTCAAGCGAGGCGGATCGTCAACCACCACGGAGGTGACGTCCGTGGCGCTGTACAACGAGGAGAAGGTGATCGAGGTATTCATGCGGCGGGACGGTGCGACGTACACAAACGCCAGGGAGCACTTCGAGTTCAACGTGATCGGCGGCTGGAGCGGTGATGGCACCCCCGCTTTCGCGACGTTGCTTGACCCTGTAGGCTAGGCAGCATGGAAAGCCTGTGCGCCAACTGCATCCGTCGCGGTCCCAACCCCACCTCCTGCACGATCCCAATCGCGCAAATCCGCGCCGTACGCCAGCCTGTGGCCACCTGCCCATTCTGGGAGACGGTTGACGGGCGCAAGTCCACCCACGATCTAACGGGCCTGCTCCGAGCCCAGCCAAGGGGCTAGCCGATGCCTATTGCCGCAAACAGCCTATCCCCCACAGCGGTTCGCGTCGGCAAGCGACTGATGCGCCTGGTGCGCAACAACCCGACGATCGTGGGGGGCGACATAGGCGTCCCCGAGGTGAACTTCGACCACACATCGGCGGGGGACGCGCCGCAGATGCGGCAAATCCGGATCCAGCAGGCTACGAGCCGTGCGGAGCGGTTGAACCACGGGGCTTTCGACAACACCAGGCAGCGGATTAACCACGACTACCGCGCGATGGAGCGGGAGGTCCCCGAGCTCCGGAACTCGAAGGCCGTGCTGGTGGACTTCGCGTTCGGCGGCGACTCGGATGCGACAGACCGCGAGGACGCGGGGGTCGAGGTTATCTACGCGCCCTCCGCGCGCCCCCTCGTCAAGCAGGTCAACGCCGAGACCCAGCGGATGCTGAAGTTCAACGTGTTCCTGCCGGGGGTGCTCGACGAGGGCATCCAGTTGGGCAACAGCTTCTCGGAGCTGGTCTATAAGGCAGGGCGCCCCCACAAGCTGGTCGGCCAGAAGCCGCTGGTGCCCTCAGAGGACGCGCATGTCCACTGGGACGAGTACTGCAACCTCGTCGGCTACACCTTCCGGAATCGGCAGGCTGGTACGCCTGTGCAGGTGCTGTTGCCTTGGCAGGTGGCGCACCTCGCGATCGACAGGAAGCGTGGCTACCTCTACGGGGATAGCAATTGGCTGGCAGCGCGTAAGATTTGGAGGCAGGAGCAGGCGGGGATGGACGTCCTCGGTATCCTGACCATCCTGCGTGCTGCGGCGCGGAAGTCAGTGGCGTATGCGGTCCCGGACAACATCCCCGAGGACGATGTCTGGGATTTCATTCAGAAGATGGCTCAGGGCGGGTGGTCGGAGGACTTGCTCGACGCTGATGGGATGATGATTCGGCAGATCGTGTCGCTCTTGGAACTCGACGACATCATCTACCCGTACCGGGCGAGCGCTGACCCGCCAACATTCCACGACGAGAAGCCTGCGGACCTCGAGCAGATTAAGAGCACGCTCGAGTACTACCAGGAGCGCTACTTCGTCGCGACGGGTGTGCCGGCAGGGCTTGCGGGGATGGAGCGCAACGTCAACGCACGATCCACGCTCGAGCACCAAGGGCTGTTCTTCGTGCGGAAGGTGCGCAGTCTGCAGCGGCAGCTAGCACGCTTCACCGTTGAGGTGCTGGTGAAGGGGCTTCTGGCGCGGGGCATTGTGCCGCAGCCGGGCGAGTTCACGGTGAAGATGCCTCGGGTCTCGACCTTCGACGCGAAGGTGGACGCGACGACGGATCGCATCAAGGCACAGACCATCAAGCTGCTGCATACGGAGGGCGGCTTGGACCTGGCATGGGTGCTGGAGTTCGCGCTGAACATCGACGAGGAAGACGCGCAGCGGATGGCTGCACGTGCAGGGGCGCAGGGCACTCAGCGGCCTGATGCTGAAGAGATTGCGGAGGCCCTGAAGAGCACCGCCGAGGGCCGGAAGATGTGGGCGCAGGCCCGCGCGTACGCGGGGGAGATAGTCCCGGACGTCAAGGCTACGGTGACCGGGGACATGCTGCCGGAAGTACCTGCCTGAGGCTGAGAAACCCCTTGACCTCCCAAGGGTGCCCGATAGGGTTGTAGCTAGCAACGGGGGAGCACTATTGAGTTTTGAGGAGGAGCAGCACGTACGCAGTCTGCTGCGCAGTGGCAGGTGGGTGCGCTTGCGCTACCTGCGAAGCCAGGAGGCCGCGGAGAAGATGCTGCTACGTGGTGAGATCGAGAAGGACAACGCTGGACGGTTCCGGCTGGTGGGGCGATGAGCGGCGCCAGGCGCAAGGTGGTGCATCTAGGCAAGCCTGACGCACATGCCGCGTGCGGGAACTGGATCGGGAAGAAAGCCAATTGCACGGACAACCCGCGCGACGTGGATTGCAGCGGATGCCTGCGCGCGATGGAGAAGCAAAAGTGGCAGCCAAAGAAGCACGTGAAGAGCAGCGGTGGCCGATGCTCAACGAGGACGGTACGCAGGCGTACGCGTTCGATACTGAAGGCAATCAGATTGAGATCTGGACGGGCGCCGAGGAACCCCACGGGGATTTCGGAGGACCTGTCGAGGTGGACGAGGACGGCATGTACGCTGCTGGGACGCACACGATCGGCAAGTATAGCGGGCCCTTCGAGGACTGCGACTGCGCGTGCGCGTGCTGCACCGGCAAGAGGGTGCCTCTGGGGGTGATGCTGCGATGAAGTTTCTATTCACCCGGCCCTCCCCGATCGCGGAAGCGCTCCAGGCCGAGGGCCACGTTGTGGTCATCAAGCCTGTCGACGCCTTCCCGCCCGACGAGGGTGAGGTGCTCGGCGAGGATTACCCGTTGAGCGTGCTGCTCCGGCAGGTCAACCCGGACGTGCTGGTGGTCCTCGGGCTGGGGCATGTCTGGTACTCGAAGCGGGTTGTGATCAAGTGGTCGCGCATCAACTCGAAGACGGTTGTGGGTGTGACTAACCTCAAGGGTCTGCAGGACAGGCGCCGGGGACGCAAGAGTGGCTGCAACGTGATGGCGCACAACTGCAGTATCTTCGCGAGTGGGGATCTGGCCGCTGCGACAGCTGCCGCGGGAGCGCCTGTGCGCAGCGTGCACTGGACAGGCAGCACGACGCCGCTGCTGGCGGCTATCAAGCACTACCAGGGCCGTACGCCCTACAACCGAAAGAGCCCGAGACCGTGGCGCTAGCCTGGGATCAAGTTGAGGATTTCGGGAAGGTCCCGGATAGGGTCATCGCGGAGCGTCTCGGCTGTAGCAAGTCAACGGTGGGTCTTCAGCGGCGCTTGCGGGGGATTGCTCCCTTTGCGGCGAGCAAGCGCCGGAAGAACATCGACTGGGACTTGGTCGCGGATTTCGGGATGGTGCCTGACTCTAGGATTGCGGAGCGACTTGGGTGCAGCTCCGAGGCTGTTTGCCGAGCTCGACGCGCTCGCAGCATCAAGGCATACAAGCGAATCCTGGAGTGGCACTTGGTCGAGGACTACGGGCAGGTCCCCGATCGCGTAATCGCGGAGCGCCTTGGTTGCACGATCCGGTGCGTGTGGCGGGAGCGCCAGAGGCGCGGGGTCCTAGCTCACGCTTATGGCTCCCCAGCATGACCTTCAGCATCTTCAGGCATCGCGGCATCTGGGTGCACCACGGGTTCCTACTCAACCAGTTGGACATCGCGGAGGCGATTGACCATGTGCTCGACAAGGCGCAGCGCCAAGCAGTCGACACCCCGAAGCGCGTGCTTGTCCGCATACGGCGGGAGGGCTGGACGGAGGGTGGAGTCAAGAAGCAGGCGGCGTTTTGGTACGATCGACCTGTGAGGTGGTGCGAGGTGAACGTGGTGGTCGGTAGTGGCGAGGAGACCTGGGCGAGGCTGACGACTGCGCTGAGCGCGGCGGTGGTGTCAGGCAGCGGTAAGAAGCTGCCTTTGAAGGCGCTGGTGTGAACGTCGGCGACACCATCACGACCTACCACTTCTGCACGATCAAGCTGCATCTCGAGGCGACGCAGTGGCGTGCGGTGCGGGTGCTGGGACGGCGCGTGGACCTTTGCGCGGGGTTCGATAAGCGCACGACGCTCGACGCGCTTAAGCGGGAAGGTGATCCGGTTGATGTCGAGAAGCTCCGCAAGAAGGTGCGCAAGCAGTTGCGGCTGGAACTGCGGACAGTGAGGCAGGACCTGGTGAACGCGGAGAACGCACTGAAGACGATGGAAGCGGTGTTCGAGGAGCACTTGAACCCGCAGGAGGAGCAACTGTGCTCGGGCTAATTCTAGCCTCCAGCCTGTGCGCGACAGCGCTAGCTGGGCCTTTCAAGGAGGCCAACCACTCCGAGGCGCCTGGCGTGTGCCGCCTGGTCGAGAAGACGGCGCTCGAGGTGGGCGTGGACCCAGCCGTTGCAATCTCGGAGGCGTTTCACGAGACGCGGTTCAAGAACCTCCCCAGCCACTACGGCCGAAGGCTGCTGGCCGAGGGCGTGGCGGTCGACGACTTGCCGGCGAATGTCGAGCGCACGGCCATGCAGTGCAAGCCGGCGCACTACTGCCCAGGCGGGACGACCAAAGACTGCGACTTCCTGACGGAGTGCATGCGGCACCTCAAGCGGCAGCTCGACCATCCCCGGCGTTGCCGGAAGGCTGCGCAGGTGGTGGGGTACCGCACGCTGTGGCTGCCGGTGATTGAGATGAGGACCAAGTGCTGGCGCGTGCAGAACGCCACGCCCGACGAGCGGTTGATGCTGGCCTTCGCGCGCTACAAGCACCCGTATGGCGTCGGGGACGGCTATGGAGCGCGCGTGTGGCGCAGGTATGACAGGCTGCGCAGAGCGCTGCGCAGGAGAGCAAGCAGATGAAGCAATATGGCTACATCGTGTACTGCGATGGGGCTGTGATCTTGCGTACTAGGAATGCGGGAAGAGCCGTCGACTACTGTCACAACCACAGCATGGGCGAGTTCGAGACCTGTCCCTGTCGGTACCAGAGATACGTCAAGAAGGTGTCGTTGGCTAAATTCTACGAGGCTGCCGGATGAACAAGACGCCTAAGCAAGCGCTCGACGAGCTAGCAGCGATCCTGATTCACTTGTCGGGCATCCCCTGCGAGAAGTTCTCGGCTGCGACCAACAAGGACCTGCTGGTGGTCGAAGTCGACGGTTGGTACTGCCACATGAACCTCAAGAAGGCTGCACATGGGCCTCGTAGCGCTGCATCTGAGATGCGCAAGGAGTACGACAAGTACACCGATGAGCGGGCGTTGCCGCTGGACAGGTTGATTGAACGGCAGCGACTCGAGGAAGAGGCTTACCGGCTGACGAGGGGATCATGAACGGCGACGATGCGAGAGCTCTGAATACGCTTGGCGAGGCGCTGGTGGTCCGGTCGGGCGTGCCCCATGACGACTGGAAGATCGGGACCAACGGCCGAGACGTCATGATCGACATCATCAACCACGGGACGCCCTTGTTCCGGTGGTACGGCGGGCTACAAGCAACTTGCGAAGACCCCGCCAGCGCCTCGGAGAACATCCGCTCGGAGTTCTTCGCCCGCGCCAAGCCTGCGGAGACCAAGCACTAGATGCCTGAAACAGCCCGCCAGACCGATCCCCGCCGCCGCGCGAAGCTAGGCGCCCAAGCGCAGCACGCGCGGGAGTCCGTGAGTGCCAAGGGCAAGCCTGGGGAGTACCTGGTGTGCGGGCGCTTGGCAGGCGGGGCCAAGATCTGGGACGTCTACTTCTACGTGTCCGAGACCCGAACCAAGCTTGTGGGGCGCGACTTCATCTTTCAGGACGAAGCGCTGGCGTTCATTCGGGACCGCAAGAAGGGCAAGATCGCGGTCGGGTGGAGTGGCCTCAAGGGCCGGTTCAAGATGTCCAACCGCTCGAAGTTGATCGTGCCGGACTTCGATATAGAGACGCGTGACGAGGATGCAGCCGGAATGGTCGCGCGGGAACTAGAGAACGGCGATCTGCTTGTCTAGCTAGATCTCGACGAGGATGCAGCCGGAATGGTCGCGCGGGAACTAGAGAACGGCGATCTGCTTGTCTAGCTAGAGCTCGACGAGCTGGAGCCCGACGCGCCCAGATAGCTCAGGCACCAAGCCTTCAATCAGGAACTTCTTCTCGACCCAGAGCGTTCGCTTTGTCCCGTCTTCGTCGATCCACTGGTCGGTGACCACAACCACGCCTAGCAATGGCAACTGCAGGATCAGCGGGTCCGCGAGGCCGTAGGACACCTGCCAGCGTACCTTGGACAGCCGCCGCGCCTCATCCTCCGCTAGCAAATATGCAGTGCCATCGTCGGGGACGTCGGCGGCGACCCAGGAGTGGACGGGTGACTGCCCCCAGCGGCTGACCGAGCCGCGACAGACGCCGTCGTTGGTTTCGTCGAGCCTACGAGTGCTCAGCGAGCTCGCCTCGTAGTAGTCCTGGGCGTACTGGACCTCGAAGCGGTTACGGACCTGGCCTGCATCGCTGCGGCCGAAAGCACCGCGCTGGTGCACGTTCTGGTCGTAGATGATGGTGAGCACAGGTGGCTCGGTGGCGGGGGGTATGAAGACGGCGTCCCAGCCGAATTGCCCATTCTGCGGGCCGAAGATGACGGGGTATTGCTGTGCGAAGCGCGTGTTGAGCAGATCGATGAGCGTCTGGCCTTCGGTGCGCGTGTTGAAGAGCGCTCCGACCCTATAGCGGTTGAGCAGAGGCTGTGAGGAGTAGACGCGCTTGCGGTCGAGGTCGAAGAACTCCCCGCGTCCGAAGGAGAGCCACATGTCGATGAGGACGTCCCCGAGGAGCTCGATCGCACCGCCATCGGGTGCTGGCTTGCCGTCGACCGAGACTGCGTAGAGGTCGAGGTCGTAATCCCCGCCAGGGTTTCCTGTGACGTTGATGTAGGCGTAGCGCTGTCCCAGGCTATCCACACCATCGTTTTGGACGGCATAGCCGCCTCCCGTAACACCCCCAGCAGCGACGGTGATGGTTTGCTCGACGAGGTTGTGGCCTGCGACGACAAAGACGGCCGTGCCTGGGAATCCCGGATCGGGTTCCAGCGGAATCAACGGTGAGCCTGTGACGGTGCCGTAGATAACGGGGACTGCCAGGCGCAGGCTCCCGTCGGGGATGTTGGCGAAGGCTGCGAAGCGACCGTCATCGCCGATGCGTGTGGGCGGGAAGGGGACATCCGAGACGAAAGCAGGTGCGCCTGCACGCGCGCTCATGGTTCCGGCGGCGAAGTCGAAGGTGGGCGAGCGCATCTCGCCGCGGAATATCTCGACAGCCTCGTCGAGGGTTTGGCCCTCGAGCCATGCCCAGCAGCGCACTCCGCTGCGTTGTAGCCGTACACCTTTTTGCTGGAGGTCAAAGACGTCGGTCTGGTTGAGGTTGAGCGCGAAGCCCAAATCCCCGCCTGCGCCGCCAAATCCAAACAAGGGCGCAGTGCGTGCTGGTAGGGACAGGTCCATTAGCCCTGAGCCGAAGGCGATGCCATCGACCAGCTGCGGAGTTGTGTGGGAGTAGCCTCGGACTTCGCCGTCGAAGTCGATCTGCAGCAGGTAGGTGAAGGTCGCCATGCGGTGCTATTGTGGCGCGGATGGGGTCACGTTTCCAGATAGCCGACGATATCGCGAGGCTGTCCCGGCTCGGGCTGTCGGGCATTCTCAGCACTGCGACGGCCGCAACTCTCCGGGCGCTGTCCTCGACAGGGCTTGTCGACGGCAACATCGTCTACATCGTGGCGCTCACAGACGTGTTCACTTGGGACTCGTCATCCACGGCCTCGGACGACGGAACGACCGTCATCAAGCCAACGGATGTAGCAGGTGCTGGGAGGTGGCTGGTCGAGGTTACGCCTACCCAGCAGCCTGGGGGGCTGGCGACCCTCAAGGATGAGGCTACTCCCGCGCTGGTAGCCCCCGCAGCATCGATCAAGGAGTCCGGAGCAACCCTTCTCCCCATCGGGGCTGTGGCTGACGGTCAGTTTTTGAAGCGGGTAGGTGCAACCCTTGTTGGGGCGACGGTAGCGGGCGGAGGGGATCTGCTCGCTGCCAACAACCTCTCAGACGTCGATAGCATCTCGACATCCCGTACTAATTTGGGTCTAGGGACGGCGGCTACCAAAGATACAGGCACAGCTTCTGGAGAAGTGCCGCTCAACAGCGACCTGGGCTCAGCTTCCTTGGCCGACACCGGCACTGGCGCTAGCGACGTGCCCCTCAACAGCGATCTTGGTACAGCCTCTACCGAAGATGTAGGCGTGTCCAACGGCAATGTGCCGCAGATGGACACCGTCGGATATCCCGCTGCCAATGGCTCGCAGTTGACAGATTTGCCGTTCTGGCTTGGGTTCACCACTACGGAGCAGTCGGTGGGCATTACTGCTCCTGACTCAAAGACGTTGTATGGCCGGCTCTACACCGACTTTGGTGTGGGGCCCAACACTACGACGAAGACGTATAGCCCGACGAACCGTGCCGACTTTGATGAGGTCTGGTACATGGCCTACCGGATGACGGGGTTCAATCGGATCTACTTCGCGACCGCGAGTGTTTCGCAGGGCACGGGTGACGTGGATGACGTCCTCGAATTCTACATCGATACGTCAGGATCTGATCCTGTAGTTAAGGCACGCTCTGCGGAGGACTTCAGCGGGTATACGGTAGGCTACCTTTGGCTACTCTATAGCAAGGTGTAGCGAGGGCTGGCTGCCTTTGTAGATTTTAGGGGTTGCCGTCTTTGTAGAAGCAGTCGACCTCAGGCGAGCAGTCGTCCTCGACAGCGAAGATGCCCTGCCGAACGGCGTTGTCGTCGGTGTGGCCTAGGCGCCTCGAGCGGCGCATGAATCGCCTCCGATGGTCGATCTCCAACAGTTTGTTCTTCTTGAGGAGCATCAACTGCTTCTGATCGTCGGGGATGTTCTCCTCGATCGTCTCGCCCCAGTAGCGCTGCATCCCCTCGACTTCGGCCGTTATGCGGTCGTGGGCTTGGTCTAGAATCTCCGAGGACGGTGCTGCTTTCCGAGGAGCTCTGACCAGGAAGGCCCACGCCCCCTCGTTCCCGCCGAACCACTCTGCGCGCAGGGGCTCCGTCTGCCCCGAGTGCGCGGAGTGCGCTTCGTAGAGCACGATCTGGCCCTCCTCGACACCTCGAGCATATTTCCCCAGGCGTAGGACTCGACCTCGGCGGTACTTAATGCCGCGCTTGAAGGGCTGCGCTATGGCGCCCTCGGCCTCGAGTAGCGGCTGCACCGCGATCCAGTCCCCGATCGGGCGGCAGCGTCTACCAGTGAGGCTCGTCGTAGGGGCAGTCATTTTCCTCGCAACCGTAGCGGGTAAGCCCGTCCGGAGTGGCTGTCAGGCCGAGGCCGCACTGTTTGCAGGTGACGGACTTGGGTGCTCGGAGGCGCCTGAACCAAGCCGGGACAGCTTGGCCAGCGTGCCCTCCAGTTCCCGCCGCCGCTCGGCCAATGCTTCTTGGAACTCGCAAATCTCGGCCTCCACGGCTTTCTTCTGGAGCAGCAGGCTCACGCGAGCCTCCGCGCGTTCCTCTTCGGAGCCTTCTGCGCCCGCGGCGACGGCTTCGGTGCGTGCCTTGTTGACTTCCTCTTCGGCGAGGAGGCGCTCGAGGACTTCATCGAAGCGTGCGCGCGCGTCAGCGTCGTTGCGGAAGAGGCGCATGCCCTGCTGTGCGTAGATGTACCAGGTCTCCAGTTCTCCGAGCAGTCGCAGGCCCTCGACGCGCTGCTGCGGGTCTGACATGTCGACTGCGAGGGCTGTGACCATGTCGGACTCGCAGTCTGAAATCTCGTCCTCGAAGAGCTGCCCCCAGGCCTTTTGGAGACCTGCAATCTCTCGGCAGAGGTAGCGGAGGCGGGAGGCCGCGGTGTCGAAGGACTGCTCTTGAACTTCGGGCTGGCGATCGAGACGCACAGCGCCTTTGAGGTTGAGCTCCAGCGAGCCAAGCACCGTGGTCAAGGCGCCTAGCACCGTGCCCGACACGTTCTTGGCGAACCACTCCCGAAAAGCCTGGTACTCAGGGTCGACATCGACGCTCGAGCCTCCAGGTCCTGCGGTGCTGTCGAGCAGCCACATGATGGTCGCGGTGTGCTTGGCGGCGATGCGTCCCAGGTCGACATGGCCTTTGCGGAAGGCGTGCAGGCTCTTGACCCGAGTGCCCACGAAGGTCTTGGTGTTGATGTCCTCGGGCCTCAAAGCTCGACTCCTCGGCAGTAGGCACAGCTACCATTTTCGATTCTATGTAGTGCGGCGGACATCAGGATACGGAGCGCCTCGCTGAACGACTCGAAATTATTGTCGTGGCGGAAGTTGTCTACCAGAACCTGCATTTCAGCGGGCGCTATGAACAGTGCCTTCTTGCCGTTGCTGCAGGAGGAGACGCCTATGGGTGTTTTAGTTGGAGTCTGCTTTCCTGCTTCGTCCACACCCCATTCGACAGGGACGCTGTCTAATGTCAACCCTACCCGCGCTAGCCAGACCATCGTTTTCGATCGCGATCTGTCCGTGCTCTGAGCAAGCGCGTCGATGCGCGCAACAAGAGCGTCGTTGAGGTAGACGTTGAAGTGGGGGGTCCGAGCCACCCCCCGAGTGTGCATTTCAAACACCTTGGGTTGCAACAGGTGTTTGATACGATTACCTTGCCTCTAAGGAGGATAGATGCCGCGTAAAGCACCCCCCAAGAAGCCTTCGGCCTCAGAGGAAACAGAGGCGCAGGAGACCGTTGCCTACGACGAGGCGGGCGTAACGCCGGTAGCGGTGCCCACGGGGAAGCCTGATGTCGAGGTTGTCCGTGTCAAGAAGCCCATCTCGGTCGAAGACCAGATCCAGTTGATCAACTTCACGCTGGCAGACAACACCTACCAGCAACCTCATGGGCCCGGGTATGCCACGGTTCGGGTGAAGCCCTTTCAGGCGACGCCCCCGATGGCGAAGTCTTGGGCGTCGAGAGTTGTCGGCCCACCAGGCCCTGCCCGCGGTCGAGATGCGACGGAGCTCCCCGGCTTCTATGTGGGTCATCGGCACCGACAATGGGCTCCTCTCGTGCCTGCGAAGCGCGCTGAGCTGATCGACTACAAGGAGCCGACCACCGAGAAGACCTACCCGGCCAACAAGTGGCGTGAGAAGGGGGCCGTCTCCCCTGACGGTGCGCCGATTCTGCACACCGAGGTGCAGGCCATGAACTTCCTGCGCTTCTGCCCGACTGCGGATGCGATCACGACCTTCATCGAGGATATCGATCCGCGGACGAATGTTCGGCTCTTCGCGATGGACATCCTCGCCCTGCGTGACAAGCAGGAGAAGCAGCGCACCGAGATGGACCAGGTGACGCGCAAGAAGATCATCAGGCGCCGCTAGCGTGTTCACAGGCACTGTGGGGCGAGCAGACCAGGTCACGAGTAGGCACGTTGTTCGTCGCTAACGCGTCGGCGTGTTGTTCGCCGCTGATAACCGCTAGACTGCGCCTATGCCGGTCGGGAACCTTGCAGCGCAGCAGGCCAAGCTCCGTCGAGCCGTAGGGCATCAGGCGGACACGGCCCTCATCTCTGACGACCTACTGACCGACTGCCTGGAAGACGCCCTTAACGCGGTCAACAGGCAGTGGCCTCTCCTGGCCTTCGGCTCGTTCGTCACAGTTGCCGACCAGCAGGTCTACAGCGTCCTCCCTGCAGGCGCCTACGTTGTGCGCGAGGTGTACTGGCCGCAGATCTGCGGCGACCAGTCCTGGTGGATCGGGGGATTGCAGCCCGAGATTGAGGGACTGCTCGGGGACACCGACGAGCTCGGCTTCACCTACGCCACCGGCCCCGCACTCGAGGCCTCGTACTTCCGTTACCAGACCTACCTGCGGAAGTGGTTCCAGGGCTCCTCGCGCATCTTGAAGCCAGGTACGGTCTACTTGATGCCGACGCCTGCGACAGCGGGCACTACGGTGTACTTCCTGTACTCGACGGCTCGCTACGCAGCCGTGGCCGATGTCGCGGACGCCCATGAGCAGCCGTATTGGGCCTACGCGCAATTCCAGTTGCACAACGTTTTGAGCACCGGTCGCGGCGCGCTGCAGGAAGTCACCTCCCCGCTGGGCGTGAAGGTTCGTACGGGCGCTGGTCTTCGTCACCGAGAGGCCGCGGACAGGTGGCGAGCGGAGTACAGGGGATACCTCCCCCTGCTCCGGAACAGTCGCAACAGCCCCTAGTAGTTGAAATGAGCACTCGGTAGGGTGTTCCTATGCCTCAGCATCTCTATAAGCGCGTCCTCAAAGGCTCTGACGAGGGTAACTGGATCCGGTCTGACCTGGCTTCAGGTCGGGATTACGGCCCTGCTGCGAAGTACAGTCGAGTCGACGCGGATGGTGCGGATGGGGACGAAATGCTCTTCGCGCGTAGGGGGAAGCCTGTGCTGTTTCGACGCCGAACCTCGGCTGCTCTTGATCTAGAGCCCCTAGAGTCGTTGCCCGAAACCTCGAGCACGACTTTCACGAGAATGGGGGTGTGTCGTTACCCGGATGATGTGCTCCAGCGGCTCGACGCAGCGCTCTTGGCAACAGGTGCCGAGTACGCCGTCGCGCTCGACAACGGCCTTCTCCCCTTCGCCCAGCAGAAGGGTCAGGGCCGGCGCTTGGCGGGGGGCGCGACGTATTGGTCGGTCAACAAGGTGCTTGGTGCGAGGAAGCCGAAGTACCCGAGGCTGAGTACGGCGAAAGGGCGGACGGTTGTTGCGCACAATCCCGATGGAAATGGCGTGGTGGTCGCAGATGACGTCTTCGTTTGGGATCCGGAACCTGCACCCGCGCCTTCGGAGTGGCTGGCCTACGCGCCGGACTACCTCGACCTCGACTTCGAGCCTGAAGGTCTGCCGGTGGTGTTTTGCGCCATCGATATCGGCGACTGGGGGGGCGTAATCGTTCTCTGCAGGCTCGTCGAGGATCTCTGCGCTCTGGGCGTGAACGCGCAGTTGATGCACGCGGTGCACCATAAACACTCGATCAAAATGCCGTTTTCACCTCGGAAGGTCGAGAGCAACCAGTGGAAGGACTACCCCTTCAAGCCGGGATCTGTGGTTGTCCGGACGAACTGGTGGTCGGGATCCTTCCTCCCCGATCGCGACGACCTGATTCCTGTCAGCTTTATGCAGGATTGCGAGTCACGCTTCCGTAATACCGACGGCGAGGCGAACATCACCAAGGCCGTCGCCGACAGGTACCTGGCTGTCCCGAACCGCGTGGCCAACAGCCCGTGGGTGGTCGACGCCGTAGTCGAGGACCACGAAGTCGAGCCGATGCCGTGGATTCCGATCGGCATCGACACGAGGAAGTTCTATCCAGAGCCCAAGGCCGACGACCCTCTGCGCATCATCGCCATGTGGAGGCCCTGTACCCCTCGCCGCGGAAGCGAACGACTCGAAGCACTCTACGAGCGGCTCAAGAAGACCTACGGCAAGAAGGTGAGTCTCGATGTGTTCGGGGAGACCAAGCCCGCTCCGAAGGTAGTCGACAAGCATTGGGGCTGGCTCAGCGCGGACAAGGTCGCTGAGGTCATGCGTGGTGCGGCGATTTGTGTCGAACCTTCCGACTATCAGGGCTGGGGCATGGTTCCTCACCAGGCCATATCTTGTGGGTCGGCGCTGGTATCCACACGTTGCGGGGGACCGGAGGCGTTTGCGACGCACGACGAGAACGCCTGGTTCGTCGAGCACGACGACTTGTTCGAGGGCGTCTGTCGGGTGATCGACGATGCCGATCTACGTCACCGACTGCAGGAGGCCGGTCCTCCGTCCGTCGCGCACACCGCATGGCCGGAAGTCGGGAAGCAGTGGAAGGCGTATCTGGAGGGCTTGGCTGCACAGCGGGGGCTGACCCTTGGCTGATGCAAAGTACAAGTACGAGGGAGAGGGTCCCGCGCCGGGCTCCCCCGAAGCAGGCGAGCAAGGTTGCCGCTGTCCTGTGCTCGACAACGCTAGAGGCTACGGCTACCTCGGCATCGGGCCTACGGCAGGGTGGTGGCGATCGGGGAATTGCCCACTGCACGGGACGCCGCTGGTCGAGCAGAAGCCTCTCGCAGTAGACTAGGTGCGGAGGTGTAGCCGTGGCCGAAACGCTGACCGGATTGGAGCCTTGGTTCGGGATCTCGGGGACAAACCGAATTCACGAGTTGACGCGTGCCGGGGTTCGCGTACTCGCAGAAGTCACGAACGAAGCAACCGCTTCTACGACCGACCCGATCACGGTCAGCATCCTCCGACGCCAGGAGACCGTCGCGGGCAACCCGATGCGCGGCATTCCCGGAACGTGGTCGACCGTCGCCGGGCTCGACGACCTTTTCGCGGTGGTCTTCACGCAATCCGACTGGGCGGATTCTGAGGCTAACCCGAACGCGACGCGCCTCAAGGAAGGTGAGCGGGTCATCATGATCCCCGATGTACCCGCAGCAGGCGGCGTGGACGCGTACGAGATTCTCACCACAGATCGCGTGGAATACACGGACGCCGTGTACGGGCTGCAGGCCTTCGAGATTCTCGAGGTGCGACTCCCACAAGGCCCCGGCGTGGCGTGGATGCGTGTCCGGTATGCCCGTGAGGCTGGTCCGGTCGGACCCTAATGGCTCTCACCGTCAAGTTTTCGCGCGACATGTCGCTGGTGCGCCGGCAGCTGACCAAGATCGGCGATGACCTCAAGGACGAGCTCGACGACGGTCTTCAAGCGATTGCGGAGCGCACCGTTCAACGGCTGCGCGATACCACGCCCGGCACTGATCTGCCTAGAGGCTGGAAGGTCGTACCTCTCCCAGGTACGCGGGCTACGTCCCTCATCGGAATCGTCAACGTCGATCCTAGGGCGAATAAGCCCGTGCCTCGTGGGGCGAGTTCCCGCACGCTGCTCGACATCCTCGAGTTTGGAACCCGCGCACACCCGATTGAGGCGAAGAATGCTCCGATGCTGGCGTTCTTCTGGGCGAAGTTGGGCGTGAACGTGAAATTCCGGAAAGTTCAACATCCCGGCACGAAACCCTACTTCTTCATTAGGCCTGCGATCGCGCAAGCCAAGGCCGAGCAGGCTGCGCTTACGCGCGCTCTGGCCGAGAGGGTACGTAAGGGTCTAGTCTGAACCCCATGATTCGCTGCATCCGACTCCAGAGCTCCCCGATCGATATGGGCACGCTTCCCGAGAGGCCCGAGCCGGGCGACTTGGTGCGTAGCATGCTCTACGTGTTCAAGGTGCTCGGGACGCTGCAGGAGACCGACGAGGTGGTCCTGTTCGAGATGGGCACTGCGAGCAGCCTGCCCTCCGATATGATCGACGACCTGCCGCTGCTCGAGCGGCGTCTCGGCTACACGATGTCGGTTCGCTAGATGGCCCTCTCAGCCCAGCGGCAGTCGAACAACATCAACCGCAGCGTGCAGTTTACGATTGGTGACCCCACCATCACGGTCGATGGTGAGACCTACAACGTCTACCCCGACTGGCGATGGGGCGACCCTGACGAAGCGGGCTCTCCCGCCACTACCCCGAATCGCGCCTTTGTCACGACCACTTGGCTGCAATCAAAAGCCGGTCGAAAGGGCTCATCGGTTCTCCAGGTCGATGTCTACTCTCGTATTGGATCCCCTGACGATCCGGATGGCGACCCCTTCGGCAACCGAGCCAACGACATCGCCGACTTCATCGAGGACGTGTTCTCCGGCACCGAGGCATCGGGCAGCCTGAAGGCCTGCGTCCGGGTGCTCGACTTCAACCTCGACCCTGTCGCACCCGTCGCCACCGACGACACCGTCTGGCTTAGGTCGATCGACGGCATGCTCGGGGAGTCGGACAGCCGCACGCCAGCAGGAACTGAAGGCGAGATGTGGAGGGTCAGCTTGACGCTGAGATTCTGGAACAGCCTCGACTTCAGGCAGACCCCGTACTACGGCTGAATGTGGTAGATTGATGTCGGAGTTCAAGGCGGTTGCACCCGCCTTGGCCCCCGGAACGAGCCCCGCCCCCTTTGTGTCTATTTTACGCACCCGGGGCCTAATCCCTCTGTCCGCGTTGCAAGGCGGGAGCCTGCGTCGTTAAACTACAACCCTCTTGGCCTTACGGCCCTAGGATTGGAGGCGACGCGTGAGTTTGACCAACCAGGGCACGATTTCCTCGGATAACTTTTTTCTTGGCTTTTGGAGCAAGGTCACCTTCATCGAGGACCCGCTCGTCGCCGCGACGTGTTTCCTCCTGGGCTCCATCCAGGAAGGCGTGCTCGAGATCAGCCGCGAGGATGTCGAGCACCTCTCGACGCTGTTCCCGCGCACGGTCGACTTCATCAGCCCCGCGCAGGTCGGGATGTCTTTCACCGGGCAGATGGAAGAGCTCCACCGCAACAACCTGCGCCTGGCGCTGGGTCAGCTGCCGACGACCACGTCGAACTACATCTACCCTGCCGCCGACTGCACGGCGGAGGGGCAGAACGGCCGGCTGGTGCTCGAGCGCATCCGCTGCCAGGATGACTTCGTGATGGTCGTCGTGTTTTGGAAAACCTCGGGATCGGGCGCGGTGAGCATCGGGGGTGACGCTGCGGTCATCAACACGCCGGTCGAGTTCAACGCCCTCGACGACAACCAGGGCGACTTCGGCGGTAGCCCGGAAGTCCCGCTCGGCTACATCTACGCGCCGCCGGCTGCTGCTTCCACGGCCTGCTAGCAGGCTCGCACTGCGCATCTCGGAACGCCTCGGCTTCGGTCGGGGCGTTCGCTTTTCTAGCGAAGGTTAAAGACCACTTCATCGCCTGTTGTGGCCTCTGCTAGGGCCGTGTTCGACAGGCGGTTATTCTCCCCCAGCACAGCGTCCTCGTTGCCCGTCATCGGCAGCTGCTTTGTCAGCATCTGCTCAGCCAGCAGATCGTTATCGATATCCCAGAGATTGCCGGCCTGACCGGCCTTGCGGTGCCAGGACGGTAGGCTCGAGCGGATGCTGTTCTTCCCAGGGGCTTGCTGACCTGCTTGTCCCGCTGCCGGCTTCCCGCTGCCGAGGGCTTTGGCTACGACGTGCATCGGCGCCAGGAAGGTGGTCTGCCAGGCGCCTACGTCGAGCAGGAATTGTGAGCGCGTACGTGTGGTGAGGTAGCGCAGCGGCGAGATGCCGTACCGCTGGGCGAGCAGGGCGACGAGGGTGGCCGGGTCTAGGAGACGTTCTGCTGCGTCGTCTCCGGCTCCAGGGGTGCTTCCGGCATCTCCTGGAGCAGGGGCACCAATTTTCCCACGGCAGCGGAGTAGCTATTGAGCGTCCAGGCCTTGTGTAGGATTTCGGTCGCCTGCAACAGCGTCAGGTTCTGCCTGACGAACGCCTTGAGTTGGGGGCAGTTGTAGACGCCATCGACGTCGAAGACTCCGTCGTCGTTGATCTTGGCGGCTTTGAGTAGCAGCGTCGCGTTGGTCTGCGTGTGCAGCACTGCGATGCAGGCATCCCGGAGCGCGGGAGCAAGCTGGCGCCCGAGCACCTTCTGGGCGGCAGCCCAGATCTGCGGCCCGAGTGAGCCCATGCGACGCAGGATCGCTGCCGTGTTGGTCTCGTTGTCGCTCGAGAGCATCTCGGAGAGCGGGCCGAAGAGCGCGCCGAGATCGAGCTCGGAGATGGCCTCCATGATGGCCTGCTCCTGGTCGAGCGTGGCCGTGCGCAGGACGAGGACATCACCGCCAACCGCGACCTTCTCTTCGGTGGGGCGCAGGGCTTTGAAGGGGTCCTTGGCCATCGGGGTGCTCCAGGTGTTCGTTTCAAACACCTTAAGGGCGGTAGTTGAGGGTGTCTAGGGGGGAATCGCTGGTCTCGGCTGCGAGGGTGGCTTCTGGTAGGCTGCGCCTATGGCTGAAGAACGCCTTGGAATTATCCTCGAAGGGTCGTCCGACCGCCTGCAGAAGGCGATCGACGCTGCGACCAAGCGGTTCGAGCAGTTCGAGAAGGGCGTCAACCGCACCGTTGGGGCTGCGCAGAAGAGGCTCGAGCAGTATCAGCGCAGGTCGGACAGCATCTTCAAGGCGGTCGGGAAGCGGCTGGAGTCCGCACAGCAAGCATTCAAAGGGCTAGAGAAGGCAGCGGAGAAGGTTGCCAGTGAGTTTGGCAAGGACTCGAAGGAGTACAAGCGCGTCGAGAAGCAGATGGATCTGCTCTCGAAGGCGATGGTTCGCGCAGGTACGCAAGCAGGGAAGCTTGGCCAGGACATGGCCGAGGGGGCCCAGAAGGCCACCGTTGCTACAAAGCGCCTCGCCGACCAAGGGATCAATGTCGTAACGAAGGCCACCAAAGGCCAAGCGGCTGCTCTGAAGCAGGTGGCCAGCGCACAGGCCAAGGCCACCAAGGCGACCAAGAAGGGTACTGCGGCCAGTAAGAAGGCAGGCGCGGCGACCAGGCAGCGCGCGAAGGACGTCAAGCTGCTGGTCAATCCACTTGGGAAGGCGCGTAAGGCAGCTCTGGACTTCCGTACGGCGTTGCAGTTTTTGGCGGGTGCCACTGCGGGCGCCGTCGTCATCAAGTTCGCCTCTGACTTCGAAAAAGCACTAGCGAACGTCGAGACGTTGCTCGACAGTTCTGCCGTATCGATCGAGCGGTACCGATCGCAACTCGACGCGCTCGCGAAGGCGAGCCCGAAAGAGATTATCGATCTCACCCAAGGCCTGTACCAGACCATATCGGCCGGCATCCCCCAGGTGGAGGGTGCAGCAGGCGCGTTTGCGGTGCTCGAGCAGGCGCAGCGCGCGGCGGTGGCTGGTCTCAGTAGTACCGAGCAGGCGGTCGGGGCGTTTACGACCATCCTCAACGCCTACAAGGATACCGGGATAACCGCGACCGAGGTCTCGGACAAGCTGTTCAAAACTGTCGCCAAAGGGCGAACGGTTTTCCCGGAGCTGGCTGGATCGATTGGCCGAGTGGCGACAGTCGCCTCTAGAGCAGGGGTAGGCATCGACGAACTTCTCGGTGCCACCATCTCGCTAACCAAGGCGGGGCTGTCGACCGACGAGGCTGTGACGCAGCTGCGAAGGCTCATCCTCGGGCTACTCAAGCCCTCGAAGGATGTGCAGACGCAGTTTCAGGAGCTGGGGGTCGACTTCGGGGAAACGGCCCTTCGTGCGAAGGGCCTGGCCGGCATCCTGGCAGAGGTCAATCAGGTAACGGGAGGCTCTGCCGACGCGTTTGCCAAGCTGTTCCCGAATGTACGTGCAATGGTTGGCGCCGTCGTGCTGGGAGCAGGGGGCCTAGACGACTTCCGGCAGAGCATCTCCTTTGTGGAGAAGGCCACAGGGTCCACCGACAAGGCGTACAAGAAGATCTCGAAGACCTTCGACACGACTGCGAAGCTCCTGAAGTCGAAACTGCAGGCCGTGCTGATAAATGCTGGCACTAAGGTGTTCCCCCGCCTAATCAAGGCACTAGAGCGTACGGGGGAGATCCTGGAGAAAAACCAGGGGGCCATTACTCGAATCACAGGCGCCTTCGTGGATTTCTCGCTGGCTGTCGGTGGCTTCTTGGCCGACCACGCCAAGGGGCTCCTGATCTTCTTTGGGGGGCTTACAACCTTTTTCTTGGGCGGCAAGCTGAAGTCGTTCAGCCTGCTGTTCATCAAAGAGATGAGGAAGGTACGGCTTGCGGCCCTTTTTGCCGGCCAGCGTGCTGGGGATGCCTTCGCTAGCGGCTTTGCCACGGGGGCGGCGAAGGTCAAAGCCGCTATGGCCCAGATCTTCCGGTCGCCCTCCCTGCTGGCGTCGGTCGCCTTCTTCGGCGCCCTGATTGTCGGGACGATCCTCGACGCCCTCAATGAAGCCGAGGCGCGAGCAGCCCAGCGCAGGACGAAGAGGGCGGAGAGGCGCAGTGCTGCCGCCAAGGCCAAGGCAGACGCCGAGGCGAAGAAGCTGGGCTTTGGGTCTGCGGAGGAGCAGAAGTCGGAGACCCGTTCGGCGCTGTCTCAGGCCGGCGTCATCATTACGGGGCCCAAGAAAGAGGACATCAAGAGGGTCAACGCCGAGGTAAAGAGGCTCGCAACCCTGACCGCTGATGGGGCGGCTAAGGCGCTGTCGGCAGGCCTTGATGCCAGTCGTGCTGCTTTGACTCTAGAGGTAGACGCACTGGTGGCTCAGGCGGGGCGTGTCGAGTCTGAACTGGAGGCACTTAAACGACGCGCTGTTCGAGACCCCGAGTTGGAGAAGGAGACTGCCGATGAGGCCAAGGCCCTCAGAGAGCAGGTCGCGCTTCTTCGGGAAATCCAGGTTCGCAGGGAAGATCGCATTAGTACCGGCGTCCAGTTGGCTCGGCAGGGGAAGGCCCGGCTAGAGGTCTTGGAGGAGAGGAGACTCAAGCAGAAGGCTCTGACCGAGGCACACCTTGACGATGTTCGTGCCCTGCAGTTGGCGGGTAAAGAGGAGCAGGCCAGGGCGGCGAAGACCGCCAAGGATCTGAAGGTTGCTCGAGACGCTGCCGCCGCCAGGCTTTCGGAGATTCAAGACCAGCAGGTGGCGTCAGCGCGACGCCTGGAGGACGACCTCGCCAAGACCAGAGAGATGGAGAAGCAGGATGCTCTTCGGATTAAGGCTGGGCGTAGAGCCGAGAGATTGCTCGATAGAGAGCAGGAGGCGACGGAGAGCCTGCTCGCTGTTGAGAGGGAGCTTCTGGAGGAGAAGGCACGCACAGAAGAGGCCCAGCTGGAGTTTAAGCTCCAGAATATCCGTCTAGCAGCTGCCGAGGAGGCCCGGGGGCTAGAGAACGAACTTCTAGGGTTTGCGGAGCAGCGCAAAGAGCTGGAGGTCGAACGGGCGGCAGTTGGTGCCAAGGCTAAGAAGGAGGGGCGCGCTGTCACGGCTGCCGAGACGGCGCTACTGGAGAAGCAGTTCAAGCAAGAAGAGCGTATTGCGAGCCAGCAGGTTAGGAAGCAGGAGGCACTTAAGGATCAGCGTCGCACGCTAGCCAGAACCATCGCATCAGAATCTCGGCTAGCCCGCGCCGGGATGACCGATGTGACCAACAACGTGACGTTGGTCGGCCTCCGAAAAGAGCTGCTAGAGATTGATCGTGAGCGACTAGACCTCTCTCGTGAAATGCGGGACCTGTTTCTCCAGACGGAGCTCCGAGCAACAGGACGTGCTCTGGAGCGTGGAGAAGGCATCCCGGGGGCTGGAGCTGAGGCCAGAGGCATCGCACCGGACATCCCCGAGGAGCTTTTTGAGGACCGGGAGTCGATCATTCTCGTCGGCGACGCGATGGATGATTTCGCGACAGCCACTGAGAAGGCGGATGCAGCCCTCTTTGAGGCGGGTATTCGAGCCACCTCATTCTCCGAGATCCTGGGCACCCTGAAGGAGGACTCGGAAGCATTTACGGAATCCCTCCTGGGCCCCCAGAAGGCGAAGAGTTTGGCCGAGGGCGCAGGAAATATCCTGCAGAAGGCCTTCGCCGCACCGGCCGGGTTTCTTAAGTCGTTGCTGGAGGGCGGGGGCGAGGATGGGCAGACTCTAGAGCAGTTCTTGGAAGAAACGTTCCGGGACGCGGGGGTACCCCTAAAGCAGGCTCTAGGCTTGGCTACTGAGACCTTCGGGGATCGGCTGACCAAGCAGGTTCAAAAGGCGTTTGGCATTGTTCCGGAAGCAATCGACAAGGGTTTCGGCGAGACCTTCCGGCGTCGGATCAACACCGCTTTCGAGGACGCCGTTACGAAGCTGGTCTTCGGCGCGATCGAGGCTGGCGAGAAGTTCGCCGATGCCGTGGTCGACGGGTTCGAGGCTGCGATCGACTTGTTCCGCGAGGCGGTCATCGACCCGCTCGAGCAGGCCATCTCGACGCCGCTGCAGATGCTGCTGGGGTCCTTCGGGGGTGCGGTCGAGGCGCTTCTCGACCCGTCTCTGCTCGGCAGCGTGGTCGAGGAGGAAAAAACCGCTCGTAAGAAGGAGCACAACGATCGCATCCGGGACCTGATTGCCGAGGGCGCTGAGGCCACGGCTATCTCGGAGGAGCGCGCGGAGTTCCTAGCGCAGGAGCGCGAGATTACCCGCGAGCAGAAGCGCCAATCCGCTGGTGCTGTGCTCGAGCGTACGGCAAATCAGGCTGTCGAGTTCGCCGAGAAGGTGCTCGAGGTACTGCCGGGACTGCTGGACAAGTTCTTCGACCTGGTCATCGAGAAGGCGCCGGCCATCGTCCAGTTGGCGGCGCAGGCCATCTCGGACGTGCTCGACGTCATCGGTGACCGCATCGACGAGCTCGTCGGGACTTTGGTCCAGGCGTTCATTGATTCGCTGCCGGTCATCGTGGACGCCATCGCTAGGAACCTGGCGCCGATTGTCGAAGCCATCCTCAACGGGATCCTCCAGATCGTCGACAACCTGCCTGAGATCGTCGAGACGCTGGTTGATGGGTTCATCAAGGCGTTCCCGCGGGTGTTCAAGGCGATCATCGCCGCCATTCCAAAGCTGATCACGGCCTTCGTGCGCGCGGTACCGCTCATCGCAGCGAAGATCCTGGACGCTATCCCGTCGTTCACGCAGGCCATCTTCGAGGGCATCCTGGATTTGGTCTCAGGGCTCGTCGAGGAGATCCCGAAGCAACTCGAGGACGCGATCGGGGAGACCATTCCCGCCCTTGTGCAGGCGTCGCTGGCGGCTATTCCCGGGGTGGTTGCAGGCTTCATCCGAGCGTTGATCGCAGCCACGCCGCGCCTGATTCGGGGGGCAATCAGCCACCTGCCCATGATGATTGAGGCAATCGGCCAAGGACTATCGGACCTGTTCACTGACCTCTTCGGCGGGTTCGAGGGTGTCTTGGACACGATCGGCGGATTCATCTCCACGGCCGTGACAGATATTCTGAACGATCTCCCGGGCAAAATCGCAGATGCACTGAACGAGATTGCACCTGGTGCGGGGGATGCCGCGCAGAACCTCTTCAACATCAGCACGGCAGGTGCTTTTGGTGCTGACGGTGCTCTTGGTGGTGGGGCGGCAGAAAGAACTGCAGTAGCTATTTTCTCTGGGGGGGCCTCTGAGGCACGGGATTTTGTTGCAGGCTTTTTTCACAAAGGTGGGCGGGTAGGTACCGGAGCTAGGAACTCAAGCCTTGCCTCCGCACTTTCGGCGTCTGGTGCTCAGGGTTTCCAGACAGGCGGCTTGGTGCTGCCCGACTTGGGATCGGCTGTACGTTCGACGCTACAGCGCGACGATGTGGTGGCCACA
>Ga0080013_1001461_pt1 | contig 31349 bp, 40 predicted proteins | sample ETNvirenome_6_85_FD_69236 | JGI IMG/M metagenome (GOLD analysis project Ga0080013, IMG submission 69236) | Marine viral communities from the Pacific Ocean - ETNP_6_85 (SPADES assembly) (version 2) | ecosystem: Environmental > Aquatic > Marine > Oceanic | place: Pacific Ocean | collected 2013-06-19 | reverse complement strand
AGTCCACTGAAAGCCAACATTTTCATAGTTTCTTGCTTGAGCTATCGCTTGCATTTGAAACTTGCCTCTAGCGATTAAAAGTTTTTGAGCCTCTTGTTTTGCTCTCCTACTTTCAGCCCAAACTGTTAATAATCCACTTAACAATGTTGATCCCAGCATCGTTATTATTTCAAACGGAAATCCCATATTATTTCTTCTTTTTATAACCGCTTGCATAAATCGCTTTTGCTTGTCGCTTTGCTTTCGCTTTCGTTTTGTAAGTCTTGCCCGACTTACCCCATTTGTAACCGCCTTTTACTTTTTTAATTGGCATTTTCTTCTTCCTTCAATAATCTTGAGCCAACAGCAAGTGCGCCTGTACCAGCCAACAATCCAGCAGATTGAGCTTTGTTTGGATCAAACTTAGCAGAGGTTGATCTGACTTGATTAGGCTCGAACACAATGAAATGCTTTGTGTCATCTGGTATGTTTTTCATGTTTTTGAATGTGTCAGAAGCATCCATTATTACGCCATCAAATCCAGCATCTTGATAAATTTCTTTAATGACTTGATTGCTTGCATAATTTCCAGCATCATCGGCTACGTCTAACATTTCATCGGATGCTCTTATTGCATCGTCAACCTCTCGAAACGACTTATAATCGTAAAGCTCTAAATCATTAAATAACTTTTGCCCATCAAAATCATATTTATTAGCGACTCGCATAATTGATTCATATAAATCAATAGCGTTGCCTGTTTCATCGACATAATCACCAGCTTCGTCATATTCGGTTATCAGCTCCCAACCTTTGTTTTTGTTTGTTAAGTCGATTGGATTTTCCATTTTTAAATATGCTGGTATGACATTATCAGCACCGCCAGATAATTCTTTTCTAGCTATTGCCATAAAATACTGATCCATGTCATCAAAATCTTCGGGCTTTATATTTAAATCCTTTCCGTATTTTTTAGCACCTTTGAAAGGTTCCATTTTCTTGTTAGATGCACCTGAAGCCCAATCATTTATAAGTTGCTCTTGTCTGCTAAAAATTCTTGATGTTAAATCTGGCCCTACGCCAGCATAGTTCTTAGAAGCATCTATTGGTGAATCTGTAAAATAGATTGCATCACCATATCTTCCTTCTATGTTTCCTTTGCTTGGATCAAATGCTTTGATGTCATGTGTCGTACCATGAAAAACACGATTATCAGTATCAAAACCCATTTCCTTTGCTCTTTGCAATCTTGCGTTTGGCGTATTCTTCATAACAGTCGAAGCAACACCAGGCACAAAGGGCAGTAAACCAAGACCACTCATTGCGTAATTGCCCGCTGATCGCATTTCAGGATTCTCTTTATACATTTGCACATCGCCAGCTAAGCCAATCGCATCTGTGAATGGAAACCCAATAGGAGACATACCCACTTTCTGAGCTGGGTTTAATGATTGCCAAAACTTCTTTGCTTCTTCTATCATTGCTTGTTCTTTTTGTTTTCTGATCATTTCGCGTTGCTCATACTCAGCAATGCGTTGTTGTCTTTTTAAGTTTTGCTCTTGAGGTGTTTCAGGCAACAAAAGACCCGCCGCTTGCATTGGTGCTGGGTTAAATAAACTGTAGTTGTTTGTCATAACTAATGTATTGTTGTTTCCTCATGCGATAACAGCTCTGAGTCTTCATTGATAACATCTGCAAGAAAACACAAAACAAGCTCTTTTGCGTGTTCTAAGTCTCTCGCTTTTATGCCTTGAGCTGTATAGATCATGTCGTCTTCTAAGAACTCAAGATCGAAATATGAAAATTTATCCGTTTCCCGAACCATTGAATAGTCCTTGCGCTTGAGCTTTTGCGATTTGTCTGATCGTTTCTCGATCACGCTCCATGAGTGCGTTGATCTCTGCGACATTGACTTGAGCGCCATATTTAGCATTTAGTTCAGCGGCTTTCAATCGAATGTCTGCTTCAGACTCATCGCGTTTGAAGTCATCGTCCATGATGATTTTGAGTCGATCATTTTCTGCGTCAATAACCGCTTTCTCAGCTTGTACATTTGCTTTATGAATCTCAGCTTGAGCCAACATCTCTGCTGGATCAGCCTTTTTCTCTTCTTGCTGTGGCGGCATAGGCGGTATATCAGTATTGATAAACGCGTTGACATCTTTGAATCCCGCCATTTCTATGACTTTTGCTAATGTGTTTGCGTATTGATTCATTGTGACCATTGGGTTGTTGGGTCCGAGCATTTGCAAGATCTGCTCTTGTTTTCCAGCGACCATGCCTAAGACTTGCATCTTCTCTTCATCACTGCTTTTGCTGATCGCTACATTTACAACTAGGTCTTTGTCCAGCTCCCAATATCTCGGGTCCACTGCAACAAAATCATTGTTTAATCTGACAATCTCTTCTTTGTCAGCGTATTTAATAATCAAATTATTGACGAGTTTGAAAAGCGTTTTCATGCCACCTTCTGCGAAGTGACGACAGATTAGCTCGACTCTGCCTTGGGCGCCTGACATTGTTGCTGAGACTGCCGCTTTTGTTGAAGATTGCAACGCATCAGCATTTAGACCTGCGCTTGCTTTAGAAACGCCCGTACGGTTCTCTTTGGCATCATCCAGATAGGAGAGTACAGGAAACGCCTCTTTCCCGACGAAGGGGATCGAGAAGGGTTGAACCATGCCGGGCGCTCTCATGCGAATGGGTTGACCGATGTCAGTGTTCAAAACATCGTCAATGTTTACTTGTCCTTCTACCACCGCCATCCGAGGGAATATCGAATGACCGAGAGAGTCAAGTGTGTCGCGCATGATTTGTGATTTTGCAGTTTGTATTGGAATTAAATAATCTGAGACACAGCTTCCGATCGCTGTATGCGGCTCAGGATCCATCGAGAACATAACGATAGGAAGTTCGTCCCATTGATCGTAGTTGACGATGTTTAAGCCGTTGCCGACTGTGCAGACTCGGACACGCTCTGCGATTCCGTCTTTGTCTAAGTCGTAGTTGACGTAATGTTCGATGTATAAAACTTTTTTATCATACGCATTGTCAGCGTCAGGATACATTGAACTATCAAGTGGGCTTCTTGCTTCTTCTTCTTCATATGTTTCTGCGTCAAAAGTTGAGCTTGAGCCTGCGTGTTCTTGTATTTCATCTTCATCGTAGCCCATTGCAACGAGATCGCTCACTGACTTGATCATACGATGTGCAACATAGCTTGATGTCTCTAAATCTCTTGCATTGCGAGCAATCAGCACTTCTTCAGGCGGAACACTCTCAATGCACACTTTGTTATTCGCTGTTACTCTGCGAACAGTCAAATCATAAGACACAGGTGTTTCTTGCGTCATTTCTTCGCCTGTCATTTCGTCAACAATCGTCATGCTTTGCATGTTGATTGACTCTTCAACAATCTCGACATCTTCATCGAGCAATAGAGCTGTGTACGCTTCTTGAGACAAATCAGAGAAATGATGCGTTGTCGCTTTGATGCTGTCATCGTAATACGCTTTGACGAAGCCAGTCTTACGGACAAGCGCATCTTTAAACGCATCGTAGAGTACGCTGAAACCATTGCTTCTTTCAATCGTGTAGTTGACAAAATCTGTTTGCTGTTTTGCCAACTCAATATCATTCGCATCATGCGGTATAAACTCGACTACTTTTTTTGTGCCGAAAAATGTTCGCATGATTGAAGGCATCAAAAATAAAACACTGTCTCGCAAATCTGTTGAGACAAATTCTGATTGCAAAGACGATGTTGCATTGGGTTTCTTGCCCAAATAATAATTTGTTGCTTCAGCTCTTTCTTCGCCAATCTGATCGATGAAATCAGACGCATCATCAAGCTCTACTTTTAGAACACTTTGTAGATCTTCAATGTCTGTTTCTTCTATAGAATTTATTTCGTCACTTACAACTTCTATATCTACTTCTTCTAATAGACGTTTGTTATTTGTATATGCCATGTATGTTTATCCCACTCGTATAATTTTTGATTTTATAGGCTTCTTCCAGTTGTAACCCATTTGATTGAAGTTGCTAGAGAAGCTCGCGGCAGAACTAGCCATGGTTAATGCAAGTGCGTCAGCTTTGTCAGGAGATTTGACTCCTCTTTTGCGCATTGATTCCTTGGCTTCTATCTTTATCTTGCCTGTGCTTGTGTAAGTATAAGACGGACTGACTAATTCTGCAATCAGCTCGTCATCATTAGGCAATCGGCAATCGCGAGCAGAGAGCCAGTCTTTGATTTTGAACCATAATTCTGCGCGAAGATTCAAATAATTTTTCTTGCTTGAAGGCGATTCTGCGACATTAATCCCACGCACGGGAAGCTCTTGTTCAGCTAATCGATCTACGACACCGCTTCCGACACCGATGACATCGACTAAAATCTCTTGCGGTCGATTCATTGCAGTTGCATCGTCATAAAGATTTTTAATTGCGCCGCAGAGTTGCATGAGATCCATTGATTTGAATGTTTTTATTTCAAATACTGTGTTGCCTTGTCTTATGCAGAGCGCTGAATTGTCAGCGCCGAAACGAGCGACATCGAGTCCCCATATTATAGGCTCACTTGCTGTCAACGTGACTTCTCTATCGACTGCTGATCTCGCTAACTCGATCGGAATAACAGTGTCATCGTCAGCGCTAGGAAATTGACCCAACACTTCGACTCTTGCGACTGTTGAATCAGCTCCGTATTGTTCGAGCATAGTGTTGAAAAGTTTTTGATCTGTGCCTTCAACGTCACGCGAGTCGATTTGTTCTGTTTGCCAGAAAGATCTGTTTGCATGAAACGAGTCATAGAAAGGACCCGTATTTCTTCGTGGATTCGAAAACGCGAACCAAAAACGATTTTTCGTTGGCTCTGTAAAAAAGCCTTCGCTGACTGAATAAATTTGATGTGGTATTCCCGATGCTTCATCGCATACTAGGGTGACTCCGTGCGAGCTGTGGATTCCCGCAAATGCGTCGGGGTTTTCTTCTGACCAGAGACTTGCTTGCGCGTAGTAGTAGCCGCAATCGATGCTTAAATCTCTGACAAGTAGTTCTTCGAACCATGCTTGTGGCTTTAACGCTGTCGCTGTTTTGTGAAACCAATGTCCGTTTATGGCTAAGCTGACCCATTTTCCGAGTTCTGCCCATGTTCTTGTTCTGAGCTGTGCTTCTGTGTTTGCTGTGACGATGACAGTTGAGCCGAGTCGCGTTGATAGCATGAACAGAATGATCCACGCTACGAGTGCTGATTTACCGATGCCACGTCCTGAAGCGACTGCGAGACGATACATCTCAGGCAAATCAATCATTTCATTGCGTTGTATATGCGTTGCAATGTCTCGTAAAATTTTTTCTTGCCACTTACGCGGACCCGTGAAGTCTTCGAGGGGGGTGTTTTCTTGCCCCCACGGAAACGCATAACGTACAAAGTTCAAAGGATCATCTTTGATCGTAAGCGACCAGAGCTGTGTCATGAGTTGTTCTTCTTGTTCTGCTGAGTATTTCATATCAAAAAAATTACAAAAAATTAGTTACACGTCTGCAAAAACAACGCACCCGTGTCGCAAGCGAAGGGGGGGTATGCCGAGCGTTTTTCACTATGAGTTATCATCATCATTCAGTGTCAGCTTCTTAGAGAGAAGTTGACTATCGCTTTGTCCATTGACGTTGCGAGCTGTTTCAATCTTGCGAGTCGAAGTAGGTTCTAAATCAATGATGCGTTTTTGTGCGTTCTGCAAAACTTTATTCAAACTGATCTGATGCTCGACAGTCTCATGAACTCTGTCTTTCCAGTTGTCTGCGTCTCTATTTTTTAAGAAAAACACTTGAGCAGTCACGTTAGGGTCTTTGCCAGCTCGACCTGTCGCAGAATCGAAGAGAGCAGAAGCGACCTCGTCAATGGCTTTTGTCTTACCTCTCTTTAATGCTGTGTCAAATTTCTTAGAATCACGCTTTCGTCTCGCGATTGTAGATAGCGAAACCCCAAAGGATTCAGCGATTTTTGATTCAGAAATGCCAAGTCCAGCCATTCTCGCCACTTCTTTTAACTCATCGTCATTAAATTTTATTCGCTTCCTTCCGGCGCCTTTTGGATTCTTTTCAGTCTTTTCTGCCATTTAATTACTCACAAACCTTACAAGCATCGTTTGAATCATCGATCAACTCACCTAGAGCTATCGTTTCTTGTATGCGATACGCTAACTCTTTACCGACAAAGCCGCGATGACTCCAATACTTTGCTACTGTTTCAATGCTCATATCTTGTTCGACTTGTTCTTCGCTTTCTTCTTCGCTTTCTTCTGTCATGATTATATACCCTCTGTTATTTGTAATTTTCATTTATTCTTTTAGATCAATCAATAGTTGTTCAAATGTTTTCTCTTGCAACGCTTCGCAATAATCGATGACTTTCACTCCTTTCTGGCGTTGACCTTTGTTTTTGAGAAAGTAAATGCAGTTCGATCTCAAACAAACAAGTGCAAACACTTGACACACATCTTTGCTGTAGACTCTTTTGCCTTTCTTTACGAAGTTAAACTTGTATCGCTCATGTGTTCTGCTTTCTTCTTTTTGTGCGTTATAAGCAGATTTAACTTGTACTCCGTAGAACTTGTCATCAATTTGTATCACTAAATCTCGATTGCTGTTAATAGTAGAGGGTGAGAAGCAAGGAACACCCTTCATCATGAAGAATATTTCTACTAGCTTTTCGCCTGCGCTTCCACGCTGATTTTTATAATGTGCCAATCAAACTACCTCATCTTGTAATGCAACACCCTCTATATCTTTATCTGTTATTGGTTTTCTCGATTTAATTTCAACATTGCCAAAACTTTTGAATCTCTTTTTTAAATCAAAAACATCTTCATCAATTAGTGCAAGCAACTCTCTTATGCTGAAATATAAACTCGGTTTCTCTTTGTGTGACATTGCACACGCTTTCGGTAACTCTTCTGCGTTCTCTACAACAATAATCTGCAAATCATTGTGAGGGTGTTTAACAACCCACATAGCTGGACTCAGCTCATCGAATCCTCTGAATTTTGCATAATCAATAAACTTATCAAAGCCACGAATCATGCTTTCGCTGTAAGTCATTATCTTCTCATCATCAAACTTAGATCGTGCATCATCGAGCATTTGTATTAAACGCCTCATGTTCTTCTGATCATCGATTGACTGTATTTCAATTAGACGCTCAAAACCCCAATCACAGCTCACTTGAACTTTTCGCTTCAAATAGTTTGTATATGCTTCAGTCGATTTATTCTTCAGATCTTGACTGACTTTACGATACATATCAGGTTGAACTGTTTTCTTCTTATACATATAAAAGACTCAAAAAGAATAAATAAAAAATACTGACAAAATGGTCACGACAACGACTACGACTCTTATAGAGTCTGTCGTAGTGTCGCTGTGTCGGCGCAATGTCGCTGTCGATGTCGCAACTATGTCGCAAACGCTTGAAAGCACTGATTTTACTGAATTCATGATGTCGCAAGTGGTGTCGCAACTCATGTCGCAAGCATTTTGAAACTGCACTGAAAAAAACACGTTTTGCGACACGCTTTTGACGTTATTTTGCTCTATTTTGTTGTTTTTGGACAACATATCACTAAAAAGGTGGTTCTTCATCAATCAGTTTATTGCTCTTTGCATAAGCAATATCACGCTCAATTGTTCGAACTGAGACGCCTGTTTTGCTTGAAATTGCATCTTTGTCAGCTCCGTCATTGATCATTTGTGCAACGACTTCACGTCTCATCTCAAGATCGTCTTTGTCTTTTGACATGATTCCGTTTGAGTAGAGCCACGCAATTGGTAAAGCATCTTTACCATAGAAATGACGCGTCTTTTCAAATGACCACTTAAATGACGTTTCATACGTTTCAGCGTCAATGTCGAGTAGAGCGTCTGAATCGTTGTTTGCCAGCTCTGTCTTGATAACGCCGTCAAGCACTACGGTCTTACTCATGCTTCCGAGCTGGGTGCCTGCTTTTGATGAATGATGAACGAACCATGCACAGCGATCTTGTTGACGCAACTTAAGTAATAACGGTTGCACGTCAGATACCCATTCGTCTGCCTGATTCGAGTCGGTCATAGAAGTTAGAGTGAGGAGATTATCAAGAACCACTACGGAAGGATCTATCTTCTCGATCATGTCCCAGAACCATGTTTTTCCTTCTTCTGTATTGAGTGGTAACAATCCATGCTCTTGATCGTGATGCGACACGATAAATAAGTTCTTTTCTACGCGTTGTATAAGCTCTTTTCGTCTCTCGAAAGACTCAGCACTGAACATGTTGAGTTGTTGATTCAGACGTTCTTGCATCGCGTTTGGTGGCATTTCTGCATCGATATAAACGACTTTGACAGCGTTCGGTATCTTGTAATGACCGAAGTTGTAGCCTGACGCGAGTGCGATTGACATGACAGACGTACTCAGAGATTTGCAATGACCGGGAGCGCCGTGAATCATGAAAAGATTTGATCTCGCCATGAGATTCTCAATGAGCCATACTTTCGGTGGATACTCAATGTCTTTAAACGCTTTGTAATCGTGATAAACGACAGTGTGTGACGCTTCTTTGTGATATTCGTTGTCTCTCGCATACTTAACGACATCAAAGTATTCTTGTCGCTCATAAGCATCGTATAGATCGTCTTTTTCGTTCCAATGCGTTGGCGGTTTTACAATGCTCGTTTTAATGTTCAACGATTCGAGCTTTTCTTTTAATGCGATAGCACAATCGAATCCCGCCTCGTCATTGTCAGGAAAAACAATCACTTCATTAAAGTCTTTGAGCTGTGTCCAGTTGCTTTGCTCTAGTGCTGAGACTCCGCCGTGCCATGCACAGATGATGTTCTCTTTTGCGAGTTCTTTTGCACCGAGAAACGCTTTTTCGCCTTCAACTACGATGACGGGCTTTGCTGAATCGCCTTCACTTAATAATAATGGCATCAATCCAGTTGGGCGCTTCATGATCCAGTTATTTGAATCAATGCGACTAAAAGGACGATAAATCTTACCCTCGAATCGCATTGTGCAGAACGCATCATTAAAGCGTGAATAGATCTCTGCTTTGCTTGCAAGCGCTCTCATTTCGTCTGAGCTGTATTCTTTGCTTTGTATCTGTGTGTCGTTGTTTCTCACTGGCGGTAGTTTTTGTTCAGTGATACCGAGTGTTTCTAAAAATTCTGTGATGCTTGATTCTCCTCGCTCTCTTTGTATGAGTGAGAGCATGCCACCGCCTTCTTCGTTTTCGTGATCGTAAAATGTGCCTTTTGAGAGATCTATAGAGAGTGAGCCTTTGCGTCCGAATCTTAGTTCTCTGTCGCTACTGAGCTTTTCGTTGGGCGAACCCAACAATGCAATCGCGATCTGTTCTGCGTGTAGTGCTACATCGATCATAGTTGTCCTTGTTGTTTTGAGTGTAGAGAGCCGTGGAGGATCAACATGTAATAATTGGCTCTCTACACCATTCGAGGGTTAGTTCAGAACGGAATTTCTTCTGTCTCTTGTTGCTCATCGACAGAGCCATTCGTTTTGCTCTCATCAAGCGCTGTCTCTTCAAACGTATCTACTGTCGCTTCGAATGAATCGTCAGCTCGCCAACCTTGAATTTCAAACTCAGGTATTCTTGAACTACCTTTGCCGTAAGTGACTGCTTTTGATCCTGTGTATTCTATGACTGCAACTTTGCCTGCATTTTCAGCAATTTGAGGATGCAACGCTGTATATAAAGCAAGAAAGCCTTGAGAGACGCCTTTTGCGTTTGATGACCATGTTCTTACACCGAGATCTTTTGTATAAATATCAATAGAAAAGCCTCTTTTGTATTTGAGTTTTTCATCTTCAGTGAGAAGGGTCCCATCATTGCGCTGTGTCGGAAGCGATTTACGAATTCCTACTTCATCGTCCCAGTGCCAGTCGGGTGAAAATCCCTCTTGAATCCAGCCCCAACCGCTTTTGATTGAGTTCGGATCAAGTAAGAATTTATCAATCGTTACTTCATCGTCACCTGCTTTCCAGCCGTTGACGCTGGGCATAAATTTGATGTATTTTCGTCCGTCCATATTGTCCTCTAGTCCTAGTAAATCACCCATAGTTTTTCTCCTTTTAGTGAATAGTTATTATTAAAATGAAAACGACTGAGACTGTTATGATCGCAATCAGTTTTTCAAAATCATTGTTGTTGTAATGCATGTCAGTTCAAACTCTCAAATAAATCTTCTTGTAAATCTTTAATCTTCACTTTGCGAAGCGATGGATCTTTCGTCTTGTTGTTTTCACCCATGAACTCATGTGAATAGCAGATTCTTGAATAGTCATGTGTTAGCGTTGCAAAAGCGTGTCCGTTTCTTGCGTTGTTTCTCTCTTTTTCGTGATTTGCTCTGTCTCTCAGATCTTTCATGTTGCTTGAGGTGGCTCTCCAGATCTTTGACTTTTCACGATATGCACCCATTCTCATATGTGCTGTTTTTGAATAGACTCGATAGCCTTCTTCTAATGCTATGTCTGCAATTGTGTCTGAGAGTCTTGCTCCTATGCCCAGACCTTGATAGTCGGGCAAAACAACTGTTCGACACAATCTGACAGCAGTGCGATCATCGTTCTCATAATGAGGCGGATACCAACCCGGTTGTGGCATATAAGAGCTGAAGCCGACGATGTTGCTGTTCCAGATTGCTGTGTAACAAACAGCGCTTGTCGGTATTTCAGACGTTAAATAATGATGTTTCGCAAACATGTTCCATAAAGTGATTGGTGATTTGTAGACTTCAATATCAATTCGTGGTCGCCGAAGTGACCTCCTAGACAATCTTTGAGCGTCAGTGTCATAAACCCAATCGGGTTCTAACCACTCAAGTATGTCTTGATGACAGCTCGCGAGTACAACTCGTTTAAGCTGTTTTCTTTTAATGTATTTAGAAAATGCAACTGAACACGATTTTGCGACAGCTCTATTGACGACAGAAGAGTATTCATCAATGACGCAATTGTCTTTCAGTCGTCTTGCGAGATCAGCTCTGAAGCCCTCGCCATTTGAAAGTACATTTCTCGGCTTCGCCCAAGTCGGGATTGAGTTTAGTCCGACAGCTCCGAGTCTTTCTACAGCGTCATCTTCGTTTTCAAAGTGTGACGCAACAGATCGATTTCTGTGCCATGTTAATTGTTCTTCTTCACCGAATCTTTTGAGTAGGGTGCTTTTACCACTGCCGCTCGATCCGAAGATTATGCCCAATGTAAAGTCTTCTTCGATCTCTGGCATATCAGGCACAGTGAACTGTGTTGTGCCTGAAAATTCGAAGTCAAAATTTTTGTAGATCGTTTGATCAATCTCAGTCATTTCGATTTCACTGCTGAGAACTTCTTGCTCTTTCACAAAACTTGTTTGTCTAGCGTCAATCATCAGTGAATCACTCGCTCATGAAACTCAACACACAATTGCTCGAAGCGCTCATTGATGTAATCTTCGTATTCGAGATGTTCTTTCTCGTTTGATTTGCAATACTTGACATATTCTTCGTGCATCCATTTGACGAAGTCTAAGAACTCATCGAAATGTCTGTTCTTAATATCAGACATCACTACGAGCTTTAATGAAGCCAATGAATAGATAAATAAATTGATCAAAGTGCATACGAGCAGGGTATTCGCTGAACTCGACATCGTAACTTTCATCGACAAAGTTAAACATCATCACAGGAAACTGAACTTGTATGTCTTGATAGTCGTACTTGTAAATCAGAATCGGTATCTCTTGTCTCTCTTCACAGACATCACAGACTTGTTTCCACCATTCGTTGCGTGGTAAATCATTCGCTTGTTTCGCATATCGCTTACATTCTATTTGAAAATTATCAAGCCCAACGAGATCTGCGCCGCCATCTCTTGTTTGATTCAGATTGCGCTCAAGAGAGTAGGGCAGATGATAGTTCTCAAGCTCACGATTGATCATGTTCTTGATCGTGTTTTCAAATGAATGTCCTTTTACTCTACTAGCTTTCGACACGTTCTTTCTCTTCTCTTAATGCTCTGCGCAACATGTTACTGATAAGATCTTTAATCTTCTGTTGCTTGAAATCCGCCAATGCGCGGACTTCTTGATGTAATTCTTCATCGATCCACAGTGCTTTTTTTGTTTCTTGTTCGCTCATCTTTTGCAAGTCAATAAATTCAGTATCAAACAGACGTATGTTATTAGTAATGTGTCAATATTAAATATATATTTTTATATATTACAATTTGAATATAGATGATGAACAGATGACAGAATGATAAATAATGATTGTTTACAGATAACAGCCGTGTATTATTATATATATTAATAATTAGTTTTTTATAGGAGAACGAAATGGAAACACTCAACAAAAAAATAGAACCTTTTGTCTTTATATCTGCGGATGAATGGAAAAAACAGTTAGAAAAAAACAATGCTCATATAATAGAAGAAACTGGTGAACATTTTATTATGGGATGGAATCCAAAAACCTGTAGTAATTTTGCTCAAACTGTAGAGATTCATCCAGTATTAAGAATGAATTACATGAGACCCAAAATCGGTTCCATGAAGGATTGGGAAGAAAAAACTTTAAGAGCAAAATTGGAAGAACATCAAACAAACAACAGGGCAGCCAATTAAGGCTGCCTTTTTTATAGGAGAACGAAATGAAACTAAAATTAGAAACAATGAAAAACAGTCCTTTTTATATATCAACGGAGAATCTGATATATGACGAGTGTGATAATTACAAACAATCTCTGACAGCAAAAAACAAAATTGCTAAAGCCAGACTTATTAGAGTCAACAAAATGATCACCGAAGAAAGAAAAAGAATCAAAGCGATAATTGATGAATTTGGTGAAAATCACGATATGGACATTAAAACAAGGATAAATGATCTTGTTCGTTATCGTAAAGAGTTCAAGAAAGAAATTGAACAGGTTGCGACTGAGTATAGCTTCAGAAGAAAAATCAATGCATTACTTAAAAAGCATAGCTATTTATCTGTGCTTTGGGATGGTGATCACGATGTTTTTACTACTTGGGTTTACTCAGATGATTTCGATGCTGAGAAAGACTTTGAAGGTGATCCATTTCAAGCCGAACACTTTTGCGATGATTATGAAGAAGCATACGAAAGATGTTTGGCCTACATTGAGCATCATGAAACCAAAAACAGGGCAGCCAATTAATATGCACGCAACATATAGACATTATTACATAACAACAGGCGCTTCTGCGAAGCTCTACACATTGCGCTGTCATGAGCGTTTCACAGTAAGTCTACCAACTGGTGGCGCTCGACAACATGAGACTGACTATCACATTAAAACTCTTTGTGCTGACTCAGATCGTGCGATAAAGAAAGCACACGAATACGTTGACACTAAACACGCAGACGATGAGACGAAACCGAAACTTATGACTGAAGGTGCAAAACAGAAAACATACAAAATCACGCACAGAAGCCCAGAAGTGATCGAGCGCATCAGAACAAGAAAAGCGTTTTCTGAAGGCATAAGAAAAGGACTCGCATTCAAAAAGTGGACAATCGAAGCACACAAAAAACTCGATGACGAGATTGTTCCATTCGGTTACTGGAAAGATGTAAAGATCGAAGAAATGCCAATGAAGAACATTCAATACTTTGCGAGTCTGACTGAGTACAAAAGCGAGATACATAAAAGATTGTCAGATCTTTGTAAGCCACACTGCAAAGATGTGTTTGAAGATCGCAACAAGCATTTTGCAAACATCAATGAAAAGAAAAACATCAAAGCAATGATTGTGAAAATTGATCGTTATGAAACTGATTACGGTGTTCATACTTCAGTGCATTACATCACAGAGCAAGGTCAAAGACTCAAAACATTCGGATCATGCACTACAGCGTTTAATAGAGCGCTTGTCGATGATTACAGCGTATATGACATGATTGAGTTTGAAGCGACAGTTAAAGAACACAAAGCTTTTGAGACGTATAAATCTACAAAATTAATACGACCAAAATTAACAAAATAATTTCACATACATAGGAGAACGAAATGGAAACGAAAAACAATGAAGAAAGGCTTGTGCAAGATATAAAAGGAGTCTTAGAACTTATCAATTTTGAACTTGACTACCCTAATAAAAATTCTGTTCATTCGCATCAGATAAGCCTTCATCAAAAAGTATCGGAATTAAGGGAATTATTGATTCGGTTAGATTTCGAATATCAAGAAGAATAATTAATTTTACATAGGAGAGAGAAATGAAACGCAAAAAGCGTTCACAAACGCACGGGAAAATCGTCACACTCATTCGACTCAATAAATATGAGAGTGAACTGTCTTTAGCTGAGAGAAGAAAGCTATTAAAAAAACAACGCGCAGAGATCGAAGACTATCTCGGATCAGGCGCACACAAACACAAAGAAAGAAAGTGGCATTACGTTGAGTTGCATCACAGTAACCCTTATAAAATGCCTGAGTTTGAGAAAGCGATCAAACACGCAATACGCAAAAGAGCAGACATTGTTCTGAATCGTATCGGCACACGCATGAAGAATCTCAAGTTCATCGATCTCGTTTATGACGCGAGCGAGAATCATAGCGTTAATTTTTATGTGTGCTATCAGAGCGAAAAACCGATCGATGCGAGCGTTCTAGTTGCAATCAGTAATGAGCATAGAGCAGAAGTGTCTCGCAACACGAAATACGCACTCGCAAAGCTCAAACGCAAAGGAGTAAAGCTCGGATCAAAAGACATCGACAAGCTCACTGAACACGCAGTCAAGTCGCACACAGACAAGCGCTTAGAGTTTGCTGTGAAGATGCGACCTGTTGTTGAAGAGATACAACAATACGGCGCAACAACGCTCACAGAGATTGCGAAAGCGCTCAATAATCGTGAGATTAAAACGCGATACAAGTCACACAAGTCGAGCTGGCACGCTTCAACAGTCAGCAACTTACTTAAAAGCATAAAAGAACTGAAAGAGGGAGAGAAATCATGAGAGGAAGTAAACGATATGAGAGCATCGATGCGTTGATTGAGTCCTCACCTTATCGAGATGAGCCCGACAAAAATGAAGTTTTAAAACTGTTTTCAGGCGCAATGCTACTAAGAATGCTTCATCACGATGTGAAGAAAATAAACGGAAGCAAAGAGGCGATTCAGCTGGGAATGTTTGTGAGTGAGAGTGGATATCTAGCTGTACAACTGCTCGTCTCAGTGATTCTTCTGCGCGGAGCCAGCAAGAAGATTTCATCCTCAGACCTGTTCCTTAGTATGTATGCGCTGGGAATAGCCGCTTCTAAAAGCAGTGTGGATAAGACGCTCAAATCAGCAGTCGATCATGATGTCTTCACCAAGCATCAGGGCACCGATAAAAGGTCGTATCACTACGATCTGAATCACGACATGATTGAGCCGTTTAATCGATTCATGACCGATTACTTTTCACGCATAACCAATCTTAGCCCAGAGGACTTTGATGAAGTTCGACAAGGCGTGTTTCCAGCGAGTGAAGTGCCCAAAATGTTTAAGGCACTGCTCAAATAATAAGGTTAAAAAATGAACCGTAAATTACAACGTAAATTACAACGTATATTACAACGTATATTTTAATGCAATTGTTCTTGCAATGATGAAAAGGGTCTATAAATTAATGATGAAATGAAGATGAAAGAAAGAGACGAAATAACACCAAGCTGGGCATACTTAGATATCAAAGAGACGTGTCAAACAAACGGAAAGCTGAAAAAGCAAGCAAAAGGAAAGCGAATACACGCACGTCTAGCGAGCAGAGCAGACGTTATTGACTTCGCAACAGTCTTAGAAAGTTTGTACGAGCGAGTGTTGCATTATCTTAGAACGAATGACTCGAACGATCTCTGGCTCGTCTCTGACGTAAGAAAAGCGATGGAAGACGCAAACACAAATCACGAAACGCTCATAGAGAAGCGTTTGATCAAAGAAAAGAACAAATACAGCGACAACGAATGAATCAACGATTGGTAAAAGAAAGCAGAACAGCGTTTGATAATCGTAATGTTACAAATAACGAGTTTCAGCAATCGACTCTGATTGCGAAAAATCAATGAAAACCAATAAACACAGCGAAAGCGGGAATATGAACAAATATAGACATATGCGTATAATATATATTAATTTTCCTATTTTAAGAGAGATAAGAGCTTTAAAACTTTTTCTTCTTCTTAATACAATAGAAAATCCACGTCTGTTATTCGTATTCTTGCAATCGCTCTTTACTACAGGAGAGCATTATGCAAGCACTACAACAATACAGAGATCGTGAATATCACACTTTCATACTTTTAGATCAGAAGAATGAAGTCGGTGGAAACACCATAACTGTCAGAAAAGACAGCATCTATTCGTATTTTGCAGATCGTTCAGATTCGTCAGCTACGATAACAACACCTGAAGGTACGTTCACTGTAACGATGTCGCCTTATGACATTCAAAAGATGATCACGAAGCACATCACATGGAGACAAACCAATGGTCGGTAAAGTAACAGACGATGGCGGTGCTTCTGCAAGCGGTGTCTCAGCGCTTCTTGGTAACAATCCTTACAAGTCAAGAACTGAATTGCTTGACGAGAAGATCAGAGCGCGAGATGGTGAAAACATAAGACTAGATGAACAGCCATCTATAATGAGAATGGGTGACGTTCTTGAAAACACTGTGCTTGATGAAGCGTGTCTCAGAATGGGTCTCGATAATGTCAGATTGAATATTGATGAGCCACTAATACATGAGCGATTACCGATACAGGGAAGTCCTGATGGGATTGCAAGTGCTGGAGCCAATAACACAATCGTGATAGGCACTGATTACGACAAATGCATATTTACGCCTGATAGTGACATTGTTCAACTCAAAGGCGATGGCATCTTAGAGTGTAAGTGTACGAGTGCATTTCCTGAAGATGTGCTTCCTGCATGGCGCGGTAAAGATCAACTCTTCGCAAACATGGAGTGTGCAAACATGACATGGGGCGCTGTTGTCGTACTCTATCAAAGTGTTTTCTTAAAGATATTTGTGTACACGCGAAACGAAGATTGGGTCAAAAGATTCGAGTCGGCTGTGATTGACTTTGAGAGACGCATCGTTGAGCAAGATTATTATGATCCTGAAAGTTCTGAAGATTGCGACATTTTATATCCGAACGATGCTGAAGAAACAATCGAGCTTGAAGACGATCTTGAACATCATTTTTCTGAGATCTTACATGCGAAGAGTCTAATCAAGAACGTTCAGCAATCAATCAAAGATCATGAAGCTGTGATTAAAGAACACATGCAAGAAAACAAACACGCATTATGTGGCACACACAGAGCAACGTGGGGAAGTCGTACATATAAAGCACAAAAAGAGAAGATTGTTCCTGCTAAAGAAGCGTACACAATTCGATCTAAAACATTATCAATCAGAGAGGAAGATTATGGACTTGACTAAAAAATATGTTGGCAAAGTTGCATACAACAGACAAAAGAACATGACTGAAACTTATGAAGCAATCAAAGTGTTTGCTGAAAAGACTGGACACACACCAACGCGTGTTGAGCTTGCAAAGCACATGAGCATCGGTCTAGGCGCAATAGACAAGCGCTTACAGCATTTGTTTAATCACTGTGAGTTTGTCGATAAAGACGAGAAGAACGGGCAAATAGTTCTCTATAACGAAGATGTGTAACAGTAGAGATAATGAGCCTTTTAAAGCATTTGTGAGTCGCATGTATTACAGAAACATATTAGAAAGAGCGCGACACGATGAAAAGCCTTATAAAAACCTATTCCGCTATTACAGGAAAAACTATGATTTTATACATGATAAATACAGAGAGGGTAAATCATGAAATCTGACACACAAAACAAAAGAATTAAAATTAAAACGCTGAGTAATCAAGAGCAGTCGTTTTATCTGTATTACTACAGAAACAACAAAGCACATTTGATGAAGATAGCAAGTCAAGGAACTGACATCGATACTGTGAGACGCATTGCAAGCGATATAGAGAGTCGTATGAGTGTTGATGCACATTATGATCCGTTGCTTGAGAGACAAAAATCAAGACGTGAGATTAAACGTGTTGATATAACTCTTCATCAGTTATTCACAGACTATTTAGATGACATCAACAAGAAGAAGTCACACGATAAGATTCAGCAGATTTACAACAACAACATCAAAAACGTGCTAGGAGACAAAAAGATCAGCACGATTGAGAAAGCAGACATTGTTGAGCTGAAGAGAAAGATCAGCAAGAGAGCGCCTTACGTTGCAAACTCTGTCATCACATATCTGCGTTCTGCGTTTAACTTCGCAATTGAAAGCGATCTATTAGAGAAGAATCCTTGCAGTCGCATTAAAAAGCACGAAGATGTTGAGCGTAATCGTATTTTGTCAAACGATGAGCTGAAGCGTGTTTTTGAAGTATTAAACGAGAAAGCGAAGAATAAAAACAATCATCAAAGCGTTGCATTTATCAAGCTATTGATCTTCACAGGTGCAAGAGTTTCAGAGATTGCAAACATGCGTTTCAGCGACATTAAAGATCGTGTCATAAGACTGTCTCAGCACAAGACAGATCATCTAGGACAAGACAAAATAATCTATTTAAACGATCACACATTGTCGATCATAAACGCTTTAAAACGCACGCATGAAAAAGCAAGAATTATCGGTATTAAAAGCCCGCGTCATTTGTGGGATTCAGTCAGAAAAGAAGCAAACATCGAAGACGTGAGACTACATGATTTGAGACACACATACATCTCATTCGGCATCAATACTCGCACTGTGTCATTCGATGAAATGAAAGATCTAGTCGGTCACAAAGACGCTAAATCAACGCAACGCTATTTAACGAGATCAATTGATACAAACTTAGCTAACGCTGATGCTGTGTCGAATGAGCTTTTAAATCTAATCAACTAAAAAAAAGGAACTAAAATGAGTGAAAACACTGAAACAATCACGTTTGACAATGAGCAATACAACGTCTCAGCTCTAAACGAGCAAGCAATTCAGTATTTTAATATTTTGATGAAACTGCAAAACGAATCAAACGAGCAATCGTATCAATTAAGCAAAACAAACATTGCGATTGAAACAATGTCTGATCGTTTTAAAGCATTGCTTGACGAGCTTGATATAAAGCCTATCGAAGAGACTGTTATTGACACAGAGACTAAAACGATAGAGCAGTAATTTGTTTGTAAAAACAATTTTGCTTTTGTTTATATTTAAAGGAACAAACATGCCAATAATCAACATGAAAGGACTTGATCTGATCAAAGAGTTTGAAGGTCTAAAAACAGACGCTTACAAAGATCGAGCTGGTGTCTTAACAATCGGCTACGGAAGCACAAAAGACGTAAAAGAAAATGATTCAATCACTGAACAGTTTGCGACTGCAATGCTTGATAAAGAGTTGCGTGAATACGAAGGCTACATTGATAATCTTGTAAATGTTCCTTTAAATTCTAATCAACATTCAGCATTAGTAAGTCTGATTTATAACATCGGGCCCACGCACTTTAAAGACAGCACTCTTTTGAGAAAACTCAATGAAGGTAAATACGATGAAGTGCCTTATCAAATGAAGCGTTGGAACAAAGCAATAGTGAACGGAGAGCTAACAGAGCTTGAAGGACTAATTAGACGCAGACAAGCAGAAGCAGATCTATTTAATGAGGACTCGTAATGATTGAAAATGAATTTCAAGTTGACGAGCTAATACATAAGAAAGGTCAAGAATATGGGCACCCAATGAGATTTTTTCGTCAGTTATCGAAAGTGTGGAGTGGAGTGCTTGATGTTGAAATCACTCCTCAGAAGGCGGCGATTATGATGCTACTGTTCAAGTCAGTTCGATTGTATAACAACTCAAACAAAGCTGACACTCAAGATGACATTCAGGGTTATCTTAAAATTGTCGATATATTGAATGATTTTAAATAACCATTAAAAACCCCTTTTGTTGTTTCGCAACAAAAGTGAAAGCCTTAACCTATTAGAGATTTTTTAGAATCATTCTAAAGAATTGGGCTTCTATGTCATCAAAATAACCCATAATTCACAATTACTCGAGTTTATGAATTACTAGGAATTACAAAAAAGATAGTAAAATCAAGCACTTACAGAACTATGTTATAATATAAGAGTAGCAAGAACAGTGACAGTAGCGATCTTTAACAACTAGATGACAACGAGCAAAACTTTAATCTTAATAAAAAGGAGAAAAAATATGAGCAACTATAAAAATGAAGAATTTACTCTTCGACTAACAGAATCTCAAATACTAGAATTAAGAGATGTATTAGAAGATCATATAACCTTTCTTGCCATAAACGAAATGGAAGAACTAGAGTGCATGGAAGATTTGCAAGATAGACTTCATAAAATTAACATATGTAACTGGTAAAAACAAAAACAAGAAACCCACATCATTCATTTGGTGTGGGTTTTTTAATACTTATAAGCAAAATAATATATAATATTTGTAAATTCCTAGAAACCCCAAATACATGAATATCAGTGAGTCAAGAGGAGCGTCAAAGATTAACAGCACAAGTCGAGCATTTTCGTATGCAATATCGAATTGCATTGTGCGGTCTAGTGATTCAAACGATACTTTTAATTTTGATTTAGTTGATATCCAATATTTCCCGGTGTTGTACCTAGTGTTGTAGGCGCAGGATTTGGGGTAGCATCAACAGATTGTTTTACTTGACTTGCTCTAAATCGTGTTGAAATAGCTTTCAATCCGGGTATTGCCGCAAACCATTTGTTTGCATTTTTGATTCCTAGAACAGCAACGACATTTGTCCACATGTTTTGTAAGGCGCTTATATTAGCCGCGCTAGTATTAGAGAAATTCTGTGTCGTATTGAGCGTTCTGTTTGCGACTCTTGCAAACTGCTGAAGCAAAGCGATCTCTTCTTGTGTATACAGAGCGCTCATTAACGGTTTATTGTCTTGCAACACTTTATTCACATTTGTCAGTAATTTTGCACCGCTCAAGCCTTCTCTTTGTGCGCCTCTACTTTGATTCATTATTTTTAGATAAATTTCTTGTCTGAGCCCATTCCATGAATCTGGAGATAAATTTTCTTTCATTTTAAGCAAGTCACGTTGTAAATTTGCTTTATTAATAAAGCCCAAATTAGAGCTATTAAATATGTAATTCGATGCACTTTCAGGCGCAACAACAAGCTCTCTATTTCCTGATTGTTGGTTGATTTTTGTTAATCGATCCATCAGGTTTCCAGACTCCCATTTTTGCTTGTAGTCTTTATATCCCTTGATTGCGTCTCTCCATGTTTTTATTACAATGTCGTCTCCTTGCAATAGAGCTGTTTCGAGCAAGCTGTCTATTTTATTATCAAGTTGTGTTTTCATTTTACCCAAAGCAACTGATGATTCGTCTCCTTTTCCGCTTCTTATTTTTGAGTTTAGTTGCTTTCTTAAATCAAACAAACCTCTGACTGAAACACTAGAGTCTTTTGCGCCCAGTTCTGTAAAGCGCTTTATAAAGTTCTGCACAGGCAATAAATCATCAATCGCATGATCTTTTGTTATTACTGTTTTTACATCATCGCCGAAACCTTTAAAGATGTTTGATGGCAACACTGTTCCTGATTCTTCTGAAAGCTCTCTTGCTGTAGTAAACGCTTTGTTTGCGTCTGTTTTTGCGACTTGTCTTGCCGCAGACAGTTCAGCTTGAGCTAAAGATCCGCCTTCGCCTCTACTTATTGTTGGCGCTGATCCAGCTAGAATTTTTTGTATTTCAGACATATTGCTTGTAATTGCTTGTTCTTGATCTGCTCTTGCTTGATTCATTATTTGTCTTGCATCGTCTCCGTAGACTCCTTTTCTTGCTTCGCCTTCAATAATTTGTGCTTGTTTGTTTCCTGTTAGTGTTCCTTTCGTCTGTGGAACTTTAACTGGTAAAGATTGTGCTTCAGAATATGCGATCGCTTCTTCTGTAGATGCTGGCTTTAACTCGCCTGAAACAAATTGATTTCTGAGTCGATCTTTAAACTCTTTTGTCATTGCGCTCCATTCAACACCCAATTGTTTTAGTATTTGTTGTCCTTGTGCGGTAAGCTCACCACCAGCGCCAAACATAGAATCGTCTGTTGCTCCCAATCTGATTTGCGTGTTTCTTAAAGCGTTAGCAAGAGAAGGAATCGCAGAGAATAATACATCAGCGCCACCCTGAAAGACGCTTGTGAGCGCGGCTGTTCCAACAGCTTTTGGTATATCAATACCCAAATCTGTATCTGTAACTCCAAGAGATGATAAAGCGCCACTTCTTTGAGCGCCTGATGCTTGTGAAGCAACATCTTCACTAACGCTTAATATTCCACCTGTTCCGCCAGCTCTTACCATGTTGCCACCTATTCCAACACCCTTGTTGCCAACTCCAAGTTTTTTTCCTATACCGAGAAAGCTCAATAGTTTAAACACAGCGCTCATTGTGTCTTGAGTAGACCAGCCTGGCTTGTTTATATAATAATCTCTCCCACCTAATGCGACAGTTGTGTTTCCGTATTGGTCTTGTTTTATTTCTGCATCAGGAAGATTATTTTTGATTATGTTTACAGCATCTTGACCATGACCGCCAGAAGTCAATAGACCCAGAGATGTGGTCCAGGGCGCTGATCCTTTCATGCCTGGTCCTACACCTATGTTTCCTCCTGGGTATAGCTCTGGAGCTGTTGCTATTTCGGGCAATGCTGGATCGTATCTACCTTCTGCTGTTATTGCACCTCTTATTTTGGCGCCTGTTGCTGACCATGTTTCGGGATCAGCCCAGTTTTCTCTTTTTGTCCAGTCACCACCTCTGAAAATCAGGGCGCCTGATTCAAGATTGTATTCTTTACCTACTGCTGGCGGATTTTGCTCTGTAAATTTCATTGACTATTTAAAAAGGATCTGAGATTGGTTCAGAGCCATAAATTCTCATCTTCTTGGCTTTTCTGTCGTAATAAAGATCGCCTATTTTAATGTCTCCGTTTGCTACTGCTTGCTGAAAGTCTGTTGCGCCTGTATCTTCATTTGTTTCCATATCAAACTTTCTAAACAATTCAGCTTCAACATATCCTGAGTTTTCATCTCTTAAAGCGGCATTAAATCCGAGTATTTCGCCATGTTCTGCAACATATCTTTTTTGCAGTTCGAGCATTTTTCGATCACGCTCAGTTGTTGCTAACATAAATTTAACAATCAGTCTGTTTGCTTCTTTTGTTTTACCTAGACTTGCGATTGCTTTTTGATAAAGATTTGCTTCAAAGTCTGATGTTGCACCCGATCCGACTGCTCTCATACGAGGAACAATATAAGAGCTTAGAGCATCAAAAAGCTGTTGAGCGCCTAGATTTTCAACATACGCTTGATCCTTTCCTCCAAATTCTACGAGCCATGATTTGATTGGCAAAAATGCTTCAGTCATAGCGCCAGTCTCAAAGTCTGGATCATCGAGTAAAGTGTCCATTAAATACAGTCTGTCAGTCACATTTTGATTGTCTATCAATCTTTGGTCGCCCTTTGTGAGAGCATCGTACGCATATTCAATACCCATTTGTGATTGTATAGCTGGCATGTTTATCTGTGTCGCTCCTTGCCTCGTTTTTCGTTCTAAAAACTTAGCATATTCAGGATCAGTAGGAGAATCGTCAGTTCTTATATATTCTTCGTATGAAGTAGGGCCCTTTACTGGCGTCATTTGATTTTTGTAAATCTCACCTAAAATAGAAGGATCAGATTTTGCGTATTCACCCATTGCTTCTGACATTTGATTTGTTGAGACAAGTTGATCTATTTGCTTATTAAGACTGGCTCTTTGTTGCTCTTTTCTAGCCCTCTCATTGGTTGCTTCTTGAGCTTGTTGCATAGCAAGTTGATTCGCTTGTCTTTGTTGAGCTTCAGCGCCTATGTTTCTTCCTGCAAATGCGTCACTGAGAGAGTAGAGCATGTTTCCTAGTCCTACGTTACGAGCGTTTCTTTGTTGTTTCTCATAAGTGTCTGCGCCAGCTTGCGTTTCAAAGAAGCCACGTTTTAATGCTTCTTGCTGTGCTTGATCAGGTGTAAAACCGCCGCCTCTTGCGAAGAAAGAGTTGATACGTCTAGGCTCTTGCACTGCAACACGATTCTGCTGTTGAGCTTGTTGCTGAGCTTGTTGCTGAGCTTGTTTCTGCATTTGCTCTAAATATTTTATGTATTCAGGTGTCATTTAATTTTCTCATTTGTTAAAGAAGCCGCCAGCAAATGCTGAACCGAGCAAGCCTACGCCTGCACCAAGCATGTCTCCGAAACCTACTTTTTGTCTTTGTGTTTCATTCGTAGATGAAGGCAAGAAACTGACACCAGACTTGAGACGATCTAGCTGTACGTCAGGATATCCTTGCGCTCTCATGAACTCGCTGAAGTTTGCGTCAAGTTGAGCTTGTTGCATTTGTCTGTTCATTGCGCCGACATTTCCGAGCAGTCCAAGCGTTTTGTATTGGTCTGATAAAAGCCCACTTTGAATTCCTGTTCTGTACGAGCGGTCATCTAGTCCGAGCTGGGTTGCTGTGTCGAAGCCCGATTTTCTTAGATCTGAGACTGTGCGACCTACAGCGTCATAGTAACCACGATCTGCGTCTCCTTCTAGTAGAGCTGAACGAGATCCACCGAAAGCGCCCGCACCGATGGCTCTGTCTTGACTGTCTGCAATTTGTAATTGTCTCGCTCTGTCGAGATCTTGTATTGAACGATCAATGACTTCACTCTGGTACGGATTCATATAAGGCGATATATCAAGTGGTGCGCCACCCATGTTTGCTAGTTGACCTCTAGGGTTATATCCCATTGAGTCACCGAACATGCCTCTTGTTGCATCAAACGCAGTAACATCGTCAGGAGAGTATCCCGCAACAAGCGGATCAGTATAAGGTTGGAAAGGTATATCAGCCGCAGATTTAGCGCCTGAATAAACTTCTTTATACATAGCAAGAAGTTCGGGGTTTATTTCTGTGTTGGTTGTCTGGCTGCCCTTGGACATGAATTTTTACCTATATTTTTTTACTAATTATATTTTCAGCGTGGAAGCCGAGATGTTGAGCTTTTTTTACCCAACCTTTTCTTCCACCGCCATAGAGTTTTGTTGCACCGAAATGACGAGCAAAATTCTCAATGCTCGGCAACATTTCTTCTAAATCATCAAAGCGCCCAGCGCAGAAGATTAAATTCAATGCAGTCGATTGAGGATAAACAACCAATTCTGTCACAAAACAAGATTGCTGGTTGTGGTGCGGAAATAACTGAAAACGTCCAGTTTCGATAAGCTCACGCACGTCACTAATATTATACATATCTTGATATCGAATACATTTAGAAATTAAAGGCTCGCACCAACTCCACACGTTTTCTGACAGTTTATTAGACTGTCGCTGTTGTAGAGAGTACGCCTGCATCGCTCACTTCTAGTTTGTATTTTGTTCCGTCAGGTGACACTAAGACGACTTCTGTTTGATCGCCTCCATTTGCTTCAATGCGTTCACCTTTTTTGAATGATAGTCCGTCTCGTTGTTCGACTTCAGCGACAAGATAATTCATATATTTTTGATCGTATTCGTTCTTTGGCTTCGTTAGTGCTTGTCTCATTATCTGCGACCTCCATTTTTTAGGTCGAGCCTTATGTCACCGAGCGAAAATGATTGATCAGTATCACCTTCAATTGTCATAGATATTTCTCTTGCTGAGATACGACAATCAGAGTAGCCATCGTTTTCAAACGTGACACTACCGAAATCCGTTTGAGCGCCGAGTGGTGTAAAACGACCTTTGAAACTTAGAGTCACTCCCGGCAATGTAGTCGCCTCAGAATCAGGTATCACTTGCGTTGCGTGTATGTAGTTGTCTCCTTTTGCGAGTTGTATTGCGCCTGAAGTTGCTGTTGGTTTAGATGTGCCTAGATCTTTGCTGTTGAATAGACTTCCTTTCTCTTGATAGTAAACGAAACCATTTTCGTCAGAAGCAATCGGATAATCAAAAACGCCTGCATCGTGATAAGCGCTACGATTTAGCTCACCGATTGCCCACGTGTTGTCGATGTAGTTCCATAAAACGTACTTGTCAGGTGTTTTGCTCTCACCACTAGGGAAAAAGAACCAAATTTCATTGTTTGAGCTGTTATGACCTGCACATGTTGCTTTACGATATAAATAATTGATGTTGTCGAATATGTATGAGCTGACAGGACATTTCAGCTCTTGCACTGAGCCATCGTATATAAAGACTGAGCTTTCACCAAGCCACGCGATGAAGTTTCCAGCGCTTGCTATCGCTCGCGGTGATATAGCTTTACAATTTGTGCCGGCATCAGATATGCCATAGATGAAAGGAGATCCTGTGTAGTATAGACGAGCCAGCCCTGTATCTGTCCATACCAAAATGTCTGTTTGCCATTTGAGTGCTGTTAATGCACGACCGCCTGTTGGTATTTGCAGATCGCCAGCTGTGTTTGTAGAAGCCGCAGTCCATGTCGTATTTGCTTCTCTTGATGACCATGAAACTTTGCGTGGATCACTGCTTGATCCAATAGCAACTAAATGTCTTTCGTTGCTGACAACAAGTGATTGACAGCCTGTTGGCGCATTAGTGATTGCTGTCGCAGTTGCATCAGGTGAGCCGCTTCCTGCGTCGGGTCTCCACTGGTACAGTTTGCCGTCTGATGAACAGCTAAAGATTAAGTGTTCGCCCCAGTTGTCAAAAGAATAACTGTGTGCGTTTAAGCCTAAGCCGGATTCTGATCTGGCATCGCCATAATCTTCCACGTTGTAATTAAATGCGCCGTATCCGAGCGGTGAGGTGCTGTCTGGAGTTACAAAGCCAGAAGGAGTTATATCCCGCCATACAAAGTTATAAAGCGTGTAAACTTTTTGATCAGTGCCGATGACTAGAATTTGATCTCCGTCATTTTTGTTGTATGAAAAAATGCCAATTGGAATACCAGTCAAAGCTGTACTGCGAAGCAAATCCCAGCCTTTTATTGGTACTAAAATCCCGTCTTTGAAGCGAATCAGATTGCTAGTGATCCAGCGACCACGATTCTGATAATCAGTGCCGTTGGTGTATACACCGCTTTTGGGAGTTATAGGCAATAGAGCCATACTTAACCGCCTATCGTTTTCGTTTCAGTCGTAGGCGTGATCTGCTCAGTGATATTAGCATCTAATTCATCTTTCATTGCTTGCACTTCATCTTCGCCCATGGCTGTTTCAGTCCAGCCTTCAACGATTGACTCAGTCAAATCATCGAAAGGAACAAATCCAGTGCCTATATCTTCTAGTGATACAGTTTGCGTACCATAGACACTTGCAGTATACGGATTGCCTTCAGCATCGTCTTGATCGCTGGTCGCAGTTAAACGCCAGTGAACATTGTAGACTACATCGCTTTCAGATTCGTAAGTGGGATATACGTCAACTGTTTTACAATTCCAAGCATAAGTATTTGCCATTTTAGTTTCCTCTTAGTTTTCGCACTTCTCATGTGCTTGTTGTTTTAATTGCTCAACTTCTGCCGAGAGTTCTTGAACTGCTTTGATCAGTGGTGTGACGAGTTTGCTGTAATCCATTTGCAAATATTCGCTTTCTTTTGTTTCGGAAACAGCGTGATCGACAAGTTTTTCGACCTCTTGAGCAATCAAGCCTTCTGCCTTCACTCCGCTTGATTTCCATGTAAAAGCAACTGGATTTAGTGCGTTGATTATCTCAAGACCTTTGGCTTCGCCTGTGATATCTTTTAACCTTCCATCGGAAGATGTGTTGTAAAGTGTTGTATTTGCCGATGGATTTGAAGTAATAGAACCGAGTGCTTGACTGGCTGCATCTTGAAATTGCAACATTGTTTCACTGGTATTAGCGGCTGAATCAACTCTAATTAAACAACCCGCACCACTGGCGGGTACTTCAACAGCGTGTACAGCTGCAGTTCCACCAAAAGTGCTATCACCTATAAATACTTTTCCATCACTGGTTATTCTTATTCTTTCTGATCCCGCAGTACCAATGTTTAAATTGTCTCCAGAATGATCGTATTGTAAATATCCACGATAAGAACCTGAATCATCAGTAGCGGCATCAGCAAAACCTATTTTTCCTTTACTGCTATTACCTGAGTATATTGCCATTCCTTCATCGCCTGAACCTGATCCGACAATAAGTGGAAGAACGGATGAATGGAAACTTCCAATAGTGTTGCCGATTCCTACGTTGCCTGATGAGTCGATGCGCATGGCTTCTGAAAGTGTATTGTAATTATACCACCTAAATGAGTTATCATCGTTCATTCCCATTTGCCATTTAGCAGTTGTGTTTTGTGTAAACTGTACAAAAGCACCTTCATCCCCTGTATCGGAAGAACCACACTGTAAAGTTAGGGAAGCATTATCTGTAGGTGCGTCTACAAGTAGATTTGCTGAACTTGCACCTTTAATATGTAATCTTGAATTAGCTTCTGGACTTGAGGTGCCGATTCCTACGTTTCCAGAGCTTCTATCAAAGGTCATATTATTATGCCAACCGCCAGAATAGTATCTGTCAATATGTAAGTCCTTAGAAGTTGCATCTAAACGTAAGCCAAATTCAATAGCGTTATCTACATCTTTTAAACTAATTCCAACAGTACCTACTGTATCTGAAGGCGAGGCACTTACTTGAAAAGGAGCTGCACTACTTACAGCGCCTATTCCAACAGTATCATTCCCACCATCAACAAATAGCATATTGGCGTTGCCGTCAGACTCAACGCGGAAGTCTAGGTCTGCTGAGTCTTGGTTTATTACTGTTTCTGTTGCGTTTGCTAAAACTCTTGAAATTTGCGCACCAGCCAACTCCGTATACATTTCAAAACGACCATCTTCTGTTCCCGCAGAAGCATCTACTATTCGCGCTGCTATCCCCGCATACGCTATTTGCGAATTGCCGTCATTCAGCCCTTCAAACTTAATTTCGCCAACATAATCATTATCAGCAGCAGAACTTGAAGACTGTCTAGTGAGTGCAAGGATAGGACCAACATTTGCGTCTGTGTCAGTGCTGACTAATGATAAAGTTTTAGTATTATCTGTTGATAAAACATTAAGCACAGCATCGTAATCTGTAGCAGTTCCTATACTTACAAAGTCACTCCCACCATCAACAACTAACATATTAGCGTTGCCGTTAGATTCAACGCGGAAGTCTAGGTCTTTAGAGTCATCATTAAATACTGTTTCGGTATTTATCATATCCATACGACTGTCAAATGACCCTGCTACCATAGTGCCTATTTTATATCTTCCGTCTTCCGTACCATCAGTAACATCTAATATAGAACTAAAAACTTGTGAATAGGCTATGGTTTCTCCTGCACTATTTTCACCTTGAAAATTTATACGACCTGTTGAATCATTATCGGCAGGACTTCCACTATTTCTATATAAATCTAAAACTGGTCCGGGACTAGCATCTGCATCTGTAGAGATAAGCGTTAGCTGTGAGGTGTTATCTGCTGTTGTAATGGTTAATCCGCCATCTGGGATCGCTACATCTTTGTTCTCATCGAAAGAAATAATTGGTGTAGTGCCTACTGTTGAACCTAAACCAATAAGTAAATCATCGGCTGAATCGTCTAGGGCAATGTAAAAATCTTGTGCATTTCCGTCATATACAAGTTTTGTATCTTCTGCTGTTCCATCGCCAAGAGTTATAGTTGTTCCATTAACCGATAAAGTATCTGTAACTTGTAGATCAGTTAAAACATCTAATACTGCTGCTCCAGAACCAGCACCATCGAGTTGTACTATTGCTACTTTACCATTGCCAATCGTTACATTTGCTCCAGAGCCTTGTGAAATAATAATATTTTGTGATCCACTGGTAGCATTTTCTATAATTTGGACTCTTTTCATGGTGTTTGGAGTAATTGTAATCGTACAATCCGAATCCAAAGCACCAGTGTATTTAAGATACATGGCTCTACCTGCATCAGCAGAACCATCTGCTACGACAGTTGAATGTGTGTCTGCATTGGTAGTTATGGCTTCAGTGCCTATACCAAGCGCTTCTCCGATTAACTCAAGATTTGTATTGGTACTTGTACCCCAAGTACCTGATTCATCCCCTGTAGCGATCTCTTTAAGTCTTAAATTGTTTACATAAGTTGCCATATTGTTTCCTCTTTAATTTAGCAATTAAGCTGCAACATCATCCCAATCAGCATCTTGCGAGTCATCAACGGATGAATAATTTGGTGTTTGAGATGTTGAAACACTACTATAATTTGGTGTTTGTGAATCGTCAACCAATCCCCAAACAAGTAATTGTGTTATTTGTCCTGTTCCTTCTAATCCTGTGATTAAAATCGTTACATGAGTTGTAGCTGAGATATCACCAACTTGTGCTGTTCCAGCTAGTCCTGTTATAGATACAATATTTTGTGTTGCTATTGTTAAAGAGCTGATTGCTCCTGTTCCAGCAACTGTTGTTGGATAAACATTTGCGTCACAGGTAACTGTTTCATCGCCCTGCGCAACAGTCGATGCTGTGCCACTAACGCCTACAAGAGCTACACCATTTGCAACAACTGTGCCTATTGCAGTAGTACCCGCTACTCCTGTTTCGGTTACATTTGCATCTCCGCTAACTGATTCTGTACCTAAAGCGGTGGTTCCCGCTAATCCTGTAACAGATATGTTTGCAACACCTGTGGCAGTTAAACTATTTACTGCTCCTGTTCCTGCTACTCCTGTTTCGCTTACATTTGCATCAGCAGTTATGCTTAATGATCCTAGTGCGCTTGTTCCAGCAACACCTGTTTCTGTAACAATGGCTGCGCCAGTAGCGGTTAAGCTTCCAATACCGCCAGTGGCTGCAACACCTGTCTCTGCAACATTGGCATCACAGCTAACAGTTTCTGTTCCTAACGCAGTAGTTCCTGCAAGCCCCGTAAGGCTTACAGTCATATTATGCGGTTGACCCCATGCGCCAGAACCCCATGTCGAACGACCCCAACCGACAGCCATTAGCTGTCCTTACGCTATTCTAATAACAGCGTTGCTTGCGTCTGCAGTTGGGAAAGATATTGTAAAACTACCTGCTGTACTTGTTTTGTCTCCACCGAAATCAAAAACTGCAACAGATGGATCACCAGTAGCTGTATCATTATAAATCATACAACCTCTTGCAGTAATGGTAGCTGTTCCAAAAGTTAGATCAGCAAAATCGGTGTAAGCGGTTGTTGATGATGTTGTGGGGTCAACATTTGTTAGAGCTGATCCACCCGCACTATAGTTTGTTCCCGATGCT
>Ga0080013_1001460_pt1 | contig 31370 bp, 39 predicted proteins | sample ETNvirenome_6_85_FD_69236 | JGI IMG/M metagenome (GOLD analysis project Ga0080013, IMG submission 69236) | Marine viral communities from the Pacific Ocean - ETNP_6_85 (SPADES assembly) (version 2) | ecosystem: Environmental > Aquatic > Marine > Oceanic | place: Pacific Ocean | collected 2013-06-19 | reverse complement strand
CCGACCCCGTTACAGAATCGGAAATAAGAATACCGCCATTCGATCCGCCGAGTTCAGTAACGATAGCAGAATCAGATGATAGCGCCCCCGTCATCTCACATCCTGCCAAAGCACAATAAACTGACCCAAGCGCACCTTTACCTAATCCGCTGCCGCTTATGCTATCGGCATAAGCTGCGCCAATTGTCGACAAAATAAACAAAACAGCAAAAACTAAAACCGCGATCTTTGATTTCATTTTTAAATCCCTGTTATGCACCGCATGGTTTGGCTAGTGTCAGCTGCCGCAACAACGCAATAAGGAGCGGTAACAGCGGCATCAAGCGTTATCGCTCCGTCAATTGCTGCCGATGTTGCGCCAACTGGGTAACCGTTTGAATCTGTGACATCACTGCCGCCGACGTATACCGTTTTGGTGGTGCTGGTGTTTGCGCATCGAACGGTTCTATATCCAGCTTGACCGCTTGCCTTGACTGCTGTTGCAGATGTTCCGCAAGTGACTTCAAAAGTTACCAGTGTTTTAATTGGCGTCTGGGCCATCAAAAAAGCGCTGGCTACTATGACCGACGCAAAGACCACAAAAGCCATTGCTTTATTTTTCATTCTTTTTCTCGTTTCTTCGTGCAATTTTAATTGCATGTCTATGCGCTTGTTCGCTGGTTTTGTTCGTGTTTCTCGTCAGCCTTTCGGCCAATTTTTCAACCGCTTCTTTGCTCATTTCTCTGCCTGACTGCCCTTGCTGCTTTTTTGTTCTTGCTTTTCTCATCGGCCTTTTTTTGCTCTTCCCATTTGATTGCTACAATGCTGGGCATGTGTTCGGTGCGCTCAAGGTGGGCTTTTCGCTTTTCTTTATATTCAGCGATCTTGCCTTTTAATGCGCTGTCTAAAACGCGAATAGGCAAACCGCTGATCCTCTCTGGCGCGATCCATAACGGATTGCCTTCATCGTCAAATTCTTTGAGCATGTGCTCAAGTTGCATGGTTAAACCGGTATCCTCATTAAATGCGAATTCATAAGTGTAGCCATCGGTTAAGCAAATTAAGCTGACTTTTTTGCCGTTCTTCTTTTCTTGCCTCTTTGTTTTAAAAACCACTTTCTCACCTCCTAAAAAAGTGCGCCTTGCGATCTTGCTGATTGCTCAGCTTTTTTGATCGCAAGGCGCAAAAGTTTTTCTTATGCGTCAGTTACGATCTTCACTCCATAATCGGTCGCACGAAGACCGGCAGCCCATTCCCATACGGCTTGGATCTCAACGCTTCGCTTGGAATTGTCGGTTTCAAAGCTGTAAAAAAGCGGCTCGCCTTCTACGATCACAACTGCGCCAGCTTGGCCTGCTACTGGATCGCCTCGTCCCACGGGGATGAGGGCTCCAACAACATCAGCGCCAGCGTTTGCAGTGTTGACGATTGAATTGCTCAGCGTGTAGGTGGGCACACCTAAAAACGCGCCTTGCAAACCGGTTTTGCTGGTGTCTGGGCTCCGCTCCATAATGCTTTGGATGTCCGTTGACCAAATGGTTCCGGTTGCAGTAGTCAAAGCGGTACGCAGATCAGCGATTTGTCTTGGTGCCAAAACAAAAGCCAAGTCTTCGTTTGAAACTTCAAGCGTTTCGTACGTGTATAAAGCATCTTCCATGTCTGAAAGCGCCAAGTTGACCGTCGTCGATCCGACGCTATTCGCCAATGAATCAAGCGCATCAATACACACGGCCTCTAGGGCTTCAAATTGTGCCGCGCCTAAACGTTCCGAATCATCAGCGAAGACCGCCAATTGCTGCTCAAGGCTCGCGCTTCCATCAAAAAGCTGATGAACGCTTGCCAAGCCTGGCATTCTTCGACGCGCTGCTTTGTAGGTCACTTCGGCCATTATCCCATATTCCAACGGGGTAAATGTGCTCTGGGTTCCTGCCGTCAACGTGGTTGAGCTAATGTCTGCCGTTTCTGAAACTGATGCAGCTGCTCCAATGTCGCCATGCCTGGGCATCGACAAAGAAGCGGCAGGCATTCCTGCAATTGATGTTTGATTGCATAATCGTGAAAGTACGTTTTTGGGACGTGCGGCAGATAATGCAGCTTCTGCAATTACTTCCGACAAGACCTGATCGGTCACTGTCGTTCGAGTTGTTTGGGCCATTTTCTTTTAGTCCTTACTAAACAAGCCTTTTCGGCCTACCTGACCGTTTTGACGTTGCTTAAGAAAAGTTCGAGCAATTTCTTTAGGATCATGCTCGGCGTTTGCGTTTGATGGTGCCGATGCAGTTGCACCGGGTACGGGGTTGTTCTTACTTTGATCCAAGGCTGCTAAGATGTCTCGCTTTGTCTCCAGGTTTGGGGCTCGCTCAACAACTGCTCGCCAAGAATCAGGCACCGATGCTAATCGCTTTTCGATGTGATCCGCTTCGCGCTGGGACCAAACATCAAAACGCTCTGCCTTTTCTTTCAAGCTCGGCAGGGTTTTCTCAATCCCATCAAGCCTTTCTTGCAGAGATTCAGCAAGGGCTTTATATTGTCCTTGCTCGGTCAAGGCAGCTTCGCGCTGGCCCTGCTCATCCTTAAATCTCAATCGGTGCTTTTTGTTTTCTTCGTTTAGTTTTGAAATGTGATTTTTCAGATCCATCACTTGACCCGAAAGATCGTCCTTCTCACCATCAGCGGCTTGAGGCTCTAATTCTTTGCTTTCTTCTTTTTCGTCAACCATCGCGGTTATTCTCCTTTTAAACAATTATAGACATTGATCGCGTATTTCAACCGCTGCCCTTTTTAACGGTCACCAAAGATTTAATCAGCTTTTCAATGGATTTCTTTATGACCGCGCTTTGCTTTTTTGTCAAACCTAACCATGGCCTGGGGGGCAGCCGACCTTTGCCATAATGAAGCTTCGACCCTTTTTCATTGTGTGTCGGAGCTTTTCCACCAACATCAACAAATTTGCCTTTTTTTTGCTGGCCTTTATTCTTTCCTCTTTTGTATATTCCGCCTGCCTTGAATTTCAAATTCTTGCCTGAGCCTGGGCCTGGGCCAATTGTGACCATAAAATGAGTATGAACGTGTTTGACTGATGTAGTATTAATGCCTGATCTGGTCAAAAGACGGCTTCCAGATCTTTGCGTTTTAAGGATAGAAACGCTTCCGAGCATTTCACCCGATAGGGTTAGATCAACCGGTGATCCCTTTCTGCCGCTCGATTCTCTTTGCGCCTTATATTTCTCGCTATATTTCGCAAAGGGCTTTCCGTTTATGTCTTTGCCTTTTCTTGTGCGCCTAACAATTTGCTGAACAATTGATCTTCCTGTTGCCTCTGCGATCTTCTTCAGTGCTGGCTCATTAAATTGAACGCTTACCAATCCAGGGATCCCCATTCGCATTTTCACATTAAGCGCCTTACGTCTTCAACATCTCTGATCGTGATTTCTTCATCTTCTGCTTCGCTCCGCATCATAGGCAAAAGCGTGTGCCTGCAATTGTATCCGCCAAGGTATCCAGCCACATCACCAAGCTTTTGTCCTGGCTGGCCTTTTTGCAAAGGATCCCTTGCTAAGGCTTTCAACGCTTCCCTTGTATATGCTGCCTGGTTGCCGGCTTCGTCTTCGATCCACTTCATGCAAAATGGTCTGGTCAATTGATCGATTGGTCCTGAATAGAAATAGACGTAATCAATCCCTGAATCATCAGCACCGGCAACATTTGCTTGGCGATTGGCCGCAAAGATTGCTGTTGTTGTGACTGTTCTTGCCGTTGCAATTCCTTTGCCTATTCCTTTTGCAATTCGAGCGTTTAGCTTGTCCCTGCTTAATCCAGTGGATACGCCATAGGCAATTGACTTTCTAACATCGTCAGAAACATCACCAAAGACGTGTCTAAGCTCTTGAATTCTTGGTGATACAATTTTTTCAAATTGGTTTGCGAGTTCTGGGCTGAAGCCATTTGGAAAGGTGTTGTTTTCGTCAAAAGTTTCTTGCCCAATGGCTGCCAATGCGTCTTCTAATTTGCCTGTAAAATCAGAATCTACAACATCAAGAAAGCTGCCAACTTGTCTTCGTCTGCTCAATGCTTGCTGAAGGCTTTCTTCTGAATCGTCAAGTCTTCCGTCTTTTGTCTCAAGATTTGCGGTTAGTCTTTCGATCTCTTTTATCAAAGCTCGCTCGATCTCCTTTAGATCGTCAAGAAAAAGCGCTTCGTATTGACCGATATTTGGCATCAGGATCCCGTTGCGATGAGTCTAAGCCTCTCAGCAATTGATGTGTTTCTGACTTGATCTTGCCTGGCCTCTGCCTGGCTCGCAAAAGCTTCTGCCGCTTCGCTTTCTGTTGAATAATATCCCAGATCTACCGCTGCTCGTTCCTTGCTGATCAAGCCCATATCAAGCGCTTGGGCAATTCGCGCTGTCTTGCTGTTCTGATCTTCGAACTCTGGATCTTTCGCTGTTGACCATTTCAAGGTGAGATTCTCAGAACCGATCTTTGTGCCTGTTCCATATGAATCACTGAACGCGATCAAGACCCTGAACAAATCTTGTTCCATATCTCGCGCAAAGTGTGATCGCTCCCTTAGTGCTTTGGTGTAGGGAAGATTTTGGATCTTTCTGGCCACTCCGCTTTGTGGAGCTTCGCGCTCTATACTGTAAGCATCCGGGCTTTGCCTGCGCGTTGCTGCCAAGCTCTTGATCAAGTTTTGGCTTGATCGTTCCATTTCGGTTAGCTTTGGATCGTAGTTTAGAACGCTTAGGTTTTCACCTGGGGCAAAGGTCAAGATCTTGCCTGGGCCACCTGCTAAATCTTCTCTGCTGTCACCTTCATAAGCCAATTGGCTATGGGCCTGCATGTCAATCGTGAATTGAATGTTAGTCATCCCAACCGCTATCGCGTCAATTGTGTCGAGCAAGTCTCTGTCTACGTCCCTGTAGATCGTTCCGTCGCTCACGCCATTACGCCAAATCACCCAAGGCAATTGCTCAAGGGGCCAGAGGTTATCAGGGAAGATCTCGGTTGATTTTCCATCAGTATCCCAGTGCTCAACTCGCCATGGGCCATAATTCGTCTGTCCGTTGCTGTCTTCAAATTCTCTATGCCATACTTCATATTTTTTGACCTTATCGTTAACACCATTTTCTGAAACGATCCGTGATAGAATTGCAATCGATGCGCTTAGATCCGTTGGTGCGTTTGGATGCGGTATAACATGAACATCGCTTGGGTAGAACATTTCGATCTTAGGATGTGATCGCATTTGATCCCATGCAACACGAAGAAACATTGTGTTACTCACCATCAATCGGCGCTCTGCCTCTGCCAAAGTTACATTGATCGCTGCGTTTTCATAGATACTCTCAAAGGCTTGGCCTTGTGGCGAATCGCTTGGGACATCTTCACCATTGCGCTCTAAAGATCTAGAAGGCTCTTGATCGTAAACGCTTGAGTCTATGTCGGCGATCATCTTCGTTAGATTCAAACTGATCTGGCTCATGTCTGGCCATGTTCCAGGATATCTTTTTCTTAATGCGTTTCTAAGGTAAAGACTGTGCTTGCCTTCGTAATAATCGCGCCTTCGTCTTTGATCTGCGTCATATCCGCTGGGCTTCCATGCCTGAGCTTCTTCGATCATATCATCAAGCACTTTTTTGATGTTGTCCTTAGCACCTCGCCTTAAAAGACCGTTAAAAAGTTGCGTCAAGCTGCTGCTTTGAAAAGGCATGAAATTAGTCCTTAGTGGTACTTGTAATCTTTAAACGATATGGATCTGATTGGCCAAAGCTGAGCAACCGCATAGCCAAGTGCATCAGAACCATGATCCAAGTCTCCCTTTTCGGGCTGGCCTGCTGCATCATAACTTTGCTGTTCAATGCACTTTGCAAAATATTTTGCCTTAACGTTATCGATCAAGAGCGTTCCATTTTTTAGTTTCGCATTGATGGAAGAAACCCTGTCCCTGATCAATGGATTTGCTGGATTGTGTCTCACTCGCCAGCCAAAAGAGCGGAGGATCGCAACATCGCTTCGGCTCGCTGAAGTCTTGCGAGATGCTCCGCTTGCATCACAATATATCGTAATTCGTCTTGTCTCATACCGCAAGCCCGCTTGACGAAAGAGGATTCTCAACCTGTCGTCTAAAAGCTCTGCTTGCTCTTGCGTTGTTCGATTATAGCCGATGTGTTCATCAAAGACATGCAAGGTTTCTCCATCGACCGATGCCAAGCACCAAGCCATTTTGGCAATGTTGAAATCAGCACCGATCACAATCTCGCCCAGCATTGGATCCTGGCATTGCGCAAAATGGCGATCTCTGTCGAGCCTGTAAACCGTCCCACTCTTTGCGATGAAATGACCTTGGCAATACTGTTCGAATTCGCTGTCTGTATATTGCTCTTTTAGGTGATCCAGATATTCAGCAGGCAAATGGGGATTGTCGGCTGTCTTTGCCCTGATCAATCTTGAGCCTAAAGCTGGCTCGTTTTCAAATTTGTTCCATAACCAATTTCTGCCTTCTGGTGTCGATACGCAACAAATTTGCAGGCTCTTACTTTCTGGATGTCTGACCCTTGCCAAAACATTTCTGAAGACCATTTCGGAAACTAGGGCAGCTTCATCGATCACAGCCCATGCAACCGATTGGCCAACAATTCGCTCAGGCTGCTGGCCAGAATGAAAATATATCTTAAATGTCTGACCCTTTGGGCCGATGGTCAAAGCCATGTCGGCGACATGCTCAATGTAGGGAATTTCCATCGCTTCAAGCTGGGCTTTGATATCTGGGATCGCCACCCGCTTCACCAGCTGATAGGTGGGCTCGATCCAAAGACCTGTCAATCCTGCGTTTTCGAAGCCTCTACTGATGGCCCAATGAATTGCGCCCGCCGTCTTGCCTGAACCATACCCGCCAGCCAAGCAAATCATTTTGCTTTCGTTGTCGGTGATAAGATCGAATTGATGCGGTAAAAGCTCAACCTGCATCTTCGGGTTTCCTTTTCACGTATTCGATCTTGATCGCCTCGCTTGAGCCTTCAAGCTCAACCTTCTCACGTCTGCCCCATCGCTGCGGAAATCTGCGTTCGAGCTTCCAGGCTGCCGCTTGCCATTGACTTGAGCTTGCCCTGGTGAGCGTTGCGATATCTCTTAGCTCGCTTTCAGCCATCGCTTTTTTTATAGCGTCAGAAAAATCCTTATATTTTCCGCGCTTTTGCTTGGCTCCTTGCTTGAGCCAATCATAAAAAGTTTCTTTACTTATGCCAGCATAGGCTGCTGCGGTTTCTACGTATGCCCCCGCTAAAATGGCTTGGGCGATCTTTTCTTGTAACTCTGGCGTAAGCTTGCAAGGCCGCCCAACCGGCCGCTTTGGTCTGCCGCGTTTTGCTGTCTTCTTCTTGGTTTTCTTCTTGGTTTTCTTTTCAACCATCAAGCTGCGCTTTCTTTCCTGAGAATTCTTCCCATCGCTTCACAATTACATCGCAGTAATGTGGGCCTATTTCCATGCCGTAACATTTGCGGTTGAGTTGTTCGCAAGCGATAAGGGTGGTTCCACTTCCCAAAAATGGGTCATAAACCAACTTTGTTTTTTTGTTGCTGAATCGCTGCATCCATTCACGCCATACGGCCATGGATTTTGGGCAAGGATGGCTCAGGTTTTTGATCTGCTCCGCTGATTCACCATCCATATTTTTGAATATAGCATCGGGGTGCGCGCCTTCTCCTGCGGCAAGCTTAGGATCTTTCCCGTAGACAATAAGAGGTTGCCACATGTTAAAACCATAGGCAGACATCCCACTTCCTGCATAGCCCCAAGCGAAACACCAATCAGGGCGAGGATAATCAAATATGTTGGATTTACCTGGGGTTAATGCGATGAACTTTGCGTGTTTCATTGCTAGGGGCAAGAATCCTGCAATGATTTTCGACAAAGAATCTTTTGTATCATCTATGGTGTTATAATTGCCCTTATCGCTCGTACTGCCCGCGATGCCATAAGGCGGATCGGTAAGACATAGATCGGCCTTCTGCCCATCCATCAACCGCACCACATCATCGGCGCTTGTCGAATCACCACAAAGCAAACGATGCTCACCAAGTAGCCACAAATCACCGATCTTTGTAACTGATTCTTTTACTTCTGGAATTTCATCGTCTTGAATTAGACCATCTTTTGGCGCGTCATTAAAAAGATCGTTTAAATCGTTTTCTTCCCACCCTATCTGTAAATCATCGTCTAATTCACGCAATATCTTTTCAAGGGCATCTTCATCCCATTCAGCCAATTCACCGGATCGGTTGTCGGCGATTGCGTAGGCTGTCGCGGTAATGTTGTCATCATCGATCACCAATGCAGCGATCTTCCGCCATCCAAGCTCTTTGGCCGCCTGAAGTCTTCCATTTCCCGCTCTGACGATCATGCCGTCTTTCTGAATGACAATCGGTTGCCGCTGGCCAAATTTGGTCATGCTGGCCTTTATCGCCTCAATATTTTTTGTGTTATGTGTTCGCGCATTGGCAGGATCTGGCACAAGCAGAGATATGTCGACCGCCAAAGCGCTTAGATCTTCGATTATTTTTTCTTTCAATGCCATCCCCATGATTCACTCACAAAACAAATTACCAGTTACCGGCCGCCTTAGTCGAGCAAAAGCCTTTTTGTGTGTTTCTTCGTCGATCTCTGCGCCGATTGCTTTTCTGTCTTCCATTTTTGCAGCAACCAACGTAGTGCCGCCTCCTGCGAAGGGATCGCATATCACATCACCGGGTTTTGTGTAATCCCTGACAAGACAACGCATCAACCAAATGGGCTTCCCGCCAACTGCGATCTTTGCGTTTTCATAATACCCTTCAGGCAAAACATAAGCACCAGGCAGGCAGCCCCATCTTGAAAACTCAATTGTTCTTGGCCTTGCTACCATAATATAATCTGCCCAGCTTGCGGGTCCATCGCCTAAGAGCCTGGGCACCTTGCGGATAAAAGGAACCGGAGCAAAAGAATAAAGCCCAGCTTTTTTATAGGCTCTTTCCCATGCTGGGATCAGATCATGGCTTGTCATGCAGATCCACCAACCCCTATTTCTGCCCTGCCAAAACTCGACCAATTTTGCAACTTTCTCAGCATCAAAAGAGGAGTATTCCACTGGCCGTCTAACAGTTGAGTAACCCCTGATCTCCTGAACATTTTTTTGCTGCACAGCTGCCGCCGCATCCCCTTTATGCACTCGATCACCATAAGGCGGATCGGTCATCAAGCAATCAATTGATTCAACGTCTGCCAACGCTTCAGACCAATTGCCAAGTCTTAAGTCTTCCATTTTTACTCTCTTTTTAAGTCTTTACCTGTTCAAATTTTTCAAATTATCAATTTGAAGAGATTCACCTTTAATTATAGCCAATTAGATGTAAATTCAAGAATTCAAGGGGGGGGTCTTAATTTAGAACATACATTAACCCACATCTATATATTTTAAGCACTTACAAAACCCCCAAATTAATAGCCCCCTCTTGAAATTTGAAAAGTGAACTACTCACACCTACCTGTGACCACATCACGCAGATTTGTCTCCATCGAGTAATTCATCGGCAAGTGATGATCGGAAAATCCCATAAAAGCATGATGGCCAAAGGAAACCAACACGATACCGCTCGATAACACGGATCCGACCGAAACCCCTTGATGTGATGCTGGTGCTTCGTCCGAGAAAAAGACAATATACTTCCTTGACTCATCGCGCCAATTCATGGCTATGGAGCCAGAAATTAGCCCATAAGCAACATCTAAAAAAGCCTCGTTTCCACTTGGCGAAAATCTAGGTGGTGAAACTGTCAACGAATCGCCGAAAGTTAAGGCATCCACAAGATCGGTTTTTCTCGTCCAACCATGGCGATCATCGGGTGTCACTATCCAGGAAAATCTTTGATCTGAGAGAAGATGAAAATCAGAAAAGACGATCATTGCGTCAACCGCCTCTAGCATCCAGCCCTGCATAGATGAAGACACATCGAGCACAAAAACCACGTCAAAGTTTTCGCCCAAGTCTTCATCCGTCATTCCATCGCAATCATCATCTAAACCGTTGCAAATCTCTGCCCTTGGCAAGACTTGCCCACCACATTCAATTGAGCCTCTGGCGCAAATCTTTTCTCCAATTCTGCATTCGCCGACAAGCGCTGATCCGTCTGGGCCGTCATAGCAAAAACCAAGCTCTAGACCGTCATCTGCAAAACCATTGCAATCATCATCGATCCCATTGCATACTTCATCTGTCGGCCCGATAAAATCAACGCAAACCAATTTTGCGTCAACGCATTCCATCGAGCCAAAAAGGCAGGATCCTGTGTCTATTCCGCAATTATTCCCTGCTATTTCGTCTTTAACTTCATCGTCAATTATATCGTTGCAATCGTTATCAAGCCCGTCGCAAAGCTCTTGCTCGGGCAAGATTTCGCCTGCGCACTCTACAAAAAAACCATCATCACAAACCGGTTTGCCCTGCTTGCATTCGCCAGTGTTTAAGGTTTCCCATGGGCCTGTGTAGCATGGCATCGTGCAGGTGTTGCCATGCAAAACTGTTTTGTCCTCGCAAGAGATCACAAAAAGCAAAAGTAAGAGAAACCTAGCCATGCCCTTTAGACCTGAAATTGATTTCTAACCCGCCTCGATGCTCTTGGCGAAAATATATCCCAAAGTGATCAAAAAGTAATTCGTGCAATGCTGCCGCGCTTCCCATTTCGCAAGCTTTGTCTTCATAGACTGCGCAAAGCTGTTGTCCTTCGTCGCCGATGGATACAGCCATCCAACCATTTGAGCATCGCCTGATCACAACATCTTCCCAGATCATTTTGAAATTGTGTTCATCTGGCAACATATAGATCCCCATTAATGCCTTTTTCCCTTGCTACCTGCCCCGAATCGATCAACGTGCTCAAGATTTCATTTCTAAGCTGCATCTTCAAATGCTGCGTTTTTCTGGTTAGATCCGATCTACCGATACCGCCTGATTCTTCAATTATTCGGTGCATTCTTTTGACCTCTTTCTCATAGTAACCATCAGATAGATATCGTTCCACTGAATGCACCGAAAAATCTATTAGATATTTGACAAGCTGGACGGCCCATTCCATTGCTTTGATGTCAATTCTTGCGCGCCTGTAGTCTTCGCTTATCGCGTAAATCATCGCTAATTTCATCGCGTGTTCTTCTGCTCTGCCCCATAAAGGAGATGTTGAAGAATGCTTGTTCAGCCTGTCGCAGACCAGATCTGAAAAATCGAACCATAATTGCCTTGCGTCGTTTTCTGTCGTGACAAATTGAACGTCAAGATCTGTTGTTCCGTCGCTCGTTGTTCCTGCTAAATTTCCGCCCAAGGGCTTGAATTCGCTTAAGGCTCTAATCTGATCGATTAAATAACTTGGTGGTGGTTTTCTGTGCCCAATTCTTTTAGGTCTCCTTCTTTCGCCCTCATGATGAAAAACCAGAATTCTATTTAGAAAACCATCGATCACCCTGTCTGAAGTCAGGGCATCAAAAAACGTGCTCGGCGTTGTCGTCCCATAAAGACAAGCATTTGGTTGATCTATGTCCATTCGATCCTTTGTCGCGTATTCCCGCCCTCTGAATTTTGTGCAACTCGATGAATAAAGTTGCATAAGCGTTGATAGAATTTCCGCCCTATGGCCTGCTGCATTTTTGTGCATAACGGATTGAAGAAAAAGGCCAAATTCATCGACCATGAAATAGCATGATGGATTTCTTGCTAAAGCCAAGATCAAACCGCTTGCGCTGGCAAAATCCTCACCGCCAATTAGCTGGTCCGCTCCTGCGTGCTCAAAAAGCGCCTTGATTGAGCTTCTTGCGTGATTTTTTCCAACCGCCGTTCCTGCGATCCCAATTGTGTAGATATTTGTTCTTGTCGATCCTTCAGCTTCAAACTTTCGGCCAAAAAGTGCGCCTAATGCTGGGATCGTTGCTGCCATCGTCAAGGCTGGTGTGGGGTGCATCGCGCTTTCGTTTATCCAGTCGCAAACCTGACCCATCAATCCAGGCACATTTAGCAGGTGGTAAGGAAATTTCGGTTTGCTCGTTCTTGGCTCTGGCTTTGGTTTTTCAACAGCCTCCACCACGGCCATGGGATTTCTTTGCAAATGCGTTTTGACAATGCTTTGAATAACTCCGTCAATTTCATCAGCATCCAACGGCTTTGGATTGCTTTGATTCCAAGCGTGAAGAAGATCGCTTATCTCTTGAACGCTTTTGCCTTCGCCCAAGTATCTACCGCATAAGCTTGCTGCTGCGTTGTTTCTGCCTCCCTCCTTTGTGGGTGTTGCCTCTGCTGATGTTTTTATAGCGTCAGCATCAAAGACTAAATTGCCTTTGCCTTGACCAATTCCCGAATTGATAAGTTTAAAGTCTTGTTTTGTAAGCTCCGGCAAATCATCAACATGGTTTGCACCATCGAACATTTCCCAAGTATAGATCGATCCGCTTGGATGCGTTGAAGGTGGCGCGACGACATAACCACCAAAACCTCTAACGTCGATCTTCAATTGTTCGTTTACTGAATTCTTTGTTGGCTCTCTGCTTGCCTTGAAAAAGAAATGCTTGCCGTTTTTCGTTTTCACTCTCCAAGGCGTTTTAGTCAAATGTTCTTCAACCCATTTCGCTGCATCGCTTGAATCAGCATCTACGACAACACAATTTGAAGTTGCAATTGCAAGGTTTCTCTTTTCGCCTTCAAACCATTCTTTGATTTGATCTATCGTTGGTTTTTCGGTTTGCCATTTTCGCCAAGCGAAGATCGGCGTCTTTGCCCTGTATTTAAGCGGAAAAACATGAAACCCAAAAGAAAGAAGCCTTTCAGCTTCTTCTGATGTTGACAAAAGCGCATTTTTTTCAGAAAACATTTATTAGTCACCTCAAAGGCATCGGCGCTTTCTCTCTTGGCGTCGATGCCTTTTTTTTTATGTCGTGAATCTCTCTTGCCTGGCTTTTGTGCAAGCCAAAAGAATCGTTTTGTGATCATGGCTTTGGAGCCTGCCGCCAAGGCGATGATTACATCCAAGCAAAACATTTTTGCCGTATTGCACTATATCCAAAAGGCCACATTTTGGACATTTTGCAAACCAATTCGATCTAGAAAATTGGCCACCTGGCCCATAGCAAAAAGCGCTCTCTATACATTTCTCTGCAAGTTCGTTCGGCAGATAAATCCCGCCAAAGAAGATAAAAACCCGCTTCCCACTTGCTTCAGCAAGTAACCGCGCTTTTATTTCTTCATCGCTTTTTGGATGCTCGCCTTTTATCTCAACAAAGCAATCTAATTCAGGCAGCCAGAAATCAGGCAGATAGAAAACCTTTTTTTCTTCTTCTGCTTCAAGCTCAAAGCCCTCCCTTTCGTAAAACCACCGCAATTCCATTGTTTCAAAAAATACAGCCCATCGGGCTTCTGTTCGGCTTCTGAATTTGTAGCCCTTAAAGACGGTTTGGATGGGTCTAAAATTAGCCATTAAGCGAAACAATGCGCGAGCGATATCAAAAGACCGATCAACGCTCCGGCCCAATGCAGAGCGGTTATTCCTCCTCTGCACTGGTTTACCAGTGAATTTAATTGTCTATGTGATTCTTCCAAGACTTCAAGCCTAAGCTCGATATCTTCAATCTCATCTCTTATTTTCGGGCTCATGCCAGACATCACCGCGCAATCTCCATCGGGGAATCTTTAACAATTCCTCGATTTGTAAGCATCGATCTACTGGTATCCTACCCCGTAAAGCCCATCCATGGACAGTCTGGGGAGTTACGCCCAGCGTTTTAGCCAAAGAGCTTGCGCTCCCTGTCGCCTTAATGGCCAAATTTAGGCCATCAATATTCCTTAAAACATCTCTTGTCTTTTCCATCTTCTACCACCTCTCAAAATTGTTTTTTTCATCTTCTTTGATTTTGTCAATTCGCTTGACCGATGCCCCAAAGGCTTCACGGGCTCGATTAATGAATTTATCGCTTACCGCTGCATCTTTCACAAAAGGCAATTCATTGCTCGGGTATGAATCATCGCCTTTTGGTCCGTTTGCAAAAATCTTTCCCTCGTCGCTTTTGTAGTAAACAACATTTTTTGACACATCCCAGCTTTCAAATTTGGCCCAATCGAAATTGGCAAGGCCCATTTTGTATCTGTGATCCTCGCATCCTGATCGCTGGTTTTCCTCGGTCAAACTTATTCCATGCTTAGAACAAGACCATGAAGGGGCTTGGTTTGTGACTTTTAATTTGTCTTTACCGACCACGGGCTGGCCATTAATGCACGTTCGGCAATTTATTTCTGGCCATTCTTCGCCATGGCAAAGCCCGTGAAAATTGCACATTTTGCATTTATACCATGTCGGATCTTCTTTGATCTTTGCCGGTGGTTCGATCCCTTCGATCACCATCTCGGCTTTTGAAATCATCGCTTTTGCAAAGTTTTCTTCAAGCTCGATCATCTCTGCATAAAGATGATCCGTGTTTTTATTTACTGCAACATAAAGGCAGGCAGGAGCACCAAGCAAAAACATATAAACCTGCATCTGCGCGAAGTGTTCAGGCTTTGAGCGTTGCACCTGATGCTTTTCTAAATCTTTAAAACTTTTTTCATTGTGCGTTTTGAACTCAAGCAAAATCCAATCTTTAAACCCAAACTTTTTTCCTTCACACGTTCCATCGATGCTGCCGCCAAAATGACCGGATAAGGTAGAAGTTCTGATCTGTTCTCCGGTTTTTTGATTTGTGGCGATCACCTTTACGCCAAGCGCTTCTAGATCATCACAAAATATCTTTTCCTCGTTTTGACCTCGCCTAAATAAGCGCAAGATCCTGCCGTCAAAATCTTCATCCTTGGCCCAATTGAATTTATACCAAAGCTCGCGCAAGCACTCCCTACCGATAAGGCTTGCGCCAAGGTGGGGCCTGTGCCCCCCTTGGTGCAAGAAAGAAGTTATTTCATCGATTTGCTTGGGCAAATCTTTAGCTTCTATTTTAGCCATGATGGGCCGTTGCTTTTTTCTGCTGGCTGGGCCTTTGGCTCTTGGGCTTTCGTCGATCCGTTGTCGGGAAAAACGCGCTTGACTGCGTTTCTCGGCGAATAGCCTTCATTCTCTTCAATGGCCAACTTGACCTTGACGATCCGACCATGCAATTGCTCGGTTTCGCTGATCTTGCTTAGACCGCAAGACTTGATCAAGCCCGCAAGTTGCTTTTGGCCAATTGCCTGGGCTGCCTCTGATTCATGCTCGAAGTTAATGCCATAAAACGCAACACGGCCTTCGTGATCTCCTTGAATGATTCGGAGCATGAATTCGGCTCTCATGCCTCGTCCATTTTTTGTGTCACCAACTTTGGATCCCTCGATCCTTACTTGGTATGTTCCCGCCGGGATCGGCGTTGAATCGCCTTCGAACGTCCCAACGTCAATCCCATCACTATCAAAGCTTAATTTTCCCATTTTCTTTTCTCTCTTTCTTAGTTGTTGTTGATGATTTTAGCTGCAATCGCTCCAAGATCTGAGGATTCAAAAGGATCAAGCTTGCCGGATCTATCCTTGGCAACGTAATCCCAACTGGCTTCAGTTTGAAGCCATCTCTTTGTTGCTCCTTCTTCGTCTTTGTCGACGCGAAGTGCAAAGACCTCATCAAAAAGATAAGGCATTTGCTGAGCAAGCTTTGCGCCTGGCATACTAGGGCAAAAAACAAGCTTTCCATTTTCGTCTTGCTGGCGCTCGGCCTTGGCAGAAACATAGACATTTTTGCCTGACAAATCGCGAAAAGTTTTTGAGATTGCCAAGACTTGATCAAGAAGCGCCCCATAGGCTGCTCTTGGGTCTTTATTGTTTTTCTTTTCATAAGCAAGAACCACCTCTGCAATTTCTGATATTGAATCTAAACAGATCCAATCAAATTGATCCGCCTCGCCAGAATCAGCGATAAACGAATACACATCGCGCAATTCCTTTAGGCTATTGATCTCGATGTATGGCAGATCTAAATCTGCCAAAGACAAAAGGCCGCTTTCGCAGCTTATGATCAAGGGTCTTTCTACGGTCGAGCACAAGCGAGTTTTCCCCGATCCTGCTCCGCCATAAACAAGGACCTTGATCCCTTGGCTCGTTATTTTTTTAGTCGATTGTAGTTGCATTCTCTTTCTCTCTTTCTTTCTCTTTTGTTGTCACCTCGTCACCTCTTCTTATTTCCTCCTTTTTAAACTGTCAACTTTAATCCTTGATGCTGAAGCTGATCTTCATTGGCTTGGTCGTGATCACACCTTGGATTTTTTCGAATTCACTTGGTGCGCTCATTTTGAGCGTATTGTATTCGATGAGATCTAAATCTCTTCTAATCTTCATCACTTTGTTTTTGTGGATGTCGCTTAAGTCAAGCGCATCGAATTCTTCCCAGTCGATTTCTCTTTTTAATGGTTGCCGAATTGTTATTTTTTCCTTTCCAACATCAAAGGTTTTGCTTCCCTCTTCAGGGACCGGCAAAAGATTGGCCATCTCCTCCTCGATCTTTCTTCGCTTCGCTGTGATTTCTTGCTCTTGCTCTTTTGCGGCTCGCCATTTCGACGCCAACATTCCAAGCGCGATCGCTGTTTTGTTGTCAATCTCCATCTTTAAAACCTCTTTATACTGCCCAAACTTCTTGCGCTTGGGTGTCTTCGTCGCACATTTCGCATTTTTCATCATCCACAAATTCGTTGATGATCACCGCTTCGCCGTCGTCCAAAAATGGCAAGGCATGAATTCGGCAGCAAACCAATTCAGCCTGATCGCCGAAGATCTTTGTCTGGATCAAGAATTTCCTTTTGTTTTTCAAAACAATTCCTTTCTTAGCGTGTAGCCGTATTTTTTAGACCAAAAAAAAACCGTGATTTCTTTGCCTTTTTCGTCGACATAGGAAGCCTTGAAAGCTGGCCAATCGTATCGATTGGCCGCGCGGATCATCGCGCGTCTTGTCCAATGACCGCGAAAATTACGTTTTTTACCAATTGCCCAAGGCCAAATTGGATGGATCACCGTTCGCTTTTCCATTTTCCTTCATTCTTCGTCTTCTATTTTTTCTACGATATCCCCTATCGTATCATGAATTACGTCCTCGATCCGAATAATTAGATCCTGGATCTCGGCGCTGTACTCGTAAGAATTTATCTTAAGAGCCTCTCTTATGCGCGAGGCTAGATCTAGATCTCTCAAGATACCTTCTGCTATTTCGTGGGAATTCAAGATGTCTTCCCAATTTGATCTTGTTTTGTTCGCCAATAATCCTCATCGACCGCGCAACCGTCGTCAAGACCGCTGAAGTCAATTTCCTTTTTGGCCGAAAAAAGGCCACTCGCGGAAAAAGCAAAATGATTTTCTTCAGCAAAGGCCAAGATGGCCTTTTTGATCTGATCATCGGTTAAATAGAGCTCAAAGCCTGCGCCCTCGCCGCTGTAAAAACTTACGGCATTTAAAGACACCAAAAACCAAGCGCTGCCGCCTCGCTCGATTCTCATCGAATTACCGTTTCGATCATAGCTATAACCGCTCGGCATTTTGCAGCCCGATGATGCCCAGGCCGTTGCTCCTTTTCGCCTTGATCGCGGTATCTCAATCTTATTCAGGAAATGCTCGGCCCTTTCGGCCACATCACTAATTTCCCGGTAGAAATTAAAGACGTGCTCTCTAGAGCGACCATTGATTTCTGCCAAGATCTTTTCAATCTTGGCCGCGTTTTCTTTTACTATTTTAATCCTCATTTTGTCTCTCCTTTTTCTTCCTGATATTTTTTAAACTGATCGCCCACATCAATTGGGCATTTCCACTCGGGCACGTCGACAATTGACGCGCCAAGAATGGCCGAAACTTTCTCGGCTTCTTCGCCCGATACTGCGCCGAAAATTGCGCCTGTATTGGCGCATCGGACAACGCAAGCGCCGTCAGCCTCGATAGCGCTGCTCAGCGTCGCTAATGCCCCAAAGAGATCTTCGATCATCTCCTCGGGACAGTCATCGTCAAGATCTTCATTGATGTTTTCCAACATCCAATTAAGATCGTTGAAAACGCTCTCGCCCTCTTTGACCGCCAAGCCAGCCAATAGGGCTGATATTGGCTTGATGCCTTGCAGGCACTTGACCTGCTCGTCACTCAATTCGTCGAGCAGGTAACGAGCCTTTCCAAATTCACCATAAAGCCACTTTGTGAACCTCGTGGCCTTTTGGCTGGGGGTTGCGTTCGCCTCCTTAAAATCGGAAGCCAGCCCAACAATCTCTTTTTTTATGGTTACATGATACATTTCTTGATCTCCCTTTCTTCTTTTTAAACCTTAAACTAAAGGCTTAAACAAGTCAAGAGAAGAAGGGAAAAAGCTGATTTTCTTAAAAGCTGTAAACCCTTAAAATCGTTGCATTTTCTTTTGAATATCGCTTTGACGCGTTGCAAGAAAATATTAATTTATCATCATCCCAAAGAGAATTATTGCCTGCGTCTAGGATTAGCTTGACTAAATTGTCCAGATCAGGCTTGACCAAATGGGGCCAAGCACAATCAATCGCTTCAATTCGTTTATATGCTGCCCAGCTTTTCGGAGGCACAAAGCAAAATTCAAGCTCGATCCGCATCGGCTCGTCAAATGGCTTTCTTCCGCACATTTCAATTGATATTCGATCCCTTATGTTCTTTTCTGCGTCTGCCGTTTTTTTTGGCGTGTAGACCTTGGCAAATTTGCCTCTCATCGAAAATCTCGGTCTGCCTTTCGCAATCGGCACTCCGTCGAATTTCATCTCCAGCACTTCAAGCATTTTCGCTACCTGTGAAGATTTCAATTCCATCTTTCCAATCATCTGCTTTTGCATAGCCTTCTAATTCTTTTTTGTCTTGCAGAAATTGAACAACAAAACGCGCTGATAGTTTCAGCCTAACAGCAATTGACAATGGGCCAACACCTGACCGATGGAGCTTTAAAATCTCCTCCGCTTTTTGATTGGCGCTTGTGTTATCTCTTCTATCTCTCTCATCTTCTGGTTTCAACCGGTTTTTGTTTTGTCGTTTTGTTTTCCAATACAAAGCAAAACGATAAGCTTCAGCTTCAGAGATTGCCCAAAAGAAATTCTTTGTTCTCTCTGGGTCTTTCATCAAAACGCCTTGAATATTCCCCTTAAGCAAGTGCTTGTGAACCGTGCTTTTTGAACAATTGATCATTTTCGCAAGCTGCGTCAACGTAATGATCTTGCCGTCGCTGGCCATCTCTTTAAGCGCTCGTTCTCTGCTTGAAAACATTTTGCCAGCCTTTGAATTCTATGTGCCCATGGTCCCAACCAATCCCATTCTCATCTTTCGGTTTCCAATTTCCTCCCCATTCAAGATTATGTTTTTTGCATAAAACGCCAAGACATAGCCACGCATCGATACAAGATGGTGTTTCATTATCCCATGCCCAGGGATGCAATTTCCCTCTCCATTCCTTTTCTTTCACTTCGATTCTTTTGACATCAAGAACCACATCAACAGCAAGACCAAAATTGTGGGCGGATTGACCTGCTCTTGCCTTGGTCACTCCTTTTTCAAAGAGCTTGTCTTGCCTTGACGAACTTCTATATGTTTCAAAAATAACAAAAGGCAATTCTTGAATAAAAACATCAGAAAATAAATTAATAAGAATTGGCTTCAATAATGGATGAATTAAATTGAAGTCATTCGTTATTTGCATCGTCAATTGCGTCTTTCATAACGTCACCAAAATCAATATGCAATAATGTGCAAATTGATGAAATTGCCAATATTATTTTAGCCATTTTTTTCATTATCTGCCTTTTTCTTATGCTTTTTTTTCTATACAAATGACCGCTAAGCTTTGAACTTAATTCTGTGCTATAAACGATTATTTCCAAGCTGAAGAGGGCCAAGCGCTCATCAAAAGGCAAATCTGGCATCTTTTCGGCAATTATCTTTTGAAATTTCTTGGGTGTCATCAGTGTGAAGCAGTAGCAATTTGGTTGATTGAGAATTCGCGCAATTCGCAATTGGCCACGTTGGAAATAAATTGTAAACTCAAAAAATCTCTTCCAGCCTTGGGCATAAAGTAGCCATCTGAAGACGTGATCTCGTCAATTTCATCTCCGCCACTGGAGGATATGGAATGGGTTAGAATCAATTCTGTGTCTCTGTATATTTTAATTGAAACAGTGCAAGAGCTTGGCGTTTTTATCTTGTAAGCAATGTATCCTCTAGAATATGGCGTATCTTCGATCTCTGGATATGGCTTGACCCACAATTCAACATCCATCTCTAAGGTGTCAGCATTCGCAGATCCGCCAAATAAAAAAACCTTTCCATCCCCTTCAAGGTTAGTTGTGTCTCGATGTCCTCCAATGCACAAAAGGGGCTGCATGAAGGCATTGCCAAAAGGCGGCCCGGAATGATCATGTCCATAAAGACCTTGCGGATTTGCTGGAATTATTTGTTCTTCGTTTGTTCTGGCTGATCTGCCGGTTAACATTTCAAAGAGCATCCGGTTACGGCCTGCGATGCTGGATCCGATTTCAGAAAACGCTTCTTTGAAATTTGCCGTCTGAACATCTTTTAACGCGGTTGAAATTGACGATCCAATTCTTTCTCTTATTGACATTCTAAATCCTTAAGGCTGAAACCAAAAATGGAAACCCAAGATCCTGATATCCCCGCTTCCTTTGTTGCTTGAATCCGTTGATACATCGATTAGAAAGCGGTTTAATTCGCCTGGCCAAAAATCAATTGAAGTGAAGGATGCAACGCTCGTCAGCTGAAAACCCCCTGCTGGATCCGTTGTAACAACAGCGGTTGATGCTGTCTTTGTCGATGTTGCCAAATTCTTCGCTATAATTCTGATCGTCAATTGGCAAGTTGAAGAAGAGGTTGAACATACTTGAAAGATCGCTCTAAGATTAGAATCTGCGCCATTTGGGAAACTCGGCAACCTGGCGCTGGCGACGTAAAAAGTCTGGTTTGAAATAACGCCTGATCCCGTCAAGCCTGGGGGCTCTGATTGTGTGCCAGAAACGATCTCTGTGAATGCGTCATTAACATTTCCAAGGCCAACTGTCATCACTGGAAATTGTATTTCGTGGCCGTTGCTGTTGTCGGCTTTGCCGTGATCCATAAACGGTTGACCACCTGATCCGCCTGCGCTCAATGTTAGCGCTGCATTTGTTCCTGCTGGTGATGCTGTTATGAATTCATGTAAACCGTTTTGATTTTGGTTGACTGTCGTCAAATGATAAGAAGTGATCGGTAAATCTTCATCCACAATTGACGCATCGATCTCTGTGAACTTATGACCAAGCCCGCTCGGTGAAATGCTTTGCGTTGGAACAGTGTAATTTGTGCCTTGTCTAATTGGATCTAGGCTTGGCTGGTTTCTTCTGCTCGCCTGTCTAGGGAAAGTGATACTTATGCTTTTGCTGTAATGCGTATCATATAAAAAGATCCCCTTTAAGTAGGCGATCCCTAAGACATAAGGCGTGTCACCCGTTAGACCATCGAGCCAGCCTGTGGTCAATTGGTTGCCTGGTGTTCTGCTCATTTGCCTTCTGTCGATCAAAACTCCAGACACATTAAAAAGTCTAAGCTCTAGATCTTCAGATTCATTTGTTTTCAGATCTACCCTAAACCAGGTTTCGCCATCTGGTAGAAAGATAGGCGCGATCCATAAATACCAGTCTGAAGCATTTGATGCGGTTGTCCCCCATCCTCGGTTAAGGGCACCAGATCCGCCAAGAATTTGATTGCACAAAGGAATACCTAAAGGTGGACCCTTCCCTGCTCCGGTGTGATCAATGTGCAAGGCATCGCCACCTGTCGCAACGTCGTTAATATAAGAAGAATCACCGATTGAATTATAAACCGTAAATTCTCCTGTATACGAATCAGGCTCAACCTCTAAGATCGAAGATCCAACAAAGCCAGAATTTTTAATATCTGCCATTTATGACCACCTCGTGCCGTCGTCTTTGCCTGCGCCCAATGTCCCATCTACAACTTGAAAAATGCAATCTGTGTCAACCGTATGGCCAAGACCGTTCGCCGTTGCTGCGTTGCCATACCCAAGCGAAAAGCATACATCACCAGCTGCTGGAGTAAATGCGCCCGGTGCTGCGCTTAGAATCATCACCGTTGCATTTGTGATCGATCCAATTGTTGCGGCTCCTTTTCGATTGCTCCCAACGTCATAAATATAAATATCCTGACCAGCGAAAAAGTGATCAGTCGGATCTGTGCCTGCCCACTCTGAATCTGAGGCATCAAAGGTTATTGTTGTTGTTCCGCTGTTGTAGGCTGAAATTGTTCCACTTGGTGAAATAAGCCAAGCCTTGTCTCGGAAAATCAAGCCAAGCGTAACTTTGCCGGATCCTGCATCGGGGCGCTTTTCTATCACAATGAATTTGCTTGATGAAAAAGTTGTTCCTTCAAAAGTTGGCGCTTGTGAATTTGTAAGTGTGACCACATCACCGACGTTGACCGTTATTGCTGGCCAAGCGCAAATTGCTTCATGGGTAATTGTTCCTCTTGAAAGTGATTTCTGGATCCTTCTTAAGTGCGTTTGAACGATCTCAAAGGAAACTGATCCATGCCTTTTAAGCTTTGGCTGCTGTTGAATTGTTGGTCCGTCGACAGTCCAATATTTACCCTCGATCTCTATTGTTGCATCTGCTTCATGATGCTTTGCCAATGTCTCGCCATCAAAAGAATTGACGGTGGTTGCGAATTCATTTCTTAATGGATCAAAGTTTGTTCTAAGTGTGACAATTGCAGCGATCCCGGTTTCATCGAGCGTTGTCGCGTCTGCTGTCTCCGTCAGCATTAAAGAATCATCAACAGTCAAGGTCGATGTAGCGTCTGCCGCTGATTCTTTATTTTTTAGGCGCTTTACGCTGATCGATCCATCGCTTTTGACATACCAAAAAGCTCTAGCACTCAAGCAAAATTGATTCAGTAGATCCGCAACTTTCAAAGGCTCATGAAGAAGTAATGTCCATTTCATGTCTGAACCGCGCAAATCTTCGAAGGCTGCAACATCAACATCTGAAGCAGGGATCGCTGCGCCAATGCGCCAATGGTGATCACCAAATTGTGTTCGATCTGCTCCTGCTAGTGTGTCGTATGTTCCATGATTTGAAAGATTGCCGGTTACGGAAAGAAGAATTCTAAGCACAACATCAACCGGATCACCAGTCAAGTATGCAACGCGCTTGGCCATCTGGGGCAAAATGAATTGACCCGGTGAAGAATTGAATCCTCCAGGCATCAAAAGATCTTCATATCCAAATTCTAGATCCGTTCCGTTTAACGTAAAATTGACAATTCCAATAAATAGATCGTCATCATCATCTGGATCTGCCGCGTAGGCTTTGACCCAAGCATAGGTTGAATCTGTGCCAGCGACGGACCATTGGCCTGTGCTATTCAAGGGCAATGTTCTGCCTGGCGAAACTTCGCCTTTCGCTTTATGCTCGATCATCCCTTCGTAGGCTCTGCGATTCGTGAAAAAATCGACTAGATCCGCACAATTGATTTCCCATTTTCCAAAGCCTAAAAACTTAGGTGCATTTTCTATTCTTAGCCTTGCAATTGTGTCTATGTTCCCAACGGCCTTGCCGTCTTCGTTTAAATAGCCCGCCTTAACATTCAGCCTTCTACCTCGCCAAGAAGGGGCTTTTGAGTAAATGGCCGCGCTTTGAATGGTTTCTTCTGCATCTCCAAAATGACTTTGTGCGGTAGAATCGAATTGACCTCTTGCCATTGCCGTAATCGATGATACGCCTAAACTTTCGATCCATATAGATTCTGTGCCTATATAATAGACCTGGTTTGCTGAAAGTCTGCTTGCGTCTTTTACATTTACGCTCGAATCCGCTGGCGCAATATCTGCCGCGATCCATGTTTCGTTCCTGTTTCTTGCTGAAAATAAATCACTAAGAATTGAGCTTTGCAAATCGATCAAGCTGATAGATGCGGATCCCCCAACCTGCTTTCGATCTGCAAGATTCAGCCTACTAGATCCAAAGCCTACGCTTTCCCTGTGCAAGCATTCCGCATATTGCTTTTGCTTTGCATAGCTTGTGATCGTTGCGCCTGCTTGAGCATCGTCAAGCGTGTATTGTTGCGTCGTTCCATCTGGCAGTTTGAACGTGAAGCGAATTGAATTGGTCCAAGATCCGCTTGCGGTTACAGCGGCAGATCCCCATGCCTGCAACTTAATCGGGAAGCTGCCTTTGATGGTTTCCGTTATTTCTTCATTTTCGATCACATACCTGAAGGTGTCATCCTGATACCCAGAAGAGAGATCACCGCCAATTTGAACGTCATCAACATAGGCTCGCATGTATTCAGTTGCACTATTTAGATCGCCTTTTATTTCAACATCCAAGAAAACTTTTGAATGGTCACAAAAGACAATTGGCAAGCCATCGATCTCAACGAAAAACCTTAGATCGTGGGTCCTCTCTGCGCTTTTTGTGGCAAAGCTCATGTGATGTATTTCCTAAGACCCAAGGGCCAGCCATAAAGCTCAAGACCTGGGCTGAATCTTTCCGGTGTCCATGATGCAATTGCTTCTTCGTCTAAAACAAATGTCCCTTTGTCGTCTGCCGATCCAATCGCTTCAAGCGTTGTTCCTGAAGAAATCTCTGATGTGTAAAATTTAACCCTTCGGCCATCTCTGCAAACATTCAACCAAGACTGAAATGAATTATATGTATCCGGTGATGAATTGGCATCTTCAAGCGTTCTTTGCGGATCCACAAAATCAAAGGCAAGGCTTCTGCGCTCGATCATTGATCCTCGGTTAAACGTTCTCGATGTCCCATCAACCGCAACCGTTTGCTCTGTCTGCATTTCAAAAGGCCCTCTGTTGTCTTCGGCGTGAGGCTGATTTGCTACCCAATAAATTGACGGGTTAATTGTTCCGGTGTGAACGCTTGCAGCGGTTGAATTGACAACAAAACCGATCTTGGTTTCGTCAAAAGTTGTTTGACTCGTTAACCACTCAAGGGTTGCGGTTGCTGAAAGTGTAAAGGATACGGTTGCCGGTTGTACTGCTGGATCAACGCTTTGTGTTAGTGTGCTGGTTGTTCCCGTCAAAGCTGTATGGGTGTCAATCGCATCTATTACAGCCTTCAAGAGATCATCACTCGAACCATCGCCCAAAACATAATATGTTCCACTCGCAACAGTTAGATCTTCGGTTGATGTCGATGTAACTCTTATAATGTTGTTGGTGCTGTCGATTGTATATGCGCCAGTCAATACCGCGTATTTCATGAAATTCCCCTTCTTCTTGCCAGATCAAGAGCCTGCACAACCGCAATCGCTGCGCTTTCTGGATCTGGTCCTCCAACACCATAAGACAAATTAATTGTCACACCTGCACCGCCAGAAGAAGATCCGCCATCTGAAAGCCTTGCGCCTCTTGCGCCAGATCTGCCAGAAGATCTTTTATCTTCGCGCTTTTTCTTGTCTGCTTCTCGCTCTGATTCTCTCCTTGATTCAACTTTCGCATTCAAACCTGCCTGAGCTTGCGATCCTGCTGCACCAAAGCCAACACCTGCCGCGATTGCTGCCGATCCTCCTGCTATCAACGGAACACCTGATCCGGGCACGGCGAGATTCATCAAAATGCCTTTCCAAACGGCAGAAGTTCCATGACCCACCAATTCATTGCCAAGCCTTTTAAGAATTAAAACCTGCATTCTTTCTTCAAAGTCTTTTTCACCATCAAATTTCATCTGGGCCGCTTGCTGAGCCAAATTGACCGACATGGAAAAGCCCGCTTGACCATAGCCAAGCAAAAGATCCTGGTGTGCCTGCTCCCTGGCTTTGTCTTCTTTTCTTAGCCTTTCAATTTCTTGATCTGACTTTCTTTTTATATTTACCCTTTCTTTTTCTGCTGCCTTTTGGGCATCTAATTTTTTATTTAGCTGATCTTTCTCTTGCTCTAATTGGATATCAAGCAAAACCTTCTGCGCTTGTGTTTTTTGTTCCTGTGCCACCTTTTCATCTGATGCGTTTTCTATCAGCGATTCCATAATCGCTTCCATATTCATTTGATGTGATTCAAGCTGTTCTTTACTCATCACTGACTGATAGGCATCGACCTCATTCTTTAGTCTTCTATATTCACCCGCTTGCTCTGAGATCATGGCAGATAATTTTTGGGCTGCGTCTGCCTTCGCAGATTCTAATTCTGCTGCTCTCTTGTCCCTTGCCTCTTTGCGCTTGTCGTTTTCTTCTTTGTCTTTCTCAACTTTTATGAGCCTGTCCATTTTTGCGATGCTCTGATCTAGGACGCCAATTCTTTGCACCGCGTTTTTAAGCTGTCTTTCTCGCCAAATTAAAACTTCCTTTCTGGCTTTGTGCTCTTTTATAATCTGGTTATGCTCTGCGATCCCGCCTTCTATCATTTGCTTGACTTTTGTCTCATTCATTCCAATCACTGATTTAAGCTGATCCACCTCGATTTCTAGGACCTTTTGATTCTTAATCGCTCTTTGTCTTGTGATCTCGTCATCTTCTCGATCTATTTCTCGCCTTGTCTTGCTTAATAGCCTGATCTCCATCGCAAGATCTTTATGATCTTGCTGTAGGCCCTTAAGTACTCGCCCAAGCCTTTCTTTCAACATTTTCGCTGTGTCTTTTGCTTCTTTTTTGGTCTTGTTTAATTGACGCCACAAAAAGCCCGCTGCTGCCGCTGCCGCTGAAAGTGCCAATCCGGCAGTACCGCCGATCATCATCGCATCCATTAGATCGTTAACAACAAAAGTTGTTTGCCTGCCTCCAAGCTGCATTTTTTGAAATGCCTCTTGTGCGTTTCCAAGACCCATAACGGCTCTTCTATTGCCGGATGCTAAATTTTTAAATGCTCCTGTCAAACCGCCCAAAGACTTTTGAGCCTTGGCTGCCCCTGTGTTCATGTATTGGAATTGCTTGTTAACCTTATCCGTATTTGCGACAAAGTTTGAAGAATCAGCAACAAATTCGAACGCTAATTGCTGGCTTGCCATTTATTTACTCTCCGCTTCTGATCGCCACGAAACAGCATCATCGACAATTGAAACGGCTTCGACGAAGGCAGATGAGAATTCAAGATGAGCCAAGCCCATTTTTCCATCTGTCTGATTAAATACTGAATGCACCGATGAAACCCATGGAAAATCTAAGGCATGACGCCTTGGGCAAATTCTGTTCTCGTGCTTTGTGCCTCTGAAATAAACCATTTGACCATCTCTTAAACAGCCTCGGCGCTCTCTGAGATGCTCGGGACATTTCGCGCAACTGAAGTGACTGAGATCAACCGCTGAGGCACACCAAAGGCTTTTTTTTCCCTTGGTGTTAATTCGTTGTATGCTCTGCAAATAACGAACAAGTGAAAAATCAAACCGTTTGCATCTAAGACATCTAAATCGTCTTCGCTTAATGGCTCTTTGGTTTCTGCTGAAATTTGAATGTTTCCATCTTCATCTTCAAGGCCATCTATGTCTTTGACCGCGTGTGAAACATAAAAACGTGCAGCCCTCAGCATTGCAGCGCTCGAACGCCAAGATCCGCTTTTTTTGTCGTCTTCCTCGACCTCTGAAGATGCTTCGGCCATCATGCCCTGGGACTCAATCGAGATAAGCTCTGAGATGGTTCTGAATTTAATCTTCAGGGTTTTAAAGTCTTCGTCTTCTGTGTATTTTCCGGGATCGGCCAAGCCATCCAAAGGAATCTTCAGCTTTTTGCGCTCTTTTATATCTTCAAGCGTTGAAGATCGTCTATCCTCATGAACTTGTTTGCAAGCATCATCAAGATTGACCCAGCTTGAAGCTTGAAATCCTCTGACCGCAAACATTCGCCACCCCTTAGAATAAATGAATCCGCAAAGCGCCATCTCCTGCCGATGGCCTTGACCCGACAAATTCAACATCGATTGTTTCTAATCCGTTAGTGATGCTTCGCTTGGCGTTTCTTGGTGCGCCCGCTGGCATCCTAAAAGCAATGGCCGATCCTGCATCTCGGCCAAATTGGGCCAAGACATCTTGTGCCGTTCCTGCTTGCAAAGTGTTCATAAGCGTGTCGCTATAATATAATTTGGCGGTAATTACTGGCTGTTTTCGCGTGACCGCGTAGCCCTCAAAACCGTTTGCACCGTCAAAGCTTTGCTTGGGCTGGGTCTGGATGCCAAAATCAACCGAGCATTCAAGCAAATCGTATCGAGTAGCACCAATATGAAAAGGTGAATCAATACATACCACGGGGTTATAAGCCCTTTGCTCTGAAAATGTTGGATTTGCCTCAGCAACATCAGACCAATCTGTGCCGGTAAAATTAAAGGATGCGGTTGCAATCCCGCCAGACGGGAATTCAAAGGTGCAATTTCCCATGCAGCCAAAGAGCTTTCTTCGCCAATTGCTGCCTTCAACATCGAACCAGGCATGGGTGTGATTTGCGTTGTCTGCGTCCAAATACCAGCTTGAGGCAGCGTAGGCAACCATAGCTTCAAGCGCTGTGTCTGCCCCTCCGTCATCATTAGTCAACGCCCTGCAAACCGTAACATCTGCCGAGGATGCGCTGATTACTTCGCGAGCCTCGTATTTTGTGCTTGTCGTTCCTTTTACTAAGATCGCTTGATTCGCTCCTAAAGCGCTCGATCCGTCCATGGTTACGGTTGTCCCCGATCCCGCATCGCTGCCGTCGGTTGTATCTCCTGCTGCGTTGGTTCCGGCAACACCACAAACCACATCGAGCAAAGATCCGATCTGGGTGTTTGTCGCATAGGCTGCGGTTACGCCATCGCCTGATCCGCCCGCGCCACCTGCCGTCTTTGCTCCTCTGACCTCAAGGGTCAAATTGATTGCTGTATCTTTTGGGCCAACTTCTAAATTATATTCTTCGTTATCACCACGAACTAGATCGCGCTCAAGCTTTTGCACGTCGGTCGTTATCTCTGGATCCGTCTGTGGCTCAACAAAATAAGTTGTAACAGCATCAACACTGACATCAGTTGCGCTCGCGTGTTTGCCAAATTTGACTAAAACTTGCCTACTTAGATCGACATTTGGTGAAGACATTTCTTTTCCTTTTTACTCGTATTCCATCGGAATGGTGATTGACAAAACAAAACCATCGTCATCATCGGTTATATCATAAGGCAGTAACGTATCACCACCTGATGAAATTTGTCTAATGCCCGAATTCGATGAATCCCATTTTGAGGTTGTTAGCAAGTCATCAGAAATTGCTTCATAATCTGAAACTATAACTTTATCTAGCTTGGCCAAATCTCTTGATTGAAGATATGAAATTGAAAGACTGAGCATTGAAAGCCTTCTACGTGTGATCCCCGTCAACGGTCCGTGAATATTGCCAGATGAAGACCTGATGAAAAAGCTCCGCGTTGCTGCTAGGCGATCCTCGAATCCTGAAGGCATGTGTTTGAATCTGGAACCCGATCCTGCCATTTTTAAAGATGGGCTTGCTGCCTCTACTATTTCTACGATCTTGTCTCTGGCGGTTGCAAAGCTCATCGATGGATTCGCCTTTGCTTGTAGCGTCCTTCTGGGGCTCGCGTTGTCCCTGTCTCTGTGTCATCCGTCGAATACCAAAACTCAGATCCAGCCAAAAGAAGATCCAAAGCGTGAGCGTATTGCGTACGCCATTGATCCCTGAAAATGTCCTCTTGCCTTTCATCGGTCGATACCAGGTGATAAATGCAGGCGGTAGCATGAACAGGCTTTAATCTTTCCCAACTTTTGATCTGGTTTGCGATCATTCCCTTGGCCTCAAGATCTGGCCTTAAATATAATTCCCAAGCTGCATCAATTGTTTCCGTTAAGGTTTCGTCTGTCGGTGGTCTTAACCTGTCGGCGATTGGGTACATTCTGACAAGTTCAGAGCTATTGACAAAGGCACCGTCTTGGACCTCTGCAACCTTAAATTGCTGATCCCATGTTTGAGCAACTCCGTTGATCGTTGCTGTCCACCTAGCAATTGCATCTCCTGCCGCTGAAGTCTGGGCAGATGTTAATGCAATTGTAATTGCGATCCCTTTGAATGTGCCCGATGTTGAAACATCGGCAGGGAAGGGATCGGCAAATGTTGAAGTTGTGCCGGTGTTTAAGCATTTAGCGATGAATCGATCCATGCCTGCGACAGTCACTAAATAATCTCTGCCATTCGTGAAAGTTGGATCTGAAGCAAAGGAAGCCGTTGTGTCTCCCTCTGATATCGCAGAATTTGGAGATGCGCTTACGCCATCAACTGATCCAGCTGATCCACTTGAAGGCATTGCGGTTGATGGTGTTTGAATTTTAACAGTAGCCGACGAAGGAACGCCAAGCGCCGGAGGATAAGCGATCAATGTGTCGGTGCTATCTTTCAAGACCTTTTGCATTATGGTGCCTTTGGCTCTTTCGGGATCTTGATCGCTTTGCCTGATTCGTAAGACGTGATCGCAACGGCCAAGCCAGAAAGACCAGCAAGCAAAGCTTGCGCCATAGGCAAGCCAACCGCAATCGAATCAATAACCGAAAGAATACATGCTATGGCAATCAACATCACCGGCCTAGACCACTTTGGGGCCTTATCCCAAACGTTATTGAGCAACCCGCTCCTCAAAAGCGGGACCACTCCGCGAATAATTGCAGCCATGGCCGCCGAAAATAATAGCATGTGGTTTTCCATGTTCATCTTTTTTCGCCTCTCAGATTTCTAATTTCGTGATCTAATTGTTCGAATCGATCCAAGATCCTTGTCTCCAGCCCTTCAAGCTTCGTCAAAACCGTTTGAATTCTTTCATTCGTCGGTCTTGTTTTCTCGATCTGCTGAACTTGCTCCTTTAGCTGATTGACCTTTGCAGACAAGATGCCCCAACTAATGCCAATCATGATCGAAGTTGCAGCAAAAGAAGAAATGAAATTAATGTCTATATTCATTTGCAGATCTCATTTTTTGATTCATCACACCATCTGTCAATTACGGATGAAATAAGCTCTTTTACAAAAACAGACATTTCACCATCTGCTTTTTCGCTGTGGTGGGCGCTCCATTTATCATCAATAAATTTGGTTTCAATGTTGTAACCGCCCTCAATTGCTGTTGCTCTTAGTGTTACCATTTTTGGGGCTTTGCCTTCGCAAGCTCCGCGCTCGCATAGCCTTGGTTTTATGGCTTCTTCGATCCATGAAAATCGTTCGTCAAATGTTCCTTCTTCGCCTGATATATTTATCTTTTCAACCCAGCTTTGAAAGCCTTCTATGCTCGGATTTATCACCAGATTCGCCCTCACTCTCACGCCATCGTTAGACCTTGCGAATTTTACTGTGTGCAAATCGTCAATCCCTACCGAATCATAAAGATCTTTCGGTGCGATCTGCGCTGCCTCAACCTCTTC
>Ga0080013_1001458_pt1 | contig 31415 bp, 57 predicted proteins | sample ETNvirenome_6_85_FD_69236 | JGI IMG/M metagenome (GOLD analysis project Ga0080013, IMG submission 69236) | Marine viral communities from the Pacific Ocean - ETNP_6_85 (SPADES assembly) (version 2) | ecosystem: Environmental > Aquatic > Marine > Oceanic | place: Pacific Ocean | collected 2013-06-19 | reverse complement strand
TATATCTGACAGCATGGCACTGAAGGAGAAGCTGGTGGAGATGTGGGGTGCCGATTGTGTTGCTCCAATCTCTAACTGGAACACACTGCAGCTACGCTCGCTTATCAAGGACATCTCAAAGTTCTATGACGTGCCATTCACGGAGGCGAACACAGTCACATCTGTGATGATCCGAGAGGCAACGCCCGAGGCAAAGAAGAAGCACGGCATCAAGGCCGGCATCTATGCGCCCACGTGGGAAGAGACAATGGAGTTCTCGCCATCACTGCGCGCATATCTGAACAAGTATCCAGCAGTCAAGGCTCACGTTGAGGGCCTTGTCGGTCAGGTGCGATCGTGCTCCCGTCACGCTGGTGGCGTGGTCATAGCAGAGAACCTAGACCAGAGTATGCCGCTGATTAACTCCGGTGGTGTGCGTCAAGCACCGTGGGCAGAGGGACAGAACGTCAGACACCTTGAGCCGATGGGCTTCATTAAGTTTGATTTGCTGGGCCTATCTACGTTAAAGATGATGGAAGGTGCCATTGAGCACATCCTTCGCCGACATCACGGCGTTGAGAACCCAACCTTCGCACAGGTGCGAGAGTACTACGACGAGAACCTCCACCCTGACAGGATTGACTTGGATAACCAAGAGGTATACGAGAACATCTTTCACAAGGGCAAGTGGGCTGGGGTCTTCCAGTTCACAGAGCAGGGAGCGCAAGGGTTCTGTACGAAGGTCAAGCCACGCAACATCATTGATGTCTCTGCTGTGACTTCTATCTTCCGCCCTGGTCCGCTGTCGGCTGGTGTTGACGCAGACTATGTGGAAGCCAAGGAGCACCCACATCAGATTGCATACCTCTCAGACGAAGCCTGCGAGATTACACAGGAGACATTTGGCTTTCTAATCTTTCAGGAGCAAATCGCACTGCTGGGTCATAAGCTCGGTGGACTGACGCTTGATGAAGGCAACATGCTACGCAAGGTGCTCACGAAGAAAGGCACCGGAAAGGGCTCTGTAAAACATAAGCTCCACACCAAGTTCATCAAGGGGTGCGTTGACAAGGGTATAACCCGGGACGCTGCCCAGGATCTCTGGGATAAATTCGAGTTCTTCTCAGGTTACGGCTTTAACAAGTCGCATGCAGTCAGTTATTCTATCATCTCTTTCCAATGCGCATGGTTGTTAAACTATTACCCGGCAGAGTGGATGGCGGCGTTTCTTGACAAAGAGCCCGAGGTCCGAAAGGAAAAGGCCATTAACATCGCCAAGAAGTACGGTTTTGAGATTGCTCCCCTTGATATCAATAAGTCGGGTGTTGTGTGGGAGATTAGTGAAGACGGCAAGACAATGATTCAACCGCTTACCTCCATCAAGGGCTTGGGGATGGCGGCCATTGATCAGATTCTCGCCAACCGTCCTTTAAACAATGCCGAGGAACTCCTTTTTAATGAGAATATTACATATTCTAAGCTAAACAAGAAGTCTTTGGATGCACTATGTCGCGGCGGGGCTCTTGATGATATTATTGACGATCGGTTCACTGGGCGAAAACATTTTTGGTCTGCATGCATCGTAGATCGACCAAAAAATCTCAAGAGATTTTCTGAGAATTTAGAGCTTTACAGCCCAGAGGGGGATTTTAGCGAGGAGGAGATCATCCAGTTCAAGACTGATTTGACTGGCGTGTTTCCGATTAACTTGGTTATTCCACCTGACACTGTACAAAGACTACAGGAGAAGTTTGTGCCCCCCATTTCGGAGTTTGATCGGGAGTTACAAGTGTGCTGGTTCATTCCGCGCAAGATTGTTCCGAGAAAGACGAAGAACGGAAAGAACTATTGGATTGTTGAAGTTATCGATAGTAACAACGAACTCACTCGCATTCGGTGTTGGGGGGTTAAGCCCGAAAAGGATCGTATTCACTTAAACCGTCCATATATGGCGCGCCTAAAATATGACGAAAACTGGGGCTTCTCAACGTACGCCGTGGGCAAGACTTTTAGACTATTAGGGTGAAAAAGAAACGCATAAAGATTAGATCGAATAATAAGAAGAGTAGCCCTATAACTAATTAGAAAAGATAAGAGGTATAAAATATGAAAGTTATAAAGAATATTAGCCCGCTTCTCAAAGATAAAGAGCTTATTGATAATTTACCTGTAGTACTACGAGTTCGGAAATTTGATGAAACGGCCGCGAAAGAATTTACGATCGGAGTACGCAAAGCGCAAAACACCGGTCAGCCTGTGCTGCCGGTGATAATCGATAGTTACGGAGGGCAAGTATATAGCCTCATGTCTATGATTTCGGATATAAAGCATAGCAAGATTCCCGTGGCTACCATTGTGCAAGGAAAGGCGATGTCGTGCGGAGCTATCTTGTTTAGCTTTGGTGCCGAGGGGAAACGTTATATGGATCCGGACGCCACTGTCATGATACATGATGTGAGTTCGATGAACTGGGGAAAAGTAGAAGAAATTAAAGCCTCCGCAGAAGAAACAGAACGGCTAAATCGCAAGGTATATGGGATGATGGCTGAGAATTGTGGACACCATAAGGATTATTTTCTGGATATTATTCATGATCGTGGCCATGCCGATTGGTTTTTAGAAGCGGATGAATGTCTTAAGCATAATTTAACCAACCATACACATATCCCAACACTTAAGATTACAGCTTCGGTTAAATTCGATTTCAAATAGGGAGGGACCAATGTGGGTGCCTATCAAAGACTTCGATGGAAACAAGCACTTAATGAATATCGTTTTATTAAGGAAGAGCAGGAAATAGTCCAATCTTTGGCCCGTGAAGCAGCCCCTCTTTTTCAGCAACACTATGAAGGGTTTTTAGCGCGCCACAATGTAGATTTGGAGCAGCTTAACCAGCAAAATGCAGATAGAATCCAAGAGGCTTATAATTTAGAAGAACCTGAGTGGGGCCACGTGCCCGCACCAATAGGAGAAGAATCTACATCTACCGCAGTTATCCCCACCGGACAACCCCCGCAGGAGAAGACTGATGCTGACCGATTAACGGAAGATGAACAAATAGTCCATCGAATCTTCGCTAAACTTTTTAAGAATATCGCTATTAAAATTCATCCCGACAAAATCAATGTTTATGATTACGATGTTTTAGAGAGGGAGCAGATGACAAAAGACTTTCGCCAAGCGAATCAAGCTCTGGCTAACAAGAATTATTTTACTCTAATAGATTTGGCAGAAAGATTAGACATCCCTCTCCCTAAGAATTATGATCAACAGACGCGGTGGATGAAAAAGGAAATCCAAAGTGCCCGAGATGAGTTATCTTCGCAGAAAAGGACCTATAACTATTTGTTTGCGGCCGCCGATAATGATGAAGAGCGAGATAGAGTTATCGTCCAATTTGTGCAACAGTTATTTGGATTAAATTTATCATAAAAAAGGTTGACAAAGTTGGTCCTATTTGTTATATTAGAATAGAACCAACAAGGAGGTACACGTGGCTAACACGTACGAAGAAAAGAAAAGGTATGTTAAAGAGTATATTCGCTCACTCAGTGCAATTGAGGAGGCAATGGAACCCTACAAGGAACAGAAGCGTGAATTACGCACCGAGTTCCGTGAAAACGGCTGGCTCGATACTGATGAACTGAGAGCGGCCGTTAAGGCATACCGGCTTTATAAGGGAAAGGTTAACATCGATGAAGTGGTGGACAACTATAATCTTATTGCCGGACCGGAGACAGCACAGTCATGAATACAGCAACTCAGCAGACTATGTTTAGTTCCAAGACCGGTGAGTGGGCAACCCCACAAGAGTTTTTTGATAAGTTAAATTGGCGTTTTGGTCCCTTTGACTTGGATCCTTGTGCCAATCCCCATAATACTAAATGTTCCAACTTTTACACAGAAGCGGAAGATGGGCTATCCAAGGATTGGTCAGGGCATACCGTCTTTGTGAATCCTCCCTATGGAAGAGGTATTGACAGATGGATCGAAAAAGGTTATAATACTGCTAAGGATGGAAATTCCAAGGTGGTTATGTTGATTCCAGCCCGCACAGATACAAAATATTGGCACCAGTACGTGATGAAGGCATCGGAAGTACATTTTCTTAAAGGCCGTCTAAAGTTTGGTGACAGTACCAATAGTGCCCCCTTCCCGTCTGCTGTAGTGGTATTTGCCGGTACGGTGGCCCCCCAGATATTTGGAACCATGAACCGATGAACCGCAAGCAGCGCCGTGCCGCACAAAAGGAAATGGGACAAGATGCAACTGAAAAGCTTTCCCAAAAATTTTCTCAATTTGAGCAACTGCCGGAAATGTGCCTCACTTGTGAAAAATCGTTTGACAAGACCGATCGTGCAATGGTAGAATCATGGACAGTGATTGTCCGCGAGAAGGATGGGTCAACAGTAAGACTTTACTGTCCCGACTGTTGGGGCAAAGCTCAAGATATTGTAAAAATTTATATACAACAAGAGGAAGAAGATGAAAGTTCAACGATTAAATAAATCCGCCCTTTTAAAACTATTGGACGGGAAAGTAGAGGATGAAGCAACGTGTGTTATTAAGTTCTACTCTAATACCTGTGAACTGTGTCACAACTTCCATTCACAATACGCTGAAATGTCCACACGCGCTAGTCGTAAAGAACTACACTTTTTTGCTTTTAATATAGCAGACCATCCCACAGCGGATTATGAATTGGGATTTGAGGGGGTACCGACCCTAGTACTTTTAGATGTAAGCCCTCACCGCGCCTCGCAGATAACGATTGTCCCGGACCCGGAGCACCCTCATCCTTTAACTTATTTAACTACTACACACGTAGCGGATTTCATTGGAAATCATCTACGACGCAAGAATTTTTCAGATACCGGAGGACTTATAGATGTCTAAATTAGTTTACGATGCAGTTATAACGCAACTGAGAGGAGAAGCACAAGAAGCATTAGCTATGATCCAGCATTTGCTAGAAACCCCTCCCTTGCAGGGTAACGAGACACATGTGAGAGTTATTAAAGAATATGCTCTTAGTCTTGTTGAAGCTGAGGGAGCCATGGTGACGATGCAGCAATATTTTGGCGCAACGTATGCACCAGCCCCACCACCTAGGGTTGACACAGGACCACCAAAGGTAATTACCCCAGACATGTCGCCAACAATGCGCGAAGCGGCCGCGGCACAGAAGGTTAAAGCTAGCGCAAAGAAGCGCAAAACCACAACTAAGAAGAAAGAGTCATGAATCGGGCCCTTTCATACGATGATGTTTTGCTTAAACCGCAATACTCAGACATTCGATCGCGATCAGAAATTAACATATCATCAGATTTGGGGAAAGACGTTCACATGTGTCTGCCTATTCTCGCGTCTCCGATGGATACTATCTCGGAATATGCCATGGCCTCGGGCATGTCGGCCGCCGGCGCATGCGCGGTTGTCCACCGTTATAATACTATTGCCGAGCAGAGCACGCAAATTAAACGCGTCGGTGCGCCTGCACTTGTAGGGGCAGCTGTGGGTGTTAGCGGTGATTATATCGATAGAGCCTCTGCTTGCTTGGAAGCCGGCGCGACGTTCTTATGTGTAGACGTTGCACATGGGCATCATATTATGATGAGAGAAGCATTGAGGCAATTGCGCAAACGCTTCGGAAGTCGCGTGCACATTATGGCGGGCAACGTCGCAACCTTAGAGGGAATTAATGATTTAGCTGATTGGGGAGCGGACAGTGTACGGTGTAACATTGGAGGAGGCTCTATTTGCTCCACACGGCTTCAAACAGGCCATGGGCTCCCCGGACTACAAACAATTATAGAGTGCGCACAAACCGATCGTGACGTTAAAATTATTGCAGATGGGGGAATAAAAAATTCAGGCGACATAGTGAAGGCATTAGCCGCCGGCGCCGATGCCGTGATGGTGGGTTCTCTCCTCGCCGGCGCGACTGAAACGCCCGGAGAAATATTCTATGATAGAGATGGGCTTCGATGGAAAACTTATCGAGGAATGGCTTCTAAGGAAGCCCAGATTGATTGGCGTGGCAAATACTCCTCATTCGAAGGGATCGCGAGTCAGGTAGCTCATCAGGGGAGGGTCGAAGAAATCTTGCATGATTTGGAGAAAGGGATTCGATCGGGCTTTTCTTACACCGGTGCCCGCACTTTAACTGAACTTCAGACGAAAGCAGTTTTTGTAGAACAGACAGTTTCTGGTCTGTTGGAAAGCGGGACGCATATTAGGAACCGCGATCGATGATGGAAGTTGATTATGGTAAGCTGACGAAGCGTATTGTCTTTACCGACAATGATCATCGGCATGCCAAATTTTTGATTAAGCTTAAACAAGATGGGCTAACCCAATCTGCCTTCTTTCGCAATATTTTAAGTGGGTACGTCCGCGGCGATGAACGCATTCAGTCCTTCGTGGATGAGCATAAGCCTCAATCGAAGAAGCACAAGAGAAAGGTGAAGGATGGGCGATCGAGTGGACAAAAGGCCCTTGCGGAACATGGATTTTCGGAAGCACAGATAGACGATCTTTACGATTTGATAGCCGAGGAGCATCCTGAATTATGATGGCCCCCCAGTCAGGATTACTGGCGTGTAGTCAGGTATGTTTAGATAAAGAGACCCCGTGTCCCAATAAAGACTGTAAATATTGGATAGACTATAAAAAAGAGCAAAATTGTACATTAGTATCTATTTATATTAATGGACCGATGACCCTACGCCAAGTAGGAGAACGTTTGCATATTTCGTTTGCCCGCGTTAAACAAATTGAATCCAAAGCTCTTAAGAAATTAAAATCTCTCAGTGGCTTGGACACAAATTCGTTTTTTTAGGTCTTTAGTGGAACAAACCACTATTTATTTTTGAGTTAACGTAACTGTACTTGTAAGGAGAAAACTAATGGCTCGCAAAACTTTATTAACAGAAGGCGAAATTCGTCAATTTATGAAACTCGCTAGATTATCCCCGGTCGCTGAAAATCGACTTAATGAATTGGGATTTTTAGGTGAGGAAGACCCCGAGCTAGATGTGGCGCTCGACGTTACCGAGGAACCACTCGATGATGATGGATTGGAGGTAGATGCCGCCGAACTGGACGTCGAAGAAGAGCCAGCCGATGACATGATTTCTTTAGGAGACTTTGTTCAAGCACTTGAACAGGCAGTTGAAGACGTGACAGGACAACCCACAGACGCAGATCTTGAAGGGGGTGAGGAAGAAGATCTGGATGCTATGGGCCCTGAAGACGATCTTGAAGTCGACGCCATGGACATGGATGTTGAGGAAGAAGTTCCCGGTAACATGGATGTCTATGAAGAAGGTGGTCAGTTAGCGGGCGATCAGTCCAAGAGCCGCCCTGATTATGCGCATCAAGACGATAAAGATCCCGAAGAGGACGAAAAAGAGCGCAAGAAGTACGACAGAAGTCACAAGGGACACGGCGATCGCAAAGGCGATCAAAGCGCAACCCGTTCTGACTTTAGCAGAAGCGCGAGGGATCGCATGAGAGCCCGCCATCGTCAGCGCCCCGCAGGAACTGGCGGCTACGGACGCCGAGAAGAGGGTCTTGATAAAGATGCTCTCGTTGCGGAAGTGGCGAAGCGAGTTGCTAGCCGTCTTCAAAAAGAGACGCAGCGTGACACCATGGTTGACGAACTTACCGAAAGAATTTTTAAACGTCTTACTAAAAAATGATTTGACTTCTGTCGCGTAAGATGATATAATAGCCACTGGGAGCAATCCAAGTGGCTGTTTTTTTAGGTGGTATATGGAATACATTTTATATTTATTAATTTTTATATTCGGATATTGTACATGCAAGGCGATTTATTTTCTTCGGTCTTTAACAACCAGTATGGCTCTGATTCGGCTGTCACAATTGGTGGCACTTTCAATTTTCGCGAAAACATTGGAAGACATTCATTATGCACGCGTCGCCAAAATGGAAGGGATGCTAAAGAATAAAGAAAGCCAGCACAATGTGGAGGCATTTGTATATCGTTTTGAGGACGAGATAGCTAGTTATAAGAGGAGATGTATTAAAGAGTTAATCGCTCTACACCCGCAGATGTTCCAAGGAACTGTACAGTTTGACGATTGGAAGTCTGCTATGAAATTCTTAAACGATCACAGACCGGTCGTTGAACACATACTAAGAGGGGAAGTAATTAATGATTAAAAAACTAAAAGAGGCTATTACCTCGATAGCGGGACCAGCCGAGGGCGAACCAGACGTTATATTGGTGCAGGCTCCAGGCCCTAAAGAGCCGGAGTTACAAATGATCGGACTTTTCGCCGAAGTGGTGGAGGAAAAGATTGCCGAGGTAGTCCATGCTATGTTATATCTTAACGAAGTTAATAAAGAGAAGGCAGAGCAAGCTAAACGTCCGATTGAATTTTATATCTCTACTTATGGTGGCTCAGCTGATGATATGTTTGCCCTATATGATGTGATGAGACTCGTCCGCGAAGATACTGAGATCAGTACGATGGGTCTAGGAAAGGTAATGTCGGCCGGGGTGCTGCTATTAGCCGCCGGCACTAAAGGAAAGCGCAAGGTGGCCCGCAATTGTCGGATTATGATCCACTCAGTGATTGGAGGTAATCATGGTAGTCTCCACAACATGATGAATGAGATGGAGGCAATTGAACAATTGCAACAAATGTACTCAGATTGTTTAGTGTCGGAAACAAAAATCACAAAAACCCAGCTTAAAAAAATGTTAGAACGTAAGGTAAACGTCTATTTATCAGCAGAAGAAGCAGTTGAATACGGAATTGCCGATATTATTGTATGAGGAATTAAATGTCAGAACTAGCCGATATACTTAAAGAAGAATATTTCAAGCAATTAGATCACTTGAACATGCATTCTTTGATTGAAATGATAGAGGAGGTGATGGACTCCGTAGGGTCCACACTGAGAGAAGAAGTTGCGTCAGCCCCTAAGATCGAGGATGACGAAGCTACGCTACGCATGCTTCTACGGATGATTCCTGATATCGAAGTATCGGAAATTGGTTGGTCGGATGTTAAAACGCAAGATGAAGACGTAGACATTAAAGGACCACAGCGACAATTGTTGGAGAATTATCTTAGCAATATTAAAGGTGATGACTTTGCCGCACGCATTCAAAGTGTCTCTAATTTTTACGAAAATGGGGCCGGAATGATCGCCGAACAAGCTGGTGGAGATCGCACTCAGAAAATTGTACAAGCCATTTCTTATCTCGTGTTTTATAAGACTCTTACGAAAGTGGTTACAAACTTTAACGCCTCTTCTGCCGGATTTAGTTTTGAATCATTCTTGGCTGCCCTAGTGAATGGTTATCAAATTCCAGCTAACAAGGGGACGATTGCAGATTATATCGACCGCGCGAGTGGTAAGGAGATCCCCGTCAGTTTGAAGTTATACCGTAAAGGCGGCTTAGAAGTAGGGGGTAGCTATACGGACCTTGTGAACGACTTGGCGAAGCCGCAGTTCTCGAATTTTCCAGGGATGCGCTATGTTGTATGCACAAAGAACTTGCAAGGAAAAGGTCTAGAGCAAGAGGGCTCCATTCAGTTCTATCAGTTTGATTTTGAATTAGCTAATGTTATGAATATTCTTCTTAACTCTAAATATCCGTATGTTATTCGGGTTCATCAAGCATCAATGGCAGCCATTGAAGCGGGACAACAAGTAGGGGCTGCTGAATTACTCGATCTGCCGGAAGCTGGTCGCGAACTTTCGGCCGAAGAATTAACCCCGCTTTTTAAATCTGCACTGGAAGCAAGAATTAAAGGCTTTCAAGAAGAAAATCCTGCTCACCCGTTGGGTACTTTTGACAATGAAGCACTGGAGGCGCTTATTGAGGCGCTTAACTGGGAGAAGAATGACGACCTATTCAATAAAGACAAAGTGCGTGGAAAAGGTGCGCTGGGGAAAAAACAGATAAAGAGCTGGGTGAGGGGAGCATACACAGAATCTCCTGAAGATTACCTGCCGTTAATAGACTTAATTCATGCTGCGAATGCAGATGTAGTTGCTCAACAATCAGCAGCATCTAAAAAGACTGAGCGTAATAAGATGATAGATGCAATGCTCAACGGAGACGAGTTCTTAACTCCCGAGGAAACCGCGCGCCGCTATATGACCCTTGGCTCTTCGCAGCGCCGCCAAGCACTCTTAAGTAGCTTAGGGTATTTGCGGAGACTTCACTTTTCATTAAATGAAACACAATCGACGAATCCGGGAGAGCCCACTAACACCATAAATATAGGTCAGATTAATATCGGACGTCAAATGGTCGCCAATGTGCTAAAGAGCGTGCGTGATTTGCTAAATGGTGAGGTATATCAAATCTTTGAGTCACTTAAACTATTGTCAGACAGTCTTAATACTTTCTTTGCCGGAGGCTTGGAAGATGATACACAAGCCGCGGCCGCCGTGGAGAATGCCAACAATATCAGTTCGTCCGAGATGCTATCGGATGATGATGCTATGTTGTCGTGGGCTACGGGTAGTATGCGCGAATCCAAAAAGAAAATCGATAAATAAACTTGACAACGCCTCTCCAACAGACTATAATATAAACTAACCTAAGAGGAAATATGAGTAGAGCATTTGATGATAATCAAACCCTTCAACAAAAGATTATAAAAGGCGCCAACGTTTTGGCTGACAACGTTGCTTCTACATTGGGCCCACGCGGGCGGAATGTCTTATTAAAAGAGAAGGATAAACAGCCTTTCATTACTAAAGACGGCGTAACCGTTGCACAATTTGTGGCGTTAGACGATCCCTTTGAAAACGCCGCGGCCAGTGTTATAAGGCAAGCTGCTGTGCAAACTAACAGTGATGCCGGCGATGGCACCACGACAGCTACGGTATTAGCTAGGGCCATCCTTCAGGAATCCCAGCGCTTTATCGCCTCGGGAGTATCTCCTATTGAATTACAGAGGGGAATTGGATTAGCCGTGGAAGAAGTAGTCGCTGGGCTACAAGGGATGTCTAAGCCGGTCACTAGTACGGAAGATATTTCTCATATCGCGTCTATTTCCGCCAATAATGATAAGAGTATTGGGGAGTTGATTGCAATTGCTGTAGATAAAGTGGGGCAGGATGGTTCTATTACCATTGAAGATTCTCGTTCCCTAGAAACTTCTTTGGACATTACTGAAGGTTTTGGCTTTGGTTCTGGTTATTGCGCCGGCGCATTCGTCACTGATGAACGACGAGGAGTCATGAACTACGATGACCCTCTTCTCTTTGTCACGGATCAGAAGATCTCCACTGTGGAATCAATTTTACCAGTCTTGGAATTAGGAGCGCGCGAATCGCGCCCATTGATTTTTGTTGCAGAAGATATCGAAGGACAAGCGCTAGCGGCCATGATTATGAATGCAATGCGCGGGACGTTAAAGGTTGCAGCTATTAAGGCTCCCCACTACGGCGAAGAACGAAGGCATATTTTAGAAGATCTTGCTATCTCAACCGGCGCCACGTTTATTACGCGCGAAAGTGGCGTTAAACTAAAGGATGTTAAGATGCATCACCTAGGTAGTGCTAAACGAATCGAGAGCACACAAGTGACCACCACTATCATTGGGGGTGCTGGAAACTTTGACGAAATTGACGCACGCATCGAATCGCTCAAGGAGTTGATCAGGATAACTGATTCGATTCAAACATGCGAAAGACATCAGGGTCGACTAGTTCGCTTGGCGTCCGGCGTCGCCGTCATTCGTGTGGGAGGAACAACTGAGGTCGAGATGATCGAGAAGAAGCATCGGATTGAAGATGCTCTGGAGGCCGTTAGATCGGCTCAAGAAGAGGGCATTATACCGGGAGGAGGCTCGGCTCTACTTAGAGCTAGCGAATCCTTAGCCATCACCACTGAGAGTGCACAACAAGCACTCGGAGCTACTATAGTTCAGCGCGCTTGTCGGGCCCCCATTACGCAGATGGCTAAGAATGCTGGGGAGTCACCGGATCTCATTATCGATTTAGTATTAAAGAGTCAAAAGAATATGGGGTGGGATTTCCGAGCCAATGAGATAGTAGATCTCTATGCTCGTGGAGTTGTTGATCCCGTTAAAGTTACCGTCACGGCACTCAGAAATGCGGCTAGTTGTGCCGGCACACTAATTACTACTAATTTTGGTATCATACAGACGGAGTAAAAAATGGACTTAATAGAGGGAGACTTAGTATATATCCCGCAAGATGTATTACTATATAATTTAAACGCGGGCTCCAAGCGTTTTAGGACAGATAAGCCAACGACGGCTATTTTTCTTAGAGAGGAAGCTAATTTCACCGCCAAGGTGTTTGTCGATGGCAGTGAAATGATTGTACGCAAAAATCATATTTATATAATGGAGAAGAGATGCTCGTAAAACTAACTGAAGTATGCAATAACGCTGCCGTTACTAGCCGGCAACAATATATGCTTAGAGATGTATTCATAAACCCCGAACACGTGGTGATGATCCGTGAAGAGCGACGCCTACGGGAAATCAACGAAAATGGTGGAGTATTGGCCGGATTAGATGCAAATCATCGGTTTTCTAAGCTCACTATTAATCGGGGCACTACGGGCACCGAGATTGTGGTCATAGGAGCGCCGGAAATAATCGAAACACAACTGAAAACTTCTTCTAAGGTACTATTAAAGGGATAAATATGGGTTCACCACGTGTTAATATACAATATTCAATAAATGAAGATGATTTACTGGAGGAGATGAATCGACTGGCGCGCCGGATTGTTGATTTAGAAGGACAACTCGGACACAACATTCGGAAGCTCGACACTAAAGACCCCAGTGTAATGTGGAGCCTTTCTTACGTTGAGAACATCCAACAATGCCGGGACGCGATCGCAGATGTCGACCGGTCCCTGCACGATGTGGAAGAATTGGTGAAATCTTATTTACGTCATATGAGTAGCGATAGTTCTGCCTCTGAGCCACGACCCGACAGCCAGAAAGTGTCGGCCCCAGCGCTGAAAACGCCATCCCTGCAGACGCTGGATGGATTATTGGAGCGCTTCCAAGCACAGCAGGTAGACGAAGCAGAGGAGGAAAATTATGAAATCCCCCCTAAAGCCACTTCATAACACTATTTCATCGTCGATTATTAGAGATAAGATAGGGCAGAAAAAAATAATTGACTCTTTCTTTTTTTTTGATGGCAATTATGAGTGTATGTTGGCTGCTAATAATAATTTTGTAATCGGACATACAAGCGCTTATGTAGTTGAAGAATTTTGGTCGTCGCTCAGGGAAGAGCGGCAGTGGGTGGAAGGTGTATGCGGTGATGTTCATAAAGTGCTGAATGAACCCATATATGAACTGTTGCAAGAGACGTGGCATAAGGAGGATACGCTTTTTATTCGAAGCGCTCTTTTTTTCTTGCTGAGCCGATGTTCAGAGAAAGGTTTGCCGTCGTCGGGCATTTTCAATGTGGATGGCTTCAACACCTTGGCGTTAAAGTATTTGAAACAGCTTTCGTTGGATAACATGCACTTCATTCACCACACACCGGAAAAGCCGATGGACATGATAGTCCCCAGCCGACCTCAGAGTATTGTTTTGGTGAATGCCGGTCGCTATGACTATGGACTTACTCAGGGTACCGCCAATCACGGAATTGAAGAGGCACCGATTAATCATAAAAAACTTGCGCAAAAACTCTTATCTCTTGAAAATAGGTGGCTCGTGAATTATCAATTTAGCGCCCCCCTCTTGTCCCTATACCGCGACGCAACTATTATTTTGGTAGATGAATATGGGAACACTACCCTTGATCCATCCACGGCGCGCGAGGTAGTAATTGCTAACTTCTAAGATGTTTTTAGCCATGTCTCTCTTTGCGATTGGGCAGACTATGGCATGGTTCCAGATCAATAGCCAGTTTGTTTGGGAGTGGTGGAAACATCACCCGTTACTCACCGTGGTGTTATATGGGTTACCCACCGGCGTGTGCTTTCTCTTTGGTGTGCGTTTTGCATACGAAGAAATGGGACAGGTATGGGGCCCCCGCTTTCTTATCTTTAGCATGTCGTATTTAACGTTTCCTATTCTTACTTGGCATTTTCTGGGCGAGAGTATGTTCACAACTAAAACAATGATATGTGTAGCCTTGTCATTTCTAATCGTATTAGTGCAATTGTTTTGGAAATAACAAACTATTTACAATGTTGGAGTTTATATAATGAGTTATTCGACTGATAAATGGTTTAGGTATCTTAAAGAAAATGTGAGATTAGAGGAGGGGCTCCGAGATATCGGCCTTTCCGAAGTGATCATCGATTCTATTGAGTCGGCACTACACGATGCACCGGAAAATGCGAAGACATGGCTGGGACATAGGTATAAGAAGACATTTCTTCACCAGTTTGTGCGCCCATCTAATCGCATCCAAAAGTTTCGGTTCGATACGATGGAACCGCTCTTATCCGCTCTTGACTATTGGACAGGCGGTGCAGAGAAAGAGGACATAGATCCCCCGTTACCGGAGGTGGAGTTTGAGTCCCTACTGAGAGAAGGTGAAGAGTGGAGCGAGGAGAAAGCCAAGCGCACCAAGTTTGTACTCCAAAACATCAACAACACAATCAAAGACCAACCTCTGGGTAAATGGAATAAGTCCTTCAAGAAGGCTGTAAAGAACCTCAGTAAGCTGGGACTCAGCAGCGAAACAGTAGAGTTCGTTCAAGAGGTGCTACGGAACGCAACTCAGGAAGCATGGAAGCAATTCCACAGTCGCTTTAATGATGTGTTTACGTTCTTAAACATGCACCCAGATAACATCAGAATTCTCGACGAGTATAATAATATGGCCGCCGCCGACAGCAGAGCCGAGGAGGAAATAAGAGCCCAAGAAAGCCCCGATCAAATACTCCATACGTTTGATGACGGCTCGTATTGGTATGATCTTGAGACAGGCTCGTGCGACTTGGAAGGCCAACGAATGGGGCACTGCGGTGCTGGACAAAGCGGCGGCAACCTTTTCTCGCTCCGCAAGCCCGAAGGTAAACGCGGTAAGTCTAAATCGTTCGTGACTCTTGAGTTGGGCGACGGAGATATGGGTGAGACACTGTTCCAAATTAAAGGACGAGGAAACAGTGTTCCCCCTGAAGAAACATGGCCCCATATTGAATGGTTTATTGATAACATGAACGTTCAAGCTGTAGAAGAACAGGGCGAGTATTCTGACGAGCCCGAAGCCTTCCAGGAGATGAACGATTATCTTGAGGGGAGAACACACGTCTCCTTCTCGGGCAATCGCGAGAGCCGAGAAGAGGAACTGAGAATCGAATTAGACAATGCTGACTATGAATTTCAAGGGATGGACTTTTGTGAGGTTTATTGGGAGATTGCTGATTATGACGGCGACGGTAATGAGATTTATGTTGATCTCGGTGCAGAGTGCATGATAGAAGTCAATTTAGGATGGCCTGGCTTCAGAGATAAAGGCGAAGGATACTTCGCTACCACAGCCGAAGGCGTTCCAATCGACGGAATAGACTATATTCCTATAAAGTGGTCAGAAAGGAATGAGTTTGAAGGTGAGGTCGGAATAGATGATATTCTCTCGATGCTCCCCGGCGACGATAAGGAAGCCGCTGGGTACAAGGTTGAAATGAAAGAAGGCTATGATCCCAACTGGGAAGCAGGCGATCCGGCCCCGGCCCCCACTGCACACTTGACAATAAGCTTAAGAACTCGGGAAACTGTAAGTGAAGGAGGCGCAGTTAGTGATTTCAATTACTTTGGTACCGAAATACGCGATGAATTCGAGGAAAAGTATAGCGAACACGTGCGAAATCTCCAAGCAGGTCTGGCGGACAATGGGTACATGACTAAAAATGTCTATCTCAAGAACCGCGAAGGGTTCCTAGAATTAGAAGAGGAGTTAAAGTATTGGAGTATTTATTCCGACAACAGCGAAACCAAATTCACATTCCAGTATGATGATGGAGAAGGAACAGCTACTAGCCAGATACCCACAGGGGTCAGTATACCTACTGCGGCACTGATTTATCTGACGGATAACCAACGCACGAGTGCTGAGACGTTAGTAGCCGATATCTTTAAGATACGCGGCCGCCGCGAAATTCGTTCCCCCAACCTTAACACTCAAATGGCTATGCATCTTGACACCGCGTACGCGGAAGCTCAACGAGCTAACCGCGCGGATAGCGGACAGGAAGAGTTTGATTTTGGTCCCGCGTATGAACCAGAGGATATTTTAGAATTTCCAAAGGATCTCACTCTTGTCCTTTATCCCAAGATTCGATATGAACCGCGAGAGCCCAACCGGGTACCCACGGTCACTTTCAGCTTTCTATTTCAGATAAATATCAACTATGCTGACACCATCGAAGAGATTGATAGTGCGTTAAACCTTGTGAAATATCTGAACGAAAAACCCGAGCTGGTTGTTGAAGCAGCACGCGAGATTGTTTCGATCGCTCTTGAGCCACTTGAAGGCGAAGTCGCGACAAAACGTCAATATTTGGAGGATGCAGAACTGGCAAACAACTTCTTCCGAGGCATGGATGGTGTTTATGGTGCCGCAGCCGCGAGCGGGCAGGACGATGACGCCGAACGCAGAATGCTTATTGTGATGTGGATTCGCGAGAGTTGGCCTGACATGGATCAGCTTCAACGGCATGTCGCATTGCGACACTACATTGATCCAATGAATGGGAGAAGTTTCCGTCTTCATAGCGGCCTAGGCGCCATCGATCCTGACACGGGCAAACCTCGTATGTGGGATGACCTCGTACAGCGCGAACGTGTCCGTCGTGGTGTTGGTTTGGCGAGCCAAGAAGCCGATACTCTCCCCGATGAGCACCCTCCTGGGATGGCCGAGAGCATCGAAGAACAGATTGCGAGGGTGGCAGGGATGTTAAGTGAGACCGACTCAAGTTATGATTTAAGAATCTACCGTATCACTCTTGGATTATCAGTACAAGATGATAGCGGCGGCACGGAGGCCGAAACAGCAGCTGAGATCCGCGGAATCGCAGGAATCACTACGGTACGTCCGGCTGCAGAGTATAAGAAACGGCTGACACCCAATGCGGAGTATATTCCTTTCGAGATTAAATTCGAATTAGTTGGTGCTCAAAGTCGGGTTACCTATCGCGATGAAATATTATTTCCTGGAATTCGACTTATTAAGGGAGTGTCTATTGTGGACTGGACTTCGATTCACCGTACTAACGTACAGGGGACCACTCGCACTGTACGGGAAGAGAAATCACTCCAAGAGTACGGATTTGGTGCGGGCGGCGGTTTATCTCTGGGCGGATTCGGAGGACTGGCGACTAATCTGGCGCAACAACGAGCAGCTAGCAAGGGCAGACCCACTCCAACTCCTACGCTGGATGCTATAGCATTGGATTGGGCAGAAGGAGGAGTTCAATTATATGATGTACCTACTGACACCAACGATATGACCTATCACGTGATGATGCCGACCTCTGAATTATGGGAATTGATAGGGGGAACCTATAGGGGGGATAGAAATGACTTTCGTGGCCGGTATAGGAATTTTATAGCTAATGGAGCCGACGGACCCGTATACGTGGCAGTGGGTAAAAATGCTCGGATTAAAATAACGGGAAATGAGGATTTGGTATGGTTCGCTAAAAAGGCTGGATTGGAGGAGCTACCTGTTTTTCTAAGTTATCAACGCCAAGCATAAGGAGGTATTAGGTGGATGCGATCGCGAGTTAAAAGATTTTTGCTCACTATGATAAAGAGCACAATTATGCTGTTTATGGTAGCCGCTATCGTTTATGGCACGCACCTAAGCACACAGAAATCTTTACGCTATTCCACTATCTCTGAGATCACAGACCGCGCTAATATAACTACCCAACTGCATAGCACAGAACGCAAAGCGGTGATTAAATCCCGTATGAGTGCAGTACGAGTACTATCAGCCGATGACAATGGGAATGTAGCTGCATCCAGTGGTACCTATATGCAGATCGATGAAATGGCCTCCTATGTTCTTACGACTTCTCATGGGATAGTTGGGAGATGTGGCACCACCCGGATACAGTATGAGAGAAATTATTATGACTGTCTCAATTATGTTATTATAGATGAAAGAGTCGATTATATAATCATGGAGGTGGAAGAAATTGAAGAAGCAATTCCTGTTCAAATTAACCGTTCCCTACCCGCCAACCGAGAGTGGAAAGAAGAACTCTCAGTCATGAGTCGACTTTATTATACCGGGTATCCCAATAATGAGGGGCCATCCACTGTTACAGGTACTATTATGAACGTGTCACCCCAGAATGAAATGGTCTTCCTTCAATCATACGCGTGGCCAGGCTCGTCCGGTTCGGGGGTTTTTAGCCAACAGGGTAATTTAATTGGACTCGTGGTAGCCTTAGATGTGGGATTAACCCAGTATTCCTTACAGATTTTATCAAATGCTGTATGGGTTATCCCAACTTACAAGATCGATTGGGAATATTTATATATTTATAATAATGAACTCTAATATAAAGAAAAGGAGAGAATAGCAAATGGCTAAAAACAAATTGTGTAATTATGACACGCTGATGAAAACTATTGAATCTATACAGCAAGAAGTAGTTTCCTTAAAGGAGAGTGTGGCACAGATTAGAGAAGCATACAATAATGATGGAGAAGAAACGTGTCCAGATGTGGCAGCCTCCGAACAGGCTTTAGTGGAAGCTATAGAAGGTATGTGCCTCGACATGCTTCTAACAGAAGAAGCAAAAGGTGATGCCTGATGTCTGACGACGAGAGGGAGTTCTCCACAGAAGCGGAGGACTTAAAACCTAAAAAGCCCAGCAATCGTGCTCCTCAAGGTATTCGTACTTTTACGGTGTGCCGTCAGAGTGATGAGACTGGTATTTCTGGAGAGGGTGTGGTTATCGAAGGGGCTACTTTTGCCACCGGACACACCGTCATCCACTGGCTAACACCCGCCCCGCGCGGCAGTATTGCGTTTTTTGATGCGTTCGATGATTTCCTCAAAATTCATATTAAACCGCATCCGACCAACAAGACAATTATCACGTTTGAAGATGGTGAACAGACTATTTACGACGGAGGGTAAAACATGAGTTATAAATATAGCACTGGCAGTGTACGTCGTGGGGACATCTATTACGAAGATGATCGAGAAGGTCAACCTACCTATATTGACTTTGGGATGGACACTATTACTTTGCGTCCAAGCGGAAATGCTATTCTATATGCAGAAGACGATGCTGTAGGAATTGGAACGCAAACCCCGAGCACCACGTTGTCCATCGCGGGTAGCCTTTCCGGTAACGTGACCGCTATTGATAAAAACAACAACAACTCTTCTACCTATACTGTCACCGCAACAGATTACGCTATTTTTGCCAACACTCGGCCGCCTGCACAAAACGGCATCAATTCGGCACTAACGATCACATTGCCTTTGGCTGCCGATTATCCAGGGCGTATATTGGTGTTTAAGGATGGGGGCGGGTATTCTGCCACTAATTCAATCACTATCGAAAGAGCAGGTAGTGATATGATCGATGGTAGCCAAACGTCTGTTGTCATATCAAGCAATAATGACGCCATAACCGTCATGTCAAATGGTGGAACTATGTGGTTTACTCTCTAGCTAGAGTTTCTAGAAAGTTTAACGCAGGGTATGAACAGTGATGTTTTTCTCGCGGGCTATACGCTCAATGATGGCTGCTTCTCGGGCAGTTAAAGGTACGGTAGAGTCAAAGTCGGAGATGATTAGCAGTGTTTGTCCCTCTCGCATTTGATTGAGAGCCCAATAATAAGAATACCAAATTTCTGTCCCTCCACCCGGTGACACACTATTTAATGAACGACCTGATTGACATCTAGAAGTCGTGGAGATATATACCGTGCTATTTGGCTTAAAGGATGCATTGACCACATCGCGAAAACTACGCCAACCGCTCCACATGGAGCCGGATGCGTCGATGAGGTACACGTCAGCAGGAATGCGATCAATGCGCGTCGTAAAGGACCGATCGGTATGAAGTGTCACCTGAACGATCCGCGAATCTGGATCATGGCCACTGAGTCGCTCACCCCTCGTTATTTCCTCAATTCGATTATTTGGCATTGTACCTTCTATGGCCTCGCGTACTTCTTTTATACGTTGGGCGGCTAGTTGGCGATTGTATCCGTGACTCCCACAGCCGTCCGTATATCCAGTAAGAGTGAGTGAGAGCCTCGAAGTCGATTCATGCGTTCGAGACCAGAAGTTTAACGCCTGTCTTTGTCCTGCGCTCATGATCGCGGAACCTTCGTCGAACCGAATAGTAAATGTCCGCTGCACTTCTGCGCTACCATGTGATATAGTAGGGGTACGGTCGGGTACTACCCGACATGTACAATGCTGGGTAGCACACCTATCCTGGGCTGATTGTGCGTTTGCAAGGGGCACCAAAGCACACAACAACCCTAGGATAAATATCCTAAGTAATTCCGCCATCCTAGCATTAAATAGTGTATTTTAGATAATAAAACCTAATTATTAGAAAGAGGTCAATCATGAGTCAACAACAATGGCAAAGATATTTACAAAGTTTGCGTGAAGCCCCACAACGGAGTTCTGTTGCCGGCATCCGACGATCGATGGACGCACTCCTAGACACGGGCCCCCATAGCGGTGGAAGTCCTTACAAAGATGAGGATGAGGAGAAGCCACGCCTCAAAGGTAAAAAAAGCAGAAATCAAGTCTCAGCCCCTCCAGGCGCCCCCGGCGGCGGCAGCATTGGCGCCCCCGGTCCAGCAGCAGGCGGGGCGTTAGAGGAGGAGGTGGAGCCCGAGAGCTTTAAGAAGCACTCTCACCTAGATCCTAACTTCTGGGATGAGACAAATGAATTGAAGCCTCATATTGCCCAACGCATGATGAAGATTGTAGAAGACTTCCTAGAAGGTCTCGATTTAGACGATGCCGTTACTCTTGAAGATGTCCGGCTTACCGGGAGTTTAGCTAACTATAACTGGTCTAAATATTCTGATTTGGACTTACACCTTGTTGTGGATTTTAAGAGCATTGACGATGATGTGAGCCTTGTTAAAGGGTACTTTGACGGTGCACGCTTGCGATGGAACGACAAGCACAACATTAAGATCCGGGGTCATGAGGTAGAAATATACGTGGAGAACGTAGGTGATGTACATCATTCCTCGGGACTATACTCCCTTATGGATATGAGATGGATTGTAGAGCCCTCTCCCGAGCGTATCACTTTTGATTACATAAGCGCGCGCGCCAAAGCTGACAGCATACTTACACAGATTAATCTCATTGAGCGTGTGCTCGATGAAACCCACAAAGCCCGCTCCGTCTTGCGCTCCATTGATCGCCTGAAGAAAAAGATTCGCGCGATGCGCCGTGCCGGACTCCACAGTCCAGCGCAAGAATACTCAGCTGAGAACATCGCGTTTAAAATATTGAGAAGAGAGGGCGCCCTTGACAAACTAGACGAGATGAAATATACTGCGTATGATCTTTGGATGTCCATGGGGTAGAAATGGAATTTGTAGAAATTACTGAGCAAAAACTTATATACCCCGGCGAATACCTCTTCCATGTGCCCACCCAAACGATGGTCATTTGCGGAGCTATTAAGGACAAGAATATGCTTCAAGTCCTGCTGAATGGCCGTATATTCACCGACTCCTTACAAAACTTTAAGAAGATTAAGGGAACCCAGAAAGAGCTTCAGCCAAAGCGTCGCGGCTGTGGAGGTTGCAAAAAATGAATCCTGACGAAACCCTCAACTCCATGTTAAATTTCTGCCTCATCCAAATCCAGGTGTTAGCAGAACGAAAAGAACGTCTCAGGAAAGAATTATTAAATTGTAAAATTCAAGAGGAATATCTGTCTAGCGTTCTCGATACACTTCAAAAACAGATAGTCCATACAGGAGGAACGAATGAATAGAAATTGGACCCTTTCCGGCTCGCAAGACCCTTTTGGACGCTCGCGCGACCGGGCCGATCAATTTTTAACGAGCCTTTATGGATCTTTTTTGATGGTTGAGGTGTTAGAAAAACAGGAGAAACTTAAAGATGAGTTTATCGAAGCCTTCTTAAATCAAGATAGTAAGATGATGAAAGAAAAACAAAATCAGATTGCGGAATGTGCCGCGTCCATTGAGATCACCGGAATGCTATTGGGTATTACCAATGAACTAGAATCATGACGAAAATTTATATTTATTGTTTATTCGATCACGGAGGAGTCTTTAAGGGGGTATATTCATCTCTCCAAGCCATTCACCGTGACGCTATCAAGCTCGCCAATAAAGGCCGAGGGAATGTCTTTATGGAAACTCAATCCGATATGCGTACAGCCCCCTCCCTAACGGTGCTGCGTAATACATTAAAAGGACAGTGCGATGTACAAGTGCGATACATTTCCGAGCCTTACATAATTAAGATTATAAAAACGAAGCTGAAGGAATAAAAAATGATTTATTTTATATATGGTATCACCGATTGTCCGGCCTGCTTGCGGGCATGCGCTGATCTTATGGAGGCAGATAAAGAATATGTATTTGTTGAAACTGATTTCGCACCCACCCACAGAACTTATCTAAAAGCATATTTTGATCACTCTACTTTTCCGATCGTGGCGCGCCTAGAAGATTCTGAACATGTTTTGATCGGCGGATACGAGGAACTATGCGAGCATCTCGCAGCACAAGCACTTGACAAAAACTTTACTTGTTCAATTGAGTAGGGTGTGCTATATTAAATACTGCACCATAGTTATTATGTGGGCATACGAAAGGGCGATTTAGTTAGGTGGATAGTTGACTGGGGTATTTACACAGTATCAGCAGAAGGGGAAGCTAATGGGGCTTACCCGCAATACTGTTATGGACTAGTCATCGAAGTGTCATCTACGGACGCCCATGCAGTGGTAGTGCACTGTTTTAATCGCGATAGTGAATGGAGGATATTACATATGATTCACGATGAGTTTGAGATTATCAGTCGAGGAGAGATAGATGTACAACGTGAGTAAGGGCGATTTAGTGGGATTTCATCGACGTAAGATCCCCGGCATGGGAATAGTAATGGAGAGGATAGATGATATTCTAGATTATTGCGAAGTAGATCGAGAAGTGGCATTTCAGATCGCCGCGAACGCTCAAGGGTTCACCTATTTTGAGAAGAAGAAGGCCGTCGACGCCCTCTGCCAAAATACAAGTAAGAACTCGTCAGCACTTCAGATATTTTTCCAGTATAATCAGAAATGGTGTTCTAAGGCGAAAGTTAGTTTTGTTAAGGTTAAATGGTTTAAGCAACCGGCTGCCTATGAGTGTGGATTAAGAGAGACGCAGGGATGGTACCCGGCCGATTGGGTTCGTAATATAAGTTAAACTGCCTAAAGAGGGATCGACCCATAGTTAGTACATGGGCGCCCGCGAGTTTAAGATCGGGGATTTGGTGGAGTGTGTTTACGAACTCTATGACTACTATAATCTTCAAGCATATATTGATGAAAGAGACTATCCTTATTATGGAATCATTATTGAAAAAGAGCACGGGCCCTATCCGAACGCCTTTGGATATGATATTTTATATACCGTGATGTGTCTTGATGGGTTTGTGCGTTATTTTGCTGATTGGGAACTACGTTTGCTTAATACTGCTCAACTTTCTGATAAAAGTGGTTGACACAGAGCCTAATATTTGATATAGTAAGAGAGTAAACAAGAGGGACCGTGGTGGAACAGGTAGACACAAGAGACTTAAAATCTCTCGCTCCATTGAGCATGCGGGTTCGAGTCCCGCCGGTCCTACCATCTATAGGACATCAGCAATATTATGATGAACTGAGAGAAATGCTAATACCCCAGAATGAGTTGGAAGTTTTCATCTATACTCATCGCGGGGAACTAATCAACCTTAAATGTCGTTGGAGAAAAATAATATGAATACTAGAGAGATGTGGGAGAATCAAGTAGAACTCCTCACACGCCACTGCCGGGTATTGACTGATCAAGTCGATCAGGCAGAACAGCGTATTTCATATTTAGAAAATGTGTTGGCCACCCTCTTGATCGCTTTGAAAAAAGGTGGTATTATAAGAGAGGAAACAGCCGACGATTCAGCCACTACAACTTATGAGTTTTGATGTATAAGGACGACCGACACAGAATAAACAAAGGTTAGGGTTCAACGCCTGCCATGAACTCAGGACTCATCCATAGGAAATGGTGAGAGTAGACAGCGGGCTAGCGAGGAAGACGCGGCGAAGACAGCGATCTCTGTGTCGGTTGTCCACACATCTCGATATTATAATAAACACAAACTAAAGGAGAAATATAATATGGTATACACAGCTATTTTTCAAAACAAGGCAAGGCAGTTTACATATGTACAAAAACCGGGCCCACCCGATCGGCGGGATGCGTGGGAAGAGTTCCAGAAGTCACATGCCCCGACTGAACATGACTGCCTTCTTTTTATGGTCTTGGGTACCCATGAGATTTTGGACTACGATCGTACCCATCCTTTAAGGGAGCTTTCCCAAAAAGATGTTGATGTGTTTGATCTTAATATGAGCCCCGATAGCTCAGATGGATAGAGCATCGGCCTTCTAAGCCGAGGGTCGCAGGTTCAAATCCTGCTCGGGGTGCCCGTATTTTTAAGGAAGACGAGCTTACAGAACATAAACGAGTCAACAGACAGGACGCTGTTAAACTAATCCCAGCACTGTGCGCCTATAGCTCAGGGGTTAGAGCGTTGTTCTTATAAAGCAGGTGTCGCGGGTTCAAATCCCGCTAGGCGCACCATTTTAACAATGGGTCCATAGCTCAATGGTAGAGCACCGGCCTTTTAAGCCGTAGGTTCTGGGTTCAAATCCCAGTGGACCCACCATTTTACATTGTCATGACAACTTTTTAGTGGACAACTCAGCCATGACATGCTATATTACTAACATGAATCAGATGCGTAAAGAGTTTTTATTTTTCGTGCTCCTGGGATTTTTGCTGGGAGCAGGGTTGGAGGGATTGCTATGACTAAAATAGGCATGCTGGTTCTTGTGGCTATCATAACTGCTGTATTCTCAGCCTCATATTTATTTACTAAAGGATTTGTCTTATGAAACCCGGTGACTTAGTAACACTTTCCTCCTATGCTGACGGGCTCCAGAATCTTTGGAAATGGTGTTCATGGACCCGCCAGAACTATCAAGAGAAAGGACCACTTATCGGTATTGTAATAAAGGTTGATGCCGCCACATGCGGCGCGTGGTCGAGTCGAGGCACGATTGATCGAAAGTTTGATCGCTATCGCGTCAAGTGGATGGAGCCGAATGGACCGGACGGACGGGACGGCACTCATGGAGGAGTTTTTTTCTTCCGCAAAGACCTCAAGTTCATCAGCAAAGCGTAAAAATCTTTTCCAAAATATTTTTTCCCCTATCACACGCACAACTAACACACAAAGGCAAAATCATTATGAAAGCAGGCGAAATATACTGTTGGCTCGACCAAGGGCCAGCGATCTTATTGGCACCATGCACCATTCCCGATCCCATCGGCGTTGAGGACGTACAGACGTTTATCAATAACCCTGATACATGGAATCGCGACTTGGGGTGGACAGTTAAACTATTGCAAACTGGTGAAATCTTAGATGTCCACCCCAATACCCTCCGCCCGGAGCCCAGCTAATGAAAAACTTTATCGTAGTGGTCCTATGTTTAGGCGTCGTAGATGTTATTGAGGGTGAGCATGCACTCGTGGAGATTACATCCACGGATGGCATTACCTCCACCGAAGCAGTGTTTCCGGTGGAGTTATTTCCGTGTGAGATTGAGGAAGGGAGTGTATTTTATTTTGAACACGTAGAAGGTGTCACTGAAATCCGCTGTGGCGAGCCCCCCGAATGAAAAAAATAAACGTAGGTGATATTGTTATTGTATGGGGCCCCGGAATCCGGGCGATGATCACCGGCAAGCGCGACGAAGTGGTCGCTCGACAGGGAATGCCCATCGGCACCACTCATTATAAAACACACACCTTATACCAAGTGACGGGCCATGGATTGCAACATCGCTGGTTTAAGGGTGAGGAACTGGAGGTATGGAGCGAAAGAGTGCCATAATAGCTATTTACTGCATGCACTTAAAAATAGGCGATTTAGTATTGTTTCATTACCAACTAGACACATCGCCGGGGGTTATATTAAAAATATGCATACAAAAACGAATATGCACTGTATTTTGGACCGATTATGGAGTGTCCATCGAGCGCATGCAAGACTTAAAACTTATTACAACCGAGGGAACTAATGGCAAATATATTTTGGAATAGCACGGAAAAAGCGCCACGAGATACGGCGCGCCAATCGTTAATGAAATATATCGCAGAGATATGGTCGGATGCATTCACTGTAGACTTTCATTCGGACGATGGGGGCTATATGATCAGGGCGATATTAGAGGTAGAGGATACAGATAAAATGATGACCACAGAGATGCGATCGTTATTTGACGCAAAATGGATGGGTTGGCGAATGGTGGTATTAAAGGTTCCCATTGGTCATGTAAAAGTATTTTATTCATAGGAGAAGATAAATGGTTGATATTATTATTTTAATGGTGGGCATGCTAGCCTTTGTGGGGTTTGGAGCACTCATAAATCATGTTGCCCAAACTTTGTATTGGTGGTACTACGATTGGCGCCTATCGCGCGAAGACGATCGTCTAGTAGAGGAACAATATACCGAAGAAGAAGCAGATAATGTATTAAAGTTTAAGAGGTCTGTCAGTGATTCCACCGAGTGAGCCGCGATTTAAGGCCGGCGACTTGGTAGGGATTGATTTTGGTTATCAACTACCCGACACTGGAATCTTTTTGCGATATTATGGTCCTCATAATGGAGGATGGGAGTGCCGAGGGTGGGTATATGTCGATGGCGAAAGGCTGCCTATCCCTGTCACCCAGCTTCGCCTGATGCATCCCGCATAATGAAAGGGTATGCACCATCTTTAGGGGATCTCGTAGTGCACGAATACGACCAACAGCGATCTCTTACCTGTGTGGGGGTCGTTATGGAGTGTCGAGGACTTGGATGTCTCGTTCTTTGGTCTTCTAAAAGCTCGCCTTTATGCTGGCATAATCGCCACACGCTGAGAGTTATCTGCGCGGCTTGACATTTACTTTACAAAGATTCTCTTGACCTTTGGCATAGCATATGGTATATTATAAAGGTAATCAAGAAGGAGAGCCCCATGGCATATTTGAAGAAAGACGATCTGGTAATCATTCGCAATAGCGATTCAACCGTGCAGGCGCGCGTAGTCGACATGCAGTTTAGACGGTTTCGTCGCACTTGGAAAGACAAGAAGTCGGGAGAAACAAAGTGGAAATGGAAGTCGGTGCCTTATGCCGTCTGTGAGTGTTTTATAGGCGCGCCAGTGGGTACTGAGTTCATCATCGCAGGGTACAAGCTACAGAATGAAGTCAAGGACGGGGAGAAGCTGCTAGTACTCCGTGACAAGTATGCAGCCGAGTTTGATGGCACATGGGTTAGAAAGATGCTCTCAGAGAGCAAAGAAAAGAGAGCTAGCGCATGAAAGTTGGTGATTTAGTAAGGTGGGCGAGCAACGCAAACCCAGACTACTATGGAAAAGATAGGGAAGCGGTGGGGGTTATCATCAACCTTTATCCGTTTTCTTTTGAAGAAAGGCTCTCGGTCATCCCGACCGAGATAGAGATTCTGCTAGACGGCAAAATATGTCGCTGGCACACAAACCATTTGGAGGTGGTGAATGAAAATAGGTGATATGGTTAGGCTTGGTCCCGATTACCCTGATCGGGTCGGTATTATAACCAAGATTTTAACCGAAAATGAACACGGGCCGCTTGAAGTCGAAGTGATGATCAAGGCGCGCCCAAAGTGGTGGGAAGATAAAATGCTGAATGGCGCAGCGGTTGTGCGGGTCCGTCAATGACCCGACATCTTCAACCAGTCTCAGAGCTTCATCCCGAGGCGCTTCTACTTGAACCGCGCCAATACTTTGATAGAGCGTTGGTGGGGGTTATTGCCTCTCCTCACGATCGTTGGCCACGTGTGGACTCGATGAATGTTGCTGCTTATAATATAGATTTGTGCATCCAAGTGATTCAAGAATGGTTTGAGTGTTCTGAAGATGAGGCGTCGGAGTGGTTTCACTTTAATACTGCGGGTACGTGGGCTGGTGAAGGGACTCCAACATTTACAACACAGGGGAGTACAGAGTGAAGGTGGGTGATTTGGTTAGAAACTTAAACTCTGAGACTGGCTTGATGGGGATCATAGTCGGATGGGAAAACATCAACCGTGCTTCCAACAACATCGCGCCAGTCGTGGCGTGGCAAGATGGGCGCGTTTCGTGGATTATGGGGCATATGCTATCGGTGGTGTCGTGAAGTTAGTTAGAGATTGCATCCCTCAGATTATCGAGGAAGATGGAAGGGTCTGCAAATGGCGCAGAGTTATCGGGCGTGATGAACACATCGCTAAACTATCTGCGAAAATGCGCGAGGAGGTTTGGGAGTTTACCGAGAATCCCTCCTATGAAGAGGCCGCTGACATGCTGGAAGTTGTCAAGGCTTTCTGCTATCTGCATAATCTTGAGTGGGAGGCTGTCAAGGCATATGCCCAGGACAAGCAGGAATCTCACGGAGGGTTTCACAGTGGAATCATTCTGGAAAGTTTTGACAGGAAGTCTTGACATTTACTTGACAAGAAAGATGTTGACTTTCACTCTCGGGTGTGAGATAATACATGGGTAATCAAGGAGGGCTCTATGGGCTATCGTTCGGAAGTAGTTCTGGTTGTTGGTAAAGAGGTTATGCCTCAGTTTATGGTCACGATGGCTAAGTCGCCGCAGGCACGTGCCATGTGCTTTGGGGATGCCGAGCGTCACGAAGACTATGAAGAGAAGGGCAACATGCTTTTCAAGTGGGATAGCATTAAGTGGTACGATTCCTATGAAGAGATCCGCGCCATCGAGGACTTCCTTGACTGGTGCGACAGCGAGCACGTGCCCGTATCCGACGAGCAGAAGGCGCAGGATAAGAGCCCCACCCCAGTTACTCACGTGGATGGTGACGAGTGCTATAAGTTCATTCGCATCGGTGAGGAGTACGAAGATATTGAAACACGCGGCTGTGGATTCTGGGGCGTAGGCGTAAACAGAGAGGTAGCATATTAATGAAGAACCAACACATATTCACAAGAGGTAACACAATGACTATGAAAACATGTAAACACTGCAACGTGGAGTTTGAACTAAACTCTTCGGCCAAACGCGCAGCGGGCGGCAAGATTAACGAGTGCGCTGACTGCGTTGAGGAGTTGGGCACTGAGACAGCCGTAAAGTATACGGGACTCCAGCACGAGGAAACGGGTTCGTTCACGATCTCACGGCACTCCTCGGCAGCAGAGCGAGAGGCTCACATGAAGCGGCAAAAGAACGGCGTGGACTTGTCTAAATGAAAGTCACGTTAGTTATAAATACAGAGGACGAAGAGGGTATCGTTGATACCCTCAAGATCGTGAATCATTTCTATCGCAAATATGGCAACGGTGGACGTGGGAGCGGATACGCCGTCAAGTATGGCAAGATTGACATGATTAAAATGCTGCGTCAATACTCGCGCCATTGTTTGGATGCATACAAGGAGGGTGATGATCCTAACTCCTTACGCTTTGCTAAAACTTTCGCCGAAAACCAGTTTGATAAGCAGCGCAACAATGATTTGACACGCCTTTGACATCTGGGACTTGACTTATGATCCGTAGCGTGCTATATTATATATGTATTCAGGAGGGAACTATGAATCGCACAACTGTCCGAAATATCGTAATCGCGGCCGATGCCGTGTGCTGGGGCGCCCTGATCGTCTTGGGAATCCATTTCTTCACTTGCCCAGTGGCATAGGAGTTAAACTATGAAAATCGATCTTACTGAAATCGAAATCAATCACATCATGCATGCGCTAGCCCGCCGTCGCGCCGAACTTCAGGAGTCGCATTCGATTTCTGGCGACATGGAGGAGGTCTGGCTGGCGAACGAACTGATGGATCTTGAGCATGATCTTCTTGAAGCATGTGCGCGTCAAGATGATGACTGGGATCTCGGTCACAGCCCGTCCGACTGCGCCGACCTCGATAACGCCAATGCTCAGTTTATCCAGGCAGGCATCGACGCCCGCGAGCAGGTTAAAGCCTCCTCACGTGCCGCAGAGCGCCGCAACGCGCGTATGATGAAGGGCACTGCCAGTCCGGTAAGTGGCGACTTCACTAACGATCCCATCGACTGGTAAGGGGGAGACATGAACGTCTGGGTACTATCAGGCAGCTACGAAGGCGAACAGTTTGCAAGCTCACACTTGACCGAGAAGGGTGCGTGTCTTGCGGCCATCTCTGATGTATTCCAACTGCTGGGGGTCGAAGATGAGGAGACAGCTAAAGAGGTGTATGGCACTCACGGGGGGATTCAAGAGGATACGGATGTTGAGCCTCCTGAGTGGGATTTTGTGAAGCTGAACGCCATGCGCCGTGATGAGTTGTGGCGCGTCTTTGGAGAGTGGAGCGAGAAGACCTGGGAAAACTGCATGGGTTATAATATCGAAGTGATTAAAACCACGTTGCAGGCATGAACAGGTTTAAGGTCGGTGACCTCGTTAAACTTGGACCGCCCGATTCGGACCCCGGCATCATAGGCATTGTGCATCGTGTTCATCGGCGGAATGAAATCGTGGGCCCTCAAGACGATTGGATGGCCATCTATCAATACACAGTTTTAATCGACGGAGAATCTTATCAACAGATCCCACAGGAGCGCCTTACGCTGGTTAGCAACGCTTGACATTCTCTTGACAACTTCGTCCTTGACTTTCACGCCTGGATGTGAGATAATACAGGGGTAATCAGGGAGAGATATGATCAAGGTTGGCGATTTGGTGAGAATGACCGGAAACTCAATGTGCGGAGCGATGGGGATCGTTACCAAAGTACCGCAAACCAGTCGAGGCATGTGGGCGATCCTGCTTACGTCAGGCGAGCTATTTGCGACAGGTAGGCGCTCGCGCATCGAGGTGATCAATGAAAATCGGTGATTTGGTTAGAGTTTATGACTTCTCGCATGAGGCGCGCAAGAGGCTATCCCCCGCGCGCGACTTAGAGATTAATGCTCACAAGGTTGGACTCATCGTCGCGACCAGCGACAACGATCCCAAGCACCGCAGGGTGCTACGCTGTGTTGATGGCGAGTGGGAAGACTACAACGTGAACCGCTTGGAGGTGATCGCATGAAAGTCGGTGATTTGGTTAGATGGGTAGACTACGCTCATAAGAACGGTTTTGTCGTTAACGCGGGTATCTTTCTGCGGTGGGTTGAATC
>Ga0080013_1001456_pt1 | contig 31430 bp, 61 predicted proteins | sample ETNvirenome_6_85_FD_69236 | JGI IMG/M metagenome (GOLD analysis project Ga0080013, IMG submission 69236) | Marine viral communities from the Pacific Ocean - ETNP_6_85 (SPADES assembly) (version 2) | ecosystem: Environmental > Aquatic > Marine > Oceanic | place: Pacific Ocean | collected 2013-06-19 | reverse complement strand
AAGATGATTATGTGGGTTGATAGATTAATATCCCCACGCATTACAATGAATTGTATAAAACAAATCATAACTGAAGGAGTCAAGGTTTAATAGCATAAGAACGAGGTTATTGAAATGACTAATATAATTCGTGTAGAAATTGATTTAGATGACGTAGAATCACTAGATGGTATGGGTAGTCTTGAACGTGGTGTATATGGTATGGATAATGATGGTGTATTTTATATGTATTATGGTGTGAAAAGTTATATTGTTAGTTTTTCCCCCATTATTGAAAAGAAAGAGGTATCATTGAAATGACAAAAGTAAAAGGTTATTGTAATATGTGTGGGTTTGATACATGGCGTACTGAAGGAGAAGATTGTCCTTATCATCAACAAGTATTACAAGATAGTGAAGGCGTTAATTACCTAGCATTTGATGAATTTGATCAGGATGGATGTTAATATGGTTAAATTAAGACCACAAGGTAATAATATGAAAAAATATCAATTTAAATGTTATATTTGTGAAGAAACATGCAAGAATAGAGATAAAGGTGGAGTTATAGGTAATAATTATGATTATAACTCAAAGATTATCTGTAAAAACTGTGTCCATACTAATTATTGTTGGGCAACAGATGATGATTTGAAACAACATAATTATACTGAATTAGAAAATAGAAGAAAAGAGTTATCAATGTTGGAGAAAATTTAGGAATTACAGTTATGCAAGATCAATTAACACAAATACTCATACCTAGTAAAATAGGTATTGAGACACCAAACTTCATAACAGAAGTTCAGTTGAAGGAACAAGGACATACTGAGATGGTAAAACTCTCATCTATCCTATCTGCTGAGGAGAAACAATTTGTTTCATCTCTTGGTAGTAGATTGGGTATGATATTCATTGAGAATAATACATCTAAGATGTTAGTTCCTATGAAAACCATTACATCAAATGGTGCTAGAGAAACTATGATCCCTAAAGGATTTAGTGCTAGAACTGAAACTGTTAATGGACAACGTGGATTAGTAGGCTTTCCAGCAGTTAGTGGTGGATAATATACTAATCACACCCCCCATTTTTTATTATAATTAATAATGTTAACTAGAGAACATAATCATACAGATAAAAATCCTGTTATCAATGCGTATGTAAATAACATAGGAGAATGGGTATGATCTGCATACATTGTGAGGAAAGCACAGCATTGACATTCTTAGAACTCATAACCAAGTGTGATGAGAGAGGTATCAATGATAAATATATGCCAATCGAGGATTATAGTAAGGGAGATACCTGCTACCAATGCTATGAAGATAATGTTAGTGAGTATACTCAAGCATTATATGAGATTGAACATGACCTGTAAATCTGAACAAGAAATTAGAGAACATCTAAAAGAATTAGAAGATGGATTTAAAATGTTCAAAACAATCACTAGAGAAAACACACCTGAAATGTATGATGACGAATATAATGCTACATGTTCATGGTATATGGGTCAAATAGAAATTCTTGAATGGGTATTAGGAGATGTAGAAGATGAATAAGATAACAGTAGTCGTGGATTTAGATGAGGTATTAAACTAATGACAGGCATACATGATGATGTAGAAACTTATGAACCTAAAGTTAATATGGGTTATGAGAATTCTATACCTAAAATAGACAATTCATTTGATGATATAACAGATGAAAATGGTAATATCAATATTATTATCAATTCAGAAGTTATTGGTCAAACATTAGCAAAGAAAATCTATACTTCATGGATTAGTGGTTTGAGAGAACTATATAATAATGAAGCAAGAGCATGTAGAATGGCTAATAAACAAGGTGCAGATTCTAGTATTGTTATTACAATAAATCCAAATAAAACAAGTAGAGAAATTAGTATTCAAGGTGTTGATTCATTAGGTATTACTAAAGCCATGTTTAATAAAGTGCTTAGAGTTATAGGCACAAGTGGTAATGTAGATGGAGAAGAAATTGGTCAATTTGGTATGGGATTTATATCTTATGCCCTGTTAACTGATGCTGTATTACTTGAAACATGGTCAAGAGAAACTGAAGAACACTACGCTATGTTATGTGATAGTGGATTAAAATTCAAACCAATACCTATTGATACAACTAATAATGTTAATACAATGAGTGAATATGGAACTAAATTAACAATGACTTGTAATGAAGATGTTGATTTTAGCACAATGATATATAATATAAAAAAATTAGCAAGATTCTCAAAAGTTTCTACAAAAATAATATTATTGGATAATATTGAAGGCAGACATAGTTATTATAATACTGACCATAGTAATGATTCATATGATAAAGGAATTATTGATTGTGAATCATTTGATAATGGTATGGTATGGTTGAAAAATGATCCAACATTTATTAATAGATACTCTACAAGTGGTCGTGACAAACAAGATAAAGTGTTATTCTATAAGGAAATAACAATAGATAACGAAGATTATAGATTTGATGGATTGATGATAGTACAAAAATCTGCTTATGGAACTATTAGACTCCAAGATAATAAACGTCATTGTCAAACATATTTGGCAGGAACTAAGGTTGATAGTGATGTAAGCGTTGATGGAATGTATAATGCTATCATTAATATTAAAAATGAAAGAAAATACCCACCTTCTGCTAGTAGAGATTCATTAACAAACAATGCTAAATATGAATTGGAACAGCAATTAAAACAAGATATGAAAGAAATTATCTCAGAATATAATATAGATGATATTGATGAGTATAAGAAATCAATAAACAAGTGTCTATATTCTAAAGGTGTTGTTAATTGTATTGATGATTACTTTAATGAACCAACTAAAAATATTAGTGACACATTAAATTCAAGATATGCAACAGTAGATAAAACCACTATAACTTTAACAGATCTATTAGCAAGTGGTGGAACTCTTGTAGCATTAAAATCATTAAGAGGAGATTTAATGGAAGCATTAGATAAATACATTGATGGCACAGTAACATTCTTTAGAATACCAACAAAATTATCTGATGAGGAACGTGGACATAGACTAGATTTGTTCAAACAGTTAGATGTTATATTAGGAGAACAATACAAAAAAGACCATAAAATCAAAGAGAAACGTGGTAAGACAACCACAACAACAAGTAGTGGAACTAAAATATCTTTTTCAGAAGATAGAACTATTGTTTTGTATAATTCTAATAGAGGTTATAGAAGTCACATTTGGGGTTATTCTAGTGGTTGGAGAGCAGGTAGTGAAAAATACTCTACAACAATAGGAGAAGTTAATGAAAACAAACATGATAGAATTGTAAGGGTAAATTCAAAACAGTTTGCTGATGTATGTTTTAATAATAACTTTTATGAAAACGATTGGAAAGTAGTTCATGATATGAAAGGGTTAAGTGAAGATATTATAACCTTTGAAGCATTAATGATAAAAGTTGCTAATACAGAATATCAAACACCTAATGGATTAGTTAAAGGTAAAGACTTGCGTGGAGAATATAATATCATATATGCACAAGAACCACACTTGTTAGATGGTGTATTATTAAAAGAATTACCTGAACCGATAATATATTTAGCAGTTCCAAGTGTTGAAGCAATGATTGAGTTGTATTGGTATGAACAAATGATTGATAAGAATGAAAAATTTAGTTTAAAAATGGATAAAGACGCAGGAGAGTTATCTAATTCCATACTAACCAATAATTCAAAATTTTCAAGTAATGAATATACAGAACTCGCTGATAGAATATTACATCTCTATTGGATAGAACAAAAGTTACCTGCAAATCTTGCAAAGGTATTCTCATTAGCCATGCAACACTCACAAACAGATGTTGATGAAATTGAACAAACTGCAAGAGAATTAGATTTGGAGTTGAATAAATGATTAAACTATTCATTTGGAATAACTTTATTGAAAGATATTTCAAGGATTGGCTTGATGAATATGCAGGAGAACAACATATGATATATGAAGAAGAACATGAAGATATGAGGAATGATTTAGATTGACTAAAAAATATTATGTTGAGATATATGAAATATCCACAGGTAAGGTAGAAAAGAGAATGGAAAAGGGTACTGAATATGGTGCTGAGAAACTATATAATACAATAGCATTTAATTATGGACTCAATGAGTATTATGACGTAAGAATAGTTGAAGATGTAATAATGGAAGAGGAGGCATATTGGTAATGAATCCTAAAATTATAGCAGAAAGGGATAATACCCTCATTCTGTTTGATAGTGGAAAAGTTACAACAGTTCCCAACAATTCCTATAATCAAGTAAAATATAGAGAATTTAAAGGAGAAAGAATATTCTATAAATTTAATGATGAGTCATATATTCAGGAAACATTTGATAATGGTATATTCAATGCTTTCTTAAATGGGGAAACAATACAGATTAGAGATTCATTTAATGTATGTGATTCAATAAGAAATCATCAAATTGATAGTAATGATAAAGGATTTGATAAACTATTCAAGAAACTATACTTTATTGAAAAGAAAACTGAACTCATGGCAGAAATGATTGATGTATTTGGAGATAGGGTTAAAACAGTAATAAATGATAGTGGAGAATCCAGATACATTATTGATGAAAGATTTATGGTAGATGATCATGGTGTATCTCATTATATGAGTGATCTTGGTCATTGGAAGTTCTTATGTACTGTTGCACAAGGTAATCTTAGTAAAATGACTATATCAACAAAGATTGGAGAGATTGATTTAGGTAGTACTGAATTAACAATAATGGGTAAGATTGGATTCCTATTAGCACCAGATATTACTGATACTGTATTCTTCCAACAATTAGGAAGTAGAATGCAAGATGTATTAAAAGCAGAAGTTGAATTTGATAGTGCTAAGGTGGTAGGTGTATAATAATGTTAACTAGAGATACTGATAGTGCAACTAAATGTACTATCTGTAAAAGTTGGATTGATAAAAGTTGGCACAAACACTCTAAAACAATATGTCCTACCTGTTTTTCTTATTCTTGGCATAAAAATTGAAAGAAACAATAATTCATGGTACTAAGGGAGATTACATTGTTACTGAAGAATCATGTACATGTCCTGACTATATTTATAGACAGAAAGATATAGGTGGAAAGTGCAAACATATGAGGAGTTTAGAACAATGATAAAAAAAATAAATCATGAAAATTGGTGTCCAATTCATAAAGAATGGATAGCAAGAAATCAGTTAGAATGTTTTTCATGCAAACTTGAAAAAAAAGATATTTCAAAGATGAGGTATTAGAAGAATGATTAATTTAATGCAACATAAAATCATTAGAACAGGAAAAAACTCTTGGGTTAAAATTTGTATTACATGTGGTCATAAGTTTGAAACAGGGGAAGATAGACATGAATGGCGTATGAATCTAAAATCTCAAATTTATTATCATGCAGGAGGGTTTTGGACTGTTCAATGTCATGAATGTTTTGTAAATACAGTAGTATTATGGAGAGATTCTATGAATAAAGAAATAGAAGAAATGCCTAAATGTATGAAGGAGTTAATACAATGACTAATGTTGAATGTGTAGCATGTAATCATGATAATGACGACATGGCATATACTTACAGAACTCTCTTTGATAATATTGATTATGAATTCTGTGCTAATAATTTAACAAGTGATGTTTATGACAGTATGAAAACATGTTTAACTAATGATGTTGAGAATTTTTGTCTAAAACATCGTAGCATATTTGATGATGAATTACAATGAAATGTTATTACTGTCACTATGAAGGAACATATGAAGAAATGAAAAAACATGAACAAGCAATACATAAAACGGAGATGTTAAGATTATGAGTGAAATACCATTTCCAAAGGAATACATGGAAAAACTATTACATGAATATAATGAAATACCTGATGGAGAAAACATCAATAAGGAATTATATAATAATATAGTAGATGTACTTGAGGCAAAAAAACCTGCATATACAAATGGAGAAATTGTAGATACTTTGAAAACTATAGTTCTTATGATGTGTAAAAATTGTACTGACTATTGTGATGATAAGGAATATGAACGAATACAGGAGAGTATGAAATGACAGAATATCTTAACAAAAATGATATATGTATAGTGTGCTTTGGTTGTCCAAAAGATACCAAACTCATTAAACATCATCTTTCATATTTCCCTGAAAGAATAGCATATGTTCACTATGATTGTCATAAAAAGATACATGATACTCCACTTGATGTGTTTATACAATACAAACAAGGAGATAGTAGAAAATTCTATTCTACAAAAAAGAATACGAGTGGAAGCACTATAGAAACGAGGTTGTTAGCATAATGGCTTGGTCTTGTAGGAATTGTTGGGATTATTGGAAAGACAAACCAGAAGCAAAAAATTGGATAAATCCACCTTGCAATCATTGCATAGTATGTGGGGATGACGGTGTAAGTCATGATCCTAGATTCGAAAGAGGTTATTGGTGTGATGATTGTATTGCTAAAGATGATCTAGAAGAAGCAGAAAAGGAACGTGAAAGGAAGGAGTATGAAGATGACTGATATAGATGATGAAGATATGGATGAAAGTCAAATGAGATATAGAGGTATGTGTAGAGGATGTCATGAAATGAAACATGATGTATTAGCAGATAATGGTTATTGTGGAGATTGTGATTAGTTGCCTAGAATATTTGAAATAAAAAAAATATATAAAAATTTCAAATCAATGAAAGAGGCAATGATACACATTCGTAGTCTATCCAATCCATCAAAGATGAATACATTTGGATATAGTATTAGTGCTCATAAATGTAATGTAGGTGGTAAACTTGCTAAGATTGAAGGTTCAGTATGTTCACTATGTTATGCCAAAAAAGGTAGATATGTGTTTAAAATTGTACAAAAATGTATGGCAATGAGATTAGATCTACTTACCAATGATCCATTATGGGTTGATGCTATGATATACCTATTGAATAAAAAGATGTACAAGGGTAAGAAGTTGGACATATTCAGATGGCATGATAGTGGAGACATTCAAAGTCTAGAACATCTATCTAAGATAGCAGAAATAGCAGAACAAACACCTCAAATAGAACATTGGTTGCCTACTAAGGAATCTCCTCTTGTTAGAGAGTGGATTAAGACACATGAAATACCTGAAAATCTAAACATTAGAATTAGTGCTTCTATGATTAATGGAACACCAACGCATGTTGATGGTTGTACTACATCTATTGTAGTAACCAAAGACATGTTAGGTAAAACAGATGGGTTTGATTGTCCTGTATATGCTGATCCTAATCATGGTAAAGGTTGTGGAGATTGTGAGGCATGTTACAAGAAAACAGTAACGAATATTAACTATCAGGCACATTAAGATATGAGTAAAACTATTATGAAAGATAAAAAAATGAATTTAAGAATACCAACTCTAGAAGTTGATTTCGAGCAATATGATCCAAAGAACATAGATGTATGGGATACATATATTGAAATTGGTAATGAAAAGGAAAGACTTACTCAATCAATCATGAGTGCTAAAATACCATATCTCATTGAGAGTGAGAAAGGTCAAGGTAAAACATTACTTACACATACTATATGTAAAGAAAAAGGTATTGCTTTAGTCAATGAGCCTATTGGTGTTGGTACTAAGAAAAGTGATCTAATTGGTAGTAAAGAGATTAATAGAGAGGGAACATTCTTTACTCTTGGATTATTACCAAAAGCAATAGAGGTTGCTAATCACTTTGGTCATGCCTGTCTTTATGGAGATGAGGGTAATAATCAAGAACATGAGATACAACAATGGTGGCACTCTATATGTGATGGTAGGAGAAGTGTTGTAGCAAATGGTAAAAAGTATAAACTCAAAGAAGGTTGCAAGTTATCAATCGTATGGACAATAAACCCTGTTACTTATGCTGGTGTTAATAGTATGACAGAAGCATTAAGAAGTAGATTTATTGGTAGTGCTTGGGATTATCCTAAGAGTGATGATATTAGTAGTGTTGTTGATTGGACTGATATAAGTGAAGATGCAGTTAAAACCCCACTTTTGACATTGGCACAGGATATATATGCTCTTAAACTAAAGGGAGATGTTGATTATTCTCTATCTATTAGGGATATTGTACAATTTACCCACCACTTTAGAGACATACAAGATGAGATAAGTAAACCATTGGAAACTGCTCTTAGTGAGGTTATTATGATAAAGTTTAGTGAACCTGCTGAACGTGAACTGATAAGGCTACGTATAGAAGATACGTTTGATGTGAAGTTATAATCATGGTTCATATAGAAGATTGCTCAGTAAAAGGTTGTGGTAATATGTCAATAGATGGATTGGATGGAAGATGTGATTATCATCTAACACCTGAAACCAAGACATATAAAGTGGTTGGAACAATTACTGTATTTATTAATACAACTGATGAGGATCAAGCGTGTGAAATGTTTGAATGTAGTTATCCAGATATAGAATTTGACGATATTGATATTATCGAAGATGAGTATATAGGATTATGAACACCCCACCTGATTACCGTATACGGTATAATAAAAATAAGAAAAGTACAGGTAAGCCTATTGTTGTATGGGATATTGCTAAAGATGAGGAGTATTTCACAGATTCATTTGATATGACTAACTGTGATATTAAGATGTATTTTGGTAATGCTATAAAACAAGAAAAATACTGTGGTACTACTACCTCTCTTTTGGTGTGGAAAAGATGACTAAATTAATTAATAATCCTATGATGAATTGGGATGGAGAGTTATGGATGTCTTGGTGTGAATGTACTAAAGAAAAAAGGGTATTAATGAGATATTTGGATTGTGATGATTGTAAATCAAAAGGAATTACATGTGATGTAATGATATGTTGTGAATGTGGTGCAGATTATGACGAGGATTTATAATGAACCCTTGTAATAATATCTGCGAAAGATATAGAAAGGTAGACCATACTAAAACAGGATATAGATCAGGTAAAATTGCATATTGTAAGAATTGTATGCACATGTTTTTTAAAGCAGATGTTGTAAAATATAGATGTCCTTGTTGTAGTAGTATAGTTAGAACACATCTTAGAAGTAGTAGAAGGAAAGAAATGTTAAAACTTGAGGTGCATAGATATTGACCAAACGTAATATCGATCTACTTAGTAATAGGGATATGTTTGTTAAATATGCAAACGTTGTAGAGGTTGCTAGAAATGCAAAAATAGACATAAAACATTATGGAAGTACAAACTGTGTAATGTATGATGGTATTGGAAAAGATAATATACATAATTTCAGAATATTATCAGCAACTCCTAATGTAAAAGGTATTGAAAAGTTTGTTGGTATTATACACGAACTTGCACATATATTATTTCAATCACCGTTTAAAGCAACTATAAATTTACTCCAAAATAATTGGGAATTAGAAGGAGAGAAATATAAATTATTCTTTAATGCGTTTAATGTATTAGAAGATCAACGTATTGAATCACAGATGGGTAAGATGTATCTTAAACATGCTAGTAGATTTGATAAAACTACTAAGAAGTTAGGAACATTAATGGATATGAAAAATATAATGCTGGATAATCCTGTTAATATGTTACTCACAATAAGATTTCAACGTGGAGATGATATTAAGAAATTGAAGAATTATAAAGTATATAAAAAGGCTTTACAAGATGTTGTGTTAACCGATAAGTATGGTGGTTTAAGAGTTCTTGTTATGTTAAAACCATACATAGATGAATGGTTTGATAAGAAAAATGAAGAGTTACAAAAATTAGAAAATAAGTCACCTACAAGAACGGAATCAGAAGATGCAGAACTTGGTAAACATATTATGGATATGGATAATACAAATGAATTATTTAATGATAATAAACGAGAAAGTAGTGGGGAAGTTAATCAAGATCCACCTGATGATTTAAAAGAACCTGACAAGTTAACTAATGATGATTTAGATAATATGTTAAATGATTCTAAAGAAATGGGTAAGAATACAGTTAATGATATATTTGAATCTCTAAGAGATGATGGTGAGTTTAAGAAACTACCAAAGAATCTAAAGATTATATCCAGAAACACATCAAATGTCACAATAGACCAAAAATTAGCAAAAGGTATGTCTAAAGTGTTTAGAAATTTAATGATGAGACATGGTGAATTTATAGACAATGACGGAGATGAAGTGGATGTTGATTCATATGTAGAAGGACTTATTCGTGGAAATAATATGGGTAAATGTCGTATCAATAAGAAACTTATTCATGGTGTATCAATAGTGGTGTCAATAGACGGTTCAAGTAGTATGGAAGGAAATCCAATAAATACTGCAAGAAAACTAGTAGCAACTATGTTTGAGAGTGTTAAAAACATTAACAATGTGGATATAAGAGCAAATGTATGGGGTGGTAATGGAAATGGTGTTGTTGGTATTACAGAAATTAATAATGCCGATGATATTAACCAGATAAATATATCATCGCCTGATGGAACTTTCTTTTCAACGCCTATTCATATGGCACTTGAGTATAGTAGTACGATGCTTAAACAAATGAAAGGTAGTAAGAAGATGATAATTATAATTACTGATGGTATTCCTAATCACTTTAATGGTGGCTATCATATAGCATTAGGTACATATATGAAATCATGTAAAAAATCACTTGTGAAAGCGTTAACTGTTACACCTAACATAATGTGTATTGTTGTGCAATCTAATTTAAGATTTAAGTATAATCCTGTTAAATATCTGTTCAAAGGTACGAAAATAATGAATGTTGAAAATATGAATAAAGCCTCCGAAAGAGTTATAAAGAGATTTAGACAAATGGTAATGAAGAGTCTTGCCTGAAAAAGTAACTTATGATAAATCCAAAGTGTTTAAACGTATAAAGAAACTTGAAACCATATTATTCCAAAAATGGTGTTATGAAACTGATGAAGAACTTGAAAAACGACATGAAGATGGTGTATTAATGCACTATCTTAGAGCACTAGAGAGGTTAAAAATAGAACAAGAATGACTCTTACTAATAGAGAGAGATTTATTCTCCATTCAATGTCGGTTATGGTTGTTGACCTTTTAGTAAAACGAATATATGAAGATAAAGATACATTAAAAGATACTAAACCTATGAATGAAGACCAAATAGGGGAAGTCATGGAAGATATTAGAAAAGGTAGATGTAGAAAAATGTCGGAAAAGGAAATGGGTGAATTATATGAAGAAATGAAAGAAGAGATGTTACTTGGTAGTGAAATACATAGGGGCGATTTTACATGATTTGTAATATATGTGCTCAAGATTTAACCACTCATAAGTTTGAAGAACTTGATGTATGTGATGAGTGTCAAATACTTATAGATAAAGAGTTAGCAAAACCTGTGGTAAAACAAAAATGAATAATCCTACTAAAGATGTATGGAATGGGGATTATAAATGTATTAACATAGAATGTGACAGATCAATACCACCACACTACGTGGAGAAACAATTCACATCACCAAAACATAGAGTTTGCACAAAATGTAGAAATTATAGTTCTGTTAGATGGAAATGTTTAGGATGTGATAATATACTAAATAATAATGATAAGAGGATGGGTGGCTTTTATTGTAGTAGTACATGTAGAGTGAAAAGTAATTTCGAGAGAAAGTATGTTAAAAAAGTAAAACCAACAAAACCTGCAATAGTAAAGAGTTGTGTATATTGTGAAAAGATACTTACCAAATCTAATGCTATAAAATTCTGTAATGAAGTATGTTTTAGAAAGAATAGAATATTGGAGAAACATAAAAGTTTGTACCAACAGGATATGATAAAACGTTCTAATATGAGACATACAGTAAAACACCCAAATGCTGACATAGAAAAGAGGGATAAACATAGAGGGTATCAACAATTCTATCATAGACGTTGGTATAATGTTAAAAAACTAGTAGCCAGTATTAATAATAAACGAAACATATAAATACTCTTCTATATAAGGATTTATATGTGTAATGGTTATTGTACTCGTTATACTCATAAAATAAATGAAAAAAATCATTACTGTCAAAAATGCTCTACATTCATACCAGCAACTTATTTATATAAAGAAAATAAACAATTTGGTAGGTTAAGATGTAATTGTTGTCATGGTCTTGTAAGACATAAAACCAGAATTTATAAAATAAATATTAAGCCAAATATTCGTCTGCCCAACACATAATAAAAATAATTCTTTCTTCTTGCTCATCATCTATAATTTCACGTGTATCAGTAATACAGAAATGTAAATATTCATGAGTTATTGTACTAAGTATGTCTTCTAATGTTTCATGTGTACTTAGAAAAACATTAATCCTATCTGTAGTAGGATGATATTCTCCACGATCACTACCATATACCTTTAAATTCGATTCTACCATAAGATTTAATAAACTTAATAATATAAATAAATAATGTATGAAATTAGTCACAAAGTTCCTAAACTGGTATGAAAATCATATAACAGAGTCTTTAATTGTAACTGCTGTGATATTATACCTACAAATACCCCACACTATTAGTGCTGCTGAGTGTTTCTTTGATGGTAATGTGGGTTTATTTGGATTACATCCTATCACTGATTTTTTACTATATGGTATTGATTTATTGGAATTAATACCAATTATTGGTGTAACTGTAGCTATTATTAGTAAAATAAGGCATAAGTTTATATAAAACACTATATATTGTAATATAAGGTCATCAGGGATTAACCCTTATACGGTAGCCCTCTTAGACTGACACAAAAAACCAAAAAGGGAGAAGAAAGAGTGTAGAGACACCATTTTCTCCTAATATTTTTCTAACACAATAATCTTTGAAAGTATAAATCTGGTCTTAATTGTGCTGCACCATCAATAATAGATACAAGATAATTTCCTATATGACCAAATACCAATTCATAACAAGTCATTTACAATCAACACATTCTGGATCTACACAAATAGGATTATGTTTACCATCTCTTGTAGGATGTGCTGTGTTTCTTCGTCTTTGTGTTCTAGTCATTATTGCACCTTCGTTATGTTTTTTGTAGTCCATACTATTTTACCATCAGTAATAAGACTAACCTCTGTGAGTTCCATCTTGGATACATCTAATCTCTTTGGAGTAACAGGTTTTTTGTTCCATCCATCAGACATATCTGGTTTTTTATTCCATGTATTAGTATATTCATTCCATTTCATATTAGTATAATAATTGGGTTTTATTTATCACTTTCTATTAGTCATAAACCCCATCACTGCAATCTACAACATGACCACAATTAGGACATAATTGATGACATACAGTCATCTTATGCATGTCCTCTCCACAACTATCACACTTCATTCCCCTGTCACCTTATGGCATAAACACTCACATTTTATAGATAATCTTGTTATTGGGCAATCATAATGTCTATGTGTATGACATTCAGGAGATATTATTTTCATGATTGGTTTAAAGCCTCCCTATATGATAATCCTTTCTCTTTACAATCACAATCACCATCATTACCGTTTGCACAGTATCCACGGTATGCATAGTCTACACCATGATCAGCCATTAAATGACCACATATATTACATAATTTACTATGTTCCATCTATACCTGACACCTTCAATACTCTTATTAACTCTTTCCTAGATTTATCATTAACTACATCTTTCCATAATTCTTTACATTCATAGTGCCAAACATCTGCTACTATCCACCCATTTTCTTCCAACAACTGCCTTTGGATATCATCTATCCTACACATTCTGATTGATGAATGATGTTTGTCTTGTATTCTTATTGCCATTGGACTTGTTAAACCTGTAAATACAACTATATCTATAGTCTCTTTCACCTGTCTTCCAGTGAATAATTCATAATATTCCTCTGTAATCATCTGAGTTAAAGGATATTGTGTATCATATTCTGCAAACTCTCCAAACATCTCTTTTAATATCTCTAAGGCAGCTACTTCACCCCTTCCTATCATTTCCATTATTTACTTTCCTTTACTATTTTAAACAATCTCTCTAACTTATCCAACTTAAACCTTTTAAGTTTCTCTACAAGTGTATGATGACCCTTGCAAAGGAGGGCAAATCGGTTAGGATCTTTAGCAACAATAGGTAAAACATATAAATTATAGTCGTAAGTTGTCTTAAAATCACTGTAAATCTTGTCACTTGGCAAGTATTTTTTGTGATGAAATGTGAAATGCTTACCAAATTTCTTATGACATACCTTGCATTTTAGGTCAAATTGTGGTTTTGAAGCCACTTTCCTCTTTAATTTATCGCTCTCTTCTTTCTTATTCGACATTGGACATGCCTTTTGCATCTAAAATGTATTCAGCATCTGCCATTGCATGTTCAGGAGAATCTATCATTCTAGCAAGTCTTTTCTTGCCACTCTTCTTAAAGTATAAACGGTATGTACTGGCGTGTGCCACAACATTTCCACCTATAGGTTTGATAGGATCACCAAACATCATACTTGGATCACTTTGAACTTGATTAGTAAATACCACTGCACATCTGAAATAAAATGATATATTCTTAATATGACTCATTAATCTGGCTATCTGCATCTGTCTTTCAGCAAGAGTACCTCTCCCCAAGTACTCTTCTCTAAATTGTCCTACTGCTCCATCTAATACAACAAGTGTTGGTTTCTTATCACTTAATATTTTTGATAGACCATTAATTGTACCCATTAATTGTTCTGTATTTGGGCAGTAAAGGTAGGTAATTTGATCAAGATATTCACTTACCTCTTCATCATCTTCTGCATATTCTCTTGCCTTTAACATCTCAGCAATTCTATTTGGTTTAAAAGTGTCTTCACAATCTATCCAAATAACATTGTTTCCATCATGGATTGTCTCAACTGTAAGAGAATTACAGAATTGTGTTTTACCTGCACCAAACTCCCCATAGACTTCATATGTAGCTTCTGGTCTAACACCACCACTGATTAGGTTATCAACTTCGTCACACTTTGTAGATATGACAGGATATGCTTTCTGGTATTCCCAAAGTTCAGTAGTTTTCATGTCTGACCTTCTTATTAGACCATTATCTTCTAATAATTTCTGAGATTGAAACACCCAAGAATCACAAGTTGGTTTTGCCACACCTGTAATTTCTTTAATCTCTTGAGCACCTCTAATACATAGATCTATGAGTGAGGTTACACCGAAGGTCTCTAATTTTTTCTGAGTAACAGAACCAACACCTTTAAGCTGGTCTACTCCCATCTCTGGGGTCTGAGTTTCATCCAGTGTTTCTTCTGACTCTATAGAGTCATCTTCAATAACCATCACAATCTCTTAATATTATTGCTTCAATATTAACCTTGCTATATTCTTGTATATGTTCCATCTCCATTAAGTTTGATAGCATTATTATTTTCCCATTTTGATATTGTTGCTTCTGCCTTTTCCTTAGTCATTCCACTTGATATCAATGCTTTCTCAAATTCTCGAAGTCTTACATTACCCTCTATATTTTTACAAGAGTTCCATACTGTTAACACATCATGTTCCTTAACTGATTTACCATCAACAAATATTTGTGTTTGAACTCCACCTTGACTAATACTACTTCCAAATGCTTCATATTGTTTTTCAATTAATCTTTTAATTATATTGATATCATCAGATGTTATTTCATTTCTAAAATGTAATTTTGCATAAGCCATACTAAGTCTTACTATTGCTTCAAGTTGTCTTGTTCCTATTGGTATGTCACTCTTTGCACTGACAGTTCTCATTTTTTCATAAATATCCAACAATGTTTTCTTTGCATCATTGTTTAATTTTGGACTGAATGTTTTTGCATAATTAATATATCTTAACATATCATCTGTTTTTAGATAACACTCTTCATCCATTGACATTTCAAATGAATCAAGTATATGGTTTGCTTTCATTCTATCACTTGTCATATTTACTTTGTCTTGGATTAACCATATTAAATCAAATCTGCTTAGAAGAGGTGCTGGTATATTGATATTATCTCTTAGAGAATTATCATTATCATACATTCCCCATTTTGGGTTTGCTGCTGCAAGTACACTTGTACGACTTGGTAATGTCATTGCAATTCCTGCTTTTGCTATGGATACAGTTTGTTGTTCCATTGCTTCGTGCATTGCACTTCTATCATCTTCACCCATTTTATCAAATTCATCTATACATGCAAGTCCTCCATCACACATTGGTAATACTCCTGCCTGTGCTATACTTCTACCATCACTCATTTTAACAATACCAATGGTTAAACCTGCTGCACTACTACCTCTACCACTTGTATAAATTGACTTTGGAACTAGTTGACTTGCAAATTTCAATAACTCACTCTTTGCCATACTTGGATCACCTATGAGGAACATATTGATATCTCCTCTTTTTTGTGTCTTTACACCACCAGCAAGTTGTAATAATATGCTAAGTTTTATGTCCTGATAACCAAATATTGCTGGAGCGAATGAAGCTATTATCTTATCAATAAAACCATCTTCTTTTGCATCACTGTTTAGTTTTTTAATCTCTTCCTCATCAGGCATTTGTGGTTTATTTTCATCCATATCTTGAACTGACATAACATCAATAAACACATCATGTTCATTCTTTTTAAGGTCAATATCACTTCTAAATAGACCAGTGATTAGTTTTTTCTGTCCTACATATGAAGTTCTTACCAAATTACCTACCAGTTTACCTGTAAATATTACAGGTGATGATTTTTTTGCTTTATCCATAGGCTCTTGCATTAGTATTGTTTGTACATCATCTGTTTCCATTTTATCAGTTCTAATCAAAGTCTTTGCTCTTTTACAAGTTCTGTTTGTACAAAGTGGAGCTATTATTTTTCTATCTATGTTACAACTCTCTTCATATTCATTACCACATGAGCCACAATAAAATGATGCTTTCTTGATATATGATTTTGGTGAGTCAGTTGCCAACACTTGACATTCAAATGTAACTGTAGTATTCTCACTCTTAGTAGTTATTTCATGCATATTCATAAGTAAGTCTCCTATCAAATTGATTTTCATATCTTTGAAACTTTCTCTAACCAATTCTAAATTACTATCTTTAGCAGCCTTTACACGATAAATTGCTTCACGTAATACTTCCATAAAATCATTAGTTGAATCAATAAAGACATCGATTAAACCATCTTGTGATGGATTAATTGATATTGTACTATCTGGTCTAAGTTTATCAATAACATCAGCATATCTGTTATCATATAATGCTTGTTTTACATCATCTATTTTTCTTGATTTTGTTCTATTCATACTCTTTTATGCAACTCCCTTGCTAATCTATTAGTTAACTGTGCAACTCTCTTATTAATCCTTATCAAATCACTATTTGACATATCTCCTATACAATCATTCCATGCACCTAACCTAGCCATTATTCTAGGATACTTTGAATTTGTTTGTTGTTTATGATTCAAAACATATTCTTCAACAGCTATGGATAAGAATGTACTAAAGGATATAGTGTCAGGTCTCAATTCTTCTAATGATTCAAAGATAGATTTAGAATCCTGACTTATTGATATTGTAGTTGTTTTCTTGAACTGCATGAAAGTTAATTAACTTTGGTATATTTATGTGTAACTATAAAAAAGATAAAAAAATAATGATAGAGAGGATAATACAGAAAAAAGCAAGTTAATTAACCTAAATGATTTTTAGGCACAAAATATCGTTAGGTTTAGCTAATTTTCGTGACTAAATGGGTAATTAGGTTAATTAAGTGTAGAAAAAAGAATAAAAAAAAGAAAATGTTGTGTGTGCTATAATTAAATAGCTAGTTGTTCTGGTTCAAACCAAGTTTTAATACCCTTTCTCTCCATTTCTTGAACCATGTGTGTTGCTTTGTTGATTGCCATTAAAGTTTTTTTAATTTGACCATCTTTTTCCCAACAGATATTGATAAACATATGGGATATTATTTTTAGGTAAATATAAACTTGTCTGATTATACAAGTGTTATATGTTTAGTTTATATAGTTCAGAGCTGTCACAATGAGGACATTGCTCAGTTATCAATTCTTTACTCTTTAACATAAACTTTAAATTTGAGGATATGGCTCCTGCATTTTTTAAAAATAATTTATCACATACTTGAGTATGAGTTAAACCTTGTTTATTAATATCCAATATAGTTAAAATCTTGTCATGTAGAGAAACCTTTTTATACTTGCTTGAGACTTCGACAACACTTTTAAGTGTTTTCTTTTTAGGTCTTACTATTCTAGATGTGACCATTGATTGTTCCCTCTTCAGCATTGAATGATAGTGTCAAAGTTCCCAACTGTGAACCAATGATTTCGTTCTTTCTATCCATATAACCGTCAGTATTTTCTATCAAAGTCTTACAAAACGTACCTGTATTGCCTAAATGTATATCTCTCTCCCATGTCTTTCCCTCTAACCAATCAAAGTCATAAACAACCTCTGGTTGATATCTCTTTTGATGTAAGTGTCCACATAGGAATACGTCATAGTAAGCATTATGTTTCATTTGTTCCATCATTCTTTCAGGTTTACCACCACCACTTCCATGTATGAATAATATAGCCCATTGGGATAATATCTTTTTATTATGAATTACTTCAAGTCCTAATACTCCACGACTTCCCATGAATGTTAGGTTGTTTGGAGTACACATTGTATTCTCTAAATATGCTCTGGTAATTTGAGGTATTTTATAATCATGATTACCTTGATAGAAACCCCATACCTTTTCATTCTTTTTCTGAGTCTTTTGAATATCAAATAATTTCTGAGTCAAGTCTTGCCATCTTTGGCGTTGATTATCTATATCATGTTCCAGTGAAATATCTGGATTAAATCGTTTATCAAAAGTTGTAATTGCATCAAGTGCATCTCCTCCAAAGAATGTATATCTTTTATTATCCCTACAGATTGCTTTAATTCTCTTTTTATACAAGTCCTCATCGAATCCTGCATGACCAATATGAATATCACTTATTGGTTCTAGATGAATTGTATCATCTTTCTTTTCAAGCTCAATCTGTATCTTCTTTGAAAACATGTTATTATTAAAAAGTTAGCTAAATATAAACTTATACATATTTTAAATAATGAGGGTCGCTTTTATAAAAAGTTTTTATTGTGTATTTTGATATAAATGGTGCGTGATAATCTAGGTCAGTTAATGTTTCCCCATTAGGATGATGAACTTTTTTATGTAACTCATATTGTTTCTCACTTCTACAAAGTCCAAAATTACTTTCAGTACAAAGTGGGCATAATATACAGTCTTTTTTTGTTATTTTCTTGAATTCTTTTTTTATAAAATTACTTTTAATACACCACTCACCATCTTTGTTTCTATGGTCACTAAGTTTCCACTTTCCATTCTTTTCAAAGTATTCTTTATTCCAATATAATCCTCTTTTACCACATTTATTACAAGTTTTCATGATATGTAATAGAATGTTAGTTATTTAACTGTTGCCAATAATCGGTCACATGCTTTTATTCTAAACTCATACTTTCTATCCCCTGTAGAACTTAGCATATCTTCATTGTATTTTTTTACATTAGCCCAATCTTTGGCATGTTGTTCATCTGGATTCATAATAAAAAGAAAAAGGTAGGATCTATTTATTAGTTTTTTGGTGGAAACATGGATAGACATAACATCATTCTGCCAGTCTTCTCTGCTTCCCTCTCAACTACATAGGCATCCAATCCATCTGCTGCATCCTTATCAACACATTTTTGTACAACATCTTTCCAGTAATCACTCTTGGCTTGACCAATGATTGTTTTACCGAATGAATGTCGTAGTCCATCTGTGGTTGAAATCTCTGCAACTTCAGCACCTACTTCATCAACGTTCTTAATGTGAAAACCTTGAATTGTAATCTTATCACCAACTACAAGTTTCTTAGAATTCTCAGCAGAACCTTTGATGTCTAGAACTTCGCTTACGTTCATAGTAGTATAATAAAAAAGGGATTATATAAATCTATTTATTTATCATGTTTGTTAATCCCATAAATTGATCCATCATTTTTGACCTGATTTGACCAAATCTATCTCCATTAACATCCTCTTGTGGATAAATAGATTTTGTTTTGTGATGTGCTACAAGGAAAAACTGATCCCAATATTCTGTTATTTTTTTAACATCGTCACTTACTTCTACTTCAGGTAATTTTGTTATGATTGGTGTTTTTCCCCAACCACCTGATGATAAAGTACCCTGTTGTTTGTAGGGAGTGAATTTTCCACCTTGTTCTTCAAAACATTCCTTGTCGGAACAAATTGCTTTAGGTTCTTTTTGATAATATATATCGTCACCGACTCTCCAGTCGCTACCACATATCTTACACTGACCAGCAAATTTGCCTTTTATTCGTGTACCCATGATTGATGTAATAGTTAACATTATATATGTGTTTTTATTTAATAAATTATGATAACATTCTATACAAAGAATATTGATAAAACTGCCTATAAAAAAATAGTTAGAAATATGGTTATGTTTAATGCTGATGATGGAACTCCTATGTCTGGTTATAAAGCATGGAGAAAGTTTGAAGAGGAATGGGAACTTAATATATTTCCAGTAGCAGAGGCAGATACTACATTCAAATCTTATTGGGAATCACTTAACGTGGAAACAAATGATGCTATGGCATGGGGGGTAACAGGTAAGAAATTTATCAACATGTTTGTTATTGATAGTCATAATCCATTTACAGTTAGAAGTAATTCAATGCCATTAGGTCATGAAGTATTACATGCAGTTTATCAAGAGGGTGTTGGTACTTTTCATATCACAAGAAAACATGATGCTCCAGAGGGAAAGGCAGGAACTAGAGGTGCAGCACAAACAGTAATCGTACATGATAATTGGTATGGAACTAAAGAAACAACCAAGTTTTGGATAAGATATGGTATGATTTGGCTACCTATTACAATACCTTATTACCCTATCAAACAAGCAAAGAAGGATTATGCTATCTAAAGGTTTATATAATATTGTATAAATGATAAATATGGCTCGAAGAAAGATTGGTAATTCTCATACGACAATCTGTGTAACTTGGGAAGATAAAGAATTATTTAGAAAATTTGCACAATTTGTTAAAAAAACTAGAACTGGTAACTTGTATGAAAGTGATGCAGTATTATTTGGTAAAATGTTAGATTTTTTCAAAGAAAATCATGCACAGGGAAATAAATCTAATACCACATATCCATCTAGGATTTAGTTTTTAATAATTCGTCTAATACCCATCCAGCACGGTTAAAATCCCTACTAATCCATTTTATTATTATGTTAGGTTTGAGTAATTTATCACATTTTGCGTGGAGTGGTATTAATTTTTCAGTGGTAACCCTCCATTTTCCAGTGATTTGATTGACAATGAGCATTGAATCACTATATATTACTATATTTTCTTTGGAATAATTGTTATTTACGTATGATAATCCGTATTGAAGTGCCAAATATTCCAACTCATTATTGGTATAATCCTTACCTTTTTCCTTTATTATTGTTTTATTACCATCAACGAGACATATTCTATTCTTATATGTTCCACCATCTATGAATATTTTATTCATTTATTATGAGTCTTTTCATGTGAACTTATTCTTTCAACTAAATTGTTTTTATAGTAAAGGTCATCTATAATAAAATCACATTTTTTACATTTATACTTCATCTTTCTTCCTCTTTGTATATTCATTTCTACAGGAAGTGCTACAATAAATACGTTGTCTTCCTTTATAACGCCAAGGAAGTATTGCATTACATTCTATACAATAATGGTCGCCATCACGTCTTACCATGATAAAAGTTTATATGGGTATTATTTAAGGGTTATTAACCGTATCTATTTGCTACTGATCCACTAGGTTTTCCAGTAGCACCAGTTTCTAAGAGTTTTTTATCTTTTGCTTGTTTTTCAGGAGTTACTTCTGGTGCTTCATCTCTCATATTTTCTAATTTATCTTGAACTCCACCTGCATTTGGTAATTTTGTTGCTGGTTTTCTACCTGCACTAGCCATACTACCTCTAACAAATTTTGTTCCTTTCATACCTTTTGGTGAAGTGTCTAATTTATTCATCATATCTAATTTTAGTGATATTGCCTTGAGAATTGTTTCATCAGCTTGTGATTTTAATGCCTCATTTTGTCTATCATAAATTTCACCATATTCTTCAACATCTTCACCAAATGTTTGTGTCTTTGGGTTTATTTTTCTTCCTTTACGACCTTTACCACTTCGACTAACACTTTGAGAATGTAACATTTCTTGTTTTACACCGAATGGTATTTTAGCTGTTGAACCTCTACCTCTACGACTTCTTTTTTCATTATTCCTTTCATTTTTATCCCATTCTTCTTTCTTATTCATCAAGTCTAATTTTAGAATATTCATTTCTGTGATAATGTCATTTGATTTCTTTGCTTGTCTTTTTCTCATTTTTTCTGAAATTTTACTACCTGCTGTACTTAATTCTTTTTTTGTAGTTACACCTTTTTTATATTTTTTCTCTTGTGCAGTATGGTATTCTGCTTGAGCATTTCTGTCCTTTGGATCAATTTTATTATATTCTGCTCTTTGTTCTTTATTATACCATTTATTGTTATCTCTCCCTCGTTTATTGTGATTTCGAACTGCTCTTGACATTCTATTTTGATCATTTAAATTTACCTTTCTTCCATCTGTGGCTGAAAATTGATCAGGATTTTTTACTTTTGGTTTTTGACTTGATGTAAGTTCTCCTTGAGGATTTTTCTGGAATTTTTCATGTGCATCTACACCTACACCTACTTTTGTATTTCGTTGATTAACCAATTCAGTTTCACTATTAACACCTTCTGGTGCATCTCCAACATGTTTTGGTAGTTTTTTAAAATTTCTTTTATGTTGCTTCCTATTACTGCTTTCTTTTTCTTCATCTGGTTTTTTATCTGGTTTTTCATTAAACTTAATTTCTCTTTTCTTACCTTTTGAATCCTTTGAATCAAGTTTTCCTTTTGAATAACTACCAACATTTTGTTTTGGAGCAAATGTAGGTGCTACATCTTTACTTGTATCTGTGTCACTTCCATCTCGATTTTTACCATGTAGAGGTTTAACTCTTTCAGTAATACCAGCAGCAGATGTATCTACTCTTGTACCAGATTCTTCCATATCATTTCTCAATTTTCTTTCTGTATGTGATAATTTGTCTGCTGGATCTTTAGACATAAATTGTGATCTAGTTGAACTAGTTGGTTTCGGGGTTGTTGTTGTTTCTGGGTTTTTTAATTTTTCATATTTTTTACCACTAATATTTGAAGAAGGTATATTTCCTGATGTTAATCTTTTATGTGTTCTTAAATTACTACTAGGTGCTTTTGGAGTAGTATCATCACCACCTATTGATATACTCTCACCAATTTTTGGAACTTTAAGTGTATTTATTTTAGAATCATTATCTTGTCGTGAATCAAGAAATTGTTGTTCTGTATTCTCAAGGGAATCATCATCTTTTTGAAAATATTTTACACGTTTTTCTTTGTATTGAATTCCAAAACTGTTCAAGTCAAAATCTGGCTTACCGACTGCCATTATCCTTTCCTTTCTTTTTCGTCTTCTTCTTTATCTTTTTCGGTTTCGTCTTCTTCTCTGTCTTCTTCTTGACCTTTGATTCTACCATCTTTACCATATACAGCGTTATAAACACCAGTTGTACCAGTAGTTATAGCTGTTTGTGCTGGGGAACTATCTCCACCACTCATGGTTTCTTTGTTTAACCAATCTTCCCATATCTGTTCTTGCATTGATTTAGTTGTTGGTTTAACTTCTTCATGTTTAAATTGTTCTGTTTTAGTATCATGTGTTTGTCCTTCATAATCATCCTCTGCATCTTCTTCTTGATTAGTATTAACACCTGATTCTGGGTTTCCAGCAGCAGTTCCAAGTGTTGATTGTTCAGTGTTGGATTTCTCTAATACTGCTTTTAATTCAGGTGGGAGTTCTTGCCATGATTTACCTACAAATCTAGGAGAATAAGCCTTTATTTCAACCAATTTTACGGTTCTTTCTTCCAAATTCATATCATTCCAAGTCTTGTTTACTAGTATATCTTTAATGAAAAATGTTTCGTTTATATGAATATCTTGAAAATCTCCGTTATCTTTGAGTACAGTTACATAACCTGTGTCCATTTTAACTACAACACCTTTATCTTCTTGACCATTTACATAGAAGTGAATGTTGTCGCCTACTCTAGTTGAAGATATTTTATTAAGGTCTTCCATGTTATCTCTCATCACCTAATACTTTATAAGGTTTATTATTAGTTTTTTCTTGTTTTTCTTCTTTTTCATCATGTTTTTCATCTTTTTCAGGCAAAATATTGGCTTCATCTTCCTCATTGTTTACTGGTTTTTGGTCTAATCCAGTCAAATGTTGGTTACCAAACCGTGCATCTCCTGCTCCTTGCATCTTTTCTAGCCATCCTTCCCATGATGATAGTTTTTCTGCCAAATTATTAGTTATATGGTGTCTTCTTCTAACATCAGGCATACCAATTCTATTTGCTGGTTTGGTTGTTTCAGCAGTTTCTGCATCATATCGTGGTATTGTTGAATGACCAACTTCTATATCATCTCTAGTATATTCATCATTTTTTGGATTTTTTGGGGATGGTGTCGGTGATTTATCACCAACTTTTCTGTCTTCAATTTGTTCTAGAACATTTCTTTCTCTATTAGCATGTCTTGCACTTGTTGACTGTGATTGAAAATCATTTTTAGGTTCTTGTGGAAATTCAAATTCATTTGTATTTACTCCAAACATTGTTGCCATATCAGCACCTTGTCTATATTCATAATCTTTAGGCTTATTTCCTTCTCTTAATTGTCCTTTAGATGGTTTTATAGAATTTTTTTCTAACCATACTTCCCATGAAGCTGTTTTAAATCCTCGTTTCCTTTTTCTTTCTTGTTTTTTATGATATGCTTGACCTGCTGGGCTATTTCTCCAATTTTCTGCATCTCGTTCTTCCAGTTGCTCGTCTGTTAATTCTGTATCTCTATTAATACTTTCTTGATATTTAGGACTATTAGTAACATAATCAAAACTTTCTTTAATTTGTGTTGGTGTTTTATTATTAAGTTCTTTAGACATCATTTTGTCACCTTTTGTTGATGTTTTTTCATCTCCTGAACCCTCTACACCTTCCCCACCAAATGGAACTTTCTGCATCTCACCATCAATCATTCTTCTAACCATTGTATTTGGAGTTTTCGAATTAATAACAGGTGCTGGATTTTGATGGGCATTTTGATTATTTACATCTGTAAATACTTCTTTCTTTGGAAATGGTTTAATTTCATTACCATCTTTATCATTTGTTACTGGTACTACAGGAGCTCCTTGATTTTTCCTTTTTTTAATTTCTAACCATGATTCCCAACTTTTTAACTTTTCAATCTCTTCCAGTCCTGCATCTTCCATAATTTCATCACTTTCTTCATCCATTGCTTTTTCATCTTTTGCATCATCTCTAATAGTAGAACTACTGAATTTACCATCCCATTCATGTTTCTTTTCACCCTCTTTATGGTCTGTTTCTATGGCATTGTTCTTTTCTAAGAATAATTCCCATGATTTATTCTTTTCCTCATCATCAACTTTAACGTGTTTTATTTGACTTGGGTATATATCTGGTGCAGTTACCAAATTTTTTAATCCTTTTTTAAATTTATCCATTTTACCTTTTTCTAACCATTCTTCCCATGCTTTAGTATAATATTGATTATCACTATCTTCTTTATTATCTTCCTGTATTTTTTTCCATAATGCTAGTTTTTTACCTTTTAATCCTGTTGGTTGAATTTCTTTCTTTAACCATGATGACCATTCCATATATAACCAAACTCTTATTATTATATAAATTTAACCAAATAGTGATTCTTTGAGTGCTTTACCCATATTCATCACATACCAGCCCTCTCCTGTGTTTACTGCCCTACATGCAAGTACCAAACTGTCAGGATAGTCGTCATGTTCAAAGGACTTTATCTTCATAATACCACTTTCTGTATATTCTCTTCTAAGATATGATAATTGATAGACCATTTTGTTAATATTTTTCAATTTAATCTTGTGATTTTCAAACAATAATCTTAGATTCTTGTACATATCTGCCTTTTCCTGTAGTGAAAACATTACTCCTCTGGTTGGAATATCACGTTCTCTACACAAGTCTACCAACCCACCACCAAGTCCTGTCTCATCTATAAACACTGTTTGTAGTTGGAATTGTTGTACAAAGTCTCCTATTCTACCTGCTACATCTACTACATTACTTTGTGATTCTGCATAAACTTCTTCCAAGAATACCACATCATCTTCATCTACGCCTATTATACTGAATACTGTCTCATCACGACCAGTCCTTGCTACATCCACACCCATATAGTATTTTACTCTGCCTTTAGGATGACCGTCAGTAAGAGCCTCCATAATAAGGGAATTAGGTATAAGTGCATCACCAATATCTAGGAACTCACCCTCTACCTCTTGAACATATTCCTCTTTAGTAAGTCTCTTAATCTCTTCAATAAATACAGGATCTTCTGCAATAAGTGGGTTTTCCATAGACTTTACATGAAACTCTGTCCACATACCAGTAGGATTATTAGGTTTGGAATTCATACAGGCTTCATAGAAATAACCTGCTTTGGAGAATGGTGTAGATGTTAGCCATACTTTAGCCTGTGTAGCCATACCAGATGGGAGAAATGCTCTCAATATATCAGTCTTAATGAAAGAACATTCGTCTGCTATGATTACATGTGGAGAATAACCTCTCAATCCAACACCAGTTTCACCTGTTGCTCTTGTGATGATTTTTGATAATCCTGTATTGTCTAGGAAATTAAGCCATAATTCACTCTGAGTATTTCTTACAACATATCCTTTTAGAAAATCATTATTGATAACCAAGGATCTAATTCTATCGAACATGATAGTTGCCTGATTTTGGGTAGGTGCAGCAATAACTATTGTACAGTCATTCTTTACTGTCTTTAACATGACAGGAGCAAAGAATGCGAAATGTATAGCTTTAACAGCAGTACTCATTGTTTTACCAACCTGTCTTCCACTTCTATACACTATGAATCTGTCTTTACAATCAACATATCTTTTGTTATAATCAAATACTTTATGACCTAAAAATACTTCACTGAATTTACTAGGGGAGTTTGCACAATCTGTTATGGATTGCATGAAATCCACTCTTTCTTGAATCTCTTCATTCGTTGGTCTTACCATCAATCATCACCAGATTTTTGTGCTTTAATTTGTCTGAATATATTGCTTATATCCCCCTCCTTTGAGAACTCTTTTTTCTCTGTTATAGTAATCTTACTATTCAAATCATTCATGGATTTTACAATATTTAACAAAGTATTAATTTCACTCTTACTATTTCTATCTGGAATATTTCCATCAAACTTGGCTTGTGTTAATGTCATCAATACATTTTCAAAAGTAAGTTTTGCAACCATGTCAATCATTGACTTTAAATCTTCTGGATTTCTTGTATCTAACTCATTAATGAAACTGATAAAATCTTTCCTAATCCCACAAACAGCTCCCTCTTCATATTTAGGACATTTACCATTCCCACCATTGTCAACCGATCTGTAAGCACACTGATCACATAGGGCTGGAATGTTTGCATCCTTAAAATGTTTTGCACTATTAAATGGTGAGATTGTTTTTCTCTTATCTTCTACGACTATATTCTTATTACCAATAGGCTTTATTTTGAAAATTTTGTCATTTTTATCCATTATATAACAATTTTGAAAGACTATTATTTAAGTTTTTTTTAATCTAGGGTTGACCTATCATCTGTAAAACACACACTTGCATAATTACACATACCATCACATAGGAAGCATTTTGTTCTTTCAGGTAGTATTTTATTGGTAAGTGCATCTTTTATTATGTTACTTTTTGATATCATGTCTTCAAGAGTTTCTTCAATAGGTTTTAACTTGAATGATAATATTGCTGGTTTATCTCTCTTGTCTTTCTCTATTCTATTGCTAATGTAAATTACACATCCAAACTCTGCATCAATATCATAACATTTTTTTAAGAGAACTCTGTATCTGTTTATTTGATCCTTGTGAGAATCACTTGCTTTGCCTGTTGCCTTGTTAAAGTAATCAATACTACCTGTCGTCTTTTTGTCACAAATTACCCATTTTCCGTCAATTTTTAAAACATCATCTGCACTACCATAGATAATATCCAAGTGTCTTGGATCATCAACAGGTATTGCTGTAGCCTCTTCATATGATAATGCCTCGTCTCTTACATAATCATAAGCAAAGAACATCTCATGATATTTATCATCCTTTGCAACTTGTGAATTACTATGAACAACCTGACCAAAATAGAGTGATTTTGTATCTTCTGTACTCATACCAGTTTCAGGCATTGTCTTTCTATAAATTACATTTCTCATACATGGTTTAATAATATCACTTACATGAATAGTACCAAGTCTTTCAGTATGCATAGCCTCCATTTGTGCTCTTCTAAACTGAAAATATACTTCTTCGTTAATATCATCTATTTTAAGCATGTTTGATTAACTGATTGGCTCTATATATATCTTTAGTATGAGCCTATTCTGTCACAACCACAGACACCATCTTCACCAGATTCTGCATCTCCAGTTAATGGTATTGGATATGAACAGCCAGTGTTTGCTTCATGTGTTTGTTGTGGATGTCCACAGAATTCACATTTTCCACCTACAAGAATCTTTATACTTCCCATTAGTAACTCTCCTCAATAGTAAAATTAAAAGTTTCTGATTGTTCTGTCATAACCCCACTTGAATTAAATAACTCCACTTCACCCTCCCAAATACCAGCATTTGCTATAACTGTATCTGTTGCTGCCAAGATATATGATACTTCTCCTGCTGATCTATCACTATATGTTGCATTACCATTAATTATTAAAGTACCGTCTGGTTGCCATACCTTCCATTTAGCTGTAGAATATGTGCTAGTATCTGTTAAACTTTTGGCAGTTCCGACAGAATCTGTAATATTTATGACCATCTGGGATCTAGCACCAACTTTTACTATATATTCAATATTTCTACCATTTAGGTTCATGGACATATTATAAATCTAACTCTCATTATTTAAATAGTTTATCGACTGTCACCTTTAGTAGTATTATCAGTGCTTGATACTGTTGCATCACTCTCATTTTGACCAAGTTTTGTAGTGTTTGTTGTACTTGATACTGATTGTGTTCTTGTTACACTTACCACTGCCCATCTAATCTTCTGTGCGATTTCACTTATTCGTAAAGATTCATTAATCATTCTTATAAGATTTCTATATTTACCTTCAAATTCTATAACAGATATTGATTCTGTAATATATTTGACCAATACAAGTGTTTTTAATTTTACTTCTGATAGAGATAATGATTCATTAGCATATCTAAACATGTTTCTAGCATTTACTAATGTTTCACTCAATGAGAGTGACTCATTAACATATCTAACCATATTCATTAATCTATTATTTGCTTCTGATAGCGAGACTGATTCATCACTGACTCTAAACATATCCATACTATGATTTTCTGTTTCAGATGCTTGAACAGTATCACTACTAAATCTTAATAATCCTTTAAGTCTATTAACAGTCTTGGATATTTGTAATGTTTCATCAATGACACGGAACATTGTTCTAGCCTGACCATCAAACTCTGCAACTGATATTGTTTCATCAAATACTCTAAGTTTTGCTTGGAATCTTGCAAGTGTTTCACTTAATGATAGTGATTCATTTACATATCTACTCATGTTTTGTAGTCTATTTCTTGCTTCTGATAGGGATAATGACTCAGTAATGTATCTGTTTTGACTCTGTAATCTGTTTATAATTTCACTGAGACTTAAACTATCGTTATTTATTCTGAACATAGTTCGTGGGGATGATGATGTCTCTGATAAACTAATTGATGATGTGAAAATTATAACTATATTCATTAATTTATTTACTGCTTCTGAAGTTTGAACTGTTTCACTTATTGATTTTAATATTCCTCCAATCTTTGATGCAGATTCACTTAACCTTAATACCTCATCAATAGTTCTAAACATACTTCTAGCCTGACCATCAAACTCTGCCACCGATTCACTTTCATTCAAAATTCTATACATGACTCTTGGGTTAAGTAGTGACTCACTGAGTGACAATGTATCTGATATACTACGCAATATTCCCTTGAGTATACTGACATTTTCTGTCTCTTGTACTGTCTCATCTAACTTTCTTGTCATGTCTCTGTATCTGTTGTTGTTTTCTGATGTCTGTAGTGTCTCATTGAATAGTTTAACCATATCCATTAATCTGTTAAATGCCTCTGATGATTGTTCTGTCTCATTGATATGACGGAATAGTTCTCTGAACATATTTTTGGCTTCTGAAAGATTCTGTGTTTCTGTAATAAGTCTTATAATGTTTTTGATTCTAGTTATACCCTCTCCCATGTTTTCTACTTCATTAATCATTCTAGCCATATCTTTTGTTTTAACACTAGATTCATTTAGTTGAAGTGTTTCAGTTATTGTTCTGAACATAGCCATTGTACGTGTGTCTGTTTCTGATGTCTGTAATATCTCACTGATTGCTAACAATATGGCTTTTACTAAACCATCAAATTCTGCTAATGATTCACTTTCATTAATTGTTAATACCATAGATTTTCTTCTTAGTATTCCTTCAGATGTCTGTAATGTTTCATTTAATATTTTGGTAAGATTTACTACATCTGGTACATCAAATGTGAATCCATGATCAATATTTTCTTGAAATAAACCACTTAGTTGAAATGTTGTTCCTTGAAATAACCAAAATCTTGAGTAATCATAATTCTCTTGGAACACAGTTAATTGAAATAAATCACTTTGAAATGCCTTTTTAATAGTACGACCTTGAAATACATTCTTTTGAAATGGAGATAAACCCCATGTATTGTCCTGAAATGAGTTATCTTGGAACACATTGTCCTGAAATACTGCTGCAATTTTAGCCATTATGTATCTCTTACTAAGATATTATCTCCATATGCTGTAACATATCTATAATCAGTCGAACCATTAGCCAAATAGTTTCCAGATGATACATAACTCAAACCTGTGATTGAACTACCATAACTGGAAATATCCCAAGTGTGTGGGGAATTACTTGCATGAGTTGTTCTTGCTGAATCAGTAAATACGGAAAGTTTAACAGTATCTTGGTCAATTCTTTCCAATGTTAAGTAATG
>Ga0080013_1001455_pt1 | contig 31462 bp, 16 predicted proteins | sample ETNvirenome_6_85_FD_69236 | JGI IMG/M metagenome (GOLD analysis project Ga0080013, IMG submission 69236) | Marine viral communities from the Pacific Ocean - ETNP_6_85 (SPADES assembly) (version 2) | ecosystem: Environmental > Aquatic > Marine > Oceanic | place: Pacific Ocean | collected 2013-06-19 | reverse complement strand
AGGTACCAGAAGATCCAGAGGTACCAGAAGATCCAGAGGTACCAGAAGATCCAGAGGTACCAGAAGATCCTGAAGAACCAGAAGTACCAGAGGAACCAGAAGTACCAGAGGAACCAGAAGTACCAGAGGAACCAGAAGTACCAGAGGAACCAGAAGTACCAGAGGAACCAGAAGTACCAGAGGAACCAGAAGTACCAGAAGAACCAGAGGTACCAGAAGGACCCCCTCCTGTTATGAAACCTGCTCCAGTTATTGAGTCAAAAATTTGACCACTTAAAAGACGAAAAGGATCACTAAAAGAGGATACCCTTCCCTCGGATGTAACAGATCTAATTTTAAACTCATAGTTGGCGTCATCGTAAACATCAAACAAAAGATGGGGCTCCATTTCGGTTAACACCATCGACCGACCATTTACCCATACGTTTTTCGCAACTAACGATCCGGTACCCCCTGTAATCAATTGTCCATAATAAGGATCATAACCTGCTTCTCCCGCTGTTCCCTGTACAGCATCCGCACTCCCCCCTAAAACCCCACTACTATAGGTTCCGGTATAAAAACTATCTTGAAGTTTTCCCCCAGAAGGGAAAAAAGTAAATTCAGCCGTGTCAACATTATAACCGAATCCAATATAAGCCGAATTCCCCTCTGTGAAACCCGAAGCAATCATCACCTCTGATAAACTAGGCTGCCCTGTATAATACCCCGGGGGAAGCGCCTTGTAGGTGTCCACCAAAACTGTGTGCTCCAACCATTTTATCCCTTTTCCTGTTGAAGGGTCCTGTCCGGGCTGAATCTCAGTATAGGGGGCAAAAATAGGAGTAGCATTTACTCCGCTATAATAAGGATCTAATAAAGTAGGGTTATTGTCGAAAAACTTTTTATCTATTCGCCCTGTCCCCGTGCCCTGAATAAAACGCACTACCCCATCCACAAACGGTGTCTTGGTAAAAACCGTATCAATTTTATTTAAAACCTCACCGCTTGCCGTTACCTTAACCTCGTAATCCACATAACCAGCAGTATTCTCTCTATGCCATTTTAACAATGCCTGCGCTCGCGCCCCATTAAAAGAATCTTTGCTTGCGACAACTATTCCACTAACTCCCGATACCACCTGAGAATAAGAAAACGGATCTAAAGTTTGGGGTTTAATGGAAGAAGGAAACAAGAAGCCGCTTCCAGTTCCATAATTGTCTTCGGCTATCACCTTATAAAACAACCCCGACTCAATAACTGGGGGTTGTAGCTCAATAGAAGGAAGACGAGCCCCCTCTCTCCCCCCTTCCTCATTATCAATACCTAAACTAAAATCATATAAAGCGGTTCCAGATCCAGTAGAATCAACATTAAAACCAGAAAATGGAGAAGCATAAACATGAACCGCCTGTAACCCTGTTGTTTGGGAGTAAAAAGGATCCAGTACCAACAATTCTCCTTGATTAACATTTAACCCAGTAATATCTATCTGAGGACTTGTCAAAAAATAAGAACCCGTATAGGGAATATCAGTTTTTTGGCTCCCATATTGGGTATGGGAAACTACCTCAAACCTAAACCTTCTTGGATCTTGACCCACACCATATCCGCTACGCAAATCAGCGTCTCCTCCCGCCACTTGAAAAAGACTCTTAACAGTCTCAGTTTCAAAAGCAATTTTGGTAGCATAATAGCCAGTAGCTATCCTCTCTACTAACATTCCTGTTTCATCTAACAAGGAAACATCAAACCCCCTAAAAAAATTAAGACGAAGCAATTCCAAAGAACTAAACGGCGTATTTGTTCGAGGATCAATAAGAGACCACTCCACCGCTGGAGTCTGGCTAAAAAATTGTCCACTAGCCGCAAGAGAATCTAAAGGAATACCCCCTTCTCCAGAAAAAAGAGCTAATGCCGCATCGTAAGGAAATGGCTCTAAGTGAGGGCTCCCTGACACCTCGGTTGTCAAAGAAAATCCGGAAACCTTTAAAGATTCTCCAAAATCTAAAGAAGGCTGACTAATATATCTTGTATTGCTAGGCATTTAAGGGATCAAGGGTCTTCTCCACCCGGCGGCACCGAAGCCAAGGACTCCTCTACGCCGGTTGAGTTATATGTATAAACAGTATAAGCAATGTTGTTTATAGTGTCTTCGCTACCCGCTTGTATAGTGAAAGAAGTATTATCTGCACCCACCAAAATAGCAGTTTTTGTTTGTCCATTTACTTCTGCCTCTACCACAAAACCTTCAGGCGCAGTCTCAGAACCTGTATCAAGTTGAGCCGCTGCATTACCAAAACTAATGGTAGCTTCCGTTACATTCTGTTGTGTCCCTTCAGTGGTTTCGTCAAAACTAAACGTAGCCTTTTTTGTTATGGGCCGCGAGGCAGCGGTGCTTACAAAAGCTATTGATTCTACTTCAGGTGGATAAGTATCTAAATCTAAAGACGAGGGTCTTGCCGCCTTATTTACTACACTCATTTGGGTTTTAGATTGCTGGGTAGCATTTAAATCTTGAGATTCATCAATGGCGTTAAACTTTGAACGATGATACATCATCCCTGTTACCAGATATTCCCCTGAAGATTGATCAGCAACTGAAAGAACCCTATATTCCACATCTTTAATTTCATAAGCCTCCGCAGTATTCTCTAAAGTCCAAAGGGTCCCCACCTGAACGGAAGAAAACTCTCCGCTATCGGTTTCATCTATAGTAATAAGGTCGTTTTGCGCTCCTCCCTCATCACCGCTAGCTCCTACCGCAGCGACAGTGAACTGTGTGATCTGAGGGGACGTAATTCCCCTACTGATCTCGCTCGCCGAAAACCCTTCGCCCTCTCCTTTGGCGGCTTCCTTAGAAAATTCGGTTGCCGACTTCTTGGGTCTGGGAGTGATTAGGGTAATTTTTTGTCCCACTACGTCCTCATAAACACCCTGATCCAAAGTAACCTGAAAAGAAGAAGGATAAACCGCTACCAATCGTCCCCCATATCTTTTTGTACTTTTTAAAGTATCTTGTATTTTAATAACGTCCCCGGGCCTTAAAAAAGTAGCCTCTACTGCTGTAGTGAATTGCACCAAATCCGTTTCAAGTTGATTGGTAAAAAGAAACCACTTGCCTAAACGACTAGCTTGTCCTCGTGAGGTGGTCCCCAACCCCAAAATCTTCTTTTCTAAATATCCATATTTTTTCATTGCAATGGGGTCTTCCACATATTCTATCTTAGGCTTAAAGCTATCGTACTGATCATTATATCTTACTAAAACAGCCGTAAAACGAGTGGTCTTAGAGCTCCCGCTATATACAAAGGCTCCATCCTTTACGTTAGAATTATTAAAAACTGCAATTGCATCTCTTAATTGATCATTAGCGACAAAGACAAAACCGCTATTCCAGTATATCATTCCCCGGAATACTGCGGCGAGGTCGTTCAACAAATTATAAGCCTCTTGTTCCTTATCAAGATAAATGTTGGTGGAAAAACGAGCCTCCAATACAGGGCGCGCCAAACCAGCCTCCACCACAGCCTTCCCTGACGCAACATTATGCCCCAATGAAAAACCCTGCATATACTCACTTACAAATGCGTCACGACTTTCTTCCTTTAGCGCGGCTTGTTTTTGTATACGATCAATAAGCCAACTGTGTGCGTCTAACGTTCCTAAGGCCGTCCGGTTAACACGGTCGCCTTTATAATTTAAATAGTCTCTTCTCAACCATTCAACCACCTTCCCGCCTTCATTTTTCACGAAGTTTTCAAATACCAATTGCGGAAAAATAGGCTTATGAATAGTAAAAGTAAGCACATTAGTGTTTTTATTAAAACTAACATTTCCCACCCTTCTACGAAATCCCTGTCCTATATCAGTACCAGCGCTATCTTTGGCTTTAAAAAGTGCTACCGTACTCCCTGTTGTAAAATATTTTCTTAGCTCTTCTTCCCCACGCTTGGTAGCGCTATCGTTAATTGTAATTACAGTCCCGTCAGGACCCACCGTAAAACCCAAAGGTTCTGTATAAGGGCTAAAACCAGTTTCTACTAACTCGTCACAGTATTTTCCAATAGAATAAAGGTTCCACTTATCAATAACATCCGCATTTAAGCCATACTTAGCAAGCCCATAGCGATTATTAATCACCATATCGTAAAACACCCACGCAGGATTATCACTCCATCTTTGTGTCCCAGCGAACTCTCCTGTCCAATGACTGCTATATATCTTGTTAACAGGATCATAATTAGAAGGCAATTTAATCTTCAATAGCTTCATGTCATAAGTTCTGGTAGGAATAGAAGAAAAAGCTCGTGCATCTATCATATTGCAAATCATTGCAGAATGGGGATAAGAAAAAGGAGCATCTACCATTTCCGTGATACTTTTTACTCCTGACGCCCTCGTAATACCCCCTGTCGCTACATCATTTGGATGAGGTTCCCTCATTGCGGCAATGATCGTAATCTGCCTATCTACTCCTGCAAGGGATGGCGGTAATTTAAGTTGATAAGACCGAAGGTACGGGCTGGTGGCAACCCCTGTTATAGGGATAACCAAATAAATAGCAGAACCCCCCTCCCCTATCAATCTCTCATCTCCTACATATGAAATTTTCCCCAAAAAAAGCGCCGTATTTCCTTGGGGCTTCTTATCCGGCTTCTTGACATAACGAAAAGATAACTGCATGACCTCTAGGGTTAGTTCAATGTCGTTTACATTATCATTTGTTACAACATGATGAAGTTTTACTGGGTTGCTATTTATGGCTTTTTTAATACGCTCTATCATTACAGAGTTATTGCCGCTACTCCTGTCTGTAAAAGCAGATACTCTGTTAGACCCCTTTGAAATAAAATAATCGTTTTTATGATAAGCCGCTGACTCAAACCAAAAACTCGTAAAACCGTAATTGAACCCAGTACCAAAAAACTGGGCAGTCCCTCCCGAATCAAAAGCGACAAGATCATCAAATTCATTACTATTTAACCCCGGTAACTGCACACCCACATTAAAGGTCTGAGCAGAGACCCCAAAGGCTAGGCTGCGTTGATCCTTAAGCAGGATACGCGGAAGACGGGTAGCGCTAGAAGTAAAAGGTCCTTGGGTTAAAGTGCCTTTTTTTATTTCAGCGAAGGTTCTCATATAATTAATGGTGTCAGTATGAGTATTCTTGACCGGTACATTGTTAAAATATATTCCCTTGAATGCCCCTTCGTTATTGTCGGATGGTTTGTTACTTAAGGGAGCCACTTCTCCATTTTGGTCGCAAAGACCTTCTATAGGCCCCTCGCTTATCAAATCTATTGTTTTATATATGCTGACCGATTCTAACTTCTTGTTGGTGTCTCCGCTCACTTGCCCTGTCCACCCTCCATTTGGGAAATAGAACTGCTTTCCACCAACCGAGCGATTCGATTTTTTGTACCACTCCTCCACCAATTGGGGGGAATCTGCACCCCCCCAAAAACCATCTTTACCGTATCCTCGAGTTCTATTAGAAACTGTAATTGCCTCTTCAGCATCTAATTTATACTGTGCATGCTCTTTAGCCGTACCTTCACGAACTACAAAGCCCCATGGCAGTAATGCCCCCCCATTGGGAGAAGTCACATTCGACGTAGCATAACTCTGATAATAGCGCTCTTGAGAAGCGTCTTTGTCTAGTTCTGCTACATTACCTCCCTGCCCTTTCGTCGCCTTACCATCCCCCCCGGGAGGTTCTTCAACCGGATCTGCGGCGGCTACCTGTAAAGGAATGTTGGTTACTCCGCGAGGAAGACCGGGATCTGCTGTGCCTGCTCCTTGATCATAAATATTGGCATCATCAGAAACCGTGGAACCGCCCCCTCCTTCTCCGGCCATCGACAAACGAAAACCAAAGAGAAGGTTCCGGAAATATTTGTTAATCCAATCCATATTCTTTAATTCTAGTCGCGATATATAACAGCCCCTGCTCCTTCAGCGCCAGCGGATCGATCTGGATAACCCTGCGCCCCCGGGCGGCCTAGTTGGCTGGTTTGAACTGATTTTCTATCCTCCCATACATTCTTCTCTACCGAACTCAAACTAACACTTACAACATTTCCCCCTACGCTCATTCTCCCGTAACCCACGGGTACGACCTGCCCTTGCTGCGCTGTATTTTCAGCGCTAGAAAACACAAAGGAGGTAGTATTTGTTGCGTCCGGATCATCGCTTTTCATTGTTTTGTTTATCAAATAACTAATACCAAAAGATATTGCAGCGCTAATAACAGCCGTAAGAACAAACTGTACAATTACAGCGGTGACCCCCTGCAGTCCAATAGCCGAAACTATAGCGCCTGCCATCATGGCGGCTGCACCAGCCAAAATAGGAACAATTTCTATCTTCTTGTTTTTTACATCTCTATATAAAAAATCGTCCGCCTTAACTAAGTCTCCGTCAAGAAAAATAGCCAACTTATCTTTTTTATTTTTATTTAAATAATGACGAAAAATACCTGTATTACACTCCAAAGCATTAAAAAGCTCCATAAAAGTGGATACCTTTAGTTTCCATGTGGAACCAATCTTTTTTCCTAATTTTCCGCCTATAAATATATCTGTCATTTAAATTTTTATCTAAAAACCATAGTGTTAAATGCCTTAGATTTATCCCATACCGATTTTTCAACACTGCTATTAGATACGGAGATTGTCATACTACCTACTCTCATCCGCCCATAAGCCACAGGCACAACACCCCCTTGGTTAGTTGTATTCTCGGCCCCTCCAAAAAGAAAACTACTAGTTCTCTCCGATTGGGGGTCCTTGGGATCTTCTGCCATATGCGATATCAAGCTACTGATCCCAAGAACAACTAAAGCAACTAAAGCCACAACAGCTACAGCCACCACCATATATCCTATAGCCAGCGCCGTCGCAAAGCCAATCGGGGTGGCCGCCACGATCGCCGCGCCTATCCAAACCGCAGCAGAAACCGCCCCCCCCGCCAAAATAGGAATCAAAACTAGACTTTTTTTAATTTTTTTTAAAAAACAAGCATCAGGTGCCACAGGCACACCGTCTACTATCACCGCATACCTTTTTGAAACCCCTAAAGCTTTCGCGAACGCGCTTCCAACATTTGCCCGTATGGCCCTAATTGCCTCCCCTACGGTCCCTACATGGAGTTCCCACTTTTTACCTAGCGATTTGCCTACACGACCTTCTAGAGAAACCTCAACCATACTATACATTATACACTATTAAATTAAAAAATAAATGGTTTCTTGTGTCTCAGGGTCATATAAAGCAAACTTTGCTTCGCTAGGAGAAAACACCAAAAACGGTATTAAGGAATTATCTGAAAGCTCAATATCGCTTAGGCTGGGGCCACAGGTCGACTGAGGGTGAGAATGAAAGCAAAAATCTATTTTTTCTCTGCGCGAAACCTCTATATATTTTAAAGGATCAATGTAAAAAGTGTCTTGCTGGTTTAGAGAAGAGTTTTTTATGAAAAATAAACTATTATTGCAAATTAAACCACATATTTCAATAGAATGTAACGACGCAAGGCGCTTAATATAACTTAAAAAGTCACATCTAATTTGTGTAGCGGTATGCCTCAATGGATGGGAAGCCTCCAAACGGAAGCTCTGAATAACTTTTGAACCTTAACGTACACGCTGGAACCGTTTTGGAACATTGATCAGCCCCCCAATATTCTTTTTTATATCGAGGATCCTGCGGGACTATATGTTGTTTTATGCACACAAAAAATGCATCAGGCTCATCCGCTGAAGAATCTGCGCTTTTGACATGTTTAACCTTATCTATAGTGCTAAAGGTTCCAGATTTAATCCTTACGACATCTCCTTTTACATATCCTACGGTACCAGTTGAAGAGTTGGCCAACGTGCTTTCCCCATGATTTAAACGCAATCTGCCAGTTAAACTTGTGGCGTTTTTTTCAGCCAATGTGGTCACCTCGAAGGTACCAGTAGAAAAAATTATAGTCCTATTAGGGGTAATTTCATTAGAAATAGCCGCTACCGTTAAAGAGGAAGCGCCGTCAGAGGCCAGAGCCCCTGTAGTAATTTCCACTTGTTCTCTTATGTAATCATAGCTCCACCTCATAGAAGTAATACCATAACCACTGGAAGCTTGATCAAACCTTTTGTTATTAGCGTCGGCAACAGGTATACCTAGGTTTGAATCAAGCAGACTAGTATTTGATTTTCTTCTAAAAAAGTCACGCGAAACAATAGCGGCGCCCGTAGCACTGTTAACCAAGCCCGAAACAGGACCATCCATATCTGAGCGACACCCGTACCTACACCCTACCCCTCGATATTTCCACGGACAATAATTAGATACCATCAACCGCGCAGGCAACGTGTGACTCTCCATCTCCAAAGGAGAAATTAACTCAAACTCTACAAAAAACTTACTCTCCGAAACCTTTCTATTAAATATAAAAATATCCTCGTCAAAACGCGCACTAGAATCAGACACTGCAAAAGGGTTGGTTTCTTCAGGAAAATTCACCTCGTCAATATATTTGAGAAAAATTCTGATTCGTTTAAATTTTTGCCCCACCATATCATCCCTCCTTTTAATAAGGTCAGAAATCACACCGTTCGGATTGGCTACCAATAACCTAGGGCGCGCCAACGTCCCGTCTCCTTTTGACTCAAAACCATCCGCTTCAATAGGGAGGGAAAAATAAGTATGGGCAAGATTGGTATCGGGATCAGTTAATACGATGTCTTTGTTAACGATTTTGCCCGCGTGAAACCGTTTAACACCGCCTTCTTCTATAGACACCTCATAGAGCTCTATAATAGTGTCTGGGAGAAGATCCGCTAAAGATGCGTTATGTGCTTGTGTTGACATTTTTATTCGAAAAGGATTTGTCCTGCAAACCCATTGTTATCGGTGAAAGCATTAACAGTGTCTACGGATAGAGGGTCCCCTGCATCCGCTCCTTTCACTGTAAGATATTTATTATATAAAAAACCTAAGACGTTTCGATTTTCACTGCTCGCTAAAAGCCTATTGTAAATCACCAGATGAGCTAACCCCCCTTTATACCCTACTCCAAACGGAGCTCTGTATTCTCCACCTAGGGCGCTCGCCCCTATTAAAACATTATCTGAACTCAAAAAATCAAAAGCTTCTTTATTTGTTTTAAACTGTTGCCCTCCTACAGGCACTCCATTACATCGCGCTAAAAGAGATATTAAACCATTTTTTCGTTGGGCAGACAAATTATAAACCCACGCCGAACGGGGCGTCCGTATCACCTCAGCGCTTTCTTCTGACCCTTCGGCTGCCATATTTAAATCCTGAAACGTTAAATAGTTATTAGTGTTTTCGCCACTCACCCCAGCATTCTCCATAACACTAGGCTCGCAACGATGATAATAAGCAGAATCAAAACCAGTGCCATCTCCCTTGGGCTTCACAAATGGTGCGGACCACCTCATCCACCCTACTTGAAATACATCATCATAAACCGCCTTACACACAAAAGTTAAAGTTTTGCCGGTAGCCTCGCTTGCCGTTGGTGCGACCGAAAGTACCACGTTGGGAGCAGAAATACTAGATACTTTAGTGTTTACGGGAATATCAGCACCTATAACCATTTCGCCAACCTTAATGTCTGTCACGTTGGCGGGCGTAATGGTAGTGTTGCCAGAGGTGTAAGTGCATGTTTTATTATTTGTTTTCCCCATGCTGGTTTCTATTTGACTATTACTCAGCCAACAAGAGTCAAAACTAACAGGCTCACCACCCTCGTGGTACGGCTCTCCAAAGGTCTTTTCTGGGAACACCGGTCTCCCACCAATGTAATTTCCTTGAGCATCCCACTTGTCCGGATATATCACATAAAAAATATCAAACCCATTCATGAAGGGCGAAAGTCGGTTGGAACCATATTCGCTATCGTTCACTTGTCTTTTTCTGAGAGTACCAAAAAGAGCGGTATCCGACGAAGCGGCATCAGCGGCTAACTGGAATTCCCCTCCTCCTGCAAAATAAACAACATCATTTGCCAATAGCTTAGAAGGAAGGCTTGCCACTGCAATTCCCACACCAGCCGCTGAGTAAAGACCCGGTTGGTAAGTTTTTCCACTACTATTGATCTGTATGGCTCCCGTGTTACTCTGGTCTACCGTAGCATTTAGCAGTTTGAAATACTGCGCGCCCGGACGAGTCGGAGTTGTGGCGTGATAACCATAATACGCTGGATCAAAATAAATGAAAGGAGCGTCATTAAAATATCTTTTATAAAGCGTTGTTCCTTTAAAATTTGTATAGTCAGCCGTACGGTAAGTGGGACGATTATTGTTAGCGTTGGTGGTTTGTTCCATATAAATACCGTCATCACCTGAATTATTAGTTGAAGCCCATCTAACTATAGATTGACCGTTTGTAGCCGCCGTATTGGTGCTTTCATTCGTATAAGCGCTATAAACATTTTGAGAGCTGTCAAAATTAGCCACCAAACCGGAAATATCTGAAGGGGTTTTCTTTGAGGGGGTTATTTCAATCAATACAGACCGAAAATTGTTTTTAGTATAATTTGTATTCCCCGAAATCACCCTAAGTGCGTTGCCCGCACTCCCTCCAAGCTGCCCTACCGTATTATCTTGAACCGTAAAAGGATCAATAGCTCCTATATCATCCATATTTTGGCCCTTGATCCCCCCTTCTCCATAGCCTCCCCCCGCACCCCCTTCAGAATGACGAGTTTGCTGGCTCGGAGACAGGTAGCCCGGACCGGAGCCATAAAACCCTCCGCGCAATTGAATATTCAATGGCTTCAAGTCTGCGTCGGGAGAAAGTTGCCGCCCCCCCTCAGACACAATATAGCCCTGCCCACCTCCGCCGGGACCCCCATAATGCGTACCCAAAGTGGATACCAGCATTTCGTCTTGGGTTGCTCTACCGCCTGCCGCGACAAGTTTTAATTTTCCGTCTTTTTTAACAAGCTTTGTATTACTATCTAGAATTTTCGGGTTAGCCGCCCACATTTTAGCGAACAGCTCAATTGAGGTGCCAGATTGTCCACCTACAAAATCCACAATCTTATAACTTGTGGAGTTCTTAAGAGCAAAGATTTTTTCAACCAAAAAGCGATCACCGCCCCCTCCTCCTCCACCACCACCCAACACCTTTGCTGTGTAATCTTTCCTAATCTTAAATTCACCAATCGCCGTATCAGAAATCTTAATGGCGTGCCCCCCCGGTGAGCCTACAGTAGAATTTTCCGTCTTAGAGAACTCAAAAGTTAATGTGTTGGTTTGGATTGAAGGGGCATTTTTTACTAGAGTATATCCTCCGTCCCCACCCGCTCCCCCTTTACCGGCTACCACAGAATTATATTGCATCACTAAAACTGTAGGAGTCTCCTTGACAGGTTTTTGAAGATTAGAATGACCCCCCGCTGTAGCATCCGCTGGATTCACAACCCCTGTTAATAATTGATAGCCCGTATCTATAGATGGTTTTGTTGAATCTGTAGATCCCACTACAAAATTAGGACGCAAAATATATTGGATACCTGTAAAATTATCCCCATAAACTCCAGTCTCAGCCACATTAAGCCATGCCTCCGGACTTGTCTCATAAGGTATTCCGGGAACATTATCCAACCCATCTGTTTGCGTAACCACACCCCTATTCACCAATTCTTGAATAAAAAGGCCACTTAAGTTAAGATTGGTAGAACCATGGGGTAAAAAAATCCTCATAGCAGGCTTACTCCCTGCCGGTATCCTAATCTTGGGCAGATGACTCGCGCTGGTAATAGGCTGAGCAAAAGAGTTTAAACCCAAACCGGTGTAAACCTTGTCACTCACCACCTGATTAAGATCATCTACCCCGCTAGCATAAACATACATAGACCCTGTTGTGAAGGCCACCTCTTCACCGGCTGCATTTTGATATTCTGATCTTATTCGATAATAATAATTTGAATCCGGTTGAAGTTGTGTGTGTAAGACCGAACGGGGTTGATGATAACCCGTAATAATAGGATCCGTAAAAGGGCTTCCGATAGCATCTTGAGCCAAACTAGGAGGAAATGCTATACCTGTATATAAAAGAGTATTGAAATTTCCAGCGTTCCCGGCTGTGCTCCCATCATAAGAAGATACCTCCTTAAACCCAATTCTTCCCGGGTCATCACTATCGGTATAAAAATTGGTTAACCCCGTAAATCCGTCAGCAGGCCCTTGGCTTGCCTCTAAATTGTATCGCGTTAAATAGTAGCCGCTGGTGGGGTGTTCCCACTGTAAATAATGTAAAGGACGCCCAGACACATCATAATATCCCGTTTTAACTAAAAACTTGCTTGGAAACATAGGGGTCTCCGAAAGGCGCCCTGCGTAAGGGCTAGAACCCCATCCACTAATATACCCGGTGATACCTAATGCTATTGTTCCACTAGGGTCAACTTCGTTATCCACTTCCGCCACCGTACTTAAAGTTAAATAACCATTATATCCTGTAATTTGTGGGCTAGCAGGATCAATTGAGGAGGCATTCGAATTGTCCCCAAACGCATTAAAATAAAAAGGAACAAAATGTGTTACCCCGGGAGGGGTAATGATAGGGTTATCCACTGATCCTGAGGGAAATTCAAAAACCGAATACTCATTCTGAGAGGTGTCTAAAGTAGTCTTAGTGGTAATATTGCCACTGTTAGTTAAATAAAAACCAGTTCTTAGGGTAAATCCCGTGGGAACATAAACGGGGATGCCTGTATTCTCTACAAACTCCGTGTTCTGTGCCCTAGCCCTAACGCTAGTAGACCCTCCCCAGTCTGCGTGTTGAGGAATTGTGGTTACAGGCTTATTAACAATAGTTACTAATGTTCTAAAATCCCTAGTAAGATTTAAATAATCTATTGGAAACTCTAAAAAATCTACCCTAATATCATTATTATCTTTGAATTTTAAAGTATGTTGCCAACTCGAGGAAATAAAAACCTTCCTCTTATCATAAGGGGCGGGTGGGGTGAAGTTGAAAGGGGCGCTTCCTTGATGGTGCTCTAAAAAATGAACCATTGCCTTGGTTTCCCTGTCTGTGCGTCCCCGAAAATCTAAAGAAAATTTTAATAAATTTTTATTTAACCCCGCTCCGAAGCGAATTTTAAATTGATTTTGCAAATCTTGGCTATAATAAACTGGCGACATCTCTAACGAAATCTGGTCATTAGCACCAAAGTAAAAAGTGTCCTTTGTCCAAAGTGTCGCGTCCCCAGAAGGGGAATTGTAAATAGTGCCCTTTAGTCCGGTTACCTTACCATCGCTAGAGGTGTAATCCACATTTTTTTCACCTGTAAAATAATACCACCCACTTTGCTTAGGTAAAAGGCATGATTCCGAGGCTGTTTCCTTCATGAAAAAAGCGGCATCGTGTTGATAATACTGCTCGCCATCATCATACTTTTCTCGAGTTCCTTCATAAGGAATATGTAACTGCTGCCAATCAGTCAACGACACCGTTTCGTTGAAAAAAGTTGTACTCACATTGTTAACCTCAGGACCCGCTGTACTGTGGTTAATATTTTCAATAAAAAATTCTCCACTTAAGTTATAAGGGGCAAAAGGAGCCCAGTTAATCCCACTATATCCCCCTTTTGGCTTGGTTCCCTTATTAAAAGAATCTTCTAGAAGATGAATGATGGCGCGGCTTTCAGCATCTGTTCTTTTATTGAAAGAAAGGTTAAATTCTGCACGTAAAGCGTTCTCGCTTCTGTTCAATACGGAATAATACCCATCTCCCATCGAGGTAGAGTAATTAAAAGCTTTATAAGAAACCGTAGCTCCGTAAGAAGGCTCAAAGAAAAATTTTTGAGTCCAATTAGTAGGGTTATTTTCTTCTGTAGTCGCAGCAGGCGTATTGCTAATTGTGGATGCGGTGCCCTCTTTACCGGAATAATAGTAATGACCCGACTGAGCTTGAGTGCACGGATACAACGAGTCATCGGCTGGATCTGTATAGCCGCTAAAGTAAACAATATCGTTCAGCTTATAATTGTTCCCAACCTCAAATGGAAAAATATCAGTAATATTGGTGACGCCCGAGTTAATTATCATATAACTGCCCTCCCGGTTGAATAATCTTGCGCCATCGAGATAGACCCCACCATATAGTTCCTATCCGCTACAGATAAATTCTGGGAAAAAACCTGACCAGTACAACTAAAAGTGGCAAGGGCCGAATCCCCGGGGTTCCCATAAACATCATAAAGATGAGCGGTCATTGTAGCGGCATTACCTGTTTCTTTCAAAACGCGTCCTAAATTTTCCCCCTGTACATTCATATTAATCCTAACGTTTTCTTTTGTGACTCGAAAGGGGAGCCCACTTCCAATAACGGTCTCTGGATTTCGACTGCAGTTTACTGAATAAGTAAAAGATAATTTTTGATTGATACCCAGTTCATCGCCTGCTAAATAACTCTTTGCCCCGTGCGCCAAAGCCCGCCGCTTTCTTATATCAATATCGCTTTTTCCTGATTCCAAAAACTCCAACTCTCCGTAAAGATCGATGCTAGAGCGGATAGCAATAGGCTCGAAAGGGCTCACAGAAAACTCCAATTCCCTGATATAACCACTTTTAAAACTCATTCCCCCCAAATTACCACTTAATGGTTCTCCGGTCCATTCAACAGCAGTCAAAGGGTTTAAAAAATCATGTAAATTTCCTGTTAAATAATGAGTGAACTGCAAGGTTCCTTTTACAGGACCATCAGGAGCGTATCGGATAAGCCCCCCTGTGACGCTTTTTATAGGAGTAAGTGGGACCTCTGCCCCTAGCTGAGCGCTTTCAGCGAAAATGCTGTGCCCCTCTATCTCGAGTAATGCTTTTTCATATTCAATGAATTTTCCCATTTACTTTATGCTTTCAGTTTGCCACCATAAATAACAAAACTCCACTCTACATTTGTATTCTCTATATCTAAGGAAGCAGTAGGATAAAAGTCAACTTCGCATGTTGTAGTTGTTTGTGTGCCGGGAATGCCTACAATGACCTGTGTGCCTGTCCCATCGTACCCATGAGCTACGACCGTATATGAAGCAGTATTAATAGCCTTAGCGAAAGTAATGAGCGCTTGTGTTGCCGAACTACGAGCTATACTGGTAATATTATAATACCCTGTTTTTGTCATTCCGCTGCCTGTTCCGGCCCCAAGACACGTCCCAAAGGCCACCGCGGTATTCGCACAACTTAATCCTCCTGTAGTTGCGTTCAGATAAGCTGTATTACTGGCCAATACATCATGAAAGACAGCAGAGTCAGGACTCCCATACCCTTGGGCATCAATATTGCGCCACCCAAAATAATTTATAGCAGTACCTGTTGAGTCATTATCAAAAAATGAACCCACTAACCACTCAAAGTCACCGCTTGTGTTCGTGGATTCAAAAACAATACCCATTTGCGGATTAACAGTTGGGTTTGAAATTAACAAATGTGTGCGCCCCGTATTGTCGCCAGACGTATCTGTATTGCGTCCCGCAAAAGCAGCCAAAGTGGCTTTGCCGTCAGTTCCTGATGTATCGTCAGAATCCCCTACTGTTAGAGGATATGTGAACCAGTTTACTTGGCTTCCTACATTCAATTTGCCACTCGATTTTTGAATTTGGAGGGCAGCCGCAGTATTAGCTTGAAAGGTGGTAGAGGGAACAGCGCTTGGGGCTCCTATAAAAATATTGTTTGTATGGTTAATGATATAAGCGGTACTGGCTCCGCTGTTAGATAGGCGCATGGAACAGTTTCCAGACGAGGCATTCAAATAAAGAACATTTGCTGTGCCTTCGATGTGCACAAGCGCTGCTGGGCTCGTCGTACCCACCCCCAGATTCCCAGCCGTATTGATTACTACATCAGCAGCCCCATTATCAGGCCAAAAACTAATGCCAGCCGTCGAAGCTAATTCAAGCATGTTTTGCCGTGCGGCTGTCGTATAATTCGACCCTATAAAACGAACATAGCCCTTGGCTGTTCCCCCTTCAGCCAATTTAATACCAGTATAAGACGTATTGGTCGGAAAATTCATTTGCAAAAAAACAGCATCACCTTTGATTTCTAGATAGTCTGTAGGAGAGGAAGTATTAATCCCAACACGCCCGTATACATCCACCACTAAGTGGTTAGACCCTCCAAAATTGCTTGAATTATTTACTTTTAACAACGTAGAAGAATGATCATAACCAATTGTAGCTCGTTGGGTACCAGCTTGGTCTATACGCATAACAGCATCATTAGAAGCGCCACCCTGTATCCTGAATGTTATATCTCCAGAAGCCTGAGCGTCAAGCTCATAGGAGGGACTCCCGGTTCCCACCCCTACATTACCCCCATTTTTAATAAAGATACCATAGTTGCCTCCGCTATCCTTGATGCTCAGGCCACTAACGGTGTCCGCGGCAAGATCCGCCATCTTATTTAAATTGGCGATGGTGATGCTTTTGATTTCAAATGCGGTGGTTGCGTCCGCATCAGCTATAAATAATTTGTCAGCTACGGCTGGCGCAGCTCCCATTGCAGCATATTCTGTAATTTGTCCCATTGTTATAAATCCCTCTGTAAGTAATCTTTAAACTCTAAAGCTACACTTAAACTGCCATCAACAGCAGTAGATATGTTCTCTGACACTAGTTGTCCCGTTACACTATTAAAATTGTACATTGTACGAACGCCATTATCTTCTAAAAAACCCACTGCCCCCGCTGCATTTTTTCCTTCGAGGTATATAGACCCCCCTACTGATGGACTATTTACCGCTTCTAAGCTTTCTACTTCTCGTGTTGCGGACTCAATATTTAAACTAATGGATTCATAATGACCACTACGTATTGTATCCATAATATTGGCAGTTTCAAAATCGTCCACTCCCACCGTTATATTTGTAGTTAATTCCACAGGAAAGTTTGTCACCACCTCTACCGGCCCCCAACCAGCCCCACCTGTCAAGGTAGTGCTATCTTTAGGAAGTAATGCATAGACAGGCTGCCTGTTAATATTATAGGATTGCGCAACTTGAGTTACCCGGTTTGTGCCTGATTGGGCCAAACCACAGGTGATAGACCCTTGGTTAGCAAAGGTAATAGATCTTGGAAGCAGCGGCTCGCTCCCTGAGAAATCCATATCCCCTCCTCGGATTCCACTTCCAAATCTTCCATACGTAGTAAAAGAACAGTTTACAGTTGGTGTCCCCCCTACTGCACAATTTACCTCATAACTTGTCAAATAACCCGAACTAAAACCAAATACTTTTTCCGTCCCCTCTTCGAGCTGAGGAGCATATATTAAAGACCCAGATACAGGAAACTCGCCTGTAAGATCCAAAACCGGATCCCCTCGCGTCACAAAATCTCTGGTAAAAGAAACGCTGCCCTCAAGAGGCCCAGCATATACACTTTGCGTAAATCCAGCCCCCAGAATATCTGCACGCTGTTGCGGTATATTGTAGCTTGCGTTCCAATCGGTGATACCTGAAACTGTTTGCCCAACCTCCCATGCCGAAGATTCCATGAAAAATCTTTGCTCATAACTGGGGCTCGCGTTTTTTGCCATTACGGTTTCCTTCTAGTAGGGCTTAAAAGACCCCCAACTCGTTGTTCCTCTGAAATTACGGCAATTACTCGAGCTTTAATTTTTTCGGAAAGCTCCTTAGCCTGCGTCCCCTCATCACTTGTACCAACTACACTTCTAGTATTCCCTTCGGTGTTTCCCGAAGAATTGCCGCCGGTATTCACCGAAATATTAATATTATTAACATTACTTGAGGAGGAAAGCGGATTAACCGAAACGCTTCCTCCTCCCTGAAAACCACGTACTCCATAACGCCCCACAGCCCCACCTGTCTGAAATCTTTGGGCCGAAACAGATCCTCCTCTTTGAAAATCAAAGTCCTTCCCCTTTAAACTTTCCCCACGCTGCTCTCTGATAGCTTTCCCCAATTTGCTCCACCTTCGTGTCTTGAACTTACCCCCCCCATATTTAGGATCCATCATAGCCTTCATGGTTCCAAATCCGTGCTTTTGCGCAAACGCATCCTCATCAAGCCCTCCGTAAAGCTCGAGCTTTTGCGCTTGACTAAGTTCGTTCATATTAACACCCATTGCGGTCTTGCTGCCTATGAAATCCCCTATTTTGCCCATCGCTTGCCCAATTCCCGCTGAAATCAACATCCCTAAAAACTGCTTTTTAAGATTTTCTTTTTCTTGCGCTTTCTGCAATCTTTTTTGGACCGCTTCAGACACATCTTGCGCATTCTCTTCCATTTGAGGATTGCTGTTCATCCATAAAAATCCACTAGCATCAGGCCCCCCCTTTTTTCTATGCCCTGCGAGAGTGCTACCTAATTGAGCGTCTAGTGTTGCAGCCCCTCCACTCTGAAATCCGTGTATCTGCCTAATAGTACGGTATTCTTGAGAATTTATAATGCCTTTTGCGAAAGCTTTTTTTGCATCCCTAGGTAAATTGCCCTGCGCGGATGATCGCGGAAACGAGATATCCGCTCCAGCCTTACCAGTAATCCACCATCCGTCCAACAAACCAAATCCTTTTTTAAACTGAAACGCCTGTCGCGAAGAAATCTTCCCCGATTTAAAAGCTCTTTTGATATCTTTCTTTGGCTTGCTTTTGCGGCCGGAACGAGGCACAGTGAAACCCAATCCTAGATCCCATACGTTTGCAGGGGAAGAGAATAACTCTGAAGCTCTATCGGTATATCTAAATTGGTTGGGGGTCAGGCCACCTTCTTGGGCACCAAAACGAGGGTAAGCCCCAAAATTCAATGAATTAAGCAAAGGCATGTTATTCTCTGCCGCTTTCCGGTTCACAACATATTCGCCGGGCTCTAACATGGCTGGAACTATATCTCCTGTACCGCTCCCCGGAACCCTGCTGCCCGACTGAGACTGAAAATATTTAGGCCTCATTTGGGTGGCCGCACCTTGAACGGTAGCAGCAGTAACCGCATTCATTAAAGAGCTGACCCCTTGCTGTAAAAACGCCCTTCGCATTTCCTTTAAAAAACTAATAGCCACCCCGCGTAGAGCGTCATCAAAATCTTGGGTTTTATCCATGACGTCTTCCATCGCGGAAACCATGTTATCACGAAAGGTCAGAGGAAGACTTTTGCCCAGCCTGTTCATCAGACCTTCTGAATCGGTATATACTACGCCCAATCCATCCTTCAACCCTTCAGTAAACTTTGTTTGAGACTCAACAAGACCACTGTTGAATCTATTTTGCGCATCGAGGTTCGCTTTTTCTTGTGCTTGTGATGTCCCAAGTATCCCTCTACGTTTTTCAGCTATTTTCTCTGCAGTCATTAGTTGAAAATGCATCTCTTCGGTTATCTTCCCCTCCTGCAATGCTGTGTTAATAAGGTCAATACGCTCCTTGCTGGTTTCGGCCGCCAAAATTTTAGCTAATTCATACTGTGTTTCCTTGTGTCCAACAACTTCTTCCTCTACTTTTACTGTTTGTGCTGCTTGCTGTATCGCTGGAGCCCCCTGACCTTTTCCTGCCACTCCTTCTGCGAGAACCACTTCATCTGTCCCCTCTTTAATTTTTTTGCGTAGAGCTATGATGTCTGCTTTTGCCTCTTGTAACGCTTGTGCAGCTGCCTTTCGGCCGGCCGGCTTAATCGTCCCTCTTTTTCCTGCTACCGAGTCTGTTAACCGCTTCACATCAGCCTCACGAGCCTTAAGTTTCCGTATGGTTTTTAGCAGTTCGGCATCAGGCATCCGTTTCCCTGTGATCTCAGGCTTCGCACCGGTTTTTCCACGCTCTTTCGCCACAAAACTTAACCAGTCGGGACTCTCCCCTCTTGCTTGCGCTTCCTTAAATTTTGCTAGAATCTCTGGCGGAAAATCTTGCTCCACTCGTTTGGCGCTTGCTGCAGCCTTAGCCTGTTTTTGATCCTCCACCTTCTGCAATACTCGATCACTACTCTCTTTTAGAAGCTGAGCGTTAGATTTAGGGGGCGGCTCGTTTGTAAGCTTTGGCATCACCGTCCCAGACGGCAAAGTAGACCCCGCCGCAGTTAAGGGAGCTCTTTTCTGAATCTCTTTCCACTGGTCGAAAGTAGGAAATTCGCGCATTGCTTTTTGTCCTGCCGCCGAAATATTCTTTTCTGCGCGCCCTGTAATCCATCGCCGCTTGTCCTGCCTTTCGGTCATTTTATCGCGGGCTGCTTGCACCGCAATGTTACGTTGCACCTCATATTGAACGCGCGGCGTTGCCAAATTTGCCTTCCACAGGGATGGATCAACGCCCCCTCCTTCTCCTGCCGCTGTGCTAGGATCTTGCACAATAACTACAGGCGTCCCCTTTGGTGTGATCGTACCGGTAAACTTCCTAACCTCAGCAAGCACACTTTTTGTTTCTGCGGTTTGTGAGGCTACTACCTCTGCAAATCTTTTCACTTGGTCCTCCATCGCCTCAGGCTTGTCAAGAGCCGTAAGGTGCAGTCTTAATACATCCATCAACGAAAAATTGCTCTCCGTTAGCTTTTGCGTTGAAGCATTCAGAAGGTGTTGGGCTATTATTGCCGCTCTTTCTGTTTCAATTTCAAGTTCTAATTTGTCGGTGGCAAGCCCTTGTTGTATCGCTAGCTTCTCTGTAGCAATATCGCCTGCAAATTTTTGTTTTGCTACGGGACCCTTAAATCGCGTAACACGAGGATCGCTTTCTATTAAACTTAACGTATTTAATCTCCCCGACACCACCGCCTCTTCGGTAGCTAAAGCTAATTCCAGTTTATTTATATAGTCCGTTTTTTGAAGCTGAATATCTCTTTCTGCCTTTAAGATTTCGGCACGTACCTGATCTTCTCTAAACTTATCTTTAAGCAAAAGCTCCTGTTTCCTTATCCCTTCGTCACCTTTTGCTATCCCCTCGCGTAAGTCCCTATTAAAATCAACAACCGCCTTCATCTGCTTTGTGTTAAGGCGAGGCGCTTCGACACCATCGGCTGTTATTTTTCTACCTCGCTGTTCATCCAAAGCTTTCATGGCATCAGCAAAGTTGCCTTTCATAAATGGAGCCATAATACTTTCCCCAAAATCCTCTAGTTCTTCTTGGGCATTAGCAGCAATCTTTTCTAACAATGAGCCTAGCTTGGGACCAAAGCTAGTAATCACTCCTCCGCTTAACAATCCTCTTTTAGCTTCAATGTTCGCCATTCCTTCGTCTCTTCTTTCACGAGCGAGATCCATTGGATCCATCGCCTTGCTCAGCATCGAGCCACGCGCGCCGAGGCGTTGTGTCCGACGCGCCAAATTAGTACCCATTCGTCGCGCTATGTCAGCACGACCAACAATAGCGTCGTCTATTTGTTTATACATCAAGCTCAAAGACTTAGTAAAATTAGCAAGGTTTTTACGATTAGTTAGGGCCTGCTTTGCTGCCTTGTCCATTTCCGCTCCAATGTCCTCCACGGTGGTGGCCAAAAACTCAGCAAACATCACCTGCATGTCGTTCTCGCTCCCCATCGCGGTATCAGCCGTAAAATAGGATTTCAAAAATTTATCCATTTTACTCCCAAGAAACTCCGAGATTTGTTCTGCGGCACTGGACTCCATTCCGGCATCCTTCAACCCTTCCCTCATCTTAGCCTCATTAACTTTCCCTTCCCATATGTTCTCCCCAGTGAGGGTGACTAGCTCGCCGAGGGTGGAGGGCTGAGTCCAAGCCGCCGAAATTGCATCCTGTATCATTTTGGCCTGTGCGACCGTTTCCTGTAGGGTTTTTCCTTGGGCTTTTCCCTCCCCTATCAGGTAAGAGGCTAATGGAGTCAAAAACTTTTTTGCCTCCGCTTCGCGCCTTCTCTCTACCTCTCGTGGATCCGCGCCTTCTTCAATAAAAATTCCTTTTTCCGTAAAATTTCGATTGACTGACGCTTCAGCTGCCGCAAGGGTTCGTTTGATTTTTAAATCTTTTTCTTGTTCATGCCTATAGTCGCGAATTACATCTGTTAATTTACCAAATTCATTGCCCGCCTCTTGTATTTTTCGGCGTAACACAGGATCATCAATAGAATATAAAGCATCGCTTGCAGCTGAAGCTGCTTTCTCAAAGTCCGCATCATCAACTGAAGCCACCACCTTTTTTTGCGCCACTATATAAGCTTGAGCTCCCGTAAGGTTGTTTTGCATTGTAGTGGTAAAGTTGGTTAGAGCCTCGGTTGCAGTCTCTATACCTCCCGCAAATCCTGCTACGCCCCCTATAACGCCTCCCCCTACCGCACCAACTACACTACCGACAACCGGACTAACCATGCTTCCCATCATCCCTCCCATCGCCGCTCCTGTTAATGCTCCGCTAAAAGCTCCCCCCAACGGTCCCCCTACAGCTTGTTCGGCAGCACCGCCAACCATGGGAGCAAGCATCATAAGCCCAAGCCCTACTCCCACTCCTGCGCCACCACCTTTAGCTACGGGTGCTGCAGCTGCCTTGTTTCCTGCATCTTTTATTTTAGTAGAAGTACTCTGAATGTTTGACGAAAATTGCGTCATAACCGCCTCATTAAATTTATATTTACCCTGCAATGTCTTTAATACGCGCTCAACCTGCTCAACGGTCATTGTCTCTTTTGCCAAAGCCACCGCTAATTTCTGACCTGCCGCACTCAGGGACGCAAATGCAGCCTGAGTATTGATCATTCCCTTTTTTGGGCCAAATATACTTGCAAGATTAACCGTAGGCGTCGCGGCAAAATTCGGCACATCACGAAGACCGCGCGGTTCATCTATTTGATTGGTCACCGCTAATCCTGCCGGATTCAACGGAGACTGAAAACGTGGAGAACTATTAATTCGAATAGCCGAAGAAGGAATGCCTGCTGCTTTTTCTCTTTTTATCGCTTCACCTAATGACCCCCCGCGTGCAAAATTAGGCACATAACCGCCAGCCCCACGCGGACTCTTGCCTTTTGATGCTGGTTGAGTCTTTTTCCACGCAGCAATATCCGCTCGCAGAGCTGGATGAGATGCAATAACCTTGGAGGTAGCAGCCGTACCAAATGACTTGCCAATCAAAGTAAGAATATTAGGAGAGGAATCACTACGCTTAGCGTCCGCCCTCCGAACTCCCGGCGTCTTTGAAAAAAACGTCTTCCTTAGCATAGGACTGATGCGCCCGCCTTCTTCAAAATCAAAACGAGCAATATCATCACCACTAAAATTCTTGGAGTTTCGTGATGCTAATTGTAAAGCGCTTTCAAAGATGCCTCCCTCTACCGAAGTAGAAAAGACGCGCTGTCTGTTGTCTTGGAGGCTTTTAATGAAATTTAGGCCATCATCCTTCAATAGGCTTTTAAATATATTGCCCGAATACTTGTTTAAAGCAGGCAACATAAACTTGTTGAGTTTTTTTGTAAATGCCTGCTTCAACCTCTGGTCGGCATCATCCCTCCCTGTCCCCAGTGTGCTCAATCCACCCACAGGAATATTCGTAATTTCAACTGACTTATGCTTGTTGGCCATCATGTACTCGCGCAACAACGGGTCCTGCTTAACCGCTCCTTCTCGCCCAAGAATGGTAGCAAATGATTGTCTTGGGGAATATGGGCCTTTTCTTGTCTTCATCCCCACAATAGCACCGATACCAACGTCTCTCGCAGATATGGAGTATAGGTTTTTAGTTTTGGCCGCTCCTGTAGCCTTGTTTCTTTGCAGAAGAGCTGTAGCTCTTAGGGCATTCATGTCATCTGCGCTTCTTGACTTGAAACCTGTATTCAAAACAGAAGCATTAATTTTTCCGCTTTTGATCCCCCTATAGTAACCTCCTGCTGTGGCACTTGATTGCGCAAAATAATCGATCGGGCGCATCATTGCAAAATTAGGAACGTATCCTTGAGCTGCCGTAATTCTTTTTGCTCCTTGAGGCAAGCCACCATTGGCCCGCACCATTGCAGGATTAAATATAGCAGAACCACCACCGCTAAAATTAGGGACAATATGCTCCCCCGTATTCGCAATCATACTTCCATGTTGACCGCCGCCAAAGGCAAAATTAGGGATATGAACTGGCCGCGCACTAGAACTAACGCCCCCTACTCCACGCCGAATATCATGCATTTCTCCCGCTACGCCGGGAATATATCCTGCAGCCCCCCGCCTTCCCCCCTTAGCGGGAACCATGGCTCCCATTTTATTGGTGGTCATCCCCGCCATCGATAAATTACGAACTATGGCCGCTGTAGAAACTTCTTGTTTTTTGAATGCCGCTGCAAGCTTCTGGGCCGCACCTAGAAAAATACCCGCTTGTACCGCAGCATTTCCCTCGGCTGCCGATATCTGTTTCGCCAAGCTAGCGTCCTGAGCCATCATGGCAACAATAGACGCTTCAATGTTAGCACGTTTTTGGGTTTCGGAGGTAATTCCTACAAGGGTAGGTAACGCTTTTGTGATATAAGAAAGAGTTTTAACAAAAGTAATACCAATAACGGCTATCGCTGAAACCAATCCGGGCCCCGCCAATATATTACGAAGGCCCTTTAAGATTCCGTTAGCAACATCGGAACCCAACCCCTCCCCGTCTATTACATTATTTATTGACTCAAGTATACCTTTGAAAGGGCCCAGAATCGCTTTGGCGATAGGTTCGAACGTAACCTTTCCTATATTTTCCTGCAAGCGTACCAATTCAGTACCTGTTTGAGAAATTAAAGCGCTAATAGATTGATTTAATTTTGCATTAGCCATAGCAGCTTGGTTAGTAGCCCCCTTAGATGTTACCAAGGCTCTTCCATATACTTGCATATTGCTATTTAAATCCTTAACAACGGCCGACAAAATATTAGCCTGAAATACTCCTGCTACCTGCTCCCGCAAGTAAGCTCTATTTGCATCTGATAGGGTTTTATAGGTTTTTGCGAAATCGTGCAATATATCCATCGCTGGTCGCGTTGAACCTTCCACATCCCTTACCGCAACACCGTAAGCTTCCAACGCCTCAAGAGTTTCACTACGCTGCAACCGAGTGAAGATCGTTTTCATGGCATTACCAATAACAGCGCCCCCTCGGCCTGTCTGCTGCTGCACCGCAGCGATCATAGCGTTCAATTCATTAAAGCTTACCTTCGCGTCAACAGCCGCCGAGCCAACACGCCCCAAACCTTCCATCAAATCCTTGGCCGAAACTGCAAATTTTGTTTCCACCGCTACAAATTTGTTTAGTACTTCTGTAGTTGAGATAGAAGTGTGTTGGAAGGCATTAACTGCCGCGGTCAAGGAGGATACCGCCTTGTCGGCGTTAACTCCAGTTAAACGCACTAAGGTTAACGCGTCAGCGGTACGTTTTAAGGTTTCGTTAAGACCCAAGCCCTGACGAGCAAATTCAAGCGCCGCCTTAGAAGAGTCCTCAAAGGTAGTAGCGGTTTTTTTACCAATATTGAATAACTCTGTAGAAAACTTATCGAACTGCGCGTTAGAAACACTGAGAATACGATTAATATCGATAAATGCCTTCTGAACCTTAATTGTAGTCATAGCAAGTTCCTTGAAAGCCTTGGTAATGCCTCCAATAACTGCTGTTGAAGCACCAAACGCAATAACACGAGCGTTGGAAGCAGCAAGGGCAGATTCGAATTTATCCAAATCTCCCGTAATGCGACCTAACGGTTGACGAAAACCTTTTTCGTTAATTTTTAAATTTAGCTTGCTTCGTCCTGAGGTAGATCTATTAAACTGGCTAACCCCTTTTTGTATAGAGGCTAAAAGCTTTTTATCATTAATGACGGCGTCGAGTTTAATCATGGTGCACTATTAGTAAAATATACACTTTTAAAAAACGTTTTATCGACTTAGCTCATTGTTTCTATCAAATCCTTCATATCCATACGCCCCCCTTTTTCTTTAAGCTTATCTGTTAATGAAGCTCCCGAGGGGGTTTGTTTGTGACCTAAATACTCGTAGTCTTCTTGTGTAGCCCCCATTACGGTGGATGCTCCCTCCTTCTCTAGATTATCAACCACATCCTTAGATCTATCCTGAGCGTTTACATAGTCAATGATTTTTGAAGGCTCTTTTCTAATAGAATCGGGAATTTTAGGATAGTTTTCAAATATATTTTTGAACATTCGAGTGAATATGATAAGCCTTACCTGATTAGTGGACAACTGAAAAAGAGGCTTATTGAAAAAATTCATTACGTTATCTGAAAAAGGATAACACGGACTATAAAAATCCTGCAACGCCATCGACTGAATATTCTCATCTGTAAACATAGAAAGTCTGGTATTGTAAGTGAAGATAATAATCTTCAGCTCATCGTTGCTCAAATTATCGATGTGTTCCACCGAAAAAGCCTCTTGGGTTAGCTCTGAGTCTTTATAAAAAGACTTTAAGATGTAATGATCGCTGACACGATTTTTTGAATACTTCTCGCATGTTTGTCCCACCAATTGCTCTTTAGCGGCTTCCAGTTCCATCAGCTTTAAACGGGCCTCCTTCATCTGGACTAAATTAGCCTCCATGTCGCTTTTGAGATAAAACTGTTTGCGAGTATTTTCTAGTTGGGTGATATATTTCTGCTGTTTTGTTATTTCAGCTTCGTCTTTACCCAGCCACATCTCCTCCTCCTTAAGGCGCTCTAGCATATCCTCCTCTGTAGGAAGACCTCTCTTTTTGGCTTTATCGTAGAACTTTTCTTCGAGAACCTCCAAGTCAACCTGATCTAAAGCTGACAAGTGTTTAACGAAGAAGATCTGTTTGTCATAATCTACCTCAGAAAAACCAGAAACAATGTCCTTGAATATATAACGATAATTAACCGTTGTCTTCCGTGTGGAGCTCACTGATCAGTTTATCAAACTCTTCTCTCGTGGGGGTCGCACTAAAATACCAATAACTCACTATTGCCGCAAGCTTAGACTGAATCAAACGAAAGAGTTTATCGTCCTTTTCGTCTTTCCCGTAATAATCATCAACCTTCCCTTCAAAATCTTCTCCCTGAAAAACAAGTTCCGGTTTTTCCATATCTGAAGTTTGGTAGTGAGATAGGTGCAATATATACCATAAGATGACACGATTTTGGGATTTGATATCTGCCGTATGATTAAAAAGGCTTTGGTAAGAAGACTCTAGGTTAACAATATCACGGCGAGTCATAGCAATCTGGCCGTTCATCTCTTTGGCTTTTTTACTCATCTTTTTTTGTGGTGCGCCCGATGTATTGATTCCCAATTTTGAGGCTTCACTCTCAAACTCTGAAAGCTCGCCGTAAAGGTCTACCAATCTTTCAGCATCTTTTTCTGTTAGAATCCCCCCTGTATCCGAATATTTTTTCGCAAGCATTGCTTTGGTTAAAATGCCTTTTTTGATGCACCTACTAATTTCAATCGAATATTCCATATCCGCATCCTCCAGTTGGCGTCGATTTGGCTGTTTGAGGATAATGTCGTAGGGGATTTTTTTCTCTACTTTTTTACTAACCTCGATCTCTTCTTCTTTGCCAGTTTCCTTGTTTTTTCTCTTTTCTGTGGACTTTTCCTCCACCTCTCTCACCATATTAACTGTAAAATTGTAAATAGACTTCATATCTTATAAATTATGCTTTTTAAATAACTTTTTTCTAAATAAAATTAAAAAAGTGTATATAAATAGTATGGCAAGCCTTTTAACAGATGCAGAAAAAACAACCTGCAATAACGCAATGGACGATCTGCACGATACCTTCGCACGAGACGTCACAGTTTACAAAGACGCGGTCGTAACGGTTAAATCTTATTCTTCGCAAGAAAATCCCAGCCAATCATATAACACTATTTACGGTAACGCTGGTGCTGTTACCCCTATAACATATACACCACAATCATCAACCGTTTCTGCCCGAATTCTATATGGCAAAAATTATACTGACGACTATTTTTCAAGCAGTCAGTCAAATTCCCAGCTTAAAATCTTTTTGCCTGAAGGGGAAGTAAGAATGATATTCAAAGCTGCTGATTATGCTACGGTATCGGAAGCGAAGCGCATTGAATTTGATAGCCAGAAATTTGCAATCAATAGCGACTTTAGGGCTCACGGAGTTTTTGGAGTGAAATTTTACACCCTATACCTGAAAACTGTAAGCTAAAATGCCCGCTTTAAAATCAGTCACACGATCCACCCTTCGAGAGATCCAACGAGTACTTCCACGCCAAACCGCCTATACCCAAGGTATGAAAAGAGCGTTAAACAACAAAGTACAAAAAGCTCAAAAAAATTTTTTAGATAACTTTGAAAAACATCCGGTGACCATGGAAATTTCCGCAGGAGTTAGTGCAACCAACATAAGTGGTACTTTGGGCGGTATAGGCAATCTTTTTAGTTATATTGGTTTTAGTGCGGGGTCACAGCCCTTGACTATTCTGCGTGCCCTGTTGGCACAATATGAAATAAGATATCACCATACCCGAAGGCAAACTACCATTAATATCACCGTCCCTGTTGCCGCAGCCATTTTCAAAGCTACCCCGCTTCCGTGGGCGCCCGGCCGAAGCTGGGCAAAAGGCATTGAAACAGGTATTTCAGGGTTGGGCCGATATCTGCAGGGAGCCTCTTCGGCTTCGCGTTCTGGCGGCGGAATCCAAACCTCTAAAAGGTTAAGGGGTGGCAAATTTAATAATACTAGCTATTTAACTTCTCTCTTAAAAGAGTACTATAAAGAAATCAAAAGAATTGAAAAAACCTCGATATAATGAAAGCAACCTACCAACATCAACTTTTAACCAGCTTCTATTTGTGGTTTGACCATTATCTTCTCAAAAAAGCAGATGCCTATAAAAGTTTCGAAACCGATTTTTACTACTACTCGGACGAACGCATAACCAACAAAACAATTTTTGGCTCTCCATACAAGCAGTGGGTGTATGACAAAAGCCCCAGAAGCTCCACTTTAGTACGATCCCCAGACAATATACCCGGAGTACCTGTTATTAGCGGTGAAGGGGGTGCTCTAGCTGTAGGAGATAGTGGAATGATTATTGATTATGAAAACGGCCGCGTATTATTTGATAGCGATGTTGAAACCGAAGCACATATCAGCGGCTCTTATAGCGTCAAAAACTTTAATACCTACGTATCTAACGCCAACGAGGAGGATTTGATAATTGAAGGCAAATACAAACTCAATGCCAGATATACTCGTGATTTAACTTATATTGCGCCTTATAACGAAGTTGTTCCTGCCGTTTTCCTGAACAGTACTGCTACAACTAATGAGCCTTTCGCTTTTGGCGGCGAAGACAACACGGTAACCCAAATGACCGCCGTAGCTTTTGCGGAAAATACCTACCAATTAGATGGTATTTTATCAACTTTTGCAGACGCCACCAAAGAAATCTTTTATGGAATCCCTTATACTGGCGCGCCCCTTACTGAATACGGAGGTATTAAGTCGTCCTATCCTACTGGCTATGATTATGTAAATGTCTCAAAGAAGTATCCCACGGACATTTTCATGATAGAAAATACAAATGTTTCTAAGATTTCAGATAAAATGGACAAATTTATACCTATTCCATTATATGTGGGTTTTATAGACTTTGAAATCAACAAATTCCGTTTCCCAAGACAATAAAAGTTCTCAAACTCCTGTTTTGGCTGTAACTATTTTTAATAAAACTTTAAAATATTATGGCCACTAGACGAAATCGAATCATTTACCAAAGTCAGGCACTATTTATAGGGCCTAGCTCCACGGGTTACCACCTTCAAACTGGTAACTATCCAGTCGCTACTTACTTTCCTGCTGCGTCAGCTGTATCACGCGATGACACCTATAACCTCTCTTGGACAGGTGTTGCTCAAAACGTTACAGGTATTGGGGATACGATACCCAACTGGGCAGCGGCGTCCGACGCCAACACGGCATGGATTTACGCTAACGCAGGCATGACGGCTGGCAAGACTGTTGCCGCCCGAACCCTTGTTGAACCAATGAACAGGATTCAATCTGCCAACTTTAATTTCACTATTAATAGGCAAGATATTAACGAATTCGGTCAATTGGCTCGTTTGGACTCCATCGTGATGGAATCCCCGACTGTGGGATTAGACTTTAATTATTATTTAACTGACGGCGGTAATGAGAGAAAGATGGGCTTTAATGTTCCCACTTCGGCCGACGAACTAACAGTTGGCCGCGCCGCCGCTCAAAGCTTTTGGACGGGAGACGGATGTATGTCTGGTTTTTCGGCCCTTTCTGGCCTTCTGGGCGACCCCCAAGGCAACAACTTCTTTATCACGGTTGTTCCTGATGGCAAGGATGTTCAAGGTACCACTCCTATTAGTAGCACCAGCGATTTTGATGTCGTTGCTATAGGAAATGGTTTTGTAAGTGATTATACCGTTGAAGCTGCTGTAGGAGCCATTCCTACTGCTTCTGTGACAGTTGAAGCTTTCAATATCAAAGTGGAAGATCATCTGTCTGGACAGATAGCAGCGGGCGTTCATTTGGATCCCGGTGTACCCGGTGTAGATTTGGACGGCAATAGTGGTTCTAACCGTTTTTGTTTCCAAACCGGTATGGGTAACACAGGTAGTTGGCACTATCAACAGACCAATGGAACTCCATTTAACACCACAGGAGACGTTGGAATAGCCGCTCTAAGGCCCGGCGATTTAACGTTGGAAATGAGCGCCTCTGGCAGCTATATTGGTCTAAACCAAATGTCAGGCGATGGAAGCGCCCATATTCAGAGCTTCACGATCAGTGTTCCTTTGAGCCGTACCATCCTTCAACGTTTGGGAAGCACATTTGGTTATGCTCGGGTAGTGGATCTTCCCCTCGATGTTAGTTGCACCATATCTGCGGTTGTTGCTGATCTGAAGAAAAACAACCTCTTCGACAATCTGAGCTCTACTCAAAAGCACAACTTCACGCTGAAAATGAACGATACAGCGGGTAAACAGCGCCTTAAGTATATTGTGAAAAACGCTAGATTAGATAGCGAAACCTTCTCAAATGCCATTGGGGACAACGAATCTGTAGATATGACGTTTACCGCACAAGTTGGTGGGGCAAACGATCAAACTGCAGGCTTGTTTATGGAAGGCTCTTATAAGAGATACAGAACGCTACCGTATTGGCCTTTGGGCGCTACGAAAGATGACGATGCCGCTTACAAGGGAACTCCCGTCTGGCTAACATAAGACATTAGCCTTTAAGGCTTAAAGCAAAAGCTGCCAAGGAAACTTGGCAGCTTTTTTAGTCTCTATGAATGGGTCTTATTAAAAAGCGTTATAGAGGGGCCGGTTAGCCTCTCCTGTGCCTATAGCAGCGTCTGTACCGGCTACTTGAAGGGGAGCGGCTCCAAAGATATTATATTTTGCTATAAGCATCTCTAGGCGCGCCTGAGCGTCACTAGCGAGGCCTCTGTAGGTCTTGGCTATCTCGTTCTTATTTGTACGCGTAATCGAAGAATCTCCATCCCGTAAAGTAATGAAGTCAACTGAACTATCTATACCTTTTAAAACAGAACGTGTTTTCTTTTTATAG
>Ga0080013_1001452_pt1 | contig 31520 bp, 44 predicted proteins | sample ETNvirenome_6_85_FD_69236 | JGI IMG/M metagenome (GOLD analysis project Ga0080013, IMG submission 69236) | Marine viral communities from the Pacific Ocean - ETNP_6_85 (SPADES assembly) (version 2) | ecosystem: Environmental > Aquatic > Marine > Oceanic | place: Pacific Ocean | collected 2013-06-19 | reverse complement strand
CAGGCGTGGCCTCAAGCCCGAGTTGACCGGCCTCGCCGTAGTCACGAAGGCCCCAATAGGGCGGCGACGTGGCGCAAGTCTGAACGATCCCCGCCGGTAGCGTGGCGAGTTGCTCGGCCGCGTCACCGACAAGACACACGTTTCGAGGCGGCGTGGTCGTCATCGTGTCTCCTTGTCGAAGGTCTCAACGTCTACAGCGTCGGGCGGGGGCTCGGCCGCCGGGGCGAAGAGGTCGCCCTGTGCGGTGGCCCGGCCACGCTCGGCAAGGGCCCACCGGACCCGAGCCTCGGCGATCCGTGCGTACTCTGGATCTCGCTCAATGCCGATCACGTCGTAGCCTTCCAAGACGGCGGCGGCGGCGGTGGTGCCGCTCCCGAGGAACGGATCGACGACGACGGCTCCGGGGCGCGTCGGCGTGATCATTTTTACAAGTTGGGCCATGAGCCTGAGCGGCTTCACGGTCGGATGTCCGTTGTGGATCTCGATGCCGCGCAAGGCCGCCGACGCCCCGGCCCCGGCCCTCGCCGAGTTGTTGAGCGCCTTCGTGCCCGCGCCGTGAGCCTTCAAGGCGTCGTTGTGAGCGGGCAGGCCATCGCATCCGGCCTCACGCTCGGCCCTTGAGGGCTTTGGAGTGGCGAAAACATTACTAGGCCACCGCCCTAGCGGGGAGGGTTGGCATTCGTCGGGGGTACGCTCGCGGATCTTGAACGTATCCGACCCGGCGAACCCCTGCGCCGCCGGGTTGCCCTCGGTGCCGCTCTTGGCCCACCCGCTCGGGCCGTCAGGCCCCGGCCATGACTTATCGTTGTACGGGTGGCGGGTGGCGTCGATGTTGAGGCCGCCCGTGCCCCACATGAGCCAATTCGCCGCAAGGGTCAACGGTCGGCCCTCGGCGTCGGCTAGCGGCTTGCGGACGATGATGGCGGGCTCAAGGCACGGCTTGAGCGCCGAGCCCCACCCGGCGGCGGCCTCGGCCTCGGGCGTGGCCGGGGCGGTGACATAACACTCCACCCGCTCGCCCGCGCTTTTGTTCGCAAGATCCGACGCCATCGACCATGTGCCCTCCTTGCGCGGGAACGTGCCTTCACGCTTGCCCACCACCTCGCGATCATCGAGCTTGCCAAGGTGCCGATCGAGCGCCAACGGGAGTGACGACGACTTCGGGAAGCCTTGCCACTGGAGCCACCCGAATAGCTCGCGAACTTGGAAACCCACGCCCTCAAGCGCCACGGTCAGATGGTGGATCGTGCGTTGCCCGCCGAAGGCGACGACGTGCGCCCCCGGCAAGCAAACCCGGAACGCCTCGGCCGCCCATCGAGCGTGCCACGCCTTCTGAGCGGCGGGCCCGCCGAGCTTGTCAAAATCCTTCCCCATGAACGAAAGCCCGTATGGTGGATCCGTGACGATGGCGTCCACCGAGTTGTCGGGCCAAGACGCCATCACGTCCACACAGTCGCCAATGATGATCCGTGGGTTGCTCATGCGTCCGTCTCCTCGGGGTTGATTGGGTCGAGCCTCGCCGGCAACGAAAGGCCGGGGTTGGCTTGCATCCAAGCGGCGGCGGCGAGCAAGTCCGCATCCGTGCGGCCTCGGGCCTTCAAGGCATGAAGCGCCGACCGAAGCCCGCCCCCGCCGGTGCCGTCCACACCTTGGCAAGCCTTGGCCACCGCCGCCCGATCTCGATTGGTAAACCGGATCGCCTGGATCCCCCCACTCGGGGGGTTAGGGGGGATGATCTGTTCATCTTGTCTGTTATGTGCGCGCTCACCGCGCGGGGGGTCCGCAACCTCACCGCGCGGGGTGCTACCTGACCGCGCACCCTGTGCGCCCACCGCTCGGGGTGTAACGTAGGCGCGCAGGGTACGCGCCCCCGTGTTGGGGTCGAATGATCGGCTCAGGGCGCCCTTGGCCACCAACGCGGCAAGATGGCGGCGCACCACCGCCACGCCCTTCGCACAGTCGGCCGCAAGCGTGGCGTTAGAGGCAATGCAACCCCGAGCCCCGTCCCGTGCCGCCACGGCACACCACAAGCGCATTTCGGCGTCGGTTATGTCAGGGGACGCCACAAGCGACGCCGGAACCTTCGCCCATCGTTGCCCCGTCATCATTCGTCGTCGCCCACAAGGCGCATGGGAGGCCGCCCGCCTTGGGCCGCAAACGTGAGCATCGCCCGCACAAGCTCGGAGCGACTTGCGACGAGGGCGACGGCCAAGGCGTCGAAGGCGTGCTCCCGATCCCCCTTGGCCACCGGCACAAGGTCGGAGGGTAGGTCGAGCCGATCACACAGCGCCGCTTCGATCTCGGCCTTGCTCGCCGTCTTGGCCCCCGTGGCCTCGGCCTTGGCCTCGCCGGGCGTGACCGACATCACCGCCAACTCGCGCTCAGCGGCAAGCGTCACCACACCGCCTATGACGTAGGCCAGCGACTTTGCCGCCCTCACACCCTTGGAGCCCAACGGAGTCTCATAGGCGACCACACAGGGCCCGTGGTCGTCGATTGCTCGCACGATGGCCGCCAAGATGATCCGCAAACGGGAGGCGTCGTCGTCGGCTTGCCTGAGCTTGGCCTTGCGACCCGAGGGCAACGTCCGAACGGATCCCATTTCAACGAGGCGCACACGGCGGCCCAACTCGATGACAGCGATCCCCGTGCCGGCGATGCCTGGATCGATCCCGAGGATCCGCGGGCTACTCATCGGACGTTGCGGCAACGCGCCGCCGCTCGGCCCGGTTAGCCACAGCCTCGGCCACCTCGGAGGGCGTCCGGTCGAAGAGGTCGCCGACGCCTTGGAGCCCGAGGGCGCCCGCCAACTTTTCCGCCGTGCGTAGCGTCGGTGTGGCGCGGCCGTTTTCGTATGTGCTCAGCGCCTGACGCGGCACGCGTGACCGGGCCGAGAGATCGTCTTGCGTCAGTGAAAGCTGACAACGCCAAGCCTTGAGGCGTGCGCCGAATTCGTGGGGCTTCATGGTGGGCCTTGCGGGGTGTGGTCTAATATCGGCGGCAACGGTAAACCCGCCCGAGGCGTGGCGCAACTTGTCGCAAAAATTAGACAAGGCGGGGGGTTGCAAATACAACGGGGCCCCGTCACAATGCCCACGGAGACCGACGATGACGACCGAATACCAAAGGCAACTCACGACCGGCCCGGCCCGTCAGATCGAGCCCGAGCGGCCCGCCGATGATGTCACACTTGGCGACTTGTTCGCCCTCATGGCCATCGCACCGCACACCTCGATGACGATGAACACCCTGAGGCCGGTGCGCCTTTGCGACGCAATGGAGATCCGACTCCACGGCCTCCCGTGGGATAAGCGCGACGACGTGATCACCATGTTGAGCGATCAGGGTTGGGGCTTCCCTGACGGCCACAACCTCAACGCGCTGAGCCGGCGAGACTTCACACTCCGCGCCGAGGTCGACCGGCAAGACGGCCGGCGGATCCTCTTGACCGTTTTCGTAGCTAGACAATGACAAGGCACACCATGAGCGACGCCGCCGACACCCTGCGAGCCCTTCAAGAGCGGATCCGCCGGATCCGACAAGACGCCGCCAAGCCGGGGCCCTTGGCCCCGTTTGCACTGATCTACACCATCACGGATCGGCGGTATGAGGCCGAGCCGTGGCCGCCAAGCGAGGCCGAGACGAAGGCCAGCGCCGAGGCCATCACCCGCCACTGTGCCGAAGGGTGCGGCGACATCGCCGACGCCTTGCCGCCGTGCCCGCACGAACGCGAAGCCCTCGACGACCACCGGGGCCCGGCCAACCGGGCCGACTTCGGCGATTATCACCACACGGAGCCCAACCCATGAGCCTGAGCCTGTATGAGATCACCGAAGGGATCGCCGCCCTCCAAGAGTTGGCGAGCGTGGGCGACGGGGCCGACGCCGAAGCCGCCGAGGCCGAGGTGGGCGAGTTGCTCGATCGATACCTGGATCGGCTCTTGCCCGAAAAGGTCGACGGCTACTGCCGGATGATCCACTCGCTCAAGGCGGCGGCGACGGTCAAGCGAGACGAGGCGAAGCGACTCACCGACCGCGCCCGAGCCCACGAAAACACGGCCGGGCGGATGGTCGACAGGCTCAAGGCGGCGATGATCACGGTGGACCGCAAGGCGATAGACACGGACCTATTCCGTGTGACCGTCCAAGCGTCGCCCGCCTCGGTGGTGATCACCGACGAAGCCGCCATCCCTGTCGCCTTCCACGTCGCCAAGGTGTCGATCAACAAGTCGGCCCTCAAGGCCGCGCTCAAGGCCGGCGACACGGTGCCGGGCGCCACGCTCGCCGCCGCCAACTCTCACCTGAGGATCAAGTGATGCCCGACTTCAACGAAATGCGCCGGCCCTTCAATGATGACGAAGTCCAGTGGCGCGTTGACTCCGTGATGAAGTGGCAAAGCGGGCCCCATGTGCGCTTGCTGGCCTACATCGACGCCCGAGCCGCAATGGAGCGCCTTGATCGAGCTTGCACCCCGGCGGGTTGGTCGGATGCGTACGCGCCCGGCCCCGGCGGCGGCGTGGCTTGCACGCTGAGCGTGAAGGTCGCCGACGAGTGGATCAGCAAAACGGACGTGGCCGAAAACACACAGATCGAAGCGGTCAAGGGCGGCGTGTCGGACGCCTTCAAGCGCGCGTGCGTCAAGTGGGGGCTCGGCCGCAACCTGTACGCGATCGGGGATACCGTGTGCCCGGTGTTGGACCGCAAGCCCGACGTCCGGGCCGTCCGTGTCTACTCCAAGCGCGAGGGGATCAAGGGTTGGGCCCAAGCCCCGCACATCGAAGCGGGCGAGGCCGTGCCGTTGCCGGCCGTGGTCTCGGCCCCACCTCCCCGCCCCGCCCCGCGGCAAGCGCCACAGCCCGCCAACGGTGCCGCGCCAGTGGCCACCGCCGATGACCTCGACGCCACGATCCCCGTTTGCCCGTTGTGCAAGGGGCCCGGTGCGTTGAACCACGACAAGCGGACCGATCGATCCCCGGATTACCTTTGCCCGCACGGCTGCAAACGTGAGGGCACTGAGTACGATCTCGGGTATTGGGCGGCCTCCGAGAAACAGCGCCGGATGGCCTTTGCCGTCATCGGCAAATACGCCGCCGCCGCCGACTTGTCGAAGGAGTCCGCATTGGCAGACATCGCCGCCGCCCTCGACGTGCCGGGCTCGGTGTCGGAGTGGTCTCAGCCCATGTGCTCGGCCGTCATCGACTTCGTCGACGGGGCGAACCGGTCGGGCCAAGTGGTCGGCAAGGTCGAGCCGGGCCCCGACGACGTGCCCTCCAAGGTGCCGCCGCCTGAGCCCGAGCTTGAGGATGACATCCCATTCTGATTCCTACTTGCGGCCCCGTAGGCCGTTTCGGCTATGCTCGGAGGCATGACTGTGATGACCAATCCCCACCACACGGCGAAGGGCGTTGTGCTCGGAGCGAAGGAGATCGGCGGCCTGACGTGGGCCGCCTTGGCCTTCGTGCTCGGCGTGCCCGTCGCCACCCTTACCAACTGGATCCGCCGCGAAGACAAAGAGCCGTACGGGCCCGCCGTCGTCTTGTGCATGGAGATCGCCGCCGGCCCCGAGGCGTGGAGCGACGTGCTAGCCCACCGGATCCTCATGGGCAAGCGACACCACCCGGACGGGCGCAGCGTGCGCTCAGCCGAGCCCGAGGCGGCCACCGTCTAGCACCTAGGGCCCCGACGGCCGACAGGGCCAAGGGGTCGGCAATTCCGCCGGCCCTTTTCTGGCGTGCAAGCCTGTAGGCCGTCGGGGTCCATTTTCCCCACCGCCGCCACCTCGCCCCACGCGGGCCGCCACCGGCCCCCGCCGTTGAGGCGACCGAACGCCCCGGCCGTCATCATTGACTGACGTTGGGGCCGTTTTCGGCGTCTTTATTTGCGCCGGCTCGTTTTAGTTTTTGGGGCGTCGTCGTCGTGGCGTCGTTGAAATCGCCGCAAGTCGGGCAACCGTGCGGGGTTGCGGGCCGTTGGCATTTCCTCCCCAACTAATTTGACCATGCCCCGTGGGCAGGCTATGTATAGGGCATGAACAACGAAACACAGACCGCCCCCGCCGCCGCAACCCTCGCCCTCGCCGCCGCCGCCTGTGACGCCGCCACCGCCCGCCTCAAGATCGCCGACGCCAGCGGTACTCAGGCCGAGGTCGACGCCGCCCGCGAGGCCATCGCCGCCGCCGACGCAGCGTATTGGATCGCCGAGCAGGCATGAACACGACGAACCACACCAACCCCGGAGACACCATGACGACCAACAACACCAAAGAGCGCATGATCGCCGCAGGATATGTCGCCGCAATCGAAGGCGCGCCGCTCGACTCCTGCCCGCACGATTCATCCGACAGGGCCGACAAGGAATTTCTGAGGGCTCAGTGGTGGCGGCGAGGTTGGCAGGAGGCGACGGCCGCCATCGCCTGACCGCCCGCCCCGCCACCTCAGCCCGTCTCGCCCCGTACCCGCAAGGGTCGGGGTTGAGGCGGTAGGAGACACAACACCACCAAGGAGACGACCATGACGACGACGAACAAGCCCGCACGGCGTTGGGCGGCCCCCTACAAGTACTCGGCCGAGACTCGGCCCATCGTCTATATCGGCGGCGTTAGCCTCGGCGGTTGGCTCGACATGGCCCACGGCGACGACGGGCGGCGGTGGAAGGTCACGATCTGGCGCAAGCGCCGGGGCTATCTGCCCGAGCGGGTGTGGACCAAGGTCTACAAGCGCAAGGCGTCGGCCGAGAAGGCGGCCCGAGACTACCCCGGCCGCTATGCCTCCCGCCTCGCCCGGACGGGGCGGTGCGCCAGTCGCAAGGGCGACCGCAAGGCGACCAAGTGAACACCACCACCACCACCAAGGAGACGACCATGACCGCCCTCCGATGGATCGCATGGCTTCCGATCTCCGGGGAGGAGGATCTAGAACGGAAGATCCGCCGCCCCGAGGTTTACGCGACGAAGGCCCACGCCTTCCCCGGCGACAGCAACCGATCCCGCTGCGGGGCGACCTTGCCGACGCCGGGCGATGACTGCATCGGGCTGGAGTATGGCGAACCCCGCGGCCGGTGCCGGCGCTGCGAAAGATAGCGCGGCCCGCACAGGGCCCAACCGCCGGCATCCTCGGCCCTCGTCGCCTCGCGCGGCGGGGGCTTTTTGCCGTCTTGCGGTCGGACGCGGTCGAAGCGACCCCCGAGTTGCCCAAAAAAAGCGACAAAGCGAGCCCGTCGGGCCACTTTTCTTTACGTCGCCACGGCTCGATTAGCGGCCCGGCGAGCGGAAACCCGCACCACCGTTGACGCTCAGGCGGTTTGCCCGTCTCCCCCCGTCTATTTGATTGCCTGCCCGACAGGCATTACCTTGTAGCCATGAACACGACGCACACAACGACGACGCCCGCCGCCAAGACCTACCCGTGCCGAACGTGCGCCGCCCCCATCGAGGCGACCACGGGCAAGCGGGGCCGCCCTCGCCAGTTTTGCGACGACGAGTGTCGGCAGGTTGAGAACGTCGCGGTCTGGATCGACACGTTGATCGGCGGTGAGTCGATGCTGGCCAAGTGGTCGGCGACGCCCGAGGGCATGGAGAAGGCCCTCGCGATGCGTGGCCGCCTGTGGTCGTCGGCGAACCTCATCAACGCCGCCGCCAAGGGCTACCGCAAGGCCGCCAAGTGAACCCCGACACCACCAAGGAGACGACGATGGCCAACCCTATGAGCAACCTCAAATCATTCATCGCCCCCTTCAAGGTCGACAACGGCGACACGATCACGCGCCACGTCACCATTTGCAGCGACGAGGCGACCGCCATCAGGGAGCACGCCAGCGCCGAGAAGGCAGCCCGCAAGGCCGGCGACACTCTGATCTACGCCGATGGCCGCAAAGTGTGGCGAAAGACGGTCGCCCCCTACACCTTCGACGCCTCCGACCCCGACGGCGGCCCGATCTACGAATGGCACGACGACGGCGACCGGGTGCGCCATCACCGGGTCGAGCACACCATCCACCCCGACGGCCGCACCGAGACCCGCATCATCCGCAAGTTTTGGGCGGCGTACTGCTAGCCCCCACCACCACCAAGGAGACGACCATGACGAAGCCCGCCACGACCGCCGCCCTTTACGTCAACGGAACCTTCACGGCCCACGTCGATCAGGAGCCGGGGTGCCCGACCACCGCCGCCGACTTGGAGCGGTGGAAGGCCGAGCACATCGCCCGCGGGCACGACGCCGAGATCCGCCACTTGTCGCCGTTCAAGTTGACGGCCGAACTGTGCGCGCTGGAGACGGAGGTGGCGCACCGCCTCGCCGCCCGAGCCGAGCGCGACGCCGCCGAGTGGGGATGGGCGAGGTAGCCCGCCCGGCATAGGGCGCCCGCCGCCCGGCCTCGGCCCTCGTCGTCTTCGGATGGCGGGGGCCTTTTCATGCGTGGCCACACAGCCACGCCACCGCCCACCGCCCGCAAACCGGGCCCACGGTATAGGCCAAAGCCCACACGCGCCGCCTCAGGCCTTTTCGGCGTCCCTATTTGTAGATCATCTTCACGACGAGGGTGGCCGCGGGATCCCCGCTCGCCGTCTTGCCGGCTTGGCCGCTCGCCGCAATGACCAACCCGTTGGCAAACGTGATGCCGTCGGGGAATACAAAGCGCCGATCCGCGCCAGTGCCCCAAACCGAGCCATCCCAAAACAAGGTGAAATCCGGCGACGTCGTGCCGACCGTCAGGGTCGAACCCCCGCCGAGGTCGTAGGCTTTGAAGCCGCCATCCGACGACGACGCCCCATAAGCCAAATAAATCTCATAAACCGTCACCGCCGAGGTGGACACGACAAGCGGGGCGCGCGTCAACGAGTCGGCGGCGAAGATGAATTCGCCGATCCCTGTGCCGGTGGTGTTTGAGTTGGCCACGGTGATCCCTCGTCGTTAGGTGTAGCCGATCCGCACGACGACGGATCCCGCTGGAGCCGTGCCGGTGAGATCCGCCTCAGTGGTACAGGCCACGGCGATCCCGGAGCCGAACGCGATCTGATCATAGGTCGACATCGTCAAGGTCTGCCCGCCGGCCACCTTGAGCATGTGCTCAGGCTCAACGCTTGTCACCGTCGGAGCCGTGGCCGAGTCGTACAGCCGAACGAAAACGGCTGAGCTTGCGTTGGCCGTGTTGGTGATCTCGATCTGAAAAAGTACGCCGCCCGACGCCTTGACCACGGTAGCCGTATTGGAGCACGGCGAGATCGTGGCGGCGGTGGTGTAGACGTTGGAATAGGTCGCTTTTTGAGTCAGGCCCACGGCATCACCTCACGAACGAGAAAACAAGGACAGCGCCGAGCACGAAGCCGGCCCCGACGGACGCCACCATCCAACGCGGAGCCGCGGGGATGGGCTCAAGTTGCGCCGGCGGTGGGGCCTCGGCGGCAACTCGCCGCTCCACGATCAACCGCTCGGCCTGCGCCTCTCCGATGCAAACACACCCCGGCCGGCTCAAGTCGTAGCAAGCCTCCACCGGATCGGCCGCCTCGGGCCCCGGAGCGGCCTCTTGAGCCACCTCCGACGCTTGGGCGGGGCCCACGTATACGCCGACGGCGCAAAGGGCCCACAGGGCGGCACGGGCGGCCCTCATCCCTCGGGCGTCTCGGGCGCCTTGAGCATGTCGCCGAGGATCTTCGCCTTGGCCTTGGCGTCCACGCCTTGGAGTTGCTTCATGGTCTCGGCCTTGACCTTGGCCTCAGCCTCAACGTGGGCGGCTTTGATCTTGGCCCGGCCCGGCGCATAGCCGAGCAAGCCGGCGACGTGCAGCGCCCCGCCGATGGCGAGGCCGACAGGGCCCGACCCAAAGATCCCCGTATCAAAAAGCACGGCGACCACTTGGCACGCCAGCATGACCCAGAATTCAGTGGACTTGATCCCGGCCTTGGGGGCTTCAATCTTCACGGCGTCACCTCTTGATCTGATCGAGCTTGGCGGCGAGACGGTCAAAGCCCGCCCGTTGCTCGGCCCTGAGTTGTGTTTGCTCGGTGCGTAGATTCTCGATCCGCTCGGCCATCACGCCCACCGACACCTCCATTTTGCGGATCTCGGCGGTGCGAACCTCAAGCCGTGCCTCCACGGCCTCAACCTTGGCGGCCGGTGCGACCCATCCCGAGCCGACCATGACGGCGGCGACAAGGGCGAGCACGGCCCCAACGCCGGCCGCCCCCCCCGCTAGCTTGCCCAAGGCGTCGGTCACTTTTCGGCCCTTTGCTGGATCGTCACGGCCACCCCCAACTCGTGGACCTTGTCGACCATGCGATCCATACCCTCGGAGATCTTGATCATCTGCTCTTGGTGTAGGTTGAGGATCCGGCGCATCGCCTCGCGGTCGCTGTCGAACCTCTCCAGCAAAGTACCCTCCCGCTTGTCGTTGCGCTCGGCCTCGTCGATCTCCCGTTTGTCGCATCGCTTCTCGGTGCGCTGTGTTTGGATCCACAAGAGCAAGGCGAGCACGCCCGCCGGCCCGCTTTGGACCAACGCTTGAAGGATCTCAGACTCCATGACCGGCCATTATTGACGCCTCAGGCTTTTGTCGAGGTAGAAGCGGTGGAACCATGCCCCGGGGGCCGTGTGGCGTGGGGGCGGAATTTCGATCAACCACGGCCACACTTGACCAAGGGCGACCGTGTGAAAGTGAGTCGCCCCCGGCGTTGGGTTGGCCACCTCGCCGGCTAGGATCTGATCGGCCTCAAAGTGGATCGCCGCCAACCGTTCGCGGTGCCACGCCACGAAGCCGGGCGACCACGGCAAGCCGTCGGCCCTCGGCGGCAATTCCCAACGACACGCCGGGGCGGGCGCCGCAAACTGACCCGGCCACCGCAACACCTCGACCAAGCCCGAGCCCCACCACGAAGCCGCCCACGTCGCCCGACTGATCGCAACGTGAGCCACGGCCGCACGCTCGCCCGTTGTGCAACGCTTACACTCCGCGCACATCACCGAGGCCAACGCGTCCACCGGTGGCTCAGGCTCGATGACAACCGCCGCCAACGAGGCGATGGCCGCTAGGACTGCAACGGCTCGGGCCACGACTCGACTCCAAGCTGAGCGCAAAGGGCGCGGAAGGCATACGCCGGCGGATCCCATCCGCCGCGCTTGCTGGATCGGCTAATCGGATCAACGTCGGCGTGGCGCAGGATCGCCGTCTTGGGGATCTCCAACTCCTCGACGAGCGAGCCGGCCACCGTGCCGAGGTCGTAGCGGTCGACGAGGTCGATGACCAAGGCTCTAGCCCACATGATCTGAGTCGTCGGGTGCCGTTCGCCCGGCAACGGAGCGAGCAAGTCGATCCCGATGCTCACGCTGTTGACGCTCGCCCCGTCGATCAGATCGAGCGGCGACGCCTTGCCGGGCCACCGCTCAGCCCAGTCGTCGTAACGGCTTTGGATCTGGCCCGTGTCGACAAGCTCACGGCCCTTCGCCACGAACCGACGCCAATGGTCGGAGCCCTTGGCATACAACCGACGCCGACTCTTGCCGACCCCGGCGTGGTAGGCCGTGACGTTTTCGGGCACGGTGCCGACGATGGTCCCGTCGTAGCCGACAAGATAGTGAGAGGCGTAAGACTTCGGCCGGGCATAGTACGCCGCCGCATAGTCGAGCGGATCGGCGTTGGCCTTCAACGCCTTGCCGATGATGCCCGATCCGGTCGTGTGGATGATCAAGGCTTGGACCGCCTTTGACCTCGCCGGCAAGTCGCGCTGAGTCCGATCCACCCTTGCGACATTGCCACTCCAAACATCACTCACGGCAACTCCCCCACAACTAGATCCGTATCAAAGGCGGCGAACGATTGAAGCGTGGCCGTGTTGCCGTTGACCGCCCCGGCCATCACGTAAACATTGACGACGGTCGCCGTGTCGCCACGGTTGACCGCCGCCGTCGTGGCCGTGAATTGCTGATCACCGGCCCCCGGCGCAACCCACACGATGGTGGTCAAGGCCACGCCCGCCGTTGTCGCGATCTCGATCTTCACGGAGCCGCCGTTCGACGTATGGATCCGGCCGATCCCCGTGATCTTTTTCATGTGCTTACGCGGCACGACGACATAGCTGAGCGCCTTGACGAACGCCGCCGCCCCGCCCGCCGTCGTCACTTGGATCGAAGGCGTGCCGGCCACCACCGCATCCCATTGCTGAGCTGGGATCAACCCGTTGCCGTAATAGGCGCACAGAGAGTGATGGTCGTAGATCAGATCGGCGGCGTGGTCGTCGTCGTGATCCGAGCCGGGCGACAACTCGCCGGGCGCGTTCAAGTCGTTGAAGGGCGACGCCCGGCCGAGCAATAGGATCGCCATTACAGATCCCCGGCGCGGAAGCCGAGCACGGTCAAGCCTCGGAGCCGAAGAGATAGCGGATCCGCCCAATCGATAGCCCCATCCGAAAACGAGCAACGATAGGCGAACGTCAGCGACCCATAGGCGGCGTGGTCGCCACCTCGGGCGCTGCTATTGGAGACGTGATAGTGCGGGTCGCCTAGAAAACTCTCATCAGTGCCCGGCGACCACCCGGCCCCGCCAACGGCGAGCGGCCAACCGAGCGCCAAGGGGCCGCCGGGGCCGAACGATTGCGGGCCACCCAACACCGACTCCCCGCGGTCGAAGGCCCCGACGCGGTCGCCCTGGATCACGTCCAAGCTCACGGCGAATTGATCGATCTCGCTTGTCGCCGTGTGCGACCCGTCAAGATGCTCAGTCGTGGCGTTGTGGGCGATCCGAAGGGATGACGCCCCACCCCAACGACGGCCGAGATCATCAACCACGAAATAGGGCAGGCAAACGAAGATCCGATCAAGCGGCGTACAGGCGACCGACATCCGCAGCGTCTCCGTGGTCGACGTGCCGGCGGCGTCGTGCGCGACCTCGATGTCGTTGTAACGGGTGTGCGACAACACCCGCCCGCGGTTGGATAGGTGTTTCCAATTCCTAAACAACTTCCACCATGGATCATTCGTGAAGTTGGCAAGGCTATGCGACTCGTCGTTAGCGACGCCGCTGTAGGGATACTCAGGCCAACTCACGGCGAAAACGCCCCCGAGGCCGGCAACTCCCGCAACGTCACCGACAGCAACTCCAACGTCGAGATCGGGGCGATCTGGATCCGTTGGCCGGCTAGCCTGTCATCGTCAAGGGCCGGATACACCACCGCCGCCCCGTTGGCGTCGTTGGTACGCCCGTCGGCCGTCCACAGGATGTCGTGCCACGCCGACAATATGATCGAGTTGTCCGCAGCGTTGACGATCCGCAATGCGTACCCCGTCGCCCCACCGCCGGCGGCCACCGCGATCCCGGCGAAGTCCGAATCCGTGCCGCTGTCCACAACGGATAGATTGTTACCCGAGTTGTTGCCCCAATAGTCGATCGCGGCGACCGTGCCCTTGTTCGTCGCGTACCAACCCGCCGACGGTTGCATTGAATAGAACACGATCCCGGCGGTGATCATCCCATCGGTTAGCCCCGTGGAGATCGGGCCGATCACCATCTCGGCCGCCGCCGCCCCGGCGTTGGTAATGTTGAACGCCGCCAAGTTGGGAGGCGGGGGCTGCAAAGGCTCGGGCCCGGTCGGATGATTACAGTAGGGCACCGCCTGGATCTGACCTCGGGCGGCCACCTTGGCGATGATGTACCACTCGCCCGCCGTCGCGCCCGGCGTGCCAATCGATCGAAACGGCCCGACGTTGTGCCCCGCCACAAGGCCAACCGTCGGCGGCTTCGCCTCCGTGACCGCCCCGCCCAACTCCAGCCGCGGCCAAGCGTGGGCAACGTGATGCCGGCGAAGGTTCGCCCATACCCATCGGTCATTCTCCGTGATCTCACGCCCGAGGGCCGAGCTTGTGGGATAGCCGCCCTCCCGATTCTGCCCGAGCCCTTGGGCGTCTTCGTCTAAAGCGTTGAAATTAGAGCGGATCACAAGGTCAGGCATGGTCGATCACATCCCGTAAACGTAGGACGGCGAGCCGTCGGGGAGGTCGCCGGTTGCCTCGTCGCCTTGGGCTACTTGACGCTTCATCGAATCCGTCCACTCGGCCTGAGGCGCGTCGCCCTTTTCCCAGTTGCAATAGGTAACGATCATCCCGGCGGCGCGGGCGATCTCGTTGCCTGCCCCGTCCAAAAATGGCCCGTCAACCTTGATCTTGTTGTTGCCGATGCCGGCCGACTCAACCGCCGTCACCGTGCGGGCTACGTTGTTGGTCAGGATCTGGAGATCCGAATCAAGGAGCATCACCCGATCACCGACGACGAAGCCGGCGGCGTCACGCTCGGGCACGTCGCCGGGGCCGCCGTTGACAAGGCCGGGCGAAAACTCGTTCGCCTCAAACGTGAGGATCTGCCCCGCCCCGACATCGGCGGCGGCCACTTGCCCCGAAGGGCACCACCGGCCGAGGTTCCGAGACGGCAAAAGCACAAGCTCAAGGGTGATGTCGCCCCGCTGTAGGTTGAGCGTGCGGCCGACCACGATACAGGGCTGATCGACGAAGCCACGGCCGCCCGTGAATGGGTTGGGCAACGTCGAGATCGTCAGGGCAACGTGCGACGTGATGGCCTGAGCGATCTTGTGGAGCCCCACCGCGATCTCAACCTTCGGCGTGGGCACCGTCCACCACCGGGCGATCCGATTCGCCGCCGCCCCGATCGCGTCGTCGGCCTCCGACAGCCCCAAGACCTCAAACGTCATCTCCGAGTCGTCGTCGGCGTTGCGCTCCAGCGCCTCGGCGTGCCTGTATCGGTGGACCTTCGCCGGCTCCTTGTCGTTGAAGTCGTAGCCCCACTTCCAAGTTTGAAACGACAACGTCGCCGGCAAGTTGCCGAGCATCCGCACCCGGCCCCCGCCGTCGTCGTCGACCGCGATGTCATCCTCGGTGATTGTCGGCAAGACCTCGCCGGGGAATACGTCTCGCATCATGCCGAGGGCGAGCGCGGAGTTTTCGTCGAGGTATAGAAACCACCCGAGCGGCTTGAGGATCTGTTTCTCAAGCCAACCCCGCAACGGGATCGGCTCGCCCTTCCAACCCAAAACGAGGCCATCGAAGGCCACGCCGGCAAACACCCGCCGAACCTCAAGGAACGATCCGACGTTGATCCGTGAATAGTCGAAGCCCGCGCCCCAGTGGGCCGGCAAGACATCCCATGCGCCGTTAGTGCCGCCGCCGGTCGAGGTGACAAGGGCGAGCATGACGTCCACCGGATTGGCCGAGGGCCCGTCAACGCCGCCGGGCGCCGCAGGGCTGTCCTTGAAATAGAACCACGACGGCGGCCGGATCCCGGCGTTGTGGTTCGCCGTGGTCGTATAGGTGAGGTGGCCGATCTCGCCGATGGCTCCCGGCGGGCCAATCGCCCGATCATGGTTGCCGATCCGCTCCGTCGGCCGGCGACTTGTGATCAAGACCTCGCGAAGCGGTGCGCCCTTTTTGCCGCCGCCCCCGCCCTCCGTCTTGAGCAAACCCCAATCCCCGGCCCGGACGAAGTAGCCGCCCGAGCCGCGAGGATCCGCCGTGCCCCGGTTGTAGTTTACGACCGCGATCCCCTTGCCGATCCTCGCGTGGAAGTCCTTGTATGTGCGCGTGGCCCCGCTCGGCACCACCAACGACACGCCCTCCTGATCGGGCTCGATGGGCGAGCCGTAGCCGTCGAACGGGATCCAGACATCGGGCAAGCTCAGGGCCCGGTTGTCCGTGACCGTTTCCGAGCTTGCGATCTCCTTGGGCACCATCCCGTTGAACTGCGCCCGGCCGATGCTTTGATCCAACTCGCCAAGGGCCGGCTTGCACGCAAACTGGAACCGATCCATGTCGGTCAATTCCCAATCGTCGATCACGCCTTGCCAAACTAGGCGGCGGGTGCCGTCGTCGTTGGCCGTCATCCTCGCCGAGCCCACCGGCGACATGTCGAGCTTGCCGGTGGGAAAATTCGCCGAGGCAAAGGCGTTGAGATACACGCGCACCCGCCGGCCCCGGACGTATCTCGGCCGGTCGTATAACGTGCCCTCGCCGGGCGGGTAGCTTGTCGTCGTGCGGTGGACTTGAGCGGGCGAGTTGTACGCTCCACGGCTCACCGTGATCGTGGAGTTGGCGGCGTCCACCTTGCTCACAGTGACCGTCTCGGCCCCGATCCATAGCGCCACACCAACCGACAGGCCGGCGACGCTTGTGAGCGACCACACGGCCTGAGCCTTCGTTGCGACATCGGCCGACAAGGTCCACGGCCCGGCAAGGCCCGGCCCTTCGACCGCTAGCAGATCCGTGATCACCACCTCGCCCGGCGGCGACGTGATCGTTGTATGCCCCGCCCACCCGTGCGGCTTGGTCGAATACGTCACCAACGACGCCGGCGAATCGCACGCCGACCACGTCAGCGATCCAAGTGACGTCTTGCCCTCGCGGAGATCGATGGTCTCGCCAATGGCCGGCGGCAAGCCATCCTCGGGCACGGCTTGGATATAGGCGTCCGTCGGGAGTAACGGGTTGCCGAAATACCCCGCGTCAATCGTGGCGAAGCGGTAGGCGTATTGCCGGCCCGCCACGTCGGCGTTGAGCCGGCGGCCCCAGCCGTCCACCTCGATCTCAACCCAGTAGGATTGGGCGTCGCGCAACTCGTCGGCGAAGGCCACCGCCTACGACGCCGGCGAGACGTAGCGTTGCATCGGAAACCGCAAGGCCCACCGGCGGATCGTTTCGTGGGGGACTGTGGTCGGCCATTGCTGGATCCACTCGGCGACGTCGATGACGTAGCGGCCAAGCGTCGCCGGGTTGGTCGGCGTGCCGGTATAGCCCGCATATGTGCCTGAGTTGATCATCCAATCGCGGGCAAACTCAAACTGTGTGCCCTGACTGACGAAGGCAAAAAAGCTCTCGAACGCTTCGCCCGTCGTGACGGCCTCGGCGGCGAAGATTTTAGGCCCCGGCAAGAAGTCGATCTCCACCTCGCGGCGGTAGCGTTGGCCCCACCGCAAGACGCGTTGCCTGCCGCTCATCATCCGTGTCGTCGTCGAGTTGTAGACCGGAAACTCCTCGGTGTCGTCGACGTAGGCTTGCTCCGGGGCCCACACGCCGGCCACGACTCGCGGGGAGGTGTGCGTTTGATTGCCGGCGGCTCGGGCGGTGACATATTGCGCCGCGGTGTAGCCCAAAACCTCGGGCGCCAGCGCCCCACCGACGGCCGCCGCCGCCGCCGCATCCATGCGAAGCACGAAGGCGACATCGCCGCCGCCGCCGTCCGTCGCCTTGATCTGGATCGTGCCGTTGAACCGGAGTTGAACCGTCCACGTCCACGCGTTGACCAAGCCGGCCCCGTCACCAACGGCGCTTGCGGCCGTCATCGCGTCGCCCAACGCCTTGCAAAAGTCCCGGCCCTCGTCGCCGTCGTTGGCCCCCGCGTCGTCTCGCCAATAGAAGTCGCCGACGGTGGCGGTGATGCTGGCGGATATGATCTGCCCGTAGACCAATCCGCCAAGCGCCGGGTTGATCTCTTGCCAACAAATCCGAGATCCCGACGGCCTGACTTCTTGAGCGGCCGACCACTTGGGGAATGTGCCCGCGCCCGCCATTACATCATCACCTCTTGCTCAGGATTTTGCGTCATCCGTGCCCGCGTTGCGGCGGCGGCGGCCCGAGCCCCGGCGGCCCCGGCCTCGCGTTGGGTCAAGTGAGCCCCGGCTACGTGGATGTTGACGACACTTTGAGCCGACGACGGCCCGCCGATCTCGCCCCGGCCGCGTCTGTCCGCAATGCTAGCCCGCTCGCGCTCGCGCTCCTTGTCTCGCTTTTTGCTTTCCTCTTTGCGTTTGTCGGAGGCGTTGATCCCGCGTTGCATCGATCCACCCACGGCCATCGCCCCGCCCGCAATGGAGGCATATACGCCCGCCGCCGCAAAGTGGCCACCGGCCCCCGCCATGTTGCCCGAGGCCGCCGCCGCGATCCCTTCGGCCAACTCAAAGATCGATTTCGTGGCCGCCTGACGGCCTACGTTGAGCAAAACGGCCGCCGTCATCCGCTCCATAGCCGAGCCGAAGCCAGATTCGCCCGACGCAAACGCCTCCAACGAAGCGCCGAGGCCATTGGCCAAGCCCGAGAAGGCGTCATCCCACGACGACTTGAGGGCGTCCGTCGTGCCAATCATCGCAAGCGAGGATCCCTGAGACTCGGCCGCCAACTCCGCGAGCTTGGCCCGCGCCGTGTCGCTCAGCCCCGCCACCCGATCCAAGGCCGCCTCAAGGCCCGCTAGGCCGTCCGTCGCCAAAGCCCGCCCAAGGGTCGCAACTAACTCTTCGTGTGCCTTACGGGCCGCCGTAGCCGCCTCGGCTCGCTTGGTGTACGCATCCCCCGCAGCGCGGGCCGCCTCAAGTTGGGCAAGGATCGCCGTTTCGTCTTGCCCCGCCGCCTTGGCGTGCCCGATCAACGTCTCGATCTGTTCCTGCCCTACCTCGTTGCCTTGAGCCAACGCCGCCACCGTCAACGGCAACGCCGCGGCGACCTTTTGCTGAGCCGCAATCATCGGCTCCAGCCCCGACGCCGACGCCTCGCCCGCCTTGGCCAAGCCGCCCAACTCCAGATCGATCAAGGCAAGTTGGGCCCGGACTTGCTCCGAGGCCGCCGCGCTCATGGTCGTAACGGCCCGAGCCTTGCCCTTGCCCTTGCCCTTGCCCTTGTCTTTGCTCCACGGCCCCTTGCCGGCCGCTTTGGCCTTGGCGGCGAAGTGGAGCCCGCGCGCCGTCTTGGACGCCGCCGAAGGGAAAAGGCCCTCAGCCCCGCCGCTCATCCCCGTCTCCAACGCCGCCCCGGCATCTTTGGCCGCCGCCTCAACACCCCTGAGCCGTTGCTCGGCCGCCGCCAGGGCCCCCTGGAGGTCGTCAACATTGTGAATTGAAGCAAGCGTCTGATCGACAAAACCCTCAAGCGGATTTGACGCCTCGCCGAGTTTGTCAAAGCCGGCGGTTGTGCTTGCTAGTTCAATGGCCAACTTGGCCACCGCCTTGCGGGCGGCCACTTGCTCGGCCGTGCCATCCTTCATTCCAAGGCCGAGCCGGTGCATCCTGCTAAACGTCAGATCGGCCTCGTCGCCAAGCGCCCCGATCGAGGCATTGGTCTGTGTGTTGGCAAAGACGACATCGATCGCGCCCTCCAACATCGGAGCCCAAAACCCCGCAAGTTCAGCTTTGCCCTCGGCCGCCGCTCGGCCGACGGTCCGCATCGACTTCGCCGTCCGTTCGTTGGCCTTGTCCAGACGCATCCCAACGGTGCGGGCGACGGCGGCGAAAGCCTCGTTGGCCTGCCCCGCCTTGGTCGTCATCTCCTTGAGGGCCTTGGTAAAGTCGGCCGCCCCCGTGTCGCCCGCCAACGTGAGCGCCTTGGCCACGCCGTCAACGCGGGGGATCAACTTGTTGATCGCCTCCACGCCGTGCGTGTTCAACACCTCGCCCAAGACACGAACCGCCCCCGACATCCCCTCCGACTGGAGTAGGCCGATGTCCCAACGGACCCCCATCTCCTTGGCCGCCGCCGCCGCATCCTTCGACGGCCCGACAAGCGAAGCGATGATCGCCCGCATACCTGTCATGGATTCGGCTGTGCTGATCCCGCCCTTCGTCAAGGCGACCGTTGCCGCCATGAGGTCGCGATAGCTAACGCCGACCTTGGAGGCCATGCCTACTACTGCGCCCAGTGAGTTTCCGAGATCTCGCGTTGTCGTGACCCCACGCTTATTGGCGACGAACATGGAATCCGAGATCGCCGCCGCCTCGCCCACGTCGAGGCCGTAGGCATTGATCACGGTGGTCAAGCCCGAGACGCTCTCCTCCATTGAAGCAAAGCCGGCCGTGGCGTTTTTGGCCGCCACCTCCATAAATTTGCCGGCGTCGGCGGCGGCCACGCCCGCGCTGATGGCTTGAAAAGTGGCGTTCGCGGCGTCGGTCGCTTGGAGGCCGTAGACCTTGCTGAGCCTGGATGCGCTTTGCGCTAGCTTGTTTTGAAGGTCGATCTGACCGGGGATCAACGTCTTGATCCGGCCTACGCTTGTCTCAAATTGGATGAAGGAGTCGTTGGCTTTGCGGGCGGCAACCGACACCGCAGCAAATGAACCCATCACGGCCATCGTGGCCCAACCCGATAGCTTGCTTTCTAGCTTGGATCCCATCTTCGCCAAGCCCGAAACCGCTTTCTTTGTCTCCTTGCTCTTTTTCTGGACCTTGTCGAAGGCCGTTAGCTTGGCCTCGACCGCTCTGATCCTGACTTCAAGCGTCCGGGTTGTGCGCCTCGCCATTAGAACGCCCTCCGACCCGCGGCCGTGCGCCGCTTCGCCGCCTCGCGCTGAGCCTCGTCGGCCTCAATCCGGGCCACCTCGTCGCCGAGGATCTCCATTGCCCGAAGATGACGCCACGGCCACGCGCCAACCGGCCCGCCGTGCCAATAGCGGCCGTTCCGATAATGGACAAACTCGCGGAGGTGTTCAGTCACCCGAGGCGGCACAAGGTTGACCGGGCAATCATAGAAGGATCGACGGTCGCCGCCGGGCATTGTGAGCACGAACGCGGGCTGTGACGGCCGGGCGTGGCCGTTGACGCTACACCCCCGCTGTGACTGAACCATTTTTGGGCACGTCGAGCATCGAAAGGTCTCCGGCTTCGACGTTATCAGGGCGGCCGATAGTCGAAGCAAGACTAACCTCCTCCTCATCGTCAACGTCGCCCTCAGTCTGGATCGCCGTCGACAGGCTCACGATCCACGAAAAGGGCAACCGGCGAACCCACGCGATCCGCTCGCCGATAGGGGCGTCCGCAGGGTAGGCCAAGGCTTGCCCGCCACGCGCTAGGTTGTGAACCTCCCGCAACGCCCGAGCCGTGATGGTGATCGCAAAGACCTCCATGTCCAGATCATCCAACGCCGCCGCATAGGCCGGGGCGTCGTCGGTGGCCTCGGCCTTCACGGCCTCGCCCTCGGCCTCGCGCTGTTCCTTGCGGGCGGCCCGAGCCGCACGGCGAGCCCCGAGCACATCGTCCGCGCTCGGCAATGCGTAGACCCAGCGCGGCGGGTCGTCGGCCTTGCGGTGTTGCTCAAGGATGTAGCTATAGCCGTCAAGATCGATCATGGAACGTCCGTAACGGCGAGCGTGAGGGCGTCATCGCCGCCGGCGAGGGCCGTATCGGCGAGGATCCGGGCGTCCACCGTGAAGCCAACCCGGCCGTCCAAGTCGGCGATCTGCACGTCGTCAACGCTGATCTTTTGGAAGGTAAACGTGTGCTTGTTCATCTGCCCCGACGTGTTGCCGACGAGGGCAAGAGTGTTGACGCCGACCAGCAACGCCGCGTCCGTCCGGTTTGCCCAAGTGGACCACACGGTCGCCGCCGTGATCGCGTCGTGCGCCGTGGGTTGCTCGATCTCAAAGGTCAACGCGATCCCCGGATCCGTGGCGTCGCCTCGCCCCACGATCTCTTGCGACCGGATGCCCTCCGTCATCGTCAGAGACTCCGAGGTCGCCATCGCGTTTCGGAGATCGATGGTCGCCGATCGAATGTGGCCAAACTCGTCCACCGTGGGCGCGTTGGGGAATGGGCTCCAGCCCGTCGACACGACCAAGGGCGCATCGGGGAGATCCGAATAGTCGGGCACGCTCACCGCCGTCGCCGTGGGCGTCTCGACGTACAGCCCTTGGAATTCCCACTCAGCCCGCGCCGTCTCGCCGGCGTTGAGCACGAAGCGGACGTTTCCACGACAGCCCGTGATCTTGTAGCGGACGCCGTCCTGGTAGATCCAAAACGTACATGACGCCAGCCCCGTAGCCGCCGGGGTGTACGTCCAAGTGGCCGCGCCGAACGCCGACCCGAGGCCGCAAGCCCTCAGGAGCACGTCGTACATCGGCACCTTGTCGGCGGCGGCGGCGTTCGTGTTGCCGTTGAGCGTCGTGGAGAAACTCACACTCCACGAACGCTTGCCGAGCACGGCACGGCGGCGAGCGTCGAAGCTAGGCGCAAACGCCGGGCGGCCCGTCGGCTCGTTGTTGAGCGTGATTGAAAGATCATCCACGAAGATCGCATCCGTCGTCGCCGGCGTTGGATCCGTCGCGTACGTTGATTCAATCTTCGCCTGGACAATGGTGCGGCGAGTGACGGGCATGGGCCTTGCTCCTTTCGCGGTATTGCAAGGCCGCCCCGGCTGTCGTGACGACTAACCGGCGGCGGCCTCCTTGGTCTTGCTCTTGCTCTTTGCCTTGGGGATCTTCGGCTCGGGCTCGCCCTCGGGCCACGCCACGAATTGACCGGGCCCGATCTGGATCCAACGGCCACCGTGAAGCGGCCCATCCGTGGCGACGTCGTGGATCTTTGGGTCAGGCATAGGTGGTGCGCTCCGTGGCCTCAAGCTCAATGGTGGCATAGTGGCACAAAACGCCACGAACCACGCGATGCTCAAACGCCAAAAGGTCAGGCGGGCCGGAATTCTCGGCCGTGCCGTTCAGTGTGATGTCCGTGCGGAGGGCCGTCATCACCGCCTCAACAACCGTCGTGAATTCAGACTCAGACGGCATCGTGGTTCCGGCCCCCGAGTCATCGACGGAGTACAGGCCGACGACTTCGATCCGGTGGTGCCGCCGTGTGAGGTTGCGGAGCCCTCCGATCTCTTCGTCGGTGGATCGGCGAGTGACCATCCAACCGTGGAGGCGTGAGTTGCCGGCATCACGAAACAACGCCCGGAACGTGGCTTCGTCGTCGGCCCAACGGATGCCGAGGTGACACTGTGCCGCCGACACGCCCGCCGCCCCGGCCACTTGCGACCGGACACGCGCCAAGATGTCGGCAAGGGCCACAGACTACGACCCGCTAGCGCCGACTCAGCGGCGAGTAAATCTTTACAAAGTCGATGTTTAGATCCTTATCTGCGCCGCCTGTCGCCACGGAGCCCACCTGTAACTCAAGGCTTACGGTCGGAAGGTTGGTGATCCCGGTTAGTGTTCCGATCGTGGTGCCGCCTGAGCCCACAACGATCTTATCGGTTGCGACGCGCCGGGCTGTGTACGTCTTGAGCGAAGCCGTGACCGCAGCGCCGAGGCTCAGTGTGTTCTCATTGCCGGCGGCCGCTCCGTCTTTGCAAACGAAGTAAACGTTTCCATCAACCGACGAGTCAAAGCGAAGGCCGACAAAGTGGAGGTTTGTAGCGATCAACGGGATCGCCGTGGCGTTAGACGTCATGCCGCAGAACCACTGAGTGTCGGCGGCCGACTCTGGCTGGACCCTCCACGACATCGAAGCGCCGACGCCGAACGAGTCGATTAGCAGATTCTCCTCGCGGGTACGGATGCCAAAGCCCCCGGCCCCAACCCCGACGCCAGCCCTAACCGTGCGAGTCCCGGCGAACGGACCGACCCCTGACAACACGTCAGACCTCAGCGACCCGCTAGCGCCGCCAAGGTTCGCAGTCCTCCAGTTAAGCGCGCTAACGTCGCCGCTGCTCACGTTCGCACCGTGGAAGTCGTCCTCGATGTTGACGTGTCGCCGCAGGTCGGTCTCATGGGGCAGTCGTTGTTGAAAATACAACTGCGAGCCGGATCCGTACATATCAGGCCGCCATATAACAGACGTCATCGCCGGCCGAGTCGGCGGCAACGTAGATGACGTTCAGATTGGTGACACGGATCGGGCCGAGGGCTTCGCCGGGCTCCAGCGAATACCCCACCGCCGCCCCTGAGGCGTTGGTCACGGTGGCGTCCCCGAGATACACCCGGCCCGCGTTGTCAGGGTGCGCCTTGATCGTCACGCCCGAGGTGGCGTCAACGCGCGTCATCTGTGTGCGGTCCGTCGCCCCGGCGGCGGGGATGTCGACTTGGCCCGCTGTGATCGATCCGTAGATCGGGCCTTCGGCTCCATAGGGCATCGGCTACAACCTCCCGAGGGCGGCCACGGCCGCGCTGTGTTCGTGGGCATAGATCCGATCGATCGAGTCCATCGACTGATCGAGGGCGGGGAATAGGAAGGGGTGCGGGCGGATCGATTCGCCCCGCAGTCGCTCTTGAAACTTAAAGGCCCAACCGTCGGCCTCGCGCTGGCTTTTGCCGAGCTTGCGCTTGGCCCACAACGCAAGGCGAGCCCGAGGCGGCACGCTTCCCGCGTACGTGCTCCCAAACTCGACCGGGGCGGCGTAGCTAATCGGCGCACCGATCGACACTTGCCGGCCGACGCCTTGCCCGCGGCCGTGCGTCCCGGCAGAGACCGCCTCTCTGAGTTTGCCGTCTCGGTTGAATTGTTGCCGCCGCCCGGCCGATGGCTGAGCCAGATTGCCAAGGGCCGCCCGTTGGACTGCCACCCCGGCCTCGTCCGTCGCCCGGTGGAAGTGGTGCCCGATGATGGCCTCGCCACGGTCGCCGAGCCGGTCAACGTAGCCCTCCAGATCGGACCAATCGACAATCACGACCACAGCCTCCCGTGGAATAGCCGCTCAGCGCCCCACTGGAGATCAAGGTCGATGTCGGCAAAGGCCACCGCCGCCCGAACGCCGCCCTCGCCCTCGTCGTCACTCACGCCGACGTGCTCCCGATAGGCTCGGATCAACTCGTCGGCAAGCGTGTTGTACACCCGCGACGCGCCGCCATAATCGACGGCGTCGGCGTCTAGCGTGGAGTCCCGGCTTTGCGCCGACCGTGCCGCAAGCTGCCGAAGGCAAACGCCGGCGACGAGTTGAGCGAAAGACCGCACGTCACAGTTTGGGATCGTCGTGCCCGCCTCGTCGTCACCCGCTCCGATGGCGTGCGACGCCGTGTAGCGCACGATGAACGCCTCAGTAGCCGCCGGGCTATCTTCAAGGAACCGCAACTTGGCCACGGTGCCGTTGTCGTAGATCCGGTATGCGTTGCGGTCGAGGATGGCCGGATCCTGCTCGCCGCTCGGATACTCGACGTCAACAACGACCGACAGGCCAACCGACCACGACGCGGGGAGGGCATAGTCAAAGCCGCCACTCCCCGCCGTCGAAGTCGACACCATCCGCGGCCGGTGCCGGTTGTAAGTGGCGAGCGCCGTCACCTGAGCGGAGTTGACTTGGTCGTCAGTGACGAAGCCCGCACCGTCTCGCATGTGCTCCTTCGCCCACGCGGTGATGTTGTTTTGGCTCGCCACTCAAGGCCGCCCTACTCTTGGACGCGCCAGTCGATGATGATCACGGGGTTTGCCATCGCAACGCCCGTGCCCTCAAGCCCGACCTGGAGTGTGAGGTACATCCCCGCCGTAAGGTCGCCGGCCGTGCCCGTCGGTGCCCACAACTCCTCGGTGGTGTCGGCCGCCGCGTTGGTGCCGGTGGTAAAGTCCTTGTTCGCCACCTCGGTCGCCCCGCCGTAGATGGCCGTACGCGTGATGATGTTGAGCGTGTGGTGGTTGACGTTGTTTCCGGTGATCGTGCGGGGATACTGGATCCGCACCGACTCGATCGTGATGTTGTCGGTGGCGCGGAGCAACACGGTCTCTACATTCCCATCATAGGGGTAGGTGTTGGCCGTGATGGTGCCAAGTTGGACCACCTCCCGGCGGGTGCCGGGGATGTCGTTGAGTTGGGAATTGCCCATGAGTCTCTGATCTCCTGATTCAAGGCGGGGCCGACGACAACGCCGGCCCCGCCGTTGTGTTGCCTGCTAGGCTAGCCGGCAACGACCTGACGATACACGCCGCGATGGTCAAGCATCTTGACGCCGAAAACGATCCGCACCCGGTAGGACACCTTATCCGCCGTGAAGGCCGAGCCGCCGCTCCGAGGGTCGTCGGCGACCGTCAGATCGGGGGTTTCCTTGCCGCCCAAGAATGCCATCTCAAACGTCGGCGTATTCTTGGGGTCGGCGAAGGCATACCAGTCGGTGGCGTCCGTCCAAAACGGCACCACGATCGGCGTGATCACCGTGTTTTGCGGCAAGGAGGCCGCCGCCGTGTTGGCGTCGGCGATGGCCGAAACATACTTCGGACCCGACGTGATCGCGGTGGCGAGGTCGAGCAACTCGTTGGGCACCAAGATGAAGCGCGGCGCGTTGCCGGCCCCCAAGACCTCCGAGGCGTTGCCGTAGGCCGTTTGATCCATCATGGCCGTGCGAGTGGTCGTCAACGCCGCACCGCTGAGGGCGGTGGTGTTGGTGTTGGCGTGACCACCGGCGAACAAGGCCACCCCGTCGCCCATCAGGGCGTTGGTGGTGAGTTGGTCGAAGGCCGCCCGGTAGACGGTGAGGGCGGCGGCACGACCGAGGGCACGGGGGATACGGCGCAGCGCCCCGATGTCATCATTTGCCAAGGTCTCGATCGTCAAACTTTCCAATCCGCCGTACTTCGTCACGGAATAGGTTTCCTCGGCATCGGTCGGCGAGGTCAGGTTGGGATAGTTGGCCGACTCGGCCACGCTCGAGAGCGTCCCGTAGCCGCCAAGCTGCACCCGCCGCTGAGTGCGGAAGTCCTTGACGCTCACGATGTCGGAGGCCAGCGCCCGCCACGTATTGAGATCGTCCACCTTGTACTCGGCCGTCATCCGGCGCGTGACGCTGTCGCCGAGCATCTGAGCCCACGTCGAAGAGGTCACGGCCTCGGAGACACGGCGGAAGCCGTCGCCGGGGGCCGACTCGGCAACCCGGCCGCCCCAACTCATGTCGGCAACCTCGGGCACGTAGCCAAGCGACGAGGCCATCACGTCGTAGATCGAAGCCGTGTGGCCTGGAATCTTGCCGGTGATCTCGTGATACGCCTCATGGATCGACCGGAAGGCGGGCACGGCCTCGCCGTTGTGGTTCAACGACTGACCGGCGACCAAGCCGTCCAGGGCAACCTGGAGCCGATCCATCTTGTCGGTGCCGGCCACGGCCTCGCGGGTGTCGCCGAAGCCCTCCACCTTGGGCGGGCCAAGCTCGGCGAGCACGACGCGGAACCCGTCGATCTCGATGTCGGCGGCGGCCTCGGCCTCGGCGACGGTGTCGAAGGTCTGCGAACGCAGGCCCTCGGCGATCCGGGTCTGGAGCGAGTCGGGCAGGCCCGAGCCCACAACCTTGCGGGTGACGGCCTCGCGAATGTCGATCAAGGTGGTGAGGGTCGCCTGAGTCGTCTCGACCGGGGCGGCCGACTCCTCCACATGATCCACGGTCGGATCGTTTTGCGCTTCGTCCATGTCGGTTTGATCTCCGTCTTGATTGTACGAAGCCACAAGGCGCAACAACTCGCCCCCCGCGGCCGGATTGGAAACTAGATCAACGGTCGGATTCGGTGCGATCTCAACGACGGTTGCGCCGTCGGCCTCCGAGATCGTCTTGGCCTTGGCGTCAATCGACAGGCCGACGAGGTCACGGCGCCCGGCGGCAAACACCGAGCCGATGACGTCTTGGGCCCACGGGGCGACGATCTTGAGTGTCCCGTATAGGCCGGCGACGCCGTCCCGTGTCTTGTGGGCCACGCCTTCGATCACGCCTACGAGGTTGCGAAGCAAGCCGGCCCCGTCGCCCACGGTGGACTTGGCCGCCGCCGGCAGGTGGTCGAGTAGGCCCTTGCCCAACTCGTACGCAAAGACCGATGCGCCCTCAAACACGGCCACCGAGGCGGCGAGCGTGCCGGCCGGATAGTTGTTGCCGTTTTTGGATCGGCCCTCGGCGATGATGCGGACTTCGTAGGATCCGCCGGTCGCCGAGGCCTCCAAGAGATAGGCCGAGAAGCTCTCAGCAATGGCGGCCGTTGTGGGCTCTTGTACGGTTGCGGGGCCGTCAGGCGGGGCGGTGGTCGTGTCGACCTCGTCGGCTTCGGCCTCGGGCCTTTTCGGCGTCTCTAATTCGGTCTGAGTCGGATCGGGCACGCCGGCCCCCGCGGCTATCGCATCGGGCGCAAGGGTGGGCCCAACGCGATCACGCCCGCAAGCGGGCGGCCTATTCAATGCCTGCGGGGTTAGCCCTTGCCAGGATCGGCCACAACCGGCGCTTGCCGCTTTTGCTTCGGAAACATCGGCACCGACACACAGCGGCAATTCACCACCTCGCGGGCGGGGCCGTTGAAGTCCACCGGATACATTAGCTCGGCCCCGCCGACCGTATAGGGCTCCTTGACGGGGCGGATCGCCTTGTCGCCGACCATCGCCGCGTGGCTTGATCGCGTGTGAGTGTCGACGACGGGGATCCATTGCTTGAGCAACTCGGGCACCCGCTCGGCGATCTCGTCTTGCTGATACTGGCTCGCGGTGGTGTACGCCCGGCCGATCTCCGTGCGGGCTATTTGCTCGGCCCGAGCCAACGCCCCAACGTAGCGATGGCCGACCACTTCGCCGGCCCTGACAATCGGCACACGGATCGGCCGGATGAATTGCCCGATCTCGCTCATCGCCTCTTGCGGCGAGATCAGGCCAAGCGCGGCGGCCCTGGCTTGCGACGCCACACGCCGCTTGATCGCCGTGCCCACCTCAACGATGTGCTCGCCGGCCGCCACCTTGAGCGCCTCGATGTTGTCCCGGCCGACGCCGACCAAGCCGCCGGGCACGCCGCCGATCTCCGTGGGCGTGATCGCGCCGTTGGAAAACACGCCGACCCGCTCGACCCATTCGCCGGTCAACGTGCGGGCCCGCTCTTCGGCGGCGTCCATGCCTCCCCGCAAGTGAACCGCCCCGCCGGCCGTCCATTGGTCGACAGCGCCCCCGACACGATCAAGCGTTTGATATACGGCCGCCGCCCGGCTCGGTTGCTCGGCCATGATCCTGAGCACGTCGCCCCGCAGCCCCCGCAAGTCTTTGCCGAAGGCCCGCACCGTCTCGGCGGTGATCCCGTCCAACTTGCTCACGGCCGCCACAATGGCCCGGCGGTATTGGGCGTGCGGGTCGGCCTCCCGAACCGGAAACCTCAGCAAATTGGCGGCGTGCCCCGTGGGCATGGTATGGGTTGAGATCACAAGGCGGCCCCGGCGAGGTGTCGGCGGCCATCATAGGAGACAACGCCCCCAAGGGCATAGACGACGGAGACACGACGATGACGACACGACGACGACCGGCGGCACAGTGGGCCCTATTTCCGAATCTTCGCGACATCGAGCCGGTGACAATCAAGGGGCCGCTGGCCTTGCGCTTTGAAGCCTTCCACGCGGCCAACCCGCACGTCTTGGCGGCCATCGTGGCCACGGCCCGAGACCTCAGGGGGCGAGGCGTTGAACGGGCGAGCATGTCGCTAATCTTTGAGCGGCTTCGGTGGCTGTACCTGATCCAGACCGGCGGCGATGAATACCGCCTCAACAACTCATGGCGGGCCTTTTATTCTCGCCTCGTCGTCGTCGTGGCGCCCGACCTCGCCGGCATGTTTACGTTCCGCGTACAGGCCGACGAGTGGACGCCGGATCTTGCCGCCCTCGGCCTGTCGTCGGATCATGGAACCCAGCCCCAAGGAGTCACCGTGCCCAAACTGCCCGCCAACCGCGCCGAGTGGCCCGCCGCCGCCGTGGAGGATCACGACGAACGCGCCGCCATCATCGAGTTTCACGGCGAGCGCACCCGAGCCGAGGCCGAACGCTTGGCGGATGCCAACGTCCGCCGAGCTTGGGACCACCGCGAAGGCGACTTTGATCAGGCGGATCGCTTTCGTGACGAACGGATCGACGGCGACCGTGAGGATCGCGAGGCTCGCTCCGAGCGTTGGGGCAAGTGAACGCGCCGCGGGACCGAACGCGGGCCGAGGTGGGCTCCGTGGTCAAGATCTCGGGGCGGCCCGGCTTGCACCGTGTCGCCGAGGTCAAGCCCGCCACGGGCGGCGTGAGGGTCGTCTGTGGGCGGGGCCGAGTCTACGCGGCGACAACGGCCCGAGTGGTGGCCGAGCCGGTGCTTTGCTTCCACTGTGACCGCCTGACGAAGTAGCCGCGGGGCTCGTTTTCGGCCGTTCGCGGTCGCGGCCTCGTCGAAAATGGCGGATCCGGGGTGTTTTTTTTGCCCGTGGGGCATCTTTTTTTGCCGTTGCCGGGGCTCGTTTCGGCGTTGAATCGTCGCAAGTCTGCGCCGTTGCTACACTTGCGCCCGTTTTCGGCTTGGTTGCGTTTATTTGTTGCAATGCCCACCGGGCAGTATGTTGATGGTGTAGAAACGAACTGCACCAACACGAACCCCGGAGACACGACGATGACGACCAAGACCAAAACCACGACCCGCCCACAACGCAAGCCCACCCGCGCCACACTGGAGCGGCGGATCGCCGAGTTGGAGGCCGAGGTTCAGCGGCTCAGGCGCGTGGTTGAGGATCGAGTGGGGGATGATGACGAGTGGTAGCGAGCCAGCGAACACGGACCAACACAACCAACCCGGAGACACGACGATGACCAACAACAACACCGCAGCCAAGGGCATGAGCAAGGACCGCAAGTTAGAGATCAAGGTGCTGATCGCCCACGTCTACGCCGGAACATGGCCCGACGACGCGGACGATTGCCTGTCCGACGCCCTGGATCACGCATGGGATGAATCGATCGACACTGGGGAGCATGAGTTGGGGATCCTCTGCGAGAAGGCATACGTTGCCTTGACAACGGCCTAACGGCCCCCGCCCCCGCCGCCCGCCTCGCCCCGTAGCCCGCAAGGGCACGGGGTTGAGGTGGTAGGAGACAACACCAACCCGGAGACGACGATGACCAACGACACCACGATCAACATGGCCGGATGGGACGCCCTCACGACGGTCGAACGGGCGCAGCGGATCATTGACGGCCAAGAGCGCGAGATCGCGATCCTGACGGCCGAGCGCAACGCCGCACGGCAGGCCCTCGCCGACGTCCGAAGCACAATCATCGGCGCTGGCGTTCACCACACCAACGCCGAAGCCACACTCATCGCCATCCTTGAAGTCGGCAACGAGTACATCAGGGCATACCGCCCCTAGGCCCGCCCACCCCGCCGCCCGCCCCGCCCCGTAGCCCGCAAGGGCACGGGGTCGAGGTGGTAGGGCTACGCGATATCCGACAAAAGCGCCCGAGCCTCGGCCGACAGCGCCTCGGCCGCGTTGATCGCGTCGATCCGGTCGTTGCCGGGGTTGAGGTCAACGCCGATTTGCTGGAGAAGGAACCGATACACCTCGCCCGCCTTGGCGTCGTCGATCCAACCCTGAGCCGAGGCGTCGCCGAGGGTCGCCGTGAGCTTTTGCAACGCCCCGCACACCTTGTCGGCGTCCACCACCGAGATCGTGCTCATCATCACGTCGAAGGTCCGGTCCACGCCGGCCGACAGTGTGCCGGCGGCAATCGCCCGGTCGATCACGAATTCGATCAACTCGCGGATCATCCACCGCACCTCTTCCTGCCGGCTCTTGAGCGAGCGGGTGACGGGGATCCCCATTTCGGCGGCGGTGGCCCGGTTGCTATCGCCGGCCTCGCCGATCCAGTGTGGCGGCAAGCCGGCGGCGACCCCGATCCACACTTTCAGCATCTTGCCGATCTCGGCGATGTCTCGGCCGTCGATCTCGGGGGTCAGGGCCGACCACTTCGTTTTCTCGTTGTGGGCTCGGATGGATCCCGGCTTGAGGCCGCCGACCCGGCTCATATAGTCGGCGAGCATCTTGGAGTCG
>Ga0080013_1001451_pt1 | contig 31534 bp, 35 predicted proteins | sample ETNvirenome_6_85_FD_69236 | JGI IMG/M metagenome (GOLD analysis project Ga0080013, IMG submission 69236) | Marine viral communities from the Pacific Ocean - ETNP_6_85 (SPADES assembly) (version 2) | ecosystem: Environmental > Aquatic > Marine > Oceanic | place: Pacific Ocean | collected 2013-06-19 | reverse complement strand
GGAGCGTCAGCAGAATACGTCCACTTCAGGACTGACTCGATGATTGACGGCAGTTACCCAAGCATCCCCGACCAGTTGGACATGCTGTTCCACGATATAACAGATGGTAAGCTAGATGAGACAGGCAGTTGGTATCTGGCAATCAAGGCTACAAAAGACAAGTTCACTAAACCGTAGTAAGTAGGTATAATATAAAGAGGAGATTATTACATGGGTTATGTTGGGACTACTCCCCTTTCGGGGGATTATAGAAAATTAGATGATATTTCCAGTGGATTTAATGGAAGTACTACTGGTTTTACGCTTCAAGTAGGAAGTGTTAATGTAACTCCCCCAAAAGAAACTACTGTAATGATTTCAGTTGGCGGTATTTTACAGGAGCCTGTATCAGCATATACTATATCTGGTAGTACTATAACCTTTACTGCTGCACCGGAATCGGGTGCGGACTTCTTTGGTGTTATGTTAGGCGATACTTTGTCTATAGGAACTCCTGCGGATGATACTGTTACAGGAGCGAAGATAGTTGATAACGCTATCGACAGCGAGCATTACACAGATGGGTCTATCGACAATGCTCACATCGCTGACGATGCTATTGATAGTGAGCATTATGCAGATGGTTCTATTGATAACGCACACATCGCTGACGATGCGATTGACAGCGAGCATTATGCAGATGGGTCTATTGATACGGCACATATAGCTGATAACCAGATAACGCTTGCAAAGATGGCTGGTGGCACAGATGGCAACATCATTAGTTACGATGCAAGTGGTGATCCCGTTGCAATCGCAACGGGGAATGACGGTCAGGTACTTACCTCTGCTGGTGCTAATAATCCCCCTGCTTTTGAAGATGCTGCTGGTGGTGGTGTTGCTTGGCAAACTGTTACAACAGGATCAACTTTATCTGCAACAGCAGGAAATGGTTACCCCATTGATACAACTTCAAATGCTTGCACAGTTACATTACCGGGTTCAGCTTCTGTCGGAGACCAAATTATTTTTACAGACTATGCAAGAAACTGGGATACCAATGCACTTACAATCAATCAAAATTCTTTAAAATATCAAGGCTACACTACACCTAATCCAGTATATGATACTAGAGGAGAAAGTATCCATATTGTCTATATGGATACTACTAAAGGCTGGGTTCCTCTTTATGAAGGAACTGTGACTATGGAAACTCCCCAACTTTATGATGTAGAATATTTAGTAGTAGCTGGTGGTGGGGGTGGAGGTAGGCAAATCGCTGGCGGTGGGGGAGCTGGAGGTTATCGTACTAATTATGGAGGTTCTGCAATAAGTTTTGATTCCGCAGGTATAGTTTATACCATTACAGTTGGAGCTGGAGGTTCTGGCTCTACAGACGCTTCTGCTACAGATTTATCTGGTCAAAAAGGTGGTAATAGTTCACTTTCTGGTTTAGACATTACTACTATTACTGCAACTGGAGGAGGAGGAGGTTCTAACATTAATACTGATGGAGCTACAGGTGGTTCTGGCGGTGGTGCAGCTATATATTCTCAATCTGGTGGAGCTGGAAATGAGGGAAGTTATTCTCCAGTAGAAGGTTATGCTGGAGGTAGTTCACCCGCTTCTCCCGGTGGTGGCGGAGGCGGTGGAGGTTCTTCTGCTGTCGGTGCTGATGCGGTTGCTCCAAATGGTGGAAATGGTGGAGCTGGAACAGCAAATTCAATTACTGGTGCTTCTGTAACTTACGCTGGAGGCGGAGGCGGCGCAGGTAGAACTGATGGGGCACATTCTGGTACTGGCGGAACAGGTGGTTCTGGCGGTGGTGGAGCTGCTACTAGTGATTCTTCTGCTCCTACAGCTGGAACAGATGGTATAGGTGGCGGCGGCGGTGCTTCAGGTTTTGATGATGCAAGTGTTAATGGAGCAGATGGCGGAAACGGAGTAGTTATTTTAAGAATGGCTGATGGAGACTATTCAGGATCAACAACAGGTTCTCCAACTGTAACTACCGATGTTGGTGGTTCAGGAGAAACAACAGTAAAATTTTTATCAGATGGGACTTATACAGGATAATGAAATATTTTGCAAAATTAGGCTTAACCAGTAAAGTTACGGGATTACATCTATTACATGAAAGTGATGCTCCTACTGAAGAAGCAGGAACAGCATTTTTAAACAAACAAACAGGTTATCCTTTTTGGGTAGAAACTTTTAAAGATAGAAGTAAAAGAAAAAATTATGCTGGAATAGGAATGACTTATGATGAAGATAGAGATGCTTTTATTCCTAAAAAATCTTATACTTCATGGGTATTAAATGAATCAACATGTCAATGGGAACCCCCTGTGCCATTACCGGATGACGCTGGCGTAGACGATCCAGACAACCCAACTGAGATAGTTGAGTATACTTGGGATGAAGATACGACATCGTGGGCAAATAGAACTGTAATAAGTGGGAGTTGACTTTACCAAGCATAAGAGTATAATGAATAGAGGTAAAGCTTAGTATAGGAGAAAAGTATGGCTAAATCGGCTATAAAAATAAAGATAGTTCGAGGTGAACCAGTGATAGAACTAAGACCAGAATCAGAGCCAGCAGCATGGTTAGCGTTGCTAACGTATGCAGAATGGCACGAACAGATTGACGATAAGGTATATGAGGAACTTTCAGCGTGGTTGTATGAACACCCAACTGATAGAACTAAAGTAGAAAAACTAAATAAATGGAATCCGGTTGTAAAAGAAGTTACAAATATACGTAGATATTATCTAAAGGAATTTCTTGAAAATGCGGATTTTTATAAAAAGGCTAGAGAAGCAGACCCAGAATGGGGTAAGGAGTAATAGATGCCTGAAGTAAACGTAACGCAAGATTTAGAAGCAGTAACAATACAACTACAAACTTTAATAGCAGAGTTACAAGAATTAGACCAAAAACGAGTTCAGTTAGCGCAACAGATTCAAAATTTGAATGGTGTAGCCATGTATCTTAGAGGAAAGCAACCAGTAGAAGAACAGGAAGATAATAACAATCTAACTCCACCGCAGGAGGAATAATGCCTACTAGTGCAACCAATCAATATTTTGATAAAGTATTTGCTTTTGATGGAAGTAGTACATATACTGACATAACATTGGAAATGCAATCTCCTGCTGGAACTTCGTCTACAGTTTTCGCGGATACTAATGATATCCTGTATCTTGGAGATGCTAGTCGTTTTGATATGGCTATCTTTGATATAGATACTGCTGGTAGTTTAGGTGCTTTAATATGGGAATACTACAACGGTTCTACGTGGGCAGTATTTACTCCTTTGTCTGCTTCGTATTACACTGATCCAGATGATAGTCCAGATACTATGTATGATTTTTCTAAAGATGGGGCAGAACAATTCCCAACGGGTAGGATATCTGATTGGGCTACCGTTGCGGTAAACAGTGTCACAAAATATTGGGTAAGATGCACTTCGACAACTTCCGTTAGTACCGCCCCCTCCCTGCGTAGTATTCGTAAGCGTCCTTTAGCGGCGTACTGCTCAACTCAAGATGTTTTCAATCTTTTACAATTAACGAATGTTACAACTACTGATGGAAGTGGGACGGATTTTACCACCTCAACTATACCTACTAAAGCCAGTGTGGAACAATATATTGAATCAGCACAGTCACACATAGACTTCGTATCTAGAAAGTCTTGGAGACCTAATTTCATACATGAAGAATATCATCAATTTAATTTAAATGGATTCCATTTAGATAAAGCACATGGATATAAAGTATTTGATCTAAAGGTTTGGAACGGAGCTTCATGGGACTCTAAAACTCAGGGGAGAACGGGAGATTATTTCTTTGTTCCTGACACGAATATGATTCAATTCTCTAGATACTTCTTACTTCCTGCCAGATTTACGTCTTACAACGCTCCTGTATGGCGGTGGGGTGGTGGAGAGTTCACAATGCCTGTTAAAGTCTCTTATATATACGGGAAAGATATAGCAACAGACTCCAGAGAAGGGGGTATAGCATTTGATATGGCTAGAAAATTAGCTGCGATTGAAGTACTAAGAGATGCTGATTTTGGTAATTTGGTGGTAAGCGGGATGGATAGGATGCAAATTCCAGAAAAGGTTAATGGTTGGACAGAAGAAATAGCAGATCGTTTAGATAGTTTACGTGCGTTTGAGACATTCTAATGGCAAATGAACCCTTACCAGCAGATGACCTGCTGACAGAATTCAATAGTCAATGGAACGCTAGTAACGTAGCTAAACCAAACCTTGTTGTTGTTACAGGGAACGGAGAACCTGTTAGGTTCGATCTAAATGCGGGGGATGCGGTAGTTGCTAGAAATACAGCATTTTCAGAAACCCCACTTGGAAATTGGACATATGGTAATAGAGAATATACAGTTACTTTAGAAATTTGGACGCTACGAGAAAGACAAAGATTATTTAATTTAATGCAAGAGATTAGAAGGATTTGCCACTCACGAATGCATGATCTAACTAATTTCCAACGAATTCAATTTATGAATTTTAATGAAATGACCACCGATACATTAAATGTTTGGATGGGGAACACACAGATTGCTCTTGTAAATGATGCTGTTTTGTTGGAAACTTAGTCGTTTTGAGTATAATAAGAAAGGTATCGAACCTTAAGGAGTATTAATAATGGCAGTATATCGTTCGGATCAAGCACAACTTACATTCGCCACGGAGGGTGGGCATGGCGGCTACCCAGAATTAGCGTCAGGCGTAAGTGCAGATGGCTCAAAGGTAGCACGAATTGCTATGACTGCTGGATTACCCGCAGGTTCGAGACAGGTAACTGTGGATAATATGGGTACTCCGCCAGTTTCTGGAGATTATATTCAAATTGGCCCAACCGTTGCCGCTGATAGTGTGACTACCAGAGAATCTGAAGTCCGTAGGGTAGAGTATGTAGATGGCACTACGGGTCTAACGTTAGATGCGCCAACTGCTTTTTTCCATGCAGATAACACAAATATTACAGCAGTTACTGCCGTAACCGCCGCCAATAAAGAAAAGCTTATATCATGGGTTCCGGGCGTATATGAAACTGTAGAAGTACCAGACCCTGAACAGGCTATTGAAGGTAGATACTTACTAGGTACGAACCAAAAGAGAAACTTTTACGTTGCTTACAAGGGACAGCAAACCTTTTCTGGTGCATTAGGTGGTTTTATATTATTGAATGGTTGGCCTCTACGATACCCAATTGGCAAAGTAACATCAATTCCATCTGATGGGCTAACTTCTAGAACATATCTATCAGCAGCAACGAAAAAGGGTGATATTTATATTGATGTTAATAGTGCTTCTGCCCTTAGTGCAGGTGATGTAATTGCTATTGATCACACAGCCTCCCCAGCCTTTTCGGACGTATGTGAAATACGACGGATTGCAGAAAAATCCACAAATAACCTTAAACTTAATTATCCATTACAATTTAATCATACGAATACTACTTCTTCTACTCAAATTAGAAGCGTAGATACAAGTACAGCAGGGATTTATTACCAACATGATATTTTTGAAACTGTTGATTTAGATTCTATATCATGGAATGTGCATATGCGAGATAGTGCAGAAGCGGGGGCAAACGATTTTGATAGAAGGTACTTTGGTGGACACGTTGGTTCAATGACCTTAGCTGCTGAGGAGGGTGGGTTACTTACAGCGTCTTGGGATGGAATTAATTTCCAAGACATGGTACATGACCAGAAATTCCATAGTTCGTATGGTAGCGGAACTACTGCATTACCCGGCTACGCTCTTATGCAGAGTATAAATAAAGATGATCTTGGTATCCCGCAGGGAGACTTATCAGATGGCAGCGCAACTTACGATTCAAGTGGATTCCCATCTACAGAACCTTATTATTTCTCCCAAGGTTCTTTGTCCATGTTTGATGTTGAATTTGCTAGGCTTAGAAGTTTCAGTATTTCGATATCTAACAATGAGGAACCTCGATACTACATTGGTGGACAAGGTAAGGGAACTCGTAGACACCGTGGGCCGACTGAGATACGAGAACAGCAAAGGGAATATTCCATGTCTGCTTCAATTGTGTTACCAGATTCGTTAGACGGAAGTAGCGCAGATGAGACGGGTAGACGATTATTCACAGAATTGTTACTTGAAGGTGATTATGGTACAACCACTCCTAGTATGTCAGGATTTAAGATTGAATTAACCTTTACTAGGGCAGCAAATGATACAATTACTATAACAATTCCAGATGATGGGACAGCCGCAGCGGGTGGTGGACAACAAGGAGCATTTATACGTTCCGCCCCCCATGCAGTCAGTGGGGATAACCCGTTACAAGTAGAGGCAGATATTTTATTTAGAAACATGAAGATACAAATTAAAGACGGAGTACCATTTTATCCATAGGAGGATAGTATGACAACAGAAACCAGCGAAGCAAAGACATTTGATTTTAGTAAATATCAAATAGATAATGCGATTGAAGAAAGAACTTTGGTAATAGCGGAGACAAAGGAGGAATTTAATATAAAAATTAGACCTCTTTCGTGGTCTAAACGAAACCAACTGATGTCGAAGTGTATTGCATGGGACGCAAAAGGGCAAACATCGTTTGATGGAGATGCTTTTGTTAGGGCGTGTTTACGAGATATGATAGTGGAAGCCCCTTGGGGAAGAACTACAGAATCCTTCTTGCTTTCTATTGATGCTAGATTGGGAACAGCTTTAGAAACCCTTGTACCTAACGTGGGAGATTCATCGGAGGCTTCCGCTGACGAAATAAAAAAAGATGTTTAGCCTTTTTAAATGGGGTAACAGCAAGGGAATCTAAGCCAACCGATCAATTAGAATTTGAATATTGGATTGTAACTTTACAATTATTAGAAAAGGGAATTCCTTGGGAGAATATAAATTCAATGACAGTGGGGGAAATTTATAAAGTGTTAGGGGTTTTAGCCGCTGTGCAAGAAAAACAAAATCAGGAGCAAGAAGCGATGGATAGACGAATGAATAATACGTCCGGTTGGAAAGGAATTTAAATGGCTGAAGAGACTCTTTATGTAGAAATTGTCGGCAGTGCTGGTAAAGCGGCAGGTGCAGGACGTAAACCCCAAAAGGACGACGACCCACCTCCTTCTTTCTTTAAAAAGTTGGGCGGCGGCGTTCAATCAGGGTTGAAAACAGCGGGTATTTCTTTTGGAATGTCTGCTATTCTTAAGCAGTCGCAGCTTTTTACTAGTTATGTAGGTACCATTTTCCAAATCCTTGGTGCCTTAATTGATGTTACCCTAGCTCCTCTCATGCCTATATTTATTCCAGTACTTAAATTCTTAACCAAAATGCTACCGGGAGCAAGAAAGGTTGGAGAAGCGGTTGCTAACGTCATCATTAAAGTTATTGAATGGTTTAAAAGTTCACCAATAATGAAAGGTATTGGTGAGTGGTGGGAGGCTCATACTCCTGAATGGATGCATATGAGTACGGATAAAATCGCTCAAATTGCGGGTGGGATTTTTGCAGCATTGTTCCTAATGAAATTTTCAGGCATGTTTAGGTTGATTAAATTAATTTGGAGGATTTTCGTTGGGGTAGGTGACGATATAAAAATTGGTAATCGATTCTTAGCATGGATGAAGGGGAAACTATCTAATATTATAAAAGCACCTTTTAGGGCGTTAGGAGGGAGAATATCTGGATTGTGGTCGAAAATGAAACCACTATTTAAAGGATGGCTAGCTGAAATCGGTGTAAAAATATTTAATGCTGGTAGTACTATAATAAATAGCCTCAAGTCCCAAGCTTCCAAACTTTTAAATGCTCTTCATATAAATCCCGGTCAGATACTGAAAGGTGTTGGTACGTTTTTCAAATCTGCGTGGGGTAATGTAGTTAAATTTTTCGCTAGACCGATATCGTTTCTTAAATCAGTAGGGGGATTTATTGTTAAAGGGTTTAACTTCGTAAAAAGCGGAGCTTCAAAAGTACTTGGTTTCGCAAAAGGATTAATTGATAATGTCATTAAAACCCTTAAAGGAGGCCCGATGGCAATCCTTAAGGGTTTAGTGAATGTATTGAAGTCGGTATTATCGGCACCCTTTAAAGCATTAGCAAAGGTAGCGGGAAAATTTGGTTTGAAGGGTGTCGTTGATGGACTAACAAATGTCTTTAAAAAAGGCGCAGGGAGCATGATAGGTAAAATTGGGGGCAAGGCTGGGTTAAAGGCAGCAGGTATGTCTATTCCCGGCTTTGGGGCTGCGGTTGGATTAGGTTTCGGAATCATGGAAACCGTTAGAATGACCAAAGAGCATGGGATGAAAGGGATGGGTGCTGGTCTTGCGTACACTGCTGCGGCAACAGCGGGTGGTGCCATGGGAGGCCCAGTAGGACTTGCGGTAGCTATCGGCTCTGAGGTAGCTTTAAATCAATTTGAAAACAGAGTTCTGAAGGTTGAGGTAGCTGGCCCAGATGAAAATGCTAAAATCAGCATGAAAACACAACAAGGTAAAGAGCAAATGGTGGATATTACTAACATGGCTAGTGACTACCAGCCGGGCGGTTAATCATGGCATATACATCAGCTAAAAATACTACTCAAGATTTATCTATTTTACTACGTAATGGGGTACATGGGGTTGCGGGAGTTGAATATTTTGCCTTGAAATCGGATTCTTTTGCAATTTCATATAGTAAAACTCCTATTCAGGTTCCAATCCCCGAAGCTACGCCTGAACTTATTGACCTAGGAATCTTTAGACCCAGTATTACTATAAATGGAGTTGTGGATACAGTTCAACCTACCCCTTCTTCTATAACGGTTGGAGGTCAAACATACGTCATACCGTTTAAGAACCAATTAGAAAATGCTGTTTATAATTGGATTGCATCGGACGCAGCTACAGGACAGTTAGAACTTGAAGTTGGAGATACTACTTTCCCAACAGATGCTAGTTCTAACGCTTATAATGCTGATGGTGATTTATTACTACCCGGCAGTTGGACTGGTGGAGCAGTTTATAGGGTAGCTATTCAAATGTGTAGATTCCAGTTAAACCCATCAAGAGAAGATCGGTACGATTTTTCCTTACAGCTTGTGGCGGGGGCAAGACAAGATTGGGTTGATCAGGCGGACTTAATCTAATGGCTAAACGGACAGAGTTATTATATTGGGATGCCGTACAGACTATATGGGTAAATGCTAGGTACAGATGGTGGAAAGTAGCTCTTACCCCAGATGATTGGGAAAGTGCTTTTTCGTATCAAACTACAGATATTAGTCCTATAACGGCACTACATATATCAGATGCGGTCGGAGGCTCACGTAGAGCGCAAGTTACGTTGGTTAATCGTCCTAGGCGGATAGGGTCTACTACTGCAAATGAAAGTAAAGGGAGATTCACAGGCGTATTCACCGATTTCCAAAATGTAAGATTGCTAGACGGAGAAAATGGGTCAGTTTTATTTGCTGGTAAAATATATCATATAGAGGACAAATTTGATTTTCAATATGGAACATCTATTATATTAGATATGAGAGATAGCATTGAAGAATTAAAAGATTCAAGAACTGGAGGTTGGCCTGACCTTGCTCTTACAGGGGGGTCATCAACTCGTAGCGCATCAATAACTACCGTAATTGATGACGCTGACTATGTAGATAGTGATCTTATTGCAATTGCTGGGGAAAATAAAGTAACAACATCCTTACGTAAAGCGGAGAGCAGCGGGAAATTAGAATTTAAAGGTAATAAACCCGGATTAGCAGAAATTGCACAATTAGCATCAGAAGAACCCCACAGCGCAGAAACCCGTGAAGGGGTTCAGATAGCTCTAGTAAATGAAGCTTCTGATGTGAACGCTACCGCAACAGTAATAGATGTCGATGGCTTGCTATTAGGGTACGCTAATGCGGCAGCAGCACTTGCTGCGAATGATTACATTCAAATTGATACTGAAATTATGAAAGTTTCTTCAATTAGTACGAATGCTATAACTGTAATTAGGGGAGTACGAGGAACAACAGCAGCAACACATGCTGACGATGCGAAAGTTTACAGAAATCCGGGGGCTTCTAAATATGGATGGGACTATCACGTTGATCCAGCAGTAGTATCTAATGCAGCGAGTGCGGTGGCTCCTGCCCAAGATTGGAACTATTATCAACGTGGAACCCGACCAGACTCCCCTTCAACATATGGAATGACTGTTAAATACCCTGCTGCTGTGGCTTTTACTTCTGATGGGTTTAATAAACTTATGCAAAATGATTTTTCCTTTTCTAACCCAAAAGAAGAATTGTATACCGATGTTTTATTAGAATATACTGAAAGAGGTACACAACTTAGAGGTGATGGGAAGTATGATAAAGGTGTAGCGGGTGGTGCCTCGACACCCAAACGTAGGAGATTTGAACGTCTTGACATAACGAGTTCAAGTGGTAGGTTAGCCGTAGAAGGTATGGTTAACATAGGTAAGGTAGACGGAGCATCCGTAGATGATGCAACACGTACTATACCGGTAAAAGATTTTAGTACCGGTGATGCGAACTCTGGGGCGTTAGAAGTGGGGGAAGTTGTAAACGTTAATGACTATATTCAAATTGATGCTGAAATTATGAAAGTATCCGCCGTTAGTGCTGCTAATATAACGGTTGGAGCTAGTGGTGATAGGGTTGCACATTATGGAACATCCGCAGTCTCTCATAATAATAACTCTGTCATCTATCGTAATCCGTTAGGTGACCCGGATGATTGGGGTGGTAAACCTTTCGGGCAGACAGAGATTTTAAATTCCGCAGGTGGGGGAGGCCAGTCGGCAGGTGCATTTGGACGAATTGAATATCAATCCCATATTGGTGGAAGTGGTCTTGAAAATGAAGACCCTCCCGGTTTTATTATAGTTAGTCCATTTAATAGTGCTGGTGACACAGATGATGTACGATTTGACCAAACGAAAATGCCTGAATCTTCTTTAACTGTTACGGGATCAACGACTAGTAATACGGTTACTACTTATGCGAATCCTAGATATTCTAAAAATATTGGTTTCAAGAAAACTAAAGTAATTAAAAATACAACTAGTTCTGATCCCGCATCTTTAAGAAAACAAGTTGTTTCATTCTTATCGAGAAATTCTGGAGGGGGAGTTAAGCGGGGAGAATTTAAAGTATCGGGTTATCCTTATACATATATAGAGAGTGCTGCTTCTAACATCACTGGTCGTTCCAACGGAACTATTACTTTCCAAAGTGATTCTTTCGCAGATAATAATAGTGGGACAACTGCCGATGCCCGACTTTTCGGGGTTCTTGTTGGAGATGCTATCTGTGAAATGGACTCAACTTCAACTACCATTACCAGATACGCTTATGTTTCGAGTGTGACAGCTACGACGGTAGAATATGGGGGAAATGTTGCTGCACAAACAAGTGACGGTACAGCGTTAAATGTTAGTAATCCAATACGTATTTACGTTCCTCTCCGTGCAGGACATGTTATAAGAGTAGTAAACCCCTTAGTTCAAGTAGATACGGATCATTTAGTCACAGAACTTGCATATGATGAGGGGAACGGTGCGATCCTTACTTCAATATCTACCATAGGACAAAACGATTCAGCGACAATGTGGCGACCCAATATTATAAAAGCTATAAATGAGAATGCCGTTAAATATGGGAAAGAACCTCCTGAAGCAGAAGTTAACTTTAACGACGTAACAGGCGGGTGGGTTCTAAATGCAGAATTCACAAGTACTGATAGTGCTGATGTGGTTACGTGGGCGAGACACGTTACCGAGGGAGGCGTTCCGTCAGGAGATATTTCGTTATCTAGTAGAGATGGAACGTATAATTATGATATCGGAGCCTCCAACTCAGGGGCGATGACTCTAGACGATGGAGAGTATATTCTTTATCTCGATACGGAAGTTTCATCCACTGGATTTCAACGAGACTCTGCTATAAACTATCAAGAGAAAAAGACTAGATTACCAATTGCTACAATGGCTGCATCCACCTCCCCCGCTGAAGCGGTCTATGAAGTCTGTAGCGGAATAAATTTGACAGGTGGGGAGAACCCAAAAATAAAAGCTAGACCTGAGAAGATTTTATCTCCATCAGGTAGAGTTATGTCAGGTGATGGTACTGTTTTAGCCCCGACTTTTTCTTTTACGAGCGACCCCAATACTGGAATGTATCAGTACGCTGATGATCAAATTGGTTTTGCAGCAGGTGGTGCCGCAATAGCCATTGTCACGACTGGCGGACTGTACCTAGCTGTGAATGTGGCTGCTTCTATTGAGATGAATATAGATGCTAGTACCGGACAAGTTACTAAAGTAAGCTCTTCTAGACGCTATAAAGATAATATAGCAGACTTAGATATAAATACAGAGAATATTTATGATTTACGTCCGGTTTCGTTCGACTGGAAAAGTAATGGAGTATCAGATTTCGGATATATAGCAGAAGAGGTGCATGAAATATTGCCCGAACTAACTATTTATGATGATAAAAACAGACCCGAAGCAGTAAAATATAAACAACTTTCAGTTCTTATGTTAGAAGAATTGAAAAAACTTAGAGAAGAAGTTAAAATATTAAAGGAGAAAAACTAATTGGTAGACTTTAATCCTACTATAAATCCCGACGTTGAACCAGCTACGGTTGAAAACTTTGATCCTAATCTACCAGAGAACTATACTCCAGTTGTGGTGAAAGATTTTAACCCTAATCTAGAATAAAAATTTAGATGACTTCTAAGCGTGAGCAAATAGTTCGTCTGCGTACAGAAAACCCTATACTCCGTCTGACAAAAATTGCGGAACGAGTGGGGGTAGACCCTGCCTATGTTCATAGAGTTCTAATAAAAGCAGAATTACCAACTAAAAGTGTTCTAATAAATAAAAAGCACCTCCCTAAACGAGTAATTTGTCAGGCATGTGGAGAAGATGTACCTAAATCTGAATCCCATTCGGCTAGAGTACATCACATTCATGATGAATGTCGGTATGAATATTTTAGAGTATTAGTCACATGTAAATTTTGTCGGACTTCTTTTAGAAGAAAACGCTCAGAACTAATGACTTTCATAGCTCGTAGTAATAAATATATCTATTGTAGTGTTGAATGTCGCCGTAAAGGGCAAAGAGATGACAGCACATATGATTTAATGTTAAATAAACAGCTTAAGCAACGTGAAATTGACTCTCCTGACATAGTGTGATATAATCATAAGAGGCCCTAAAACTATGAAGAGGATGGTGTATGGAGATCAATAACGCTTTAATTACGCAATGGGAACCAAAAATAAATCGGATGCTACAGACTACTTCTATCCGTGGGATGGAGAGAGAGGACATAGCACAAGAACTACGCATTGCAATATTGAAAGCGGCTAAAGGGTTTGATCCAGAACGGAAGGTTTCCTTCCATACTTATCTTCACACTACCATGGTTAATACTATTAGAACACTTATTACTAAAGCCCAACGTCGTCCCCAACCACAAAGTTTAGATGCTATTTTACGCTTATGGGAAATGGATGATTGGAGACATTCTACGAATTCCGCACAGAAAGCGATAGCTGTAACTATTGACATGGATACAGAGCTTATGATAAAATCTATGTTAAATAGGTTAACTCTTTCAAATTCTGAGAGATCATTTATTATGTTACGTATGGAAAATTTAACAATGGATGAGATTTCTGCTACACTACAAGAGTCGGCCTATAAAGTTAGGAGCCGAATTAAACAAAAATTAGGTGGACGTACTGAGCAAAGAGTTTTATTATGGTTAAACGGAACGGTAAATCTTTAAATGAGTATAACTCGAATGATGTTCGAGAAGCTTTTCTTTGGCTTTATTCAAAAAAACACCATAAAGACTATTTAAATAATAATTTTATAGGATACGATCTAAAGTTGATTAAGCAAGCCATAGGAAAATATGGTTTATTTTCTGTTTTATCAGGCTTTTATAACGGTATTAGAAGAAATTCTGATACAGTATCTATAAAATATATCCTTAAAGGTTTTGAATTTGGTTACTATTTACCAGAACAAGATGCAGAAATGTATTATAAGATTATGGTTTATGGTACAGATAAAATTAAAGCTTATTGGAGAAAATATTTAGTATTAAATTCTAAGTGGTTCCCTACAGCTTCGTCGGAACAGACGAAGAAAAAGATGGAGACCAAACTAAGGGAGTGGTCAAATGCCAAAGAGAGCTAATAGAAAAGGTGGGTTTTCTAAATCTACTAGATCATCAAGGGAACAGTTGTTAGTTAACGACTTAACCGGACGAACTGCTCCTGAAGGACAGTATCGGGTGATATCTATTGCTAGAATTGGCTTTAGTTATAATCAAGAGGTATGGATAGAAGGAACTTTCACCTCTTTCCCAGAAGCGAAGAAGGTTGCGGATGACAAAGCAGTAGATGGTGTGGTATGCTATATTCATGGTAGCGGCCCACGAGTAATATATATAGCGAGGTAGCAATGCAAAGTTTTGAATATATTGAGTCTGGGGTTCTGTTTAATCTGACAGACCCTATGAACTTTAAAAATTTTCGGTACACCGGAAAAGATTTTGCGAAGCATGGGGAGGTCTTATCTTTTATTATTGATTATGTAGATCAATATAAGGAAACCCCCTCTACGGCGACACTCTCAGAAAATTATCCTGCGTTAGATGATTCCGCACAAATGCTTAATTTTGATTATGCGGTAGACCAATTTAAAGATCAGGTAGTTTATCGTAAGATTGTGGGGTCTATCCAGTCCCAAAAGGAACTTTTAAAAGAAAATCCTACGAAAGCCCTTGCTTCTATTATGACTAACTTAAGTGATGTGGAAGTTGAAACAGATGAAGATGTATCAATATATAATGATGGAACTTCTGATCGGTTAGAAGCGTGGCGAGAGCGGACTAAGAAAAGACAAATGGGCGATGGTATTATGGGGATTAATACCCCTTTTAAATCATTCAATAATACAGGTGTGGGATGGATGCCCGGAGAGTTGATTGCTATGTTTGCTCGACCTACCGTAGGTAAAACGTGGATGTGCGTAGAAGCTGCCGCTACCGCTGTTATGAATGGGTATAAAACATTGTTAGTCTCTACAGAAATGCCTGTTGCGGCTATTAGTCTTAGGGCGGATGTGGTATTAGCTAATAAAATGGGTTATAAGTTCTCCCATCAAGCCTTACGAAATGGTGACCCGATTGATGAAACTGCGTATAAGAACTTCTTGAAGGAGTTAGATGGCAGGTCATTATTGGTTTGTGACCACATTGAAGGGGAGTCTACGATTTCGCTAGAGCATATTGCTAGGTTGATACGTAAACACAAACCAGACTTTGTAGTTCTAGATGGAATCTATCTAATTTCATCAGGGGATGGTAAAAAGGCGATGTGGGAACAATCTCATGCCCTCTTTTACGGTATGAAAAATCTATGTCTTGCAACAAACACAGCTATTTGGGTTTCTACCCAAGCTACACGAGAGGCAGCTAACATGTTTGAGCCTCCCAGAGCCGACCAAGTAGCTTTTGGGGACGCTCTCATACGGGCTGCTGATGTAGCAATGGCAATGTGTTTAATTGAAGATCATGATAATATTCGTATGATGCAAATTCAAAAGTATCGTGATGGGGTTTTACCTGCTGAGGAATACTACTTGCATTGGGACGTAGATCGTGGTATTATTTATGAAGATGATGAGTTTGAGCTTATCGACGATGACGATGACTTTTAATAAGGAGTAATGATAATGGGATTATTTGACATGTTTAAAAATTCAGATAGTATTATTGTAAAACAAGGTACGTCTAAAGGGCCGGGTAAGCCGAAGGTAGACATTACCATTGGGGATATAAAGCGTGGTAGAGTGGTAGATGAGAATGGATACAGTAGTGATATCGTATTGTTCCTACGTGCCTCAAAGGTAAAACGAGTTAGTGGTTAATTGGTCAAATTTATTACTGGATGCAGGAATAGATGTTCCTTTAGAACGTGACCAATTTAATATTTCTTGCCCGTTTCATATAGATGAATTACCCTCTTGCTCAATCAATGTAGCATTAGGTAAATGGATATGTTTTGCGGGGTGTGGGCAAGGCTCGCTAGTATCTTTTCTATCTAAGTTTACAGGGCAAGATATACAGAAGGTACAACAAAATATAGCTAACAGTGCGGTTGAATTTGACTTTGATTTCTTTGAAGATGAATTCCCAATAGACTGGATGGATAACCTTCCAAAAGAACTTAGTGAAGTTGAATATCCGGGCAAACGTCGAATGGTTCCTGAATGGATTTTCGACAGGGGGTTTTCTCGTGAAACCCTTAAGGCTTGGGATTGCGGAATGAATGATTACGGGGATTTGATTATTCCTGTTTATGATGCTAAACAACGATTAGTGGGGTGGATGGAGCGACGGATTGATGCTCTCCCTAAATATTTGTACTCTAAAGGCTTACGAAAGTCCCAACTTTTATTCGGGGAGCATAAAATACAATCCACGCAGACTATATGTATTACAGAAGGAGCATTAGATACGATGTGGCTAACCCAAAATGGTTACACAAGCATCGCTTTATTAGGAGCTTCTTTCTCATACGCACAACAAAATAGGCTAAAAGCATTACACCCTGAAGAAATTGTGTTATGCTTAGATAATGATGAGGCGGGGCAAATAGCAATTGATAAAATTAATAGTTGCATGAGGGACAGTTGTATGGTATCATGGTTAGAGTTACCTGAACAGGTAAAAGACGTACAAGAGATACGTCAACAAACATTACTTAAACAAGTAATTGATAATCGAGTCTTTTGGTAAAGACAAAAGGAGTATAAATATGGGTGGTATATCCGCTATACAAAACAGGGTTGATGAACGATCCAACCCTCAGTCACAAACTGCTGGTCAAGAAATCTTTTTCAAAGATGGTGATCAAGCGTTCCTTACACCAGTTGCTTCTGGGGATGAGGACGATCTTCTTCTTGATGAAGTACATCTCTACACTTACCGCTCAGGTAATCGGTGGATTAATCTTTTGAAAGATGATGATGTAGATACATCAGAAGTTCCAGATAATGTTCGTGCATCACACAAGTTTGCATTTTGGGCATATGTGCATGATATTATGCACACAGAGAAGCGGTTCGATGATTGGGAAGAAGTTGAAGGCCCGCAAGGTAAGAAAATGTTCGTTCAACATGTGAACGATTTTAGAGTAATTCCGTTAGGTTTTGGCCGCAGTAATTATATTTGGAACCAACTTGTAGATGTTTATAATGATTGGGGTTCCTTGGATAAAGGGGTTGTTAGAGTGAAGCGTACAGGTACAGGAATGTACGATACGTCATACACGCTGACAGCAACAGCAAGAAACACAGATGTACCTGCCGATAAGTTAGCTTTAATTCCTGATCTAACAGGTATTAAAAGCTATTATAAAGATCGTTACGGTCAGGTAAGTCAAGCAACTCCTTCGAGTGCAGGTGTGTCGTTGGAGACAGATGAAGTAACATTGTTGACTGATGACCTCTTCAACTAATGCTAGTTACTCCAGACACATATGAGTCAGTTCTTGCAGACCTTGAACAGTATACAACTTGGGTTGTAGACGTAGAAACTAATGGTCTGGAGTGGCACGGTAAAAATCAGATTTGTGGGATTGGGGTAGCTGTCGAAACTGGGGATACATACTATTTCCCGTTTAGGCACTACCCCTCTCTCGAAGCAGTGAATTTACACCCCCCTCAATTGTTCCAACTGATGGAAGTTATGAACGAACGTTCTACACTTATAGGATACAATATAAAATTTGATTTACATTTCCTAGAAAAAGATGGTTTACAGACCACCAATAAGGAACTTCTAGATGTTATAGTCCTTGTACGTCTTACGGAATCGGCTGACGTAAGGGATTTTTCATTAACAGGTACAATTAAGCGCAGTTATGGGGATGAAGCTGCTGAATATGATATTACAACGAAGAAGATACTCCGTAAGAATAAATGGCATACTGATTTCTCTCAGGCTCCCCCAACGATTCTTGGGCCTTATTGTGAGAAAGATGTAGAATATACATGGAAATTGTATAAAGATCGCATAAAAGAATTAGAACGCACAAAGCAAACGAAGATTTTTGAACTCGAAAAAGAACTTACTCATGTATTATATGCAATGGAGAAACGAGGGGTAGTTGTTGATAGCAAGTATGCGATACAAGCAGCAGAGAAAATTTTACAGCGGCAAGAGCAGATTAAAAATCGTATCTTTGAAACCGTAGGACATGAGTTCTTGATTACCAGCCCCGCACAAGTAGGGGAAGCTTTAGAAGGATTAGGTATCGAGCCTATCGTTAAAACCGCTAAGGGGAACGTTTCGTGGGGAGAAGAAGCATTAGCCCAAGTAAATCATCCGGTGGCGGGATATATGCGGCAATATAGAACTTTGGATAAATTAAGGGCTACTTACCTTGAACCGTATTTTGATATTAATACGGTACACACATCCTTCTGTAATTGGGGTACCTTAACAGGTCGCCTATCTTCTAGAAGCCCCAATCTTCAAAACTTACCCCGAACTCATTTTCGGCTCTCTGACGACCCCTTAACAACGGAGGAGCGAGAAGTAGTACGTGGTCGCATCTCTGCGGCGGTTGCGGCTAAGGGGGGAGTGTTTAATGCGGAGTTATCTGAGGAGGTTATAGATACATGGGGATTTATTGGGGATGAATCATATAATGAATCAGATGAAACCCAGATTTCTATACGACGACTATTTGTTCCACGCCCCGGCTATACGTTAGTTGGGTTTGATTATTCCCAAATGGAAGTTAGAGTCTTTTTAGACTATTTCCGTAACCCAGAGATTGAAGCTTTACTAAAAAAAGAAGATGTAGACTTCCATGGTGAAGCAGCAACGTTAGCGTTCGGGGTTAAAGAAGAAGATTCCGAATATAAATATTATAGGCAGATGGCAAAAGCCATTACCTTTGGTACAATTTATGGAATTGGTTCTCGTAAATTAGGGGTACAGTTAGGCGTAACGATGCAACAAGCTGCTGATTACAAGAAACGTTATTTCAAGGGATTAAAGGGATCACGAGAATTCTTTGAGAAGGTGGTACGAGTTGTTAGTAGTAGGGGGTGGATAAAGAATAGGTATGGGCGACTTTACATTGTGCCTAAAGAGTTAGCTTATAAAGGAGTGAATTATTTAGTGCAGGGTACAAGTGCTGATATTCTGAGTGAGCGGATGATAGAAGTTGATAAATATTTACAGGATAGAAAAAGTAATATTTTAGTTCAGGTTCATGATGAAATTATTTGCGAAGTTCATAATGATGAGTTAGAAGAAGTGGCACCACACGTTCAAACGTTGTTACAGGAAAACTCATTAGGTATACCGCTTGAAGTGGACGTAGAAGTTTGTTCACCTTCATGGGCAACTAAACAGGACTTTGCGTTGACAAAAATCCCAGAACCTGTTATACTTAGTGATTACATAGATTGGAATTAAGGAGAAGACGATGGCTAAAGTTGGATTGAAGTTAGGGTTTACTTTTAGAGTTGGCCCCCTAGACACTAACCAGTACGCACGTATTGATTGTGAGATACATGACATTGATACAGATATAGATATCCCCACTCAGCTTGAGGGAACGGAACTCGCATTAGGTCAAATGTGGGCGCATGTTAGGGATGAAGTAGATAAGAATATTGATGAAGTTCTTAACGAAGGCTCATCCAAATGAGCTTAAATAAAGAATTAGCCAGAGCTGTGGTTCTTGAGCAGGTTTTAGCTGAACGAGAAAGCCAAGATTTAAAATGGGGAGACCAAACCTTTAATTCTGATGATCATTGGACAGTTATCTTAACAGAAGAACTTGGTGAAGTAGCACGAGAAGTCTACGAGAAAAACGAATCAGACATGTATGAAGAAATTATTCAATGTGCTGCGGTTTGTTTTGCGTGGGCGGAAGCTTTTAATAACCGTAGTAAACAATTACCTAGGGGGGTTTAGATGGAGACAGATTCTGAGAAAGTTATTGAAGGTTTATTAAAAGATAAGAAATTAAATCTATTTCGGGGCGATGATAGTGCCTTTGAATATTCTAGAATACCTTTCAACATTCCAGCCCTTGATAGATTAACGGGTGGGGGAATAGCGAAGAAGCGTCTAACTCTAATCTATGGGCCGACTAACGTAGGTAAGTCTTATCTAGCGTCACAAATCTGTGCTAATGTTTTAAAGTCAGGCGGACAGGCAGCTTGGATTGATACAGAACTATCATGGGATTCTGATTGGATGGCACGATGCGGTGTAGATACGGCAAAAATCATCGTAGGGCAACCCGAAAGCGGAGAAGAAGCAATGGATACCATACGCACCCTACTGGATGCATCCTTTGATTTAGTAGTATTAGATAGTATTGCTGGTCTCGTACCCCATAAAAATTTAGAAGAGGACTTCTCATTTAATCCAATGGCGTGGCAAGCACGTTTTGTGAACTCTTCATTACCTAAAGTTCTTCCAAGTTTATCTAATGGTGGAGCGTTGGTAGCCGTCAACCAAGTTCGTAGTAGTATCGGCCCTGTGGCATTAGATAATATGCCCGGCGGGTTAGCGCAATCGTTCTTCGCACATGCACTTTTGCAGGTACGTCGTAAAGGTTGGATAGAGGAAAATGGTACGAAGGTAGGCTTTGACATGGAAGTTAGATTACGTAAAACTAAGATCGGTGGAGAAAATTGGAACTCTGCGGCTGTACCTTTTAGAGTGGATGGGGGGATAGATATTTTAGAGAGCTACATTAGAGAAGCTTTAAATAAGAAACTAATTACACAAGCGGGGCCATGGTATACTCATAAAGAACAAAAGTATATGGGTCTGAACGGGTTAAAGAAAAGCTTCCTAGAAGATGAACAATTACTAGAGGAACTAAAAAATAGTGTTACCTAGAGACTACACTGACCAAGAGAATATAATCGCTGAGTATTTATCTGAATGGGGCATACGTTACGAAACGCAAGCACCTTTTCCACCATACACGGTAGATTTTTATATCCCCGAACTTAGCATGGTGATTGAAGCGGATGGGGTATACGGGCATCTAGGTAAACGAGATCGGATACGGGACGGTAAGTTGATACAAACCGGAGATATACAAATTGTGTTACATTGTAAAGAAACAACTAAAGGCAAGATAAAGGAATTTCTATGGCGGGAATTAAACAAATTGGCAAAACCACAGGGATAAAAAAGAAAACTACTAAACGTAAATCTGGCCCTAGAGTTAGTAATCAAGATAAAGATTTTCTTAATTTACTAGATGAACATCTAAAAGGTAAGATGTCTCCGCATCGTGGGCAGGTGTTTTATCCTTCTGCATTAGGTAGTACTTGTGATAAGTACCTCTATGCATCTTTTAATGGTTTTCTTCCATGGGAAGATTTAGACCCTAGAGTAAAACGTATCTTTGATACAGGCTCGTCGCTAGAAGATCGTATGACTAAATATTTTACAAAGATGAATATTCTTATCGCTCGTGAGCAACCATTAAAGTTAGCTTCCCCCCCTATTAGTGGACGATTAGATTTTATTATCGCCCACCCAACTAAGGGGAAGGCGGTTCTAGAACTAAAGTCAATCAATGACAAGGGATTTAATGAACTAAAAAATTCTCCTAAACAAGATCATTTCATACAGTTACAGATTTATCTAAACTTACTAAAGCAAGATTATGGAATTGTGTTGTATGAGAATAAAAACGACCAAAAATTGAAAGCTTTTAAAGTACAGCGAGATATAAAAGTTTGGGAAACTTTGTTGGAACGATGTATAAACATTATGAATATGTCAGAGTTACCAGCTACTTGCACTGGAGATGTTTGGTGTAAATGTAAAAATATAGATACCCGCGGATTAGCTGTAGAATATTGAGGAGTAAAAGATGGTTAACTATAAAGAGGGTGAAAAAACTACGGGGTGGACTCCAATGAAAGCGTTAGGTAATGTTCGACGTAGATTGGAATCTGATTTACAAGTTTCTTCTTTTGATGTCGATATTTCTAATCTTCCAAAGTTACCTTTAGGCGATTATGCTACTACTTCAAACGAAGGTCTGGAAAGTTATTTAGCTATGTTTGGTGGATATACAAGTTATCTTGAAGCTGAAGTGGCAAAACTTGACAGTACCCTGTCCGCTTTACAAGCGGCGTTTGACGATGGGATAGCTAAGGCTATGAATAATATAGCGACAGAGCGTGAAGAAGCGGGGAAGAAAAAGCCAACACGAGAAGAGTTACGTGGGGAAGCCTTGAACTCCTACCCACAATTATGGGAGTTACGTAAAGAAGTTATCGAGACTGAGGCAGCGGTGAAGCAATTAAGTGGGACGCTCAAAGCATATGATAAAGCATATGCATCTGTTTCACGAGTTGTTGGATTACGGACTATGGGGGATCGCCAACGATGAACTATTTAGGATTAGACTGTTCTTCTAAGGCTGTGCATGGAGTAATTATAAATGAAGTGGAAGAAATTGTCGCAAAGTTAAAATTTCATTCGACCCCTAAAGATTCTTTTGATAACAGACTTTTTCAAATATTTGATAACTTTTCGGTGTACTTAGAGAACGAATTAGAGTATAATGATATACAATGTTCTGCAATTGAAGCAGCGATATATATTCAAAATGCTCGTACTACCATGGAAATTTCTGGGGTAGTTAGCGTTGCGAAATATCTGTTACATACTAAAGGAATTCTTTGTTACCCAGTTGATAATAGAAGTTGGAAAAAACAAATTCTAGGTAAGGGTAATGCAGGTAAACCAGACATTAAAAAATTTGCTGTAGAGAAGTGGGGAGATATATTCCCCGAACAAGATTACGCCGACGCAGCTTGTATAGCTTTGTGGGCGAAAAGAAAAGGAGAGACTATTGCCTAAAATAGAAAAACCTATGACATTTTATATGAATACGGGGGCGGTTCCAGAAAACCCCGTTTATGAAGATAAGCTCCCAGAAGGTACAACATGGGAAGATTTAAAAGCAGAACACGGTGTTGTGATTTGGTGTAAGTACTTGGCGTGTGTAAACAATAAACAGTTTGAAGATACCCAACGGACTACAGGTACGCTTGTAAAGAACAGCAGTTATAAACCAATCAGTGAACGAGAAAATGTTTGGCGGGGAGTTTGTACAAGAGATGAAATTGGAGTGGATTTTCAAGAATTCTTTTCTAACGGAGCTAAATTTAAAGTGCCTATGTGTTTCAATGCAGCGTCTAATAAGACAGGATATATGGATTTCAGCAAATTATTACAAAGCGATGGTAGCCCTTACGGGGGAAACATTGACTCTCAATCACCAGAGCATGGGACTGAAGCGTTTGGGGTACACTAATGCCTAGAATCATATCTCCCGAAGTTAGGTTAGAGGCTATGAGTTTATACGTTGCTGGCGATCATTCCGCCAAACAAATAACTGAAAAACTCGCCGATAGATTTGGAATTAATGTTACAATTTCTACAATTTATGCATGGTCAAAAAGATTCAATTGGGATGAAAAGCGTTTGGAATTACAAAGTGCAGGAACCGCAGCTATAATGGAAACAGAAAGTCAGCGGTTTGCTCGCTTGAATACAGAGCATCTAGATATTTATGGTAAAATTAGACAAAAAGCAGAAGCTGATTTAGTAGGTTTAGAATTTCATGATGCGGGTACAGCCGCTCGTACTATTGATATGGGAATTCAGGGAGAACGAGAGACGATGAAAGGTCTAATTAACATTCAATTTGTTCAAGATATTTTAAATGTTTTAGTAGAAGAAATTTCAGATTCTGAGGTTCTTGGGCGTATAGCTTCTCGATTCCAAGGAATTATTCAACAGGCTGGGGTAGATAAATAATGCCCTTTTCTTCAACAAAAGATGATTCTATAACAGTAATAGATGCGTTAGCGAAATTATCTGAGGGCCTGTCAGTTAATCAGAAAAATAAGATTGGTAGTTTTCAGGAGTTTATTCAAAATATTTGGTCTCAAAGCTTTGATCGTCCAGAATTATTTAGTTCGTGGCATGTAGGAATAATTGCGGATGATGCAGAACGCGCTGTAGACGAGAAGAAAAATTACGTCGCCATCCTGCCAAGATTCCATTTTAAAAGTACTTTGTTAGGGCATGGGTTTAGTATTTGGCGACTGCTAAAAGCGAAGCGTGATACGTCGATTCTTTACTTATCTTATAGTGACACAATGGCGCGTTATCATATCTCTGAAATTAATAAGACTGTCCAACGTAACCCAGTTTTAATGGATTGGTTAACACCACGAAATTCCCGTGCTGAATTTCAATTTAGATATACTATAAATAGTAAACCTATTGAGATATTGCACGGGGGGTTATTTTCATTCAAAAGAGGAATGCACGTTAATGGAGCATTGATTGCCGACGACATCCTGAGAGACCCCGAAAACCCCTTGCAACTGGGCGAGATGAATAAAATTGAAGATCACTTTATGACAGAAACGATGTTCATACCAAATAGAGATACCCCAGTCATAGTACTTGGAACACCTATGTTACCTGATGATATTTTAGCTAAGTTGCAAAGAGACCCACGGTTTATTTCACGGGTACTACCTGCACTAGACCCCACCCCAACAAGACGGGTTCTTATGCCTGATCTATATTCGGAGGACTGGTTAGTGGCGCAACAAACGGCTCGCCCGAAATCATTTGCTTCAGAATTTCTTCTCCAACCCTCCTTCCAAACGGAGTCTTATTTTAATAGAGAGGATATTTCTAAGTGTGAAGACGCAAATTTACGAGATTTTAGTGCTTATAAGAAATACGAAAAGCGTCCAAATGAACAATTATTTGCTGGGTTTGATGTAGGCAAAAAACGCCACCCCTCACATCTCGTAATTTTTAGTAGGGAGGGGGATGAATTAAAGCAGGTTAATCAGACATGGTTAGACGGCTGGAATTATTCCGATCAAATAGAGTTTTTGAATGAAGTAGCACAAAACTTTCAGCTAGATAAAGGGTATATTGATAATACAAGAGGAGAATTAGAAGATCGTGGTTTAGACCAAGTATGGCATCCCATGTCTTTCACAAGTAAAAGTAAGCACACGATGGCTCAAATTTTGGAGCAAGCAGTGCATGGCGGTATCTTAAAACTTTTGAAAGATGAACGACAAACACAACAGATTATTTCTGTTAATAATGATTTGAAAGCACCAGTTACTCCGATGGGTCATGGGGATGCTTTCTTTTCTATTGCTTTGGCAGCGCAAGCTGCATGGGAAACAACTGTGTTTAAATATGAAACACTAGGTAGTACATCTGATTGGATCGAGGCGGTGGCTCCGGGTGAAACGCCCGAAGGTAGAGCCGACGGTAGTGACGATGGGTTAGGTAAAGACCTTGCGAAACGCATGGACGTTATGCTATCATATAAGTCTGGTGAAGAAGAAGAAACTAAAGAGCATCTTAACCCCGGTTGTTCCGAAGGGGTATGCCAGCCAAGTTTTTGGGTAATGGAACGTAAATTATGTTTGTACTGTGGATACAGAGGATAGGAGAAATTAATGATAACCCCCATGACTACCGCTACCATCGCTACCTTACCGATCACATTGAGTCCTCAAGCTGAGGTAGTTGCTAAAAAAAGATATTTTTTGAAAAATGATGATAATGAAATAGTTGAAAAAGCCCCCGATATGTTTCGTCGTGTTGCGGATGCGATTGCCGCTGTCGAAAAACAGTACGGTAAATTAGATATTGATGTTCGACTTACATCTAATGAGTTTTATACTATTATGTCTAATTTAGATTTCATACCTAATTCTCCTACCTTAATGAATGCGGGTACGGAACAAGGTACCTTGTCTGCGTGTTTTGTGTTACCTCTTGAAGACAGTATGGAAGGGATAATGAAAGCCGCTCACGATACAGCGATGGTACAAAAATTTGGTGGCGGCACAGGGTTTGCATTATCGAAGTTACGCCCTAAAGGAGATAGAATTAAAACTACCCATGGGGTTTCTTGCGGCCCTATAGAAGTGCTAAAAACCCTTTCTAGAGTGTCGTCTATGATTACTCAAGGCGGTAAGCGTGATGGGGCAAACATGGCGGTAATGGACGTACATCACCCAGACATTCTTGAATTTATCGAATGCAAATCTGTGGAGGGGGAGATTCATAATTTTAATATTTCGGTTGGCGTATCAGATAATTTCATGAAGGCTGTTAAGTATGGGCTAAACTATTCTCTTATTAACCCACGTACCAAAGAAGTGGTTGGAGAGTTAGATGCTCGTGAGGTGTTTAGTAAAATTGTACAGGGGGCATGGAGAAATGGGGAGCCGGGGATGATTTTCCTTGATGCGGTTAACCGGGACAACCATGTTAGTGAGCGGTATGGAGATATGATAGCAACCAACCCTTGTGGGGAACAGCCGTTGTTAGGCAATGAATCTTGTAATTTAGGTTCAATTAATGTAGCTAATTTCTTTAAGTCTACAGCTTTTACTAAATCATCAGAGCCTTCTATTGAATGGCGAGATAATATTGACTGGTCGGAATTAGGAAAAGTAGCGAAGATAGCTACACGCTTTTTAGATAATGTTATTGATGCAAACTATTACGCAACACCAGAGATAGAATTGATGACTAAAGCTACTAGAAAAATCGGGCTTGGTGTTATGGGATTTGCTGACCTACTCATACAGTTACGAATTGGTTACGATACACCCAAAGGTCGTGAAGTGGGCAAAACTATTATGGGGTTCGTAAAAGACATTGCAGATAATGAATCTCGTAGTTTAGCGAAGGAGAGAGGCGTTTTCCCCGCATGGCATAGCAGTGACTATAGGGTATTAGATAAGTATCATGAAATTACAGATGCTTCCAAGAAAGAAAAATTTAGAAATGCTTGCCGCTTGACGGTTGCTCCAACGGGAACCATTTCTATGCTTGCAGATACATCAAGTGGCGTTGAGCCGACCTTTGCGATTGCTTGGCGTAAGATGAACATCCTAGAAGGGGAAACATTATATTATATCAATAAATATTTTGAGGCAGATGCCCAACTACATGGATTTTATTCGGATGATTTAATGGAACACATTGCTAGTGGAGGGTCTATCAAAACCCGTTCGGATGTTCCAGAGTGGGCGAAAGAAGTTTACGTTACGGCGGGGGACATTTCTCCAGAAGCACACGTAAAAATGCAAGCTGCTTTCCAAGATTCCTGTGATTCAGGTATCTCTAAAACGATAAACTTTGCGAATGACGCAACTGTTGAAGATGTGTATACTGCTTATATGACAGCATGGGAGAATGATTGTAAAGGTATTACCGTGTATAGATCGGGGAGCCGTGAGAAAGAGGTTCTAGTAAAAGCGAACCCCCCTAAACAGAGTGTATTAGATGGGTTTGATGTAGATTATGCATCATTGCAGATAGAAACTAATGAGTCTTGTTGTGATAATAGTTATCTTGTTCAAGAAAATGGGTGTGTAATGTGTAAATCTTGCGGTTGGAGTAAGTGTCACATAGCGTAAATTTACGTTTATGTAGTATAATAGATAAGCTGAAGTAGGAGTTTAGTTATGACATTAGGAAATATCCTTAGAGAACGTGACGAGCAGTATATTGCGAATCGAGATGAGTCAGGAACGTGGCGCATCCTCGATACATGGCATGAAGACCTGAAAACAATAAATCCCGACGATGATATTACTGACGATAATGCATCGGTAATGCTTCTATCGGAAGGGGCTTTCATCTCACTAATGAAAGAGGCAGGACGTTTAGGGATTTTAGATAGTGTATCTGATTCCAGTGGGCGATCTAGTGAAGAAATAGATCAAGTTATAACGGAATATAGTGCAGCGCAAGAAAAACTGAGAAACTTAGAAGTTAAAGTATCTGAGCAAAATGATGAGTTAGCACAATTACGTGTACATAGTAATCGGTCACAAGATTACTTTATAAAAGAAAAAGCTATGGATGCGGTTATTAAACTAGCTGCTATGGATACCATAGCTTCTAGTAATCTAAATGAATTACCCAAGGATTAATTTATGAAACTATCCGAATATATGCCAGAAATACCCGGAATGGCGCAGCAAATGCTCGATTTTAATGAAGGATTAAACTTCATTCAGTTAATGAAACAGCAGGGCGACACAGGTTCCGCTCCATCTATCGGCCTTGACCACATTGTTAATACGTGGGTTCGCCATCAGATGGCGTACAGGCAACAGCTTGTACAAGATTTACAGACAATTGCGTTTTCCGTGGCTGAAATCCGAACTGCATTAGGACACATTACTAGTGAAGTCTTTAGGCGAGGGTTGGATATACAACCTAACAAAGAAAAGGCTGATCGAGATCAACTAGAAGTTTTTAACAAGTTTGTATTAGATGCAAATGTATTTGATCAAAGTTTAGAAGCGGTGCTACGTCAATTCCATAATGATATAAATACAGTTGATGATGGCTTTTTGTATCTGATGAAAGAATATTATGATGATGGAAGTGTCATTCGGTCTAAGGTGAAAGAAATACGTAGACTAAATCCTGCCCTTGTAGAATTTGATTTAGATCAAGCGGGATTACCGAAAAATGCTCATTGGATTTGTCCATTAGATCGTTCAGATGTAGAAGATGTGCCGGGAAAATCTAAAAAAGGATACGACCGTGTTCCCGCAATGTATAAATACTACCACAGGAACCAACATATCTATCTTAGAGACACCGAAATTATACATGTTTCTAAATTTTCTCCCTCCGAAACGTATGGATGGTCTCCAATTCTTACGGTGTTTGAAAAAGCTCTTACATTAATTGGAATGGATAAGAACATATATCGGTATTTCTTTGAGCGTAAGATGCCAGCGTCAATGCTTATGGTAACAACTGATGACCCAGAAAGCTTACGTAAGGAACGAGAACATATTGCTGCCCAAACTAGGTTAGACCCTAACTATATTCCTATGGTAGCTGTCTCTAGTCGCAACCAACGAGGTAGAGTTGACATGGTACGATTGTTCCACACGTTACAGGAAATGGATTACCTTCCAGTAAAAGAGGAGATTAGAGAACGGGTTGGAGCAGTGTGGGGTGTAACTCCCGCATGGCAGGGCGCACCAGAAGCTTTTGGGGGGCTGTCTACGCAAACTCAACAGCTTGTTGTTATGAGTCGGGTAGTTGAATCTGATCAACGTTTATTCCATGAAAAAGTATTCCCTAAGCTTCTAAAGGCTTTTGGGGTTACTGATTTTGACTTAGTTTTACCCACTCCGGAAGAAAAGGCAGAAGCTACTCGCATAAGTTTTGCTCAACAGAAAGTTGGGATTGCTACGCAAATAGCCCAACTTGGGTTTGAGGTTAAATTAAAAGAAGATGAAGTAGATATTACAGAGGCTGATTTTATTGTCACTGGAGAGATGGCGCAAACGGTACAAATACAGGCTCAAGGACAAGCCCTACAACTCCAACAGCAGGTTGAGCAAGCCGAACAAGCTGAACAACAGGGAGCGGAAGGTGGTGGAGAAGAAGGTGGTGGAGAAGAAGGGGGTGGGGGAGAGGCTTTACCTGAAATTCAAGCTATGGAAAAAGCTATCCCCGCTTCAGAACGGAAATTTAAAGGACGTACAGGGGGTAGAACTCCAGACCATTCTGACAAAACCCCTCTTGAAGAACGTGATATAGATGAGTGGGCAGATGCAAGAAACAAAAAAGCAGAGAATCGAGCTTGGGGATTAGAGCTTAACAAAACGTGGATACAATCTCTAAGTGAGAAGGGTTTCCATGCCCCTATTATAAAGGACATTGCGCCCGATGGTTCCCTTATGTGGTTCATTGAAAAGGGTGTAGATTATGTTGCGGACTTATCTCCGGACGGTTTAGGTGACATAAACAAAGCAACGTTTATGGTTCCATTCCCAAATCAATCTCCAACGAATCCTTCTGTTAGTTACGATCCATCTGGTGGTAATCAACGAGAGGACGAGGATGAAGAGGAGGATAAAGAGTAATGCTAGAGTACGCTTGGGGTCACCGTAAGTCCATACCTCGTCAAACACCACGCGATATTATGGCTGATGTTTTGGTGCGTTTAGCTAATGCGAGAGATAATCGGTTTTGGGACTACTTAGACAGGGTTCACTCTAAATTCAATGAAGAGGAATTGAAAAGCCTTATGGATATTATCTTCCACAACCCCATCCCTATCCCCACGGAATCGGAAATTCGTCAAGCTACCAAAAAGAAAAAACCTGATAAAGAAGCAGAAGATGTGTTTGCAGAGGTTTAGCGACTATCGAACCGATATTGAGCCATAATGCCTATACGTCAGAGGGACAAAAAATGGTATTGGGGGAGTCAGGGGCCGTTCCCTTCCCGTAAGAAGGCAGAGAAAGTGGCACAGGCTGCACACGCTTCTGGGTATGTAGCAAAATTATTTGATTTTACAAAAGCTCCCCCAGAGGGGGTTGAAGGTATCAGCGGTATCGGAGACACCTCAAGTGACCGACCCAAAGATGATGTCCCAGAAGACTTTAGAGAGTATGCTTCTCCTGAAGAAATTAAGAGACTAGGGCTACGTCCTCATAGAGGGGTAGATAAGGGAACCTACTACGATACAAGAGAGTTGAAAGCAGGACAATATGCGGCTGCTACGGGGGAGAAACATACGATTGATGAGTTACGGGATGCTGGTAAAGAAGGTGCTATTACTCTTGATGATTTAGGTATCAAGCTGGAAGATACTCCCCTTAAAGAAATGTTAGAGCAGCGGATAAAGCGTCATGCCGCTGATGAAGGGGGACGGAAACACCTTGAAGAGCAAGATATAACATCAGGTGGAAGTAATTACTTACTGAACGTACGGCGAGGACATATATTAGATACAGTGAACGCTAGTCCCCACATGAATTCCGGTAAAGCACGTAAGTGGGCTAATGCCATACACCAAAACCGTAATCCATTTTATCCTCACGGAGAACTCTCATCGAAACATAAATCCGTTTTGGGTTGGACAACGCAAGCAGCAAAAGATTACTATCATGCTGATTTTTCCGTCTCAGACGATACAATAACAGATTATGCATGGACTATTCGTGAAGAATTTGAAAGAGTGTTAGGAAGGGAGATTGACGATAAAGAATTGATGCCCGACCTTGCTGGAGAAATGCGACAGAGTGGGGAGAGAATGGTTGCACAGGCACAGAAAGAGTTAAAGCAAATAGATAAAATAAAGGACGAGATAGAGGCGTTCAAGATACAACGGGGTATAGATCGTATTGGACTAAAAAGGGGTGGTGATGTTGATCTCGATGAAAAACTAAGCCATGATTCTACGATAAAAGACCCAGATGTTTTTTCACCACAAGGACAGATACAAACAGGTGAAAAGGTTCAAAGATATTGGTATCACCATCGTTTAGAGCATGTTCCGATTCCAGAAGACGGTGGGGTAAACGCAACACGAATAAGGCAAC
>Ga0080013_1001450_pt1 | contig 31538 bp, 23 predicted proteins | sample ETNvirenome_6_85_FD_69236 | JGI IMG/M metagenome (GOLD analysis project Ga0080013, IMG submission 69236) | Marine viral communities from the Pacific Ocean - ETNP_6_85 (SPADES assembly) (version 2) | ecosystem: Environmental > Aquatic > Marine > Oceanic | place: Pacific Ocean | collected 2013-06-19 | reverse complement strand
ATCTTCCGCTGATTTGGCTGTGACCGGTGCTGTGCATGCCACAACTTTCTATGGCTCTGGCGCTGGACTAACGGGCCTCCCGACAGCAACGTCACTATCAGGCACAACCGCACAACTCACAACCGGTGTTGAAACATCTGGTTATCTTAAAGTGACAGGCTCCAGCACGTTGGCAGGCGCCACCTCACTTGGAGGTCTTCTTGGTGCCGGTACCACAATCACCGGCACCGGATCCTTCTCTACAATCGTAGCTACGGGATCGATATCTGGCTCTAGCACCCTAACTTCCGTCGGCTCCATCTCATCTTCCGCTGATTTGGCTGTGACCGGTGCTGTGCATGCCACAACTTTCTATGGCTCTGGCGCTGGACTAACGGGCCTCCCGACAGCAACGTCACTATCAGGCACAACCGCACAACTCACAACTGGCGTCGAAACGTCTGGCTATCTTAAAGTAAGTGGGTCTAGCACACTCGGAGCCACCACAATCACCGGCACCGGATCCTTCTCTACAATCGTAGCTACGGGATCGATATCTGGGTCGGGACAACTGCAGGTTACATCGCTGACCGCAAGTTCGGACGTTATCATCTCCGGAAACTTGGGGGTGGGAACAGCGAACCCCGCCTACGATCTTCACGTAAACGGCGCCGGTGGTACTACTGTTGTAATTGATGGTGGGGCCGGCTCTGATGCATACCTTCGATTTGCCACAGACCGTACACTAAAATCTTATGTCAAGCTTGGTTCAGGAGGAGCCCTAGTAGTTGCCCAAGACGCAACCGGTGGAGATCTGGACCTCAAAGCGAAACCGGGCGGCGTTTCAACCACATACCTGACTTTAGACGGTGGCAAGAATACTCTTGATGTGTTCCGGCCTTTGTCGGGCTCCAACGTTATCACCGCAGTGGGATCCATTTCTTCGTCCGCCGATCTAGCCGTGACAGGCGCGGTTCATGCCACAACCTTCTATGGTTCTGCTGCTGGGTTAACCGGCATCACTGTGTCAGCCCTGTCAGGAACGACTGCTGAACTAACCACCGGCGTCGAAACATCTGGTTATCTGAAAGTTAGTGGTTCAACCACACTCGGAGCCACCACAATGACAGATACAGGATCGTTCTCTACAATCGTAGCTACGGGATCCATATCTGGCTCTGGCACCCTAACTTCCGTCGGCTCCATTTCATCTTCCGCTGATCTGGCTGTGACCGGTACTGTGCATGCCACAACCTTCTATGGCGATGGTTCTAATTTGAGTAATTTGCCGGCTACAGGAATATCTTGGGATGGTTCTACAGCTAATGGTGTTGCGACATATAAAGACGGTGATGAGGCAACAGTTGAAGCCAATCTGATATTTGACGGTAATACTTTAACAGCGACAAACGCTTCCAACACCGCCATACCCGCTATAACAATTGATAGAGATTATACTGGTACTACAAGCATTGGAAACTTAGTAACAGATCCCCAAGGCTTGCTTGTTGATTACGATGTAACGGGTATAGTTGCATCCGGGCAAACTGCTTTTCACGATGCTATTGCTATTAACTTTAACCAAGATTCTCCCACAATGGTGGGAGCCGTTAATTCAACTGGACTGGATTGTAGAATGACAGGTGGTACGTCTGGTACACAAGCTATGAAAGGCATAGCTGTTCGCCTAGCGGGTGCAGATATAAATATTGGATTAGATGTAGAAGTACCCGATGGTCAAGATCACGTTATGCTTAGATCTTCAGCAGATACTGGTGATTATTTTGCAATCTCAACCACAACACACGGGGCAACAACAATCAAAACTCATGATGACGACGCTACTGCTGCTGATCTTACATTTAGTGTTGATGGAAATATTGTTTTAGACCCCGCCGCCGGGGATGTTATTGTCGACGCCAACATCTCCGGCTCCAGCACACTTGAAGCAGTTGGTGCTACTACGCTTGGGGGCACGATGGCCGTCAGCGGAAACGTTAATCTGGGCGGCGCCAATCTTGCAAACAGTAGATTATATGTCAGAGGAGAGGATGCCGCCCTTGTCGCATACTTCTCCTCTCCTTCTCACAATACTATCATGGCCATCACCGGTTCTGGAGAAGTTGCTATCGGTGGCAACTATGTGAAGGGCCTGTTAAACGTAAGCGGGTCCGATGATCGTAAGCTTATTGCCGCGGCAGGTACCACGCATGGCGACGTCTTTTATGTAAGTGCGAGTGGCGAGACGTTTATCTCGGGCAATCTGCGCCTGCGTACCGCCGAGCCTAACATTTATTTTAGCGGTAGTGATGGTACGATCTTAGGACAAATTGGATACAACGCCACCAACGACATTGTTCTGCAAAATAACTTCAATAATCAGCACATAGTCCTTAAGACAACCGATGATGGAGTAATCAAGGAAGGCCTCAGACTAGATGGCGCTGTTCCCGAAGTGGTCGTTAACCAAAACCATGAGTCTCTAGTTAACTTCCGAGTAGAGAGTGACAATAATACACACATGCTCTATGTTAAGGGATCGACGGACAAGGCCGGCATCAATACATCCGACCCCAAAACCGATTGGGACGTCCATCATAATCCGACAACCCTCGGTAATGACACCGGTGGTGGAGAAGTGGTGCAGTTTGGTACCGGCACAACTGTAGCCGGCAAACTCTATTATCTCCATAGCGGCTCTTCGTGGCAACAGACAGATGTCATGACGGCTGCTTCGGGTGGCTTGGGAATGCTGGCGATGGCACTCGGAACAAGTCCACCCACGCACGGCATGCTCATTCGTGGATTCTTCGATGCCCATTCATACTTGAGCGGAACCTTTGTGCCTGGTGCCACTCTTTATATTTCAGCCCCGGGCTACATTACAACAATGCGTCCATCCGGATCCACTGAAATACTGCGAGTTCTGGGGACCTGTACAACCACCGCCAACGTGATTTACTTTAATCCGAGTCCCGATTATCTGGTGATTCTCTAATGGCTGATTACGATTCAGTAAACGGGACTGATGACGACAACATCACATCTGTGAACGGTGTTGCCAAGAGTTCCATCGAAAGTATCAACGGTGCCACCCCCGGCGCCTCCCACACCCCATTGTGGACCGGAGTGGGCAGAGACGGCCGTGTAATGTATTCTTCCGATGCCCTCAGTTGGGCCGAGTATGATAGTCCTCCTGGATCGACTGACGACTATTGGGACATATCTTTTGGCAAGGACGGCAGCGGCGGGCCCCGGTGGATTATTTCTACCAACACGACGAGTCCTGCGGAACTTAGATACTCCCCAGACCCAACTGACTCCTCTACATGGTCTAACATCGACGATCTGGACGGAGAAACCTCCAGAACAGTTGAGTATAGCGCCACAGGAACCTGGATTGCGGGAGACGGATCGGGTAAAGTGTTTAGATCAACCGATGGTGGGGATAGTTGGACTGAAATTACTGATGTTGCCTCTGGAGGCAACATGCTTTGCTTGGCAACTGACGGCGCAGGAACTTGGCTGTGCGGGGGTACCTCAAAGGTTCTTAAATCGTACGATGATGGATTAAACTGGTATGTATCTCAAACGGGCATCGGCGAAACTAATGGCATTGAGTACAACAACGGAGTATGGTTTGCAGCCAGCGATACCACCACCTCTTATCGTGCAACCACAATTGCCCATAGCGACACAACAGATAGTTGGACCGCCGTAACGGGCATTTCAGAACCAATGTGGGCAATCTGCCATATCTCCGGTGATACTTGGATGGCCGGCCCCAAAAACAGGTATCCCTATCTGTCAACAGACAATTGTGCGTCATGGACCCAAGTCGGTGTTGCGAGCCCCGGCCCGGGCCAGATCTATGCCCTCGCGTCAGATGGAACGACAGTTGTGCTTGGAAATAAGTCCAACAAAATATATACATCAACAGACAACGGCGCCACGTGGACATTACGACACACATCAACGAAAGATGTTCTTGTGATAGACTACAACAAGGTGAAGCCTTTTTAATATGGCTGAATAGGTTATCTCTTTGGTTGATATAATACCATTAAAAATGGATTTTCGCCTTGAATAATACTATTTATTTTGAATTAATGTCAAATAGGGAGAGAATTCATGTCTAGTTTACTTGGTGAAGCCATCGTCGATGCCAAAGCATTGCGCACAAGCGCGCTAAAAAATGCCGAAAGCACAATTATTGAGAAATATTCGGACGAAGTTAGAAAGACCTTGGAACAGCTTTTAGAACAAGAAGAAGAAGCACTGGATATGCCACCCCTCGATGCTGAGGCTGATGCTGGAGCCCCCGAGCTAGCACCAATGCCCGATGATCCGATGGCCGAGACCCCCGAAGCCATTCCAGTTACAGAGGACGACATCCCTCTCGCGGCCACCGATGGGCTAGCTGAAAATGAGGGTCACAATCTTTCTGATCTCCCCGACCCCGGCGAAGATATAGAAGTTACCATCGATCTTGGAGCCCTCCAAGAGTCTATCGAGGCCCTCGCGAACTCCTTAGATGAAGATATCGACATAGCACCCCTACTGGACGAGGATATCGAAGAAACAATTGAAGAAATAGACGTCACTGTTGACGACGAAGCCGACGAAGAAGAGGCAGACTCGAAAGCCATGGCAGGCCTCGCCAACCTTGACGAAGATAGTATTGACACCGAGGCCATCGTCGACGCTGTAGTAGAAAAGTTGAATGTCGACACCGGTTTTGAGCTTTCGGGCTGGGCCGGCCGCCCAACGAGCCAGCTTAAGCTTGGCCAACAGCGCGAGTTAGCTGGAGCAGCCTCAACACCCACGGAAACGACCGACGAAGAAGTCGAGTTGGATCCAGAACTTGAATTAAACGAATCAATTACTGAACTTGAAGATGAAAACAATTCACTGAAGGCTCAGTTAGATAAATATAAGTACGCTATTGGAGAGATTAAAGAAAACCTCTATGAGGTTAATCTTTCTAATGCTCGCTTACTATACACGAACCGTGTTTTAAGAAATTCCTCCTTAAATGAGCGACAAAAAGATAAAATTGTCGAAGCGATTTCCACCGCCGGTTCGGTTACAGAAGCCAAAACCATTTTTGATACGCTTCAAAGCACAGTGGAAGCCAAGCCCCCGAGGCAAAGCCCACAATCACTGAGCGAAGCGATCGGCCGCCGGTCTTCTGTTATCCGGGCGACTCGTCAAGAGTCGTCACAACCCAGCGATCCATTCTCCGATAGAATGCGTCGTTTAGCTGGAATAAAATAATCATAATTTATAAAAAAAAGGAGGTGATTTAAAATGTCTAGTATTATCGAAAGATTGACCGAAGGTATGGTCAATCGTGATATGCGAGCAGAAGGTTCAGCTCTTCTTTCTAAATGGGAGAAGACTGGTCTTTTGGAGGGCCTTAGTGGAGACACTAAGCGCAACTCTATGGCTCGCTTGCTTGAAAATCAAGCAAAAGAACTACTTCGCGAGACTTCGACAATGAAGGGTGGAGATGTTGAGGGCTTTGCAGCCGTCGCGTTCCCCATCGTTCGTCGTGTTTTCGCTGGCCTGATTGCAAACGAACTCGTTTCCGTTCAGCCAATGAGTCTGCCAAGCGGTCTCATTTTCTTCTTGGATTTCACTATGTCAAGTAATGGTGCGGGTCTTCCGCGTCTGGGATATGGTGATCCTCAAGGAACAGAGCGCTCACTTTACGGTGGTAACGTCGTAGCAGCCGAGTTGACTGGTGGTGTTGATCTTGCAACTACCAACGCAGAAAGAGGACCCTATAACCTGAACAACGGTTATGCGTCTCCAACTGGCTCTGGTCAACTTGGTGTCATTACATTCATTAGTTCTAGTGTCTACAGCTCTTCTGCTGGTGATATTGCGAACCTGTGTGAGTATGATCCTGAGCTTGAGTCGCAGTCTGGTACTGCTACTGTTGCTATCGCTACTATCGACCTTAGTCAACTGACCGACTTTGATGCATCTAATGGTAACCGTGATCTGAATGCTATTATTCTTTCAGGTGCTAACGGCTCCGCCGGTTTCGGTAAGATCTATAACACCGGTTCTAGCACTGGTGGTGTACAGTTGAAGCGTCTTACTCGTATTACGGGTTCTGGTGCAACAACTCACGCACTTATCGTTGCTGCATCGTATGACGGTAGTTGCAGTGCAGCCGAGTTGGCTGAAGCTCTTACTGGTTCTACTGGTGACGACTCAGGTGGCACAGGTACCGTAGGTACTCTGATGTCTGGTTCTTGGCCAATCGTTGACGACTTCATCGCCGGCGGTGCTCTCGGTTCTGTGATCGGTGACGATCCATGGGGCTTGGAAAACAACCAAAACATCCCAGAAATTGACATCAAAGTCGATTCCGTGGCTGTGACGGCTGTGACCAAGAAGCTCAAGGCTAAGTGGACACCGGAGTTAGGTCAAGACCTTAACGCCTACCACAACCTTGATGCTGAGGTTGAGTTGACAAGTATCCTTTCGGAGCAAGTTGCTCTCGAAATCGATCAAGAGATCCTTGAAGATCTAATCCGTGGCGCTCGTGCCGGTACTAAGTACTGGGCCCGCTCTCCAGGTCTCTTTGTCAACCGCGACACAGGTGCAGAAATTGGTGCCACAACCAAGGCTCCCGATTTCACTGGTACAGTGTCAGAGTGGTACGAGACTCTCGTTGAGACAATCAACGATGTTTCTGCTGCAATTCACCGCAAGACTCTTCGCGGCGGAGCTAACTTTATTGTCTGCGGACCTGAAGTTGCTAACGTCCTTGAGTTTACTGCTGGCTTCCGTGCTTCCGTCACTAGTGACGACGAGCGTGGCTCCATCGGTGCTGTGAAGGTCGGAGCCCTGACCAAGAAGTTCGACGTATACGTTGATCCATACTTCTTGCGTAACTTGGTGCTCGTTGGCCGTCGCGGATCTTCTTTCCTTGAAAGCGGATACGTGTACGCTCCATACGTCCCACTGCAGACCACACCAACTATCTTCGGACCAGAAGACTTCGTGCCTCGCAAGGGCGTGATGACTCGGTACGCTAAGAAGATGGTGCGTCCTGATATGTACGGCCTTGTCGTTGTGCGTGGCATGATCGGTGAGAGTGGCGGTACCTGATAAATAATCAGTTACCCTGACTTTAAAAGAGTCCCCTCGTTTCGGCGAGGGGGCTTTTTATTTTGGAAGAAAAAGTAAAAAAGCCGATCTATCAGATTTTTTCGCCGGTAAATTTTTGAGATTTTCACTTTTGTTGGAGACGAAACTATTTACTAAGTACCTTTACACATATAGGAGAATATATCATGGGTAAGAAATGGAAACGTATTTTGAGACTGAGGAGAAACGCCGGCGCTGCTGCTGTTGAGGAGGCCCCGGGGGAAACTCCAGTAGCCGCTGTCGCAACACCGGCAACTAAGCCAGTTAAAGAAGCGATTGAAGAAGCCGACGCACCGGTGCTCAAGGGAGCCTCCAAGGGTTCTGCGAAGACCGCCACCTCCGCAAAGAGTACGAAGACGGCCAAATCTTCCAAAACCTCTAAGCGCGGAACCAAGAACAAGTAATCACCACAGGAGGGTTGATGAATGCCTACAAATTTAAGCCCATTATCAACCACCAGCGCGGTTGTACTAACCTCAACGGGTTCCACCACAGATGTCACCGGTGCATGTCCATTCGGCATATATACGGCTTCCGCTGGTTTTATTAGTGGGGCGGTTGATCAGGTTGCGTTCGTCTATAAAAAATTAGGCGGCGATGTAGTAGATATCGAGATTACCACGGCGAATGTTTATGCGGCTTATGAAGAGGCTGTTTTAGAGTATTCGTATATTGTTAACCTTCATCAAGGAAAGAACGTTCTTTCAACAGCCCTTGGGAACACAACCGGAACCTTTAATCATGACGGTACCTTGTTGTCGGGACCCGTGAGTGGGAACTTGCGCTATCCACGCTTTCAAGCTTCGTACGCTAGTAAAGTGGGGGATGGAATGTCAGCAATTGCCGGGTTTGGAGGCACGTTGCCTCAATATTCTGCGTCCTTTACACCCAAGTCAAAACAACAAGACTATGATTTGCAGACAATCATCAATGCTGCCTCTACTAGCGGTGTCGACGAGAAAGGCAACGCCGTTCCCTTTGCCGGCAAGGTCGATGGTAAAAGAGTGATTGTTACCAAGGTGTTCTTTAGGACTCCTCGTTCTATGTGGCGCTTTTTTGGATATTATGGGGGTTTAGGGGTCGTTGGAAATATGACCACTTACGGCCAATTCGCCGATGACTCGACGTTTGAACTTATTCCGACGTGGCAGAACAAAATGCAAGCGATAATGTATGAAGACAATATCTTTACGCGCACATCCCATTATTCCTATGAGCTAATCGACAACAAACTCCGACTTTATCCCGAACCGGGCCACTGGGACTTCAGTGACCTTGACAGCATGTGGGTTAGGTTTTATGTTCAAGATTTGGAGGTATTTACATCCAATTCCGGCTATGACGATGGAGTGGAGGGCGTTAATAATATGAACACCCTTCCTTTCGATAATATTCCGTATGCTAATATCAATGCTATCGGTAAACAATGGATTAGGAAGTATTGTCTCGCATTATGTAAAGAGATGCTAGCGCAAATTAGAGGAAAGTTTACCACGTTGCCTATTCCGGGCGAGAGTGTAACCCTAAATCACCAAGAACTGCTGAGTCAAGCAAAAGATGAGCAACAACAGCTAAAAGATAAGTTATCGGAGATGCTCAAAGAGACAGAATACAAGGAACTGGTCAAATACGATTCCGAATCGGCAGATGCTACCCAGAATGTATTTAAGAATTCTCCTTTACCGATTTTTGTGGGGTAGATTGAATGTCAAACGAATGGGAAAGACCGAAATCACCACCGCCACCTCTCTTCTTAGGTAAGAAAGAGCGTGATCTGGTAAAGCAAGTCAATGACGAGCTTATTGAAAAAGTAATTGGGCAACAGATCTTATACTATCCTATTGATCTAGAAGCGACCGACTTTCATGGCCTATACGGGGAGGCAATAGAGAAGACATATTTGCCCCCAGTTCGAATTTATGCGCTGGTCGAGTTCAATGACGAGGCAACGTCGTATCTCTCTGCAGTCGGCATTGACACCGATTCCACCATCACGGTTCATTTCCATAAGAGGCGATTAACGGAAGATCAGGATCTGTTTGTGCGCGCCGGCGATTTTATTTTGTATGGTAAAATATATTATGAGATAGTTAAATTGTCCGAACCTCGAAAGCTATTCGGTCAAGTTGACCACACTTTTGAAATAACAGGCACCTGTCGCCGTGCAAGAAGAGGATTATTCGATGCTACCTGATGATTTTGACTTCGCCCAACTACCTCTGGGTGCCACCGATACCACTCTAGAAGAGATAGGGATGCTTTCATCCACTATCGAGACGATTGACTATGCAATTACTTCATGGGTTAAAGAAGATCTCGACTTAAGTGCCAAAACGAATGCCGGCTACACGAATGTGCCGGTTTTTTGGCAGACGCCGGAGCGAGCATACCAAATAAAAGCTAAACGAGAGTTGCGAGACACACAGGGTTCTCTTATTTTGCCCGTCTTGAGTATTGAGCGTACGGGGATCACCAAAGATCCGGAAAGAAAGGGTAGTTATCAAGCACACATCTATGAAGAGGGTCAAAAAGGACGAGCCGGCCGAATGGTGATTGCTCGCAAAATCAAACAAGATAAAACTCGAAACTTTGCAGTCGCAGACGGCACGCGCACCAACACTGGCGGAAAACTTCAAAACTATTATCCCCGAATAAACAAAAAGGTGGTTATCCAAAGTTTGTCTATCCCCATCCCGGTGTATGTGAATGTGGAATATAAGATTGTTATCAAGACAGAGTATCAGGAACAGATGAACCAGATAGTACAGCCATTTATGACTCGTACTGGTCAGATTAACTCATTCCTTCTGCGGAGGAATGGCCATATCTACGAAGCGTTTATAGACCAGAACTTTACCCACGCTAATAACATAGCGGATCTTGGAGATGAACTAAGGGTCTTTGAAACAACCATTAATATCAGGATCTTAGGCTATCTCATCGGAGAGGGGGAAAACGATGATCGGCCCATCGTAAGGGTGGACGAGAGCGTGGTCGAAGTCACCTTCCCGCGGGAGTCATCTCCTCTTCCTGGCCAACCCGGCTTTTTGGAAGACTAATTCAGGAACTAAACCTTATTTTCTACTTTTGGTTCATCCTTTTGGAATCCCAAATACTATTTAAGTAATGATTGTGACGTCTATAAGACAATAAATATTTATGAGGATTGCCAAATCATGTCAGTAAAGAAATTTAAGTTTGTCTCCCCTGGAGTTTTCATTAACGAGATTGATAACTCGTTTATCCCCCGCTCGCCGACAGAGATCGGCCCCGGGGTTATCGGCCGAGCCAGAACCGGATTGGCCATGCAGCCTGTTAAGGTGGAATCGTATTCCGAGTTTGTAACCATGTTTGGTGATACAGTACCCGGCGCAGCAGGCGGTGATGTATTTCGTAACGGCCTCGACACCCAGTCGCCCGTATATGGCACATATGGAGCTAAAGCGTTCCTGAACGCAGGAATCGCACCACTCACTTATGTGAGAACCCTCGGACACCAACATCCCGACGCCGAAGACGCGACTGCTCCCTATTTTTCTTCCCAGGCGGGATGGAGAACGGAGAACCTGCTTACCACCGCACAAGGTGGTGGCGCCTACGGTCTCTTTATTGGAGCGTCCGGAACAATGCCACCAAGCAGCGGTAGCGATGCCGCAGCCGGCCTAACAGGAAGCTTGGCATGTATTTGGTATCTGGAATCGGGCCTGATGATGCTTTCAGGAACTACGATTGGATCCAGTTCTGCGGCCAGCCGCCTAAATTATAAGGGAGTGGGTACCGTTATCTTATCGGACGGCGACGGCGTGTTTAAGGCCACGCACCTCGACGGCAAGGGGGACTCAAAATCCTATGAATTCACCATGGACAATACCAATAGCAAGTTTGTCAGAAAAACATTCAACACTAATCCGATGTTATATATATCGGGAAACTTCTACCCAACGTCCTCCGAACAATCTTATTGGCTCGGAGAGTCCTACGAGCAAGAAATACGAGACTTATTAGGCAACAATGTCTCCCAGACATGCTGGGGCGCCATCGTGCCGATCCACCTCAGCAGCAGTACTGACACATCGCCTGCGAACCGTCTAGGTTCTAATTGCGCCGCCCGTGAAGCAGTCGCCGGCTGGATGATCGGACAAGACACGGAACTCGCCGGCGACTTCAACCCCGCTACTACCCAAAAGCTTTTCCGCTTGATTGGCCGCGGCCATGGTGCATGGTTGAACAAGAATGCTAAGATCTCGATTTCCAACATCCGCCAATCTAACACGAGCACTACCGACTATGGTAGTTTCTCGGTTCTTATTCGCGCAATGTCGGATTCCGACAATGCTGTGCAGATTCTCGAGCGCTATGATGAGTGTTCCCTCGATCCGACTTCACCTAACTATATCGCCCGCAAGATTGGCGATCGGTATACAACATGGGATGAGACCGAGAAGAGATTAAAGGAATACGGTGAATACCCTAACCAATCCAAGTATATCTATGTTGATATGAACGGAGACGTCGCCGCCGGCGCAACCGGCCTGGAGAAACTGCTTCCATTCGGCTACTATGGTCCCCCTAAATGGACAGATGTCCTTAACGTACGGATCACAGCTTTCACTGGGTCTTCAGCTATCGAGCCTACCGAGGGGGGATCCCGCTTTATCTCATTGGCCACAGGGTCAACCGTGGCTGGCATTTTCCAAGGGGGTGCAGATGCCACATTTACATTGTCGGCCTCCCATGAATCCCTGACCGGTAGTCAACCAGAGGTTAAACTTCAGTTCCCCTCCGTTCGACTGCGTAACTCGGCATCCGACGGCGGTATTTCGAACCCTCGAAACGCATACTGGGGTTTCTCTCCAACGCGCAACTCCGGGTCAAGTCGCTTCGATCCAAGTACTCCGAACGTTCAAGACTTGCTCACCAACGGATTTGGAGCGCTCGCTGACAACTCTTCATTCTCGAAGACCGGTATTGATGGATATGCATATATCTTCACCCTCGACAACCTTCAAGATGCTGGGCTGTCATCAACGTCGCTGTTCTATCGTTCGGGATCCCGCACCAGCGAAACTTCCTACACCGCTATCTCGGGTGGCTATGTCAACCTGCTGGATGCGGGCTATGATAGATTTACTGTTCCGTTCTGGGGCGGCTTTGACGGCTTTGATATTAAGCTGCCAGATCCTCTCTATAACAAGGGAATGTCGACAGCAGCAACTGAGAAAAACAACGCTGCATACTACACCCTTAAGCGGGCCATCGACACCCTCGCTGAGCCAGAACAAGTAGAGATTAACCTACTCACAGCACCCGGCACCACCCAAACTGGGTTGACCCAGCACATGGTTAGCGTGTGCGAGGCCCGGGCCGATACGATGAGTCTCATTGATCTACCCGACATCTACATCCCCGTAGCTGAACAATATAAAAGCACTGTCGCCGCCCGCGTTCCGGGGAACCCTCAAGGCACAGCAACAGCCCTGAGAGACCGAGGAATTGATTCTTCTTACGGCGCAACCTTCTACCCTTGGGTCCAGACCCGCGATGCCAACACCGGCGCCGCAGTTTGGATACCACCGAGTGTGGCAATGCTAGGTGTTCTCGCTAGTTCCCAGAAGAGAGCACAGCTTTGGTTCGCCCCGGCTGGGTTCAATCGCGGAGGTCTCTCGGAGGGCGCAGCCGGTATCCCTGTCACAGCGGTTACCGAGAAGCTAACTTCTAAACAACGTGATCTTCTCTACGAAGCTAACATCAACCCGATCGCCTCATTCCCATCGAGTGGAATCGTGGTATTCGGCCAGAAAACTCTCCAAGAAAGGCAATCTGCCTTAGATAGGATTAACGTCAGACGTCTGGTGATTTACTTGAAGAAGCAAATCTCTGTCATCTCCACCAAGATTCTTTTTGAGCAGAATGTACAAACCACATGGAATCGCTTTATCGGTCTTGTTGAGCCGTTCCTTGCGAATGTTAAGAGTAACTTCGGTATCTCTGACTACAAGTTGATTCTTGATTCATCAACTACAACCCCCGATCTTATCGATCAAAACATCATGTATGCAAAGATCATGGTGAAGCCTGCCCGTTCAATCGAATATATTGCGATTGACTTCGTAATTGCTTCCACCGGCGCATCATTTGATGATTAAAAATAATCTGAACACTATTTAACAATTGAACATAGGAGCCATTTAAAATGCCATTCTGGTCAGACAACTTTGCCGAAAGCACACAACTCAAAGATCCTAAGCGCCAGTTTAGGTTCAAAGTCGAATTTACAGGGATCAGTGCACCACAGGGAGGTTCTCTCTTGTGGTATGCTAAGTCCGTCAACAAGCCAGCGTTTACTATTGAAACGTCAGAGCACCAATATTTGAACCATACGTTCTATTACCCCGGTTCAGTGAAATGGGAACCGATTAGCGTCACCTTAGTGGATCCCCGCGATCCCGATATGACTGCTACTCTTTCCGACATCATTAACCTTTCTGGTTATACCCCTCCTTCCAACCCCAACTCGCTTGGCACTATGTCAAAATCACGCGCTGCGGGCGCCCTCGGAGCAGTATACATTTCCCAGATTGATGGCGATGGCAATGAGATCGAGAAGTGGACCTTGTGGAATGCTTTTATTACAAATGTTAAGTATGGTGACCTTGCGTACGGTACTGATGATTTGGTAGAATTAACCCTTGAGCTTCGCTACGATTGGGCCCGCCTTCAAACCCCCAACGGGCCTTCCCGTGCTACGGGCGGCGATGAAGCAACCACTTTCTTCCAATCCTAGTACAAGAATCTCTTAAACATGTTATAATGTTCACATACGATATTTCAAAAGAGGTGTATATTGTCAAGAAACAGTGATCGAATGGGCGCCCAGACCAATGCAGATACGGCCCCCACTCAACAATTAATCCAAAATACGGAAACAAACGACTTCTCGTTTATTGTTCCCACCGAGTTGGTAGATCTGCCTTCAAAGGGCGCATACTATCATGAAGACCATCCGCTGCATGGAATGGACTCAATCGAAATCAAGCAAATGACAGCTAAAGAAGAAGATATGCTCACTTCGAGAACTCTTCTCAAAAAAGGCGTTGCTCTTGAACGAGTATTGGCGAGCATTATTATTAATAAAACCATTCATCCTGATTCATTGCTGGTAGGGGATAGAAATGCCCTTATTATCGCCGCACGGGTCTCCGCTTACGGCAATGAGTACAACACCACAGTGACATGCCCCGAGTGCAACACTTCCCAAGAGTATAACTTTGATCTTAACCATGGGAAGACTTATACTGGATATACAGATCCGGCATATGTTACCAACAACAACAATGATGGCACTTTCACCACTCTTCTTCCGCGCACAAAGCTAGAGATCACCTTTCGGCTCTTAAATGGAGCCGATGAGCGCCGCTTTGTAGAGGGCGTCGAACATGACCGCAAGCAAAAGAACACTCATGAAAGAAATATCACAAGGCAGCTTCTCAATATGATTGTAGGAGTTAACGGAAATACTACTTCTGAAGCCATCAACTATCTGGTACAGAATATTCCCTCCATGGATGCACGCCACTTGCGCGCAGCCTACAAAGAAGCAAACCCCAATATCGATCTCGCTCAACATTTTGAATGCTCAGAATGTGATTACGAGAGTGAATTGGAGGTGCCGCTCTCCGCGGACTTTTTTTGGCCTGACGCCTAACTACATGGAAAACGTGTATGAGCAATTTTTCTTCCTGAAGTACTCAGGAGGGTGGTCGCTCGCTGAAGCCTACAACTTACCTATAGGTCTGCGTAAGTGGTTTGTTGAAAGGCTCGTTAAACAATTAGAGGCTGAAAAAGAAGCCATTGAGCAGGCCTCCAAGGGAAGCGGAAATCAACGTTCCCAAACGCATACTCTCACAGAAGCAAACGGCCCTCCCGCACCCATTTCTTACGGGAAAAAATATGGAGAGGGTTAAAGCTCTCTCTTTTTGTATGCAAACTATTTATTGAGTAAGGATACTTTTGTATGGGCGCCGAGCTTCAAGATGTAATTAACGCGATTAATAGCCTAGGATCGTCCATGTCGGCCAGCGCCGCCGCTAGCGCACCCGACTCCCCGGAGATGATCCAGCGCCGCATGGAGGGACTCAACAGTGAAAATGAGGCCTTGGAACGCCAGCGCAGGCTCATAGATCAGCGCGCAGCTTCCGCACAACGAGACGCGGACCTCCGTCAAAACGCGATTGAACAGGCCCGTAACGAGGAACAAGTGCTGCAGGCCGTATATGATGCCCAGATGGCCAATACGAGCGCTAGCGCAGAATCCCGAGCAGCTGCTTTAGAAAATCTAGAGACCGCCCGCGCTGCGACTGACCAGTTGGAGGACGAGTCGGCCGAGCTAGATAGGAACACTCAGTCTCGCGAAGCTAACAATGCCGCCATCCAGTCGATGACAAGCAGTGTCCAAAACTCAATGATGGCTTATCAGAAGCACAGTGTGGTGAATGTGGCCAATATCGTGAACATGGGTAAACAGATAAAGAAAGTTGGCCTTCTGGGTGCTGCCCAAGCAGCAGTCACTGGCATTCTCCTAGCCTTTGTGGATTCAGTTCTGGCGCTTACAATGGAAACTGATAAGCAAACATCAGCCCTCATGAGAAATACGGGAGCTACTCGCGAACAGGCTCTGGCGATAGCTGATGACGTACAACACATGGCCTCTTTGGGCGTAGAAGTGGGAGAACTGACAGCTGCCCACGAGGCCCTCCGCGGGACCATGACAGACTTCACGAGGATGTCCTCCAACCAACAGCGTGAGATAGCCAACACGGGCGCCCTCTTGGCTGAGCAGGGGGTATCCCTTGATGATTACGCGAAAGGGATGCAAACGGGCACCAAGGCGTTTGGTATGAGCGGCACAGCCATGGCGGCGACAAGCCGCGAGCTTAATAGCTTGGCAACACAGATCGGGGTCGTTCCGAAGCAGATGGCAGCCGACTTTGCGAATTCGGGAGGGAAGTTAGCCAAGTTTGGTAGTGATGGGGTGAGAGCTTTCAAAGATCTTGCTATCGTTTCTAAGTCAACTGGTCTTTCGATTGATAAGCTGCTTAAAATAACCGATAAATTCGATACATTCGAAGGCGCAGCAGAACAAGCCGGAATGTTGAACGCTGCGTTGGGTGGAAACTTTGTAAATGCAATGGATCTCATGATGACCACCGATCCTGCTGAACGTTTCGGAATGATTAAAGACGCCATTATGAACACCGGACTTTCTTTTGATGAAATGTCATATTACCAAAAGAAGTTTTATGCCGAAGCTGCAGGCTTAGATGATGTGAACGATTTGGCACTTCTAATGTCTGGCAACATGGATAAGCTGACTGCATCCAGTAAAATGACTAGCGACCAAATTCACGACCTTGAGAAGAGAACCGAAGAATTTCGAGATATCGGAGAAAAGTTCAAAAACTTACTGAGAGCATTTATTCCAGTAATGAAGCCGCTGATCAAGGATTTACGCAAGATAGCGGACGAACTGGCAAAGAATGAGACACTCATTGCAGACATCACCGGCCTCTTCAAGGGCATGGGAACTGTTCTCAAGTTCGTGGCCGAGAACTTCAAATTGGTCGCCGGCGCCATCGTGGCGCTTGGCATCGGCGCGATCGTCATAAAACTGCTCTTGCTCGCCAAAGCACTCGGTATAATAGGTGTGACAGCCCCACCAGTCGCCGGCGCGATCATGGGCACCGTTGGGCCCATGCTGGCCTTTGGTGGCGCCGCGGCGCTTGTAGGTGCTGGTATCTGGATGGCTTCCGAGGGTATTGCGTCCATGGCAAAGGCATTCAGCGGCTTAGACGCCAATGCCATGGCTGCTGTGGGAGTGGCTCTTCTTGCGATGGGGGCGGGTATATATTTCTTAGGAGGCGCCTCGGCAGCAGCATCCGGACCCCTGATGGCCCTCGCGTTTTCTGTTATGATGATCGGCGCCGGAATAGGCTTAGCCGCCGCTGGTATAGGACTAATGGGTGCTGGTTTTGGCATGATGTTTGAACATGCTGACGCAGACAAGCTCCAAAGCCTCGCTGGCGTCATTTTTTATCTCGCATCAGCGATCGGAATTCTGGGTGGATTAGGCCCCGTCGGCGCCGCGGGAATGGGAATCTTAGCCGGCGGCTTTCTGGCTTTGGGTGCCTCGATTATGATGATGGAAGGATCTCTCACTGCTTTCGCCCAGTTTACTGGCAATCTTTCGGCATTGACCCAAGACACCACCGGACTGAAAGAAGTAGCTACCGAGATTAAGGCGATTGCAGACGCCATCTGGACTCTTCCCCTCATGCCTACTTTAGCACTCTCTACGGCCTTTGAGCATGCCCGGGCCTCCGCAACTGTCGGCGCCCATAGTGCTGCTGCAAACAGGACTGCTGCAGCGGCACCTGCAAATCAACCGCCACCAAAAGTTGAGGTGAAGGTATATATTGAAGACGTGGAGGTTAAGCCCTCTAAGATTGAGACCGCCCTCAACGATATAATAACACCTCTAATTAGTTAATAAACAAGGATAAAGAAAATGGCAAAAGATAGTTTAGGAATGTTTGATCAACAACGCTATAAAAAGATCACTCTTAATGATAAAAATGGCACCCGCGCAGGACACTTGAGCCCTGCCACCACGGATGGCATTGCCAACAACGCCGAAGCAGTATTGAGCTTCTTTCACATCCCCTCCGAGACGGATGTATTCTTTAAAGCCTTTATTACTACTTTTCAGGAGAGTTATACTTCGGATTGGAATGAAGAAAAGGTATTTGGGCGTACTGACGGCATATACACCTTTAAAAGCAACACACGCCGATTTACATTAGCTTGGAAGATTCCTGCCGACACTACGGGGGAAGCCTACGAAAATCTAGCTAAAGTCCAGAGATTGGCTCAGTTTTTGTATCCAACGTATGCGAAACTAGATGAAGTCCGCGATGTTTTATCTCAAAGCCCTCTCGTGCGCTTAAAGATAATGAATCTTGCACAAAGAACAGACTGGCTCGCGGCCCAGGACTTCTCGGAATCCGCCGGCCAGCTCTTTAGTTCGTATACCTCAACCAATGATCCGTCCGATGGAATATTGGGTACCATCAACAGCTTGAATATAAATCACAATCTCGAAAACCCAGCCGCCGGCATCGTTCAAATGAAGCAAAATACCATCCTTCCGAAATTAATTGAAGTGAGTATAGACTTTACGGTTATACACGAGGAAACGCTGGGCTGGACCGCCGACAAGGACTCTACCTTTATGGACGCGTCCTTCCCCTACGGCGCCCGAATGGCGGAAGAGAGCCCCAATGTCATGAAAGATCAAAGCTATAGCGAGAAGATAGAAGCTCGTAAAGCCGAAGAACGAGGCCGCCAGCAGGCAGAACAAGATCGGGCCAACGCCGAGGCCCGCGGCTATGACAACCTATTCGGCAGTTCGCCAGAAAGAGACCGCAAGCGCATGGATAGAACTGTCGACCGAGCCATGAAGGGAAAGAAGGTCGGTGCTACCCGCGTAGAAAATTATGCATACTTAGAGAGCGCCCAGCGCGGCTATGAAGCTGGAGGGGGCACGGTCGCAGAGCCGGCCAATCCGGGTTGGACATCCGAAGCACTGGCGGACTTTGTTGAGTAACTCACACTCGTATAAATAGGAAAAGAATATGTCAAGATACAACAGATATAAAATATTAAACAATAACAACAAGTATTATCGCTTCTTAAGACTAGAAAGAAACGATCTTGCCAATATCCGCCACTACGAAACGCCGATCCTGTATCAGCCAGATGTAATAGATCGCGCAAACCTCAACACAACCACTCATATTTGGGTCGTCGGAGATCGCTACTATAACTTAGCCGATCAATACTATGGTGACCCCAAGCTGTGGTGGATCATAGCGTGGTATAATGGACGACCAACAGAGTCAGATTGCTTTCCGGGAGATCTGCTGACGATCCCCCTTCAAGCCGCACCCGTGTTAGCTCTTCTTGGAATAGGATAACCAACCAATGTCTGATAAATGTAGCAAAGGCTTAAACCAGGAGACACAAGCCGCAACCATTCTTTGGCTCAACACTACAGGTTGCGCAGAAATGGCGCGCCTCGTCGCAGCTATCAAAGAGGAGGGTGATCTTGCTAATAGTGCTCTCGGCGGCATAGAGACAGCCCTCAAGGCGGCCGGATCCACACTCTCGACACCCACGCCGCTGTCAGGCGATATCACGAGCGCCCCCACCGTGGCGCCCACCGACGCCCCACTCACAGCGGGAGGAAGAGACGGCCCTCCTTTGCAGGCCATTAAGACCTTTCAGGGTGCCATCGACACACTGCTCGCAAACCCCACGCTTCCCGCTGACGCGAAAACAGCTGCGGAACAGGCAAAGCTAGCGGCGAGGGGCCTGAACGCCAGATGGCATGAGCTTCACGACCTCAATGACAAGATGCACGAGAAGATGGCAGCAGACAAGGAGGCAAATCAGGGATATCTCGCCGCGGCAGCGAGCGCTGTCGATGACGTCATAGAGGGAGACGTCACAGGCGTCCTCGGTGCTCTGGCACCGTTCTCCCCCCTAGTTTTGGGACTCCGGTACTTCGGCAACAAGGCCGCGGCAGAAGCGGATGCTGAGTTTGACGCAGCCACACAGGCCCGCGGAGACGTATTATCCAAGGGCATCGCAGGATTGCAGGCCAATGAAAACTATTTGGGCACTCCCTTCCGCGAACAGTGCTTTATTCAGACCAATATCTTTCCATTAGTGGAGATGAGACGCTCGGGGAACTTTGTAAAAAAGAAACAATATCCGAGAAAAACCGCCCAAGGATGCTTAATGGCCGGCGGTGCACCTTTTGGCTTTCTCAATAGATTAACGCAGGGCCCCCACACTAGCGCTATGTTTAGTATTCCTCACGAGGTATTATCTCAGTTACAGCCACAGGTCCTTTTTTACAAAGTAAGTACAGCCGATGATGGCAGTTTGATTGAAACTCCAATTACCTTCCCCAAATCAACGTTTGCAACCGATATAACAGATATGCTAAAAAATAAAAATAGAAGAGGTTACGGCGTGGGCCTCAAGAGCTTCAAGTGGACTTATGATGGATCGGATCCTTTTTCCACGAAAAAGAGCATCAAATCACAGCTTCAGGTACATGCTACGAGCTTTGCAGAGTTGCTGCGCCCACGCGGTGACGAGAGTAGACCTTTTCGCTATGCCGACTTGGCCATGAAGACGGGCAAAATCGACGATAGGGTACCTCCGGCATGCAGTACATCGGTAAACGATACAATTTTGGATGCATCCGAGAAGCTGGATTTTAGGTTAAAAGCGGTTGTAGGATATGCCATTCCGGGGAACTTGTCGGTCACCCGCGCCGATAAAGATAAGATTAGTCGTGCAATTGCCGATAGTTTTGTCACACTGGAGCTAACCCCCACCATTCATAGTTTTGATTTTGATGATACCGGAAGGGTAACATTCACCATTAACTATTTGGCATATATAGAGGACTTTTTTGATGATTATTATTATGATATTTTTGCATCTGGAGCCACCAACTCAATCGATTCCTATAAGTTCCGCATGCAGAAAGCGTTTGACATAGCGGCCCAGAAAGCAAAGGTGGAAGGGGGTGTCCCGACTATCAACACGGATGATTCCAAGGCACTGAAAGCCCTACAAACTCGCAACCTTAGATCTTTGACAACGCGACTTGTGAAGCGCAAGCGAATGTATTATTATAAACTGGACCTAAAGAGTTTAAACCAGGGAACCATAGGTGCAATATTGCCCATATATGATAGCAATGATCAGATATTGAATGAGACCGAGGTAAAAACCGAAATCGCCAACTTGAAGGCAGAAGCGGCCCGGTCTGCCAAAGATGTAAAAAAACAGCGCCGGCTGATCAGCCAAGCCAACGCCTTGACAAAAAACCTTGAGGAGTCCCACCTGGAGGGCGAAGAAGCCCAGCGTCATGCATCGGACAAAAAACGGCAGGTTACTTTCTTCTTTTTATATGACTTGGTAGATACAATTCTGGAGGGGATATATACGGCCCTTAATACGGCATACCCCAAAACCCTTACCGCGATGCAGGCAGTTAACGAGGCAGAAAAAGTCAAAGCTAAAGAAATAAAAACTCTTCGTGGTATGCAAGAGAATTTTTCGCAGCTGAGAGTGCTTTTGGGGCCTATGGAGATCGCCAATCCTCACAAGAAAAGCGAATATGTGAATATTTCGTTGGGTGAGATTCCGATCTCTCTGAAATATTATAGTGAATGGATGAGTGATAAGATTTTGTCGAGAGACAGAACCGGCTATACCCTTAGTGCTTTTTTAAATGATTTCATAAAAAACTATTTGCGCAACTTCCTAAATGACAACGCATGCGGCGGAGACAAGTTTCGACAAAAGGCTTCTCTCCACACTGCAACCGTATCTGCGTATTCTATGGATGAGGCGTATGATAACATCACTCTTTTTCAGAAGCTTCTCAACATAGGTGTAAAGCCCAATGAGGAAACGGACGTTTTTGTGACTCCCCCCGCCTCCGCGGATTTTCCGCGCCCATTTTTAAACACTATGGGATCTCGGGTAACAATGGGCCCCCGCAGTATGGGTCAAGCGATGCAGCATAACTATATGATGTTTTATGCAGGCCGAACACGCCCAGATGAGTTAATGACGGGCAATTCGCAGCTGGATCAGGCCAACGGCATATATCACTATGTTATGGGCGACGCAAAGGGAATTGTCAAAAACATCCGCCTCGACAAAAAGTCGGCAAAGGGCTTGAAAGAGTTACGCTTCGAACAAGAAGGATATGATGGCTTGCTGCAACTTCGAGAAGTATATAATGTGACAATTGATGCATTTTTGCTTCCCAACACCTATCCGGGTGTTTATATTTTTGTTGACCCTCGCGGCTTTGCCCCTGATACGACTGGATATGAGGGAATAGATCCTGTCACTAAAAAGCCCTTTCCCGTGGATATGTATGAGTTGACTCGGTATGGTGTTGGGGGCTACTATATGATTACTAAATCCGAACACACTATTGCTGCAGGCGAACGCAGCAGTCAAATACTAGCATCATGGGTTGCTTCCAAAGAAAAGCCCGGCGCCGCCCCCGCTACAGACACCAGCGTAGAAAGCGGCGAAGAGGGCGTACAGAAATGCCGAGCCCAGAAGAAGAAGCTAGCGTTCGACATGGGAGGCGCCACACCGCCACCACCCGTACCGCCTGATGATGTGGAAGTAAATCCGGCACACGAACCCCCATCAGAAGAAGAATGGAACGAGGATTCGGGCGAATCTGACGTCGACTCATTCACAACATCCGAAAACCCGGATGAGTGGGAGACCGAGGCGTTGCCCGGCCCGACTTGCCACACCGCCGGCGAGTGCATGGAGGAGTTCGGCAATCGAGCCGCGACTAGAGAATAATGCACAACAAGGAACCAATTTAAATGTCAAAATATTTTAAGCAAAACAATAGCGAAAGCACGCGCCATCTGTATAACAAATCTCTCATTTACACAGCGAAAATGATGGACGCTGAGTATGTCAATATAAAAAACTTCCGGTTTGCAGAGAAATACTTGTACGGGAGAGTCGATCGCTCTTATATTCCCATAGAGGTGGGCCCCAACACGCGCATGCGCGGACTCACCCAAACCAACCGTAGCGCCGCAAACACCTTTCAAATTATAGATTTCGTAGGAAAAGCTTTTGAAGACATGTCAATGCAGTTTAGAAAAAAAGTCATGGCCGGCCAAATTCGTGCTGATGATCCTTTTTTGTCTACCCTTGAAGTCCAAAAGGCCTACCAAAGCCCGCGCACTCTCTTTCGTAACTTTCTAATTACTTCCAAGGATGGTCTGGCCGCTTCATTCCGATCCTTGGGACTCACGTTTCAAAATTTTGATGAGTTTTTGGTGCACTTACGAAATATCCTGGAGACACAGCTTCAGGAGGCACCCTTCACTTATTCGGGTTTTGTAAAAAGTCGCTTTTGTCCCATGAGCGCTACTGGCCTAGTCATTGAGATCGCCAAGGAATCGTGCACCAATGACGAAGCTAAAGTTAGGATGTTTAAGATGAGCCCCAACTGGAAGTTTTATGTTAATGCATGCCGAACCTATGGGTTTTCAGTAGATATGCACACCCCTTGGCGCCTCGTCGCAGACATTGGTTCAAATGAAATGCTGCAGTATGCCGCCATGAACGGCTACCAGAGCACTTCCGCAATCTTGACGCGCGCCTATGTGGGCGCCCACCGTACTTATTACGAAAACTTCAAACGGGTTCTTTTAGATATTTACAATGCTACCAAATATACACATGTAAAAGTGGAATATTGTGCTGACGGGAGCACCAGAAGCAACGTAGTGGTGCCTCAAGAATATACGATGGAGCTTCTTCGCGCTACATATCCGGAAGCGACCTTTCTTAAACTTTATATGGATATTCGGATCCAAGAAGAGAAGGAATTGGACTTAAAGGGTTCCGAAAAGACCGCTATAAAGCGTGATATCCTCAGTGTAATGAATAGAAAAGGGGTTGACTCCGCCATAGATCTGTTTGAAACCACCATCGCCCCCACATATGATAACAGTGGGTCCTTGACAGATCGCCTCTACCGTGTTAAAGTACTAGAACAAGAGAGGATAAATGTACTTTCAAACACTTGATGATAAAACTGAATGTGTGGGTGTATATAAAGATGGCAATCTTTACTTTGACGAAATTCCACAAGGCTTAACCAGAACATGGCGCCCCGGAGGTTCTGTGAGCGGCCCTGAGATTGAATATGCGTGGTTGTGGAGTGGCGGAAAGTCTCTGGAAGAGGTATGTCCTGACGACTTGGTAGCCTCCTATAAGGACAGTACTCAGAAGATGAGAGCTTTTTATAAATCCTTTACACTGGCAAAAATCGATTTCAACGAACATTGTATATTCGATCTGATCCCAGAAGACGCATTAATGGAATTCTGTGAAATCAAGAATCAGATTACTGAACACGTATTTGAGAGTCATGAAAAGGCCCCCACATATGATTTTCTCGTAGGAGCCTCAAAGCTATTGCACCAAATACGACATCAGCGCCTTAATATAGATATTTCCGACTGCAAGTCAATGTTCACGAGCACCAATAACAGGCTTGGTCTGAAGAAGATAACGGCCGCATCCCAATATATTGATTACAATCTTTTTGGAACTGTTACGGGTCGACTTACAACAGCACCACAGTCCTTTCCGATATTGACAATGAAAAAGGATTTTAGACGTATCCTAAAGCCTTGTAATGAATGGTTTGTCTCACTGGATTATAACGGCGCCGAACCACGTACCGTCTTAGCCCTGCTAGAGCAACCACAGCCCCGCGGCGACATCCACCAGTGGAATATGGACAATGTATTTAATAAAGCAGCCACTCCAAGAGATCGCGACAAAGCAAAGGTGCTGTTTTTTGGCTGGCTTTATAACCCCGACTCTGATGTGATTGGGAGCGATTGCTATGACCGCGATCTTCTGCTTGACAAATATTATGCAAAGGGATATATTAATACTCCGTTTGGGAGGAAGATAGAAGTGGAGCGCAGGAAGGCCTTTAATTACCTTATTCAAAGTACCACTTCGGACTTGGTTATGGAAAGAGCCATGGCTATTGCAGAGATGCTATCCGATAAGAAAAGTTTTATTTCACACATCATTCACGATGAAGTGGTGTTAGATATCGCACAAGATGAGCGCCACCTTATTCCGGAGATTAGAGACACATTTGCCACCAATCGCCTTGATACGTTTAGCGTGAACATCCAAGCGGGCAAAAACTTTTTTGACTTGGGAGAACTAAACCTGTGATTTCTATTGTTGGCATAGGTAATGGCGCTTCAGCGATCGCCGCACGATTCGGGGATATTCCCCAATATGATGTATATTTGTTAAACAGCACCATTGAGGAGAATAACAAGAGAAACTTTATGCTAAAGAAGCATGATACACCCGAGGAGTATGAGGCCAACACCCCCGATGTCTCCAAATTTTTCAAAGACCTTAAAGGGAGGACGCAGGTGTTTGTGCTTGGCTCCTCTTTTAGCTCCATTTATAGTCTCGGTCTTTTAGAGCAAATAAAGGATAAAGAGATAGATCTTTTTTATATCAAGCCTGACGTTGAGCTTCTTACTGGCATTCCCCGCCTGATGGAGAACGCTGCCTATGGGGTTTTGCAACAGTACGCACGCTCGGGCCTTTTTCGTACTTTAACCATTTTGTCGAACGAAAATATTGAAAGGGTTCATAACAATATTAACATCAAAGAATACTATGATCTCCTCAACGAGACGGTTTTTTCGTGCATTCATTATCTTAACTATTTCGAGCATACCGAAGCTCATATTGGTAATGTATCTAAACCTAATGAAATCAACCGTATTCGGTCTATTGCCCTGCTAGACATGAAAAACCTTGAAGAAAAGTGGCTTTTCGACCTTGACATCGAGCGAGAGCTATGTTATTATATGTGTATAAACGAGAAAAGATTAGAGACAGAAAGCGGATTACATAAGAAGTTGGTAGACATTTTGAAGACAAAACCTCGAAATGCTTATCGTAAGATTTCATATGCAATTTATGAAACACATTTACCAGACTTTGGGTTCTGCGTTGCCCACACTAACGCAATACAACAACAAACTCTTGACAAGCTAGAGCAAGAGTAATACATTAGATATCGAGGAAAGCTCGGTATACTTTAAAACAACAACAAGGAGAAAGAAACTAATGTCAATTAACATGGAACTAATGAGGAAAAAGCTCGCATCCCTTCGCGGAGAAGGAGATAGCAGAGATTCGATCTGGTTTAAGCCAGACGAGGGCGACCAAGATATTCGTATCGTCCCCACGAACGATGGCGACCCGCTAAAGGAGATGTATTTCCACTACAATGTTGGAGAACATCGAGGCGGAATTTTGTGCCCCAAACGCAATTACGGAGAAGGATGTCCGATTTGCGAGTTTGCATCAGCAGTATGGAAGGAAGGAGTTGCTAACAACGACGAGGAAAGCAAGAAGCTTGCTAAGTCTCTGTTTGTTCGCGCTCGGTACTTCTCTCCAGTGGTGGTGCGAGGTCGCGAAGACGAAGGAATCAAGGTGTATGGTTACGGTAAGAAGGCATATGAACTTTTGCTGGGCTACATTCTTGACCCCGAATACGGCGATGTCACAGACGCGAATGAGGGGACTGACATCACCTTGACCTACACTAAGCCGACAACCCCCGGCGCATACCCTCAAACTAACATGAAGATGAGGCGCAACACGTCCTCCCTGCTTGAAGAAACGGAAGCGATCCCCGCCCTCCTCGATCACATGCCGGACTTTGCTGCACTGTTTGAGCGCCACACACCAGAACAGATTAATGCTATTCTGGATGAGCAACTTTCCGGCAATAAAAGCGCCGAATCTCGCTCACGTGAGACGACTTCATACGGCGCCGCGTCAAGCAATGTTGATAAAGCCTTCAATGAACTGATGAACGGCAAGTAAACCAGTTAGTTTGAGACACCGCTGGCAGAGCGGGTAAATACTCTGCCGCAATTTACTATCCACAAAGGAGATATAAGATGGAATGGTTAAAATCACTATGGACTCGATGGAAGATCCAAGTTAGCGTAGTAGGAGGAGTCCTCGTTATTGCCACTGCCTATGGCACGTGCAGCGTAGATCCTGTTACAGTGTCTGACAACACTATCAACACTGAGACAACGGAGACTAATACTACTGTCGAAGTTTCTGCGAAAACTACCGCCGGTAACGCCGCTGGTACGGCCGGCACAACAGGTGGCACCACAAACACCACCGCGGCCACCACAGGCACCACAGCACATACCCCCACACCTGCTGGCGAGTAGTTAACAAGCCGCTGGCATCCCGGTTGGAAAAATAGGGTGCCGCATTTTTAATGAGGAGGCAACATGGGTGCAACGCATCTATCAGATAGAGCCAATTGGCAAATGGGCGCGCGCCTTGTAGGCGACGCCGGCGAAAATGATTTCGCTACACTGTTGGCAAAGGAATTGCCCGCACACTATATCGTCGAGCATAAACCCACAAAACTGGTAATATACAGTGAGGGAAAGGGCATTAAGTTAGATACCCTTGTTACTAATGGTTCTACGAATAAAAACCTTTATGTGGAGAAGAAGACGGGCAATAATGGGGGCAATGCCCATGAGCGAGTTTATAAGTTTCTTTCACCCTCCCTTAAGAAGGTAGTCAGGGAAAAGTATAACACCGTGATGGAGCCGTTCTTTATGGTCTTTTCTGGTAAGACCTTCCAAGGTCAAAAATATCAAGATGAGATTTCGCTGCTGCTTGAAAATGAAAATCACGCTATAATGGACCCCGGCTTTACGAACATCAAACAAATCGCCCGGCAAATCATGGAGATTGTATGAAGCCACTGTTTATGTGGGCCGGGGGAAAGACGCGTCTACTTAAGAAATATAAAGAACAGGAGGTTCTTCCCGATTCGTTTGACCACTATATGGAACCATTTCTTGGTGCCGGCGCAATGTTTATATGGGCATACACACAGAATCCCAATGCAACCTTCGTTCTGAACGACGCCAATGAATCTATTATGGCCATTTATACTGCCGTGAAGGAAGACTGCAGTGCTTTCATGACGCGGATGGATATGCTATCGACACAGTATCTTCCCCTTGAGAAAGCAGCCCGAAAAGTATTCTACTATGAGTTAAGAAGAGAGCACGCTTTTGACTATCAAAAGTGGTCTTCCACTGAAGAAGCTGCAACGCTCTATTTCCTAATGAAGACTGGCTTCAATGGGATTTGGCAGATCAACAAAAATACGGATGGTCGCTTCGGCACCCCGTCAGGATTATTGAACCAGAAAGATAAAGTTTATGACAAGGACAATGTCTTAGAGTGGTCGAAGGCCCTCCAGCGATGTACACTTATGGCTGAAGATTTCCGTGAGACATTAAGCGCCGCTACTCCCAACTCATATGTGTTTTTGGATCCTCCTTATCGCGGATCGTTCACCCAGTATGGTGTTGATTTTGATGACGATTTACAAGAGTCCGTAATTAAGTTTTTAAATGACTTGACACACAAGGGGGCATACGTTATGATGTCTAATAGAGACATTGGAGATAACTTCTTTGAATCTCGTCAGGGCAATAATAAAATCATCTATTTTGATGTAACGTATACGGCCGGCCGTCGAAAGAAAAATGCCGATGGAACACATAGCGCCAAAAAAGCTAGAGAAATTCTAATGATAGGAAAAAAGGAGTAATATCAAGAGGAAATTATGGGAACTTTACACAAATTATCTAAAACACAACAGACAGAATATGGGATCGCACATGTTGGCAACAACGTGATTGAAGACCGCGCATTCATTAATATTAACTCAGTTGATCCGTGCTATCGACTGATCAGCGAGTTTGTCAAAACGCATGAACAACACGTGGAATTTTACGACAGTTTCGACTATAGCACAGCACCTTTTGCTCCCCCCAATAATGAGTTTGTCAAAATCGCCCAAGCACGTGCTGGTGGTTTAGATCAGGATAAGAAAGAAGATTTTACTAAAAGATTTGATGCTGGCGAAGCGCTTGATTACGGCGCTGTTCTGGTGGAGATAGGAGCTTACTTATTTATCGCGGTAGGCAATCATCGGGGTTATGGCAAGAAAGACTCAACAAACCCTACTGACAAGGCCATTATTATTCGTCAAGGTGACAACTCTGAGGGGGTAATGAAAAATATTCTTTTCAAAATCGCCTCGATGGGTAACACCCAAACAAAGCAAGATAAAGATACAGACTCAATGGCTGATATTTCTCAGCAAGCGAGGCAGGCATGGAGGCAAATTCTAGAGGTCGACCCTGTTGGCACCTCTTCCGTTACTGCATATGAGCGCAACATTCGTGCCGACTATGATAGCTGTGCCGAAGACGAGAAGGAGACCTTTAGGCAGGAATGGTATCATGATTGGATGGCCGAATACAAGCCTCTAAGTTTCAGAACCAAACGAACAGAAATTTACAACGGTGCATTTTCAGAACAGCATGGTCAACCAATTAAAGAATATAGCGCCGGCGACCTAAAACACTGTTTTGAGACTTATAATCCAGACTACACTTGGGATCCCAAGAAGTGGTCAATGAAAGCGCCACACAATCAAGAGATTCATCAGCTAGCAGTTCAGTGGTTAACTTTTGAGAGAAACATGTTCCGCCAATTAGCAGAACCTATTCATAAAGGCGAATCTAAAGTTAAAAACGCCAAGGTACACCTGATTATTGAGGCATCTGGGGGCCTAAGAAAGATTGATTCACGGAATACAGAAATCGAGAAGATTTTGAAGAAAATTACTGAGTGGAACACGAATGCTAAAACCAAAGAGTGGGATCTTCCGATCGTCGATAAAATTGTGCTCCCAAAAGCATTGAGAGATTGCGGTGATTCTGATCACGCATACCAATGGAACCCCCAAACCAAACAATTTAATAAAATTTCTGAGGAGAAATAATGGCTAGAAAAACCAAGACAGATCCCAAAGCAGGTCGTGTCTCAATGCAAGATTTAATGAGTCTTGTCAACAAGAAGGCCGGCCGAAATGTCGCACATGATTTAACGGGCGAGAACCCCACAGAAGTAAAAGAGTGGATTTCCACCGGGTCCCGATGGCTCGACTCCATCGTTTGCAAAGGGCGTATTGCCGGCATTCCGGTAGGGAAGGTAAGCGAGCTAGCAGGCCTAGAATCCACAGGGAAGTCCTATATGGCTGCACAAGTTGCCGCAAACGCCCAGAAAACGGGCAAGATGGTCGTTTACTTCGATTCCGAGTCAGCCATCGACCCAGACTTCTTGGAGCGAGCAGGATGCGACCTAGAACGCTTAATGTACGTTCAGGCATCCTCTGTCGAGTTTGTACTGGAGACTGTAGAAGAACTGCTGGGAGCAACCGATGAACAGTTATTGTTTATATGGGACTCGCTGGCACTGACGCCCTCGGTGTCGGACGTCGAGGGAGACTTTAACCCCCAATCCTCGATGGCGGTGAAGGCGCGCATCTTAGCCAAGGGAATGTCGAAGCTGATTATTCCCATTGCTGACAAGCAAGCCACATTCTTGGTATTGAACCAGCTTAAGACGAACATTCCCAGTGGCCCCAATGCGCGGATCATTGCTATGACCACCCCCTATATGACACCGGGCGGTAAGGCGATGCACTATTCATATTCGCTGCGCATCTGGTTGACAGGACGAAAAGCCAAATCTGCGTTTATTGAAGATGACAAGGGTTTCCGCATTGGTTCCGAAGTTAAAGTTAAGCTAGAGAAATCGCGATTTGGAACACAAGGAAGAAACTGTGCATTCCGTATCCTCTGGGGCACCGAAGATATTGGCATCCGTGATGAAGAGAGTTGGTTTGATGCAGTTAAAAGCTCTGAACATCTTACAAGCGCCGGCGCATGGTACACTCTTAAGATGCCAGATGGATACGAGAAGAAATTCCAACCTTCCAAGTGGGCAGAGATTCTTAAAACAGATGAAGAGTTTAAGAACAACATCATCAAACTGATGGATGAAGAAGTTGTTCAGAAGTTCGATCGACGAGAAGGCTCAGCCGATCAGTTTTATACAGATCCTGAATAAAAACGCTTGACATCGCGCCTGTAAGGCGTTATACTAGTATAAGCTTGTAGGAGGGCTTCAACGTGACAAAAACAGATAAAAAACGAGTATTAATTATTGATTCTCTCAATCTTTATTTGAGAGCTTACATCATGGACCCGAGCCTCACGATGCAGGGGGAACCTTGCGGAGGAATCAAGGGTTCTCTTAAAATCTTACAAAAACTCGTACGAGATTCCAAGCCAGATGAAATCATTTTTGTTTGGGATGGTCCGAACGGATCCCGCAAACGCAAGGCTCTCAATAAGGATTACAAGGCCGGCCGAAAGCCTATTCGCCTAAACCGATCAGTAAAGAACCTGACGGATGAAGAAGAAATACAGAACAAGGTGTGGCAACAAATGCGGCTCATGGAGTATCTGAACGAGATGCCCATTATCCAGATTATTATTGCGGAGGTGGAAGCCGATGATGTAATCGCCCATCTTACACACCTGTCTCATTACCGCGGCTGGCAGAAGGTGATTGTATCTAACGACAAAGACTTCTATCAGCTTTGTGATGATGAAACGGTAGTATTCCGACCGGTGAGCAAAACCGTCTATAATAAGAAACGCATCGTTGAAGAGTTGGGAGTACATCCGAGAAACATGGCCTTAGCACGCGCTTTGGTAGGTGACTCG